>ERZ773035.806-NODE-806-length-24199-cov-7.232025_pt1 | contig 24199 bp, 28 predicted proteins | sample MGYA00511487_ERZ773035 | MGnify/ENA primary metagenome ERZ773035 (study PRJEB29015, sample SAMEA2737985) | human oral metagenome | biome: human oral; feature: human-associated habitat; material: dental | place: China | collected 2024 ...
TTGCCTACGAATTTTTACATATCCAGCAGAGAGCACTCGTTGGCTTTGTAGGAGAAAATGTATTTTACACACATAGACTCACGTCAATTAATCATTAACCATTAATCATTATAAAAGATGACAAAAAAACGACAATTTGAAGAATTTCAATTACAACAACATGATGCTTGGGGTATCTTCAAGATCATGAGCGAATTTGTTACAGGCTACGAACGCCTTAGTGCTATAGGCCCTTGTATTTCCATTTTTGGCTCTGCCCGTATCCAGCCCGATAGCAAGTATTACAACTTGGCCACAGAGATTGCCGAGCGTATTGTAGGCATGGGCTTTGGAGTGATCACAGGCGGTGGCCCAGGAATCATGGAAGCAGCCAACAAAGGTGCTACTCAGGGCGAGGGGGCTTCGGTAGGAATCAATATAGAACTCCCCTTTGAGCAACACGATAACCCCTATATAGACAGAGATAAGAACCTGCATTTCAACTACTTTTTTGCCCGCAAGGTCATGTTTGTCCGCTACTCCCAAGCCTTTGTCGTTTTCCCAGGAGGTTTTGGTACTATGGACGAACTTTTTGAAGCTATTACCCTGATTCAGACGACTAAGATAGAACCTTTCCCTATCATCTTGGTAGGCTCCGAGTTCTGGAGCGGTTTAGTGGCATGGATCAAGGAAGTCCTCTTGGACAAGTTCGGCAACATCGCCGCTAAAGATATGGATATCTTCAGAATTGTAGATACTGCTGATGAAGTAGAGGACATCATTGAGAAATTCTACCTCAAGTATAGCCTCAGACCGAAGTTTTAACCATGTAGAGGCAAATAGTAATTCGCCCTTAAATTCAAGACAATTTGCCTTTATTGCATAAAATGTTCACTGTCTTTGTGTGTTCACCAACAGTGAACATTAATTTTTAATGAACAAGCTATGAAACGAGGAACCTATTTGTTAATGAGCCTATTTATCATAGAGATAATTCCCTCCTATGGCCAACTCTCGGACGACTTCTTCAAGGAGTTGCTTGTAGCATTAGCACCCCGCCCTACTCCTACAGCAGAGATAGCCGCCGCCCTTGACCAAGCAGATAAGTGCTACCGAGAGGGATTTGTCGGCCCCGCCTATGATATCTATATGCAATACAACGACTACCTTACTCCTGAGCAACATTGCGCCTACGAAACTTAGATGGCGGCCTACTAGCCCCAGAAGAAAAAGAAGATATTATCAGGAGCTATACTCCAAGAACTAAATAGCAAATTCGGCTAATAAACTCATAGGTCAATTAGCACATTAACAAATTAACAAAATGGACATAGTTTGACCACTTAAAAAATATAAATTTTTTCTTTTGACTTACAAAAATTAGTGTTTTTGCAATCTCTATGAAACAGAATATTATGATAGGTGGGAAAGAGAAACTTAAAGAAATTGTAAAAAAACTTATAACTCGTTGGTTGTTATTTCTCTTTAGAAGAAAGAAACCGCAATACAATATTATAGAAGAACCTATGCAAAGAATTATCAATATAGTCAAAGACTACCTCACACGAGAAACCAATAACGCCCTTCTCATCACAGGAGAATGGGGCGTAGGCAAAACCTATTTCTTTGATAATAAACTGAGTGAAGAAATAAAGGGAACAAGCATTAAAGAAAATGAAAGTGTCAAATACAAACCTATTAGAGTCTCTCTATCAGGCGTTACAAATATAGATGATATAGAAAGAAGAATTATAATACCTTTTCTCTCTTTATTAAGAAAAGGAGTAATAGAATTAGGAAAGGGAGCTATTAATTATATTTTAAGTATTACAAGATTAAAGGAATTTATTCCAGAAGGTTTTTCTAAGTTAATAGATGAATTTAAAAGGACTAATAGTAGCAAAATAAACTCAAAAGCTAACCGTCTTGTTATCTGTTTTGATGATTTAGAAAGAGTGAGCAAAAGTTTTGCTATAGAAAATCTAATTGGTTACATTAATAACCTTACCGAAAATTATGATTTTAAAATAATTATTATAGGGAATATTGATAAAATAGAAGACAACAATTTTGATGAGATAAAAGAAAAACTGATAGGTAGAGAAATAGAGTATAAGATTAACATAGAGGAAGTTTTTGACACTCTTATACAAGGTGAATTTCAAAGTTTCTCAGAATATACAAAATTCTTAAAAAAAGAAAAAACCTTTATCTGTAGTTTTTTCCAAGACTACAAAAATATACGTACTTTAAAATTTATCTTAACCCGTTATCACGATATCTATTCACAAATAGAAAAAATAGCACCCAGTATCGAATATATCCAGTTAAATAAAGAAGCCTTATTAAAAGATACCTTATTATTTACAATATCCATTTCTATTGGATACAAAGAAGGAAATATTACAAGAAAAAGCAAAGAAGAAGTAGATAATAAATTTAGAATAACTCGAAAGGATATTAGAAGATTTTTGGATGACAAATCTTCATCTGACCAGAAAAATGATCAAGAGGAAACAATTCTTGAGATAATAAAATCTAAATATTATAATAAAAACAATTTTAGCTATTTCTTCTACGAATCAATATTTAATTACATAGTAGGAATCAATATTTTAGATGAAGATTTGTTAGATAAAGATATCAAAGAAAAATATAAAATATCTGAAGACAACACTATTCCAGAATGCTATATCACTTACAATCGAATCAATTTCGATGAAGTGTTTAGTATGAGTAATGCTTCTTACAAACGGTTGCTAACCAGTATGTTATCTTACGTAGATAATGGAGACTATAGATTAGAACACTACAATCGTATTTATAACCTTGTGCTCTCTTTTAATAATCCTTTGAAAATCAAAGAAGATAAATTAAAAAATAGAATTATCAAGGGAATGAAGAAAAACAAAGACAAATTCGTATATAACCCTGAGTTACCAAATAAATTACTCTACATTAAAGGAGGAAACGATGTAGATAAAAATGAGAAAGAGATAATAGACTTTTGTCTTACAATCAATAATGAAAAAGAACAAGAAAAATACAAACAAGACAGTACAAACTTAATCAATATATTAAAAAATGATTTTGACCATTTTGAGCATCAAGTAAAGCATAAATATAACACAATTCCTATTTTCGCATATATCAATAGTAAAACTATTTACAAATTTTATAATGATAAGAGAGATTTAAGAGTAAGATTGTTTGATATATTTAATCATAGGTGTATCTATTGTAGAAAAGATATTCTACGGGAGGAAAAACACTTTTATGAGCAACTACAACAATCTATTGAGAAAAAAGCCACTAATAAATTAAAATCAGGACCCGAATGGTTTGTATATAACAATTTCAACGAACTACTCAAAAGTATCACTAGTAAACTATAACCCTATTCACTTCCCCAAACCACAAAGCCAGCTCCCAGCTGACTTTTCCTATACCCTTAACACCTAACACCTATGCGAAAAAACACCCTCCTAAGATACCAAACCATCTTGGCAGAACTCGACAGCCACAACCTGCGCGAGATCCCCATCACCGTCATCTGGCGCAAGCACATCTACCCCAAATACTTCATCTCGCGCAAAACCCTCTACCAAATCATCAAAACAATGAGCCAATTAGAAAATTAACAAATAAGTTAATTAGCTAATTGGCTAATTTGCAAATTATCCCTACCTTTGTACCCTTTAAAGAACAAAACTAAATAGATACTATGGCGCGAAAAGCAAAAAATATTAAAGAACAAATAGAACTTCTCAAAAAACGAGGAATGATTTTCGAAGATGAAGATAAAGCCGAACAAATATTAGAAGATGTAGGTTATTACCGATTAGGCTTTTATTGGTATTACTTCCAAAAGGACCTAAAGAAACACCTTTTTCAAGAAAACACTCACTTCTCCACAGTAATTGATTTATATTATATAGATGTTGATCTACGTTTCTTACTCATCAAAGTTCTTGGTAGAATAGAAATCAACCTGCGAACCCATATTATCTACATCGTTTCCAACTACTACAAAAAAAATCCCTCTTGGTTTGCCAATAAAAAAATAATGAACCCCCAATTTATAGATACTTTAGACGATTTTTATAATGATATTAAAAAGAAAAATAAAGTTATTGCTGAACACCATCAAAAATATCGCAAAGATAAGTATGCTCCCGCTTGGAAAACACTTGAATTTATGACCTTAGGAAGCCTTTATACCCTGTTTATTTCGCTAAAAGAAAAAAATGTAAAGGAAGAAATAGCTTCAAAATACGGAATCCGAAATATCAAAGTATTTGACAATTATTTTAAGATTATCCGTAACATTCGTAATATCAGCTCCCATACTCGTGTATTATACGATCTTAGCTATTATGAAACCGTTCTAAAAAAAGGTGTTGTCCAAATTTCAGATCAAGAAAAGAACTCTCTAAGTGCTATTATAAAAATAATAGACTATTTTTTGCGACAAATATCTACTAATAGAGCAGAAGACTTTCAAAATGATTTAAAAGAAATTTTTCTTAGACATCGTGATAATGAAGAGATTATGAAAATTCTAAAAAATAAAACTAAAATTTCTTTTGCTGATTAAAAAAATAGTTGTACTTTTGCACCATAAAAATGCAACAGCATTATCTCATAGTGTCCTTTTACACAAGCAGTAAAACAGGCACTCAAAAAGCGAATTATAAGCCTCTTCCAAGCGAAGAGGCTTTTTGGTATTTGTGGGCTTAACATCTTCTTTTATCGTATAAATTCTTACTTCTCACCCTTCATTTCCTTGACTTCGCTTCTCCAATATTGTAATTTTGTATTCGAGTAGTGATGTAGGGATATTACTAAAAATATAGGAGTCGCTCTAATTTGCCAATTAGCATATTAACTCATCACCTAATTACCTAACTGGCCAATCATTTTCTCAATATTCTCCGTCAGCTCCCTTAGGTAGTTGAGTTGTTCGGTAAAAAAGAGCATCTCTTGGGGGCGAATGGCGGCTAAGGGGTTATCGGCACGAGGGGTTTTGCCCTGCTCAGCAAATAGCTCAAGGGTCGTCTGTCGGATTTCGTAGAAGACCTTGGGGTCAAAGGGGCGTATCTCTTCATCGAGCTTGCCGTCCAAGAGGGCTACACAGTGCTGGAGCTTGTGCTGTATCTCCTGTATGGCGCGAACAAAGAGATCGCGTACAATAGGAGAGGGCGTCTCACTGAGCTGAGTGCTAAGGGTTGCTACACAGGAAAGAAAATCCTGCTGAAGTACTTGTATTTCGTTGCAGACAGTGTAGTTCTTCCGCTGAGACTTAGGCTCTTGAAGCATACGCTGCAAGCCCGCGTTCAGGTTGGCCAAAGCTAAGAAAGCCTTCTTACGAGCTACCTTGTACTCGGTAGTGATTTCAGGGTTGTCTGCACGCTTGATTAGCTCATTGGTATAGCCCAAATTGGCTCTAAGACTTTTGACAATCAGTAGGTTATAGTTCTTATGCTCCCATGAGGGGAAGAGCAGGTAATTGGCACTCACCGAAAGGGCAAAGGCGATTAGCGTATCCACTACGCGGTATTGCACCACACTCATCGCATCAGGAACAAAAAGGGCATAGGCCAAGACAATGTATAGGGTGAGGAAGATTGCACTCATACTGAAATTCTCCTGCAATAGCCCATAACCAAAGGGCATACTCATGAGAATGGTTAGCCCATAGATATATTTGTAAATCTCGTGATCCAAGTGTAGGACAAACTGACAGATATAGACCAAGGCAAAAGCAAATCCTGCCCCGATGAGCGTGCCCAAAGCCCTATCCTTGGAGCGCTTGAGGGTCAGCCCATAACCAGGGCGCATGATCACATACACGGTAAAGAGAATCCAGTGGGGGTTCTGTACCTTAAAGGCGTCCCCAATCAGATAACCAATGACTGTAACAATGGCAAGGCGCAAGGCATGTCGGAAGAAGGATGACTGAAAAGAAAAGTGGTCGGCCAGGCGCTTGATAGAGTAGTTGTCGGCACTGACAAAGCGGCGGTAACTCTTCTCATCGCGAAAACTCACCTCTTGGGTATAGTAATTATTGAATATCTGCTGTACGTTGTAGATATTTTGGGTTTGCTTGGCCAGATAGTGGTACATTTTCTCCAAAAGCATCTGTTCTTCGGAGAAAGACCCTTCTTGGCTGATAGAAATATAAGCCTGCTTGAACTCCAATTGCTTTTCTAAAAGACTCTTGAGACTAATGGAGAAGGTACCTTTCTTCCTTTCTCCTATATACTCGGCCATTTTAAGGAGTATCTGGGAGATTTCCTCTAAGAAATGCGTGTATTTCTCAAAGAAAACAGCGTCCTTCTCAGCATATTTATCCACCTTTTCGTAGGGAATAGGGTTGGCAATGGCCAGCTCGAAAATATCCACCATCTCGATAAAGATAAGGAACTGGCGCTGTAGGTAGTTGGTCTTACCTGATTTGGAGCGGGAGTCGAGCAGCACCGCGCGTAGCTTCTCATATTCCTCATTGAGGGAGGATTGTAGGGAAAGGAGTACCTGCTTGTTGGCCACGCGGTGAGCAGTATCACGAATGAGCAAGGCGCGTGTTTGCAAATATTTGGCGGTAAGGGTCATACACATAGCCAAGAGCTGTTCGCTGTATTGGCGCGGACGTATCCACATCAGTACCCGGACTAAAAAGATATACCAAGCCCCTGCTAAAAAGATATACAGTGCATTGTAGAGGATATGGATACCTTCCAGAGGGCGCACTAAAGCCAAGGTGAGTGTGAAGATCCCAGCAATAGAGACCATCGCCGCTCTCGCCCCATAGAGGGAGATATAAGCATAGCAAAAGGTAAGTATAGCCATGACCGTAAGCAGCTGCCAGAGCGAACCATAGGCATGAACGAAATTCACCGATACGGAGCTAATAGCCACAAAGAGGGTAGCGATGACAATCCCGCCTAAGTGGTGCTTGCGGTTACCAGGGATATCGCTGGGGGCAATCATGATAATGGTTGTAGCCGCAGTAAGCCCCGCCGATACATTGCCTAACAACCACCCTGCTATAGCGCAGGAGAGTATAGCAAAGGACTTCATTACCCCAATAACAAAGGCGTAACTCTTGAGAAAATCTAAAAAATCAAGTCTTTTCATCTGCTGTGATCACTTCTAAGTGCAAAAGTACAATATCTTAGGGGAAAATAAAAATATTTTTTGTTTTCATGCGCACGCAGTGAGAGAAAAGAGGAAATAAGACTAGAGTGTAAATGACTGATAATCAAAAAACAAAAACTTTTATTTAAAATAATTAAAAATAACGCTTGTTTATTCGGGAAAAAGTTATATCTTTGCACTGTTGTTGTTTGGATGTAAAAGTCCGCCTGTAAAGGAATGTTTTTAGTATTTCATTTCCATTACGTTTTTTCTAATGAGCAAGTTCTTTTTTAGTGTTTTTATATCAGTTGTTTTAACCTCATTAGAAATCAGTTAGTTTTAAGTAAAAATCCTCACTATAGTGAGGATTTTTTTTTATTATAATCACTAGTTACTAGTCATTGGTCACTAGTCATTGGTCACTATAGAGAGTGCATATTGTATAAGTTTCTCCACGGCCTTTCCAGGATCAGCAGAGAATGTACCTAAGGGACGGTTGGCGATGATAGCGTTCATAGATAGCGCTTGGTGACCTAAGAGCCTGCTGAGGCCATAGATAGCGGCGGTTTCCATCTCCATATTGGTAATACGATGCCCTTCAAAGGTATAAGAAGCTAATTTCTCATTGAGTTGTTCGTCTTGGGGGGCAAGGCGCAGTTTCCTTCCTTGTGGGCCATAGAACCCTGGAGCGGTACCAGTGATTCCCTTGAATACGGCAGGGGTGTATAGCTTTTCAAGGAGCGCCTCGCTTCCTTTTACGATATAGGGATGCCCTTTGTCCATGAGCCATTGTGTATGGGAGATAAAGGCCTCTTCCATAGCCCTTTCACGCACCTTGGGGCTGTCTTTGTAGGAGTGTAGCATGTTGTCCATACCCAAGCCAAAAGCGGAAAGGACAATGCTATCTACGGGAATATCTGCTTGCAGACTCCCAGAGGTTCCCAAGCGAATGAAAGTCAAGGGCGTATGTACTTCCTTGGGGGCTCTTTGCTTGAAGTCAATATTGAAGAGAGCATCTAGTTCGCTCAGAACAATATCGATATTATCAGGGCCTATCCCTGTAGAAACCACTGAGATACGTTTGCCGCCCAAGTAGCCAGTGTGGGTTACAAACTCGCGTTTGTGGGCGGTAAATTCCACTTTGTCAAAATGGGCACTCACCACAGGTACCCGCTGCGGGTCGCCAACCAAAAGAATTGTAGGGGCGATATCCTCAGCATGAATATTCAGGTGATAGATACGTCCCTCTCCAGAGAGAATAAGTTCAGCGTTGTTCATTTCTTTAGTCTTTACTGCTTTTCGCAAAGATACGATTTTAAAGGTTAATTACCAAGAAAAATTAGTGGTTAGTGGTCAGTGGTTAGTGGTCAGACTCTGACTGCTGGCTACTGATAAAAGAAGGTACTAATCATCCCAAAAATCATTCTCTAAATAGAAGACAGTATCAATAAAAAATAAGATACCATCCTTGGTAAGGACATTTTCATCATGTAGGTCTTCTAGAATAATACCTAATTCAGGATTTCTATAGTCATTGTTACGAATAGTCTCAAAACCATTGTTTTTTAAATAGGCTTTTACTTTCTCTAAAGAAGTAGGCTCATTTTCTTTTACAAAGGATTGTCTTACTACTGCATATAGAGTTTTATCTTCTCTGTAAAAGCCTAAAAGTTCATAAGCAGTATCGGGGAAAAAATAGTTATTAAGCAAAAGATTGTATAAATAATCCAACCATGTGGCATAATAAATACCATCATTGAGTTTTAAAACATCTTTTTCTCCTTCTAAATAAACTCTTTGTTCAGCTCCAGCAGATATAAAGCTACTAATGTCAATGGGGGTATACCAAAAATTATGCTCCTCTATCCACTGACAGAGTCTCTTTGTTTCTTCTTCTTTGATTGACTTCGATTTTTCACTCTTATGGCTTGAGCTTTCGCTTCTTTTAAGGTAACGGGCGATTGCTTGGATAGGAGTTCCATAGCTAACTTGGCTCGCTCCGCAAAGGACATCTTTAAGTTCATTTTTATTCACAGTTTTAGTGGCGGTTAGTTGTTAGTTTTTCACTTTTCACTCTTCACTTTTCACTTTTCACTCCTTTAGTTTGCTCTTTTCCCACGGATAAAAGTTACGATAAAAGCGTCGGTAAAGCCTTTTTTCTTGGCCAGTTGCAGTAGGTTTTCTATCTTCTTCAGGTCGGTTTCTTTGCCGTAATAGTAGCGGAAGGCATTGCCGATCTTCTCTTTGAGAATGGGGCTAAGCCCTTTGAAGTTGGAAGGGACTGCGGGTAAGTCCTTATTGCTAGTGGCTATTTGTATGCGATAGAAGAGATCGCCATTGGCGGCAGCGACTGCTTCTTTGCTTAGCTGGCTATTATTCTTTAGCCAATTATAATAGCTCTTAATGGCCTTAACGATGCTGGAGGCTATCTGTTGTTGTCCTGTGGCGGAGTTGAGGTAATCGCGCTCCTCTTGGTTACTCAAGAATCCTGTTTCTATGAGCATAGCGGGCATATACGTTTGGTGTAGGACGATGAAGCCTGCCTGCTTTACCCCACGATCGCGGCGCTGGGTGTTCTCTGCCAAGGAGGATTGTACCCGCTTGGCCGCTTGGATACTCTGTTCGAGGTACTCCTCCTGCATGATAGAAAGCCCTATGAAGGACTCTGGGGAGTTGATATCATAGCCTGCGTAACGCTCCTTATAGTCCTTTTCTAAGAAGATAACTTGGTTTTCCTCCTTAGCTACTTCAAAGTTGATATCATTGGCATGTAACCCCAATACATAGGACTCCGATCCATGGGCGTCCTTGCTGGGGGAGGAGTTGCAGTGTACCGATACGAAGAGGTCAGCCTTGGCCTTATTGGCAATGGCACCGCGCTCGTATAGCTCAATGAAGCGGTCGTCCTTACGGGTGTAGGTAACCTTGAATAATGGGTCTTTTTCTAATTCCTTGCCTATGAGCAAGATGATTTTCAGGACAATATCCTTTTCAAATATTTTCTTATGTACTTTCCCTGGGTCTTTTCCGCCATGTCCTGCATCTAAAACGATTTTAAAAGTCTCTGTCTGCGCCAAGGCAGAGAGGGAAAAGAATAAAAAGATATAGAAAAAATATTTTTTCATTAATTATAAAATTTCTTTAAAAACATTCACAAACTTCCTTTATCTCTTTTGAGATACAAAAAATATCCGTAAGTTTGACCTCTGAAAATAAAGTCTTTACCTATTGCTTAAATCTTTGATTTTCAAAATGCAAAGGTAAAAAAAAATGTTGAACAATCACACTGGCTTGCTTATATTTTGCAAATATACAAAAAATATACCTTATTCCTGAGTTTGATTGCCTGCTTTATAGGACTTTCAGCCCAACAAGAGTTGAAAATGTCTCAGGCGGGTCATACCCCTACGCCTCCTATACTCCCTCCCTTGGATACGCTCCTAAAGCCAAGTGATTCCCTTGTGAAACCTCAGTTTCGAAAGAAAGATACGCTTACTTCAAAGACAGATACCCTTACCCCGTCCCTTAGCAAGGTTGCTGATACGCTCAAGATGGATTCGCTGCGCAAAAGTCCTGCCATGCTTACCGATGTGGTGCGCTATCATGCCAAGGATTGTGTGGTCATTAGCAAGCCGCTCAATAGAGTATTGCTATACGATCAGTCTCAGATTACTTACGAGGATACCGATCTTAAGGCGGGTATCAGCGTGATTGACTATCAGAAGCGCGAGGCCTACGCTGGGCGTATCAAGGACAGTGTGGGTGAGCTGGTGCAGGCGCCAGTGTTCAAGCAGGCGGAGCAGGTGATTGAGCCTGATTCTATTCGCTTTAACTATGTAACTAAAAAGGCCATTATCCGCAATGCTTATACCACTCAGGACGAGAACAAAATACGTGCCGAGATTATCAAAAAAGAGAATGACTCTACTTATTTCTTCAAGGAGGGTATGATTACCACTGCGGAAGACCTTACCGACCCTGATTATTATATCCGCTTGCGCAAGGCTAAGTTTGTCCCTAAAAAGAAAATTGTGGCAGGCTTTAGCAATATGTATATCTCCAATGTGCCTACGCCTATTGCGCTGCCTTTTGCTTATTACCCCATGGTAGAATCACGTACTTCGGGCTTGCTCTTTCCGACCTTTGGGGAGGTCAATGATAGGGGGTACTATATCCAGAATGGGGGCTACTACTTTGTGATTTCCGACTATGTGGATTTGGCACTGACAGGAGATTACTATACCAATGGGAGCTATGGTCTTAGGGGGGCTTCTACTTATCGCAAGCGCTATAAGTATTCGGGCAACCTAAGTGTGCGTTATGAAAACCTTATCTATAGCCAGCGAGGTTTCCCCGATTACAGCCGTAGCTCAATTTATAATATACAGTGGTCTCATTCTCAAGATACTAAGTCCAGTCCGCTCTCCACTTTCTCCTCATCGGTGAATTTGGGTAGCTCCACTTACTATAAGAATTCGTATAACCAAGAGAACTCGTCCAACTTCCTGAACAATACGCTTTCCTCGTCTATCTCCTATTCGCGTACGTTTCCGTCCTATCCGTCGGTGAATCTGTCACTTACGGCCTCTCACTCACAGAATACCAATACGCAGAGTATCCAGATGACCTTGCCTGCCTTGCGGGTGAGTATGGAGCGTATCTACCCCTTTGTAAAGCGTGGAATGAGCAAGAAGGGACTGATACAGAACATCAACTTCAACTATAGCTTACAGGGGGATAACCGCTACAACACTACCGATAGGGATTTCTTTTCCCAAACCATGTTTGCCAAAGGACAAACGGGTTTTCGCCATAGTATTCCTATCTCAACCAACTTCAAGGTGCTCAAGTTTGTCAGCGTATCGCTAAACTCGTCTATCAATGAGACTTGGCAGTTCAAGACTATCAAGTACCGCGATTATGACGAGCTGACCAACAAGACAACTAAGGACACCATCAATGGTTTTGACCGCTATATGACCTATAACTTTGGGGCGGGACTGGGAACGACCATCTATGGGACTTTTGATTTTGGAAAGGATAAGAAAATACAGGCCATTAGGCATGTGATGCGCCCTTCGGTGAATTATGGCTATACGCCTTCGTTTGATAAGTATTACGACTACTATATAGCCGATGCCTTTGGTACTAAACGCGATTATAGCCGTTTTGAAGGGGGACTCTATGGGGCGCCTGGTCGCAATGAGTCCAGTTCGCTGAGCTTTTCCCTGAGCAATACCTTTGAGGCTAAGGTGCGCGAGAAGGGCAAAGATTCACTGGCGGAGGCCAAACCTAAGAAGGTGATGTTGCTCAATAGCCTTAACTTTTCTTCGGGTTATGACATGGTTACCAAGCGCTTTTCCCCGCTGAATATGACAGGGGGAACGCAGCTGTTTGACAATAAGTTAGGGGTGAATTTTGGGGCAACCTTTAATCCTTATGCTATAGATATCAATGGGCGACAATTGGACAAGTTCAATATCAACAACGGAGGGAGTCTCTTTCGCTTTACCAATGCCAATATGACCCTGAACTATGCCTTCTCCAGCAAGAACTTTAAGAAAGGCAAGAATACGGATAATACAGCTTCGGGGGGGCGTGCCGATGATCTCTTCGGCTCGGCTATGAATACCGATCTGAGCAAACCCATGAAGGAAGATGACCCCAATGACAAAGACAAAGAAAAGGAGCAAGGTACACGCTTGTTCAATGCTTCTATGCCGTGGGACTTGACCCTTGCCTATTCGCTTTCGTATAGCAATACCAATCGTAACCCTATGATATCTAGTAACTCTCTTATGGTGTCAGGCAATATAGACCTAACGCCTAAGTTTCGAGTAGGAATGTCCTCAGGATATGATTTCAAGGATAAGGGGGTTACCTATACCCAGTTCCGTTTCGAGCGAGACCTGAACAGTTTCCGTATGTCCTTTAGCTTTTCACCCTTTGGCGACCGCAATTCATGGCACTTCTTCATAGGGATAAAGGCCTCTATGCTCTCCGACCTGAAATGGGAGAAAAACAAATCACCGGATAGAACACTTAATTAGTGACTAACGACTAATGACTAATGACGAGTGACAAGTGACTAACGACTAATGACAAATGACAAATGACTAACGACTAATGACAAGTGACTAATGACCAATACCACAGTGGATTAGTCACTTGTTACTTGTCACTAGTCACTACCTAAGATCCTATAATTCTTTAAATAATGAAAAAAGTTATTCTTTCTTCTAAGGCGCCTGCTCCGATAGGCCCTTACAGTCAAGCCATTGAAGCCAATGGCACCCTCTATGTTTCTGGACAGATTCCTATAGACCCTGCCACAGGCGAGGTTGTTGCTGGAGGTATAGAACCCCAAGCCAAACAAGTGATGCAGAGCCTTAAAGCGATTTTGGAAGAGGCAGGTTATACCTTTGACCAAGTGGTGAAAACCACGATTCTCTTGGACGATTTGGGTAATTTTGCCAAGGTAAATGAAATCTATGGCGGTTATTTCGGAGAGGGAGCTCCCGCCCGTGAAACCTACCAAGTTGCCAAACTTCCTAAAGGTGTAGCCGTGGAAATCTCCTGCATAGCAGTGAAATAATGATTAATGCCAATAATGCCAACAATAATTAATGCCAATAATGATAATTATTAATCATTATTGGCATTAATCATTATTTGAAGAGTTCTTTCGCATCAATCGCTTCACGCTGTTTTTGAGTGGCGTATTGCCATTGGTAAGTGGTAAAACCGAAGAGTCCAGCCAGTAGATTGGCAGGGAAGGTCACAATGGCATCGTTGTAGTCGGTGATGGAGGCACTCAGGTAGCGCCGACCTGCGGCAAGTTGCTCCTCACACTCAGTGAAAGCATGTTGCAGATGTAGGAACTGTTGGTTAGCCTTTAGCTCAGGGTATTCTTCAGCACGTGCCATGACATTCATCAGCATCTTGTTCCCCTTCTCTGGTTGCAGGTAGGGGTTTTGTTTTTCAGTAACCATAGGGGTACGCAGCTCGGTGATTTGGGCCAAGGTCTCCTGCTCATAGTTCATATACTGCTTGGTAGTTTCAATAAGGTTTGGAATGAGCTCTGCTCGCTGGATAAAAAGCGAATCCAACGAGGAAATAGCATTCTGTATCTGGTTTTTTCTCTTGGCTATCTTGTTAAAAACCAAGACAATGTATAAGAGTACTACCACTCCTACACCGAGTAAAATGTAAGTAACCATAGGGAGTTTTGAGTTTTGAGTTGTTAGTTGTTAGTGGTTAGTTTTTAGTTGTTAGAGGCTAACCACTAACCACTAACTACTAATCACTAAGTTTAAGGGTTTCAATCATTTGTAATTGTTCTACCAGTTCCTCATAGACTTGGGTAACTAAGTTGAGGTCTATTTTTTGGAAGAGGGCACCGATGGGGCTATCTACCGCATTGAGCACATTGCCGCGGTTGGTCGCAATAACGATGTTGTCGGTGTTGATAGCGATATATACTTGGCCTTTGTAGCGCTCATTGAGCTTTTTGAGGCGCTCCATAAAGGCAGGGGTAAGCACATAGCGGGCAGTAATCTGGTCATCGCAATATACCTCAAACATCTTTTGGAACTCAGGGTCTTCCAAGCGAATACGCTCGCCCCCTGTGTTGAGGTAAGCGGCTATATCATTGTCCTTGAGCGTACCGAAGAAGCTCTTGACAGGGTGTATCACGATAGGGTGCTCAAAAGTCTTGGGCGAACGTGCCACAAAGTAATTTCCATAGAAGGCTACTCGGTCGGACTCGTTCTCCTTGCGAACCGTTGGGCGATAGGTCAGCGCTAAATTACAAGACTGGAAAGGCACCCCATTGTAGTGACCTACAATCTGGTCGCCCCCTGTAAGGTCATAGCGCTCTTGGCGGAAAAGGAAGGAAGAGAGAAGGTCACCAAGGCCTATATGTCCCTTTTCTATATACTGAAAATCAGGACTGATGTAATGCACCACACGGCTGAAAATCTTGGACTTAAGCTGGGTGTAATCCTCCGCACCTGCCATTTTTTTCTTAGCCTGTTGCATAGAGATAAAGCTCAATAGGAAACCAAAAACTACAAAACCTATGATAAAGTACAGCACACTTGTTTGAGAGGAGAAATTAAGTACACCTGTAAAGGTCAAGACCATCATTATCACTACGAAAGCTACAGCGACTATAGTAGAGGTCTTGAACATTCCATGACTTGCACTACGCCCTTTCTCCATAGAGGCAAGGGTAGGGGCTAATTCCTTTTCAGCGAAGGAGCGGAACTCGGCTACGGGCTTTAGGGTGATAGGTGCCCTTTCGGCTTGGCTTTTCACTGCTGCCTTGTCAAAAAGGGTGTTGGACTGTGGTTTGTTATAGAGTTCGTACATCACTTCCTTGTAAGCCCCCTCATCGGCTCCAGTAAGGACACGCTTGATCTCGGCTGAGCCTGCACGATAGTGGATAGGGAGCGTGTAGTTTTTGTTCTTAATGGATACCCCTAAGTAAGAGATAGGGTCCATTTGGATACGAGAGCGTTTGCCAAAGGGAATAACTGTGAGGTAATCATCTGTCTCACTGACGATGCGGCACTCTTCTCCTTGGCCGATTAGGGAAAAAGCCTCCTCTACCTGCTCGCCACGCTTAAGGATTTTCCACACCCGTATAAGGGGATAAGCGGCAGTGAGCAGCAAGGCCAAAGGCAGTACGAATTTCACATAGGTAGGGACATTGGTAGTCTGTTGGCTTAGAAAAGGCAGCAGGTACTTCACTGCCAAAATGATTCCTATAAGGATCAGTACCACCACAATGATGAGGTTTCTCAGGGTGATACGCTTTTCTCTACGCACCTCGTAGAGAACATATTCTTTAGCATCGGATAAAGTCATAAAATAATGATTAATGATTAATGACGAATGATTAATTTTTTATATGGAAAAGGTCAGAGGTATGTATCTTAAAATCAGGGAAAATAGTGGAGTACACATAGTCATCTGCAATGGGTATAGTGGGTTTAAACTTTTTGTTCTCAGCCACATAGACAAAAACAAGTTCTCTCTCAGGATCAACTACCCAATATTCGCGAACCCCTTCTTCTTGATAGAGGGCAAACTTGCTTTTCATCTCTTTTTTAGAGTTCCCAGGGGAAAGGATTTCAACCACTAAGTCAGGTGCACCTACACAGCCCTTGCTGTCTATTTTCTCAAAATCACAGACCACACACAAGTCAGGTTGTACGACTGTATATACTTGGCTTTCTCCTTTCTGTGGGAAGCGTACATCAAAGGGGGCGGTATATAGTTTGCACTTGCTGTTTTTCAAGAAGACAAACAAAGCCCCTTGCAGGTTACCTGAAATCTCTTGATGGATAGGGGAGGGGGCGGACATCTCAAGAATCTTTCCCTTGAGTAGCTCCACACGCTCCTTTATCTTCCAGACTAAGTAATCGGCATAGGAGTAAATCCCATTGACAAGGTCTAACTGATTTAAAGAGGTGATTTCCATAGGAGCTCATTGTTTTACGTTGCAAATGTACAAAAATAATAACAAATGACAAACAACAAATTGAGTACTTTTTATAGAATCTGTTATTTGTCACTTGTCATTTGTCACTATCTTAGTATCCATCAATCGCACTGATAAGGGTCTTATAGCGGTCATAGTCCGCTCCAGAGACCACTTTCACAGGAGTAACCCCTCTGAAATCCGATGGGGAAAAATACTTCATCAAAAGGATATAGAAAGTCTTGTTGTCCTTGTCCTCCCAAGAAAATATCTGTAAGGGTTGGTTGTTCTTGGAAGGTAGGTTGGCCAACTCTTGGTAGTTGCCTTGTTCTAAAAGACGTGCCAACTCCTCCACAGTGGTATGGCCAGAATCAAATTTTTTATGTCCCTTGGCCTTGATTTTCGTTTTGGTTTGGATATTATAGTAATCATAGGCCATATAGAATCCTAAACCAGTGAATACCAGTCCTATGGCAGCAATGATACGCCATACCCATAACTCTCCTGCAGGAGTGATTTGGGGATAAATTATCAGTACAAGGAATGCTAAAAAGAGTATTCCGTTAATAGCCTTCTTAGGAATGTTATTCTTTTTGGCAAACTGATCAGGATGTGACTCAAAATAAGCAGGTAAACTTTGTGGAATTTCTTGACTCATATTAGTTTGATTTTAGTGAAACAATCTTATATACTACCACTCACTAACTTCATATTGTCCGTCAGAGGTAGGTGTTACATGGAATTGGTAATAATTGGTTACAATATTACGCCCTTCTACGGATTTTCCTTCTCCTTTTTTAGTGCATTGGATTTCATATTTTTGTTTTATCTGTCCGTTTTCCTTAGTAAAGACAAGGGAATGCACGATATAGCCTTCCATTTCTTCTAATTCAGATTGTGAACTTAGGAACTTTATCATCTTATCCACCTGGGCAGGTACTTTGTCAAAAGGAATTTCGGCGAGGGTAAAGGTTTCCGCTTTGGAGGGTTCGTCAGTGGAAACATCAGGGGAGCTAAGACCTGCCTCGGAGGCTGTTTGTGATACGTCTTTGCCTTGCTTCTCATCAAAATACTGAGCGGTTACGGATTCAAAATTCTCTTCCAAAGGTTGTCCTGCCCAAAGCATTACCTCAGTGAAAGCCTTGCCTGTATAAGGATCTTTCTCTAAGAGTTTTTTGGCTTTTTCCAATCCTTCAGCACTGACAAGTTTGCTCCCCGTGAGGGAACTACAGCTACTTATAACTAAGGCAAGGCTTACCCCTACCATGGCTAATAACTTTTTCATTATCTAACAATTTTATATTATTCGGCAAAGATATAATAATTTCATCACTCATAAGCAATACAATCAATATTCGCGGGGGGGGGGGTAAATATTCGCAGAAAAATAAGTGAAAAGTGAAAAAGAAGGATGTTTCCAAATTCCTTGTAGGGAAAGAAAGTGAAAATTTTAACACAATAAGCGGGTAAAAAAATAGTTGGGAGATTTATAGGATATAAAAATATATCGTATTTTTATAGTGCCCTTAAAGGGTGAGGATACTGACAGAGAAGAGAGCAAGTGTTAGCGGTTGTGGATGCCTTTGGCATGAAAGGAAAGGTAGTAGCTAAAGCCATGAGGGTTACAAAGATAACTTAATAATATGAAAAAGTCGCCCGTAGAAAATGCTCATAGCTTCAATGAGAAGAATCTGAGGGACTTAGTGGCATATATCAAGCGACAAGCTAACAACTAGTAAATAGTGAAAAATTAAAAGCAATGGAACCAAAAATAACAGACATAGAGGCTCGTAAAGAGCAACTGATTGAGGAGGAGATCAAGTTCTGGATGTTTATCGGGGGGCTTGTGGTGATCATAGGCCTTGTGGTAGGTGCAATGCTGTGGATAGCGGGGGTGGTGCGCTGGTGGGGGGCGCTGCTGATCCTTGTGGCCACGGTGGCGTATTCGTACTATACGGACGTGATCGGCAAGCGTTCGGCGGATCGTATCCGTGGGATACGGGACGAGGCGGGGTTTGACCGAATAAAGAAGCGGGATCGGGCACGTGGTCGCTTGGGACGTGTGGTGCTGTTTCTGATTTTTGTGGTGTTGTTTTCCTTTGGGTTCTACCTACTTAGCCAATATACCGATGCAGTACTAGGGATGATTATCGTTTTTACGTACTACGGGGTATGCTTCCTTATTGTGAGGTACTTGTGGAGAAGGCTTGTATAGCGATTAGTGAAAAACGAAAATAGTGAAAAGTGAAAAGCGCTCTTCACTATTCACGCTTCACTTTTCACCTTTTAGAGTTTGATAATTAACAATTAAATTTGTACTTTTGCACATGATTTAAATACTATCAGAATGGAGACTTTGATACCTAATAAAGAATGTATGAACACTGTGTTATTACAAGCAAAGGTGCAAGAGTCAGATGTGCCTTATATAGAACGATTTCTTAGAGGAATTGCCACAGAAGTCTCTTTTGGAGAAGAAACTGATTTTTTTGAAGAACTGACAGAGGAAGATATTCAGAAAATAGAGAAAGGAAGAGAGCAGATACAACAAGGTATGAGTATCAGTAGTCAGGATTTGCAAAAAGAAACCAGAGAGAAATATGGAAGTAAAATGGGCTATTGATGCCAAAAACGACTATCACAATGCACTTGATTATTGGTATGAGCACAATGGTTCTTTTACCTATTCAGCTAAGATCATACAAGCTGTAGAAGCATTAGAGTACGACTTGGCTAACAATTCTTACTTTGTAGGGAGATATAGCAAAAGCCTAAACCTCTATTGTAGGACAATTCTCAAAGGAAGGTTTCTTATTTATTTTGATGTAAATGAAAAAGAAAAAAGTATAGAGATTGTTTATTTTAGAAGATCTAAACAAGAATCTATAGAGTAGAGGTTGGTTATTTATTCATTTTTCATTAACCACTTTTGCACCTGCTCCCTACGGCGTTCGGCCACGGGGATACGCTCACCTGTGGTCAGCTCCAAAACGCCTTCTTTGTAATACTTTCGCACGTAGCGGGCATTGACCAAATAGGACTGATGAGAGCGTATGAACTGAGAGGAGGGCAAAAGTCCTTCATATACCTTGATGACCTTGCTGACTAAGATCTTCTTTCCGTCGTCAAGGTAAAAAGTGGTATAGCCCTTATCGCTCTGCAAGTAGACAATCTTCTCTATAGGCACTACATCTATTCCTTCGGCGGTAGAAAGAGAGATCCTACTTATTTGACTCTTATCGGCTATATATTGTAAGGCAAGTTGCAGCTGGGAGGCTGCGACCTTGAACTGTTCTTTCTTCTGATAACATCTCAGTAGGGTTTGGTTAAAGAATGTTTCCTCAATAGGCTTAAGCAAATAGGCAAAGGCACCTAAGTTCAGTGCTTCTATGGCAAACTGGCTATAGGCGGTGATAAAGATAAGCTGTAGGTGTTCTGTTTCTATCTCGGAAAAAAGGGTTAGGCTATTTCCATCTGAGAGTTGTATGTCCGAGAGTACCAGTTCGGGAGACAGGGCAGGAATCTCCTGCCTTGCGGTGGCTATATTCGAGCTATAACCTACTGTTTGAGCAAAAGGGAGCTTTTCTACAAGGGTAATGAGATAACGGAGTATATTAGGTTCGTCTTCTAAGATATACACTTTCATAAAATAGGGATTACTAAGGTTATACAATATCCGCTTTCAGGGGCTTTTCGTGGGGCAGCGATAAGGTAGGCGTTGTTCTTTTCGGTTTGGTTAAAGAGCAAATCCAATCGCTCTTGGGTAATGGTCTGTGAAAGGGATTTCTTATCAGAGGAGGCAGTGGTCTTGCCACAACCATAGCATAGTAGGCCGCTCGGTAGTCACCCTTGAGGCGATAGGCTTCTTTCAGGCTCCAATAATAGGAATTGGGCACTAAGGAATCGGTAGAACGACTCAGGCGAATAGCCTCTTTGGAGTAGTATATAGCTGAGTCGTATTGCCTGTTGGCTAAAAACACCCCTGCCATATTCACTAATAGGGGAGCAGAGGTTTCATGATGCTTTTGGGCTTTGTGGTAGCGTTGTTTCATCAGGGTTAGCGACTGGATATTCTTGCCAGTGAGCTTGTAGTATTCCGCTTCGAACTCCTCCAATCGCCTTAGGGCATAGGGTTCGTTGAGCTTTAGGGCAAAGGGGACAGCCAAGGCTAATAAGAACGCTGCTACCTCTGTGTCCCGACCAGCAGAGATAGGGCTTTTGGGGAGCTCCTGAGCATAGCCGCTACCTATACATAAGAGCAAGAGAAGAATACGATACATGTGATTAGTCATTGTTTTCGTCTGTTTCAAAGAAAAAATCCTCACGGGGGAGCGTCTCAACTAAGTGTTTCAGGCGAGGGTCATGCAATAGGGTTATGTTGAAAGAGAGCTTGATGCCTACCTTTAATAGCTCATGAGCAAGGGCTTCACTCTTGTGAAAGCCATGGAGAATCCACAGACCTGTGGCGCCGCTCTTCTTACGCAAACCGATAAGCTCCCCGTAGCTCTTGACACAATGGATAATCAGCGGCTTATGTAGCTGCTTGGCCAGAGCGATATGCCGCTCAAAGAGAGCTGTCTGCTCGGGCAAAGGCGTAGGAGCACGCTTGTCCAAGCCGCATTCGCCTATGGCAACACAGAGCGGATGGGAGGCTCGCTCAAGTACTTGCGTCCATTGCTCTTGGCCATCTCCACTGATATAACAAGGGTGAATGCCTACCGAGAATACGCCCGCATCGTAAGTGTCTTCAGGGAAGCAGTTCTGTACCTCCTGACTATTTTTTGCCTTATGAGTATGTATGTTAGGATAGGGGAAAAGAGGATTAATCGTCATAGGGAAAGAGTTCTACTGCCTTTTCGTACACCATGGAGGACTCCCAGCCCTTGTAGAGCAGGTAGTCAGCGAGCTTGCGGCGTGCTTTTTGGATATTTTTCTCAGTGATAGTGTCGGCCTTTTTCTCTGCCAAGGTATCAAATACCTCTTGATAATCGTTCTCTATCTCCTCCATAGCACAAGCTATATTGTAGCGGGAGATCTCGCGAAACTTTAGCTCGCGGGTGATACGTACGCGTCCCCACTTTTTGAAACGGAATTTGCCTCTGGCATAGCTACGAGCAAAGCGTTCCTCATTGAGGAAATTCTCCTCAATAAGGTACGCTACAATAACATCTATCGCTTCGGGAATCATACGCATCTGGCGGAGCTTAGTGACCACCTCTTTATGGCAACGTTCCTGATAGGCACAATAGCGCTCCATACGCCTCTTGGCTTCCTCTACCGTATAAGTTTTTACCGTTTCGCTCATGATCAAAAGGCAGCCATCCACGTTTTCCAAGGCAATACACCTAAAATAAGCAGTAATCCTATGCTATAGAAAATAAGGATACGCTTGAAAGCGCCTGTATCAGTTTTCTGCTTTTTGTGTAGTGACCAGCCAATAGTAATAAGGGTTACCGCCACAATACCGAAGGGGTGCTCCACTAGCATCTTTCTCAGGTAAGCGTCCTTCATCACGCCTGCCCCCATAGCCGACCAGCTTTGGAAAAGAGGGGTTACAAAATAGAGGATAAGCCCTAAGGTAACTTGTAGGTGTGTGAATATGAGAGCAAACAAGTTGATACGCAAGTCCTTTTTCTCATATTTACGTTTTTGCCATACACCTAAAGCGGCATTGATTACAGCAAAGCAAAGCACTACCAAGACAATATAAGCAGTCAGTGAGTGGGTGGTTTTCAGTAGTTGATATAACATATTCAGTTTTGAGTTTTAAGTTTTAAGTCTTCAATCATTAACAATTAATCATTGAACATTAATCATTAAAATTAAATTCTTTCCCGTCTTCGCTCAGTAGCGTATTAGGGAAAATCGTTTGGGCTTCTTCTTGGAAAACCCGTTTGTCCTTATAGCGAGAGGAGTAGTGGCCTAAGATAAGGGTTTGTACATTAGCGGCTTTAGCGATTTTGGCTGCTTCAAGAGCGGTGGAGTGCTTGGTTTTCTGAGCCAAAGCATGGTTATCCTCAAGGAAGGTGCTCTCGTGATAGAGTACTTGTACCCCCTCAATCAGTGGGATAATCTTAGGCAAATAGGCGGTATCACTACAAAAGGCATAGCTCTGTGCAGGAGCAGGCGGGAAGCTCAGCACTTCATTGGGGATACACTCTCCTGTCTCTAAAATAATGTCCCTACCATTCTTGATATTCTGATAATAGCAAACGTCGATACCATATTCTTGTACAGCATCTGCATTGAGCTTGCGTTCCTTGTTTTTCTCTTTGAACAAAAAGCCATTGGCATAGATACGATGGTCAAGGGGAATGGTAGTGACCGAGAGCTTATCGTCCTCAAAGATAACTTCGCTTTCCTTGCTCTCCAGCTCATGGAAGTACAAGGGGAAGACCATATGAGCGCCACTGACTTTCAGCAGTAGCAGCATGGCATCTTTGGCACCCTTAGGGGCATGGATATGTAGTTCTGCCTCCCTGCCTTGTAGCTGGAAAGTAGAAATCAGCCCCGCCAATCCGTAGAAATGATCACCATGGAGGTGGGAGATGAAGATATGCTTGATACGGGCGAACTTAGCCCCTGATTGTCTCAGAGCCATTTGTGTTCCTTCCCCACAGTCAATAAGGAAGAGATGCCCCCGCATCTCCAAGAGCTGGGCAGTGGTACGTGCCTTATCCCTCGGGGATGCACTATGACAGCCTAATGTAGTTAATTTCATAAATCTGTAACAGAGAGTAATTTAAAATTTGAGTTTTTTAGGGTTACTCCTATTATCAATAAAAGCTAAAATAAGGATTTCATTGTACTCTTCAATGAATCTATAATATATAGAGAAATTGCGCAAGATAGTAACTTTCCTGATGTCTTTTTCTTTAGAGAAAATCTTTCCAATTTTTGGAAAAGAAATGAGCATATCAAGTATTGTAGTTACTTGTTTTTCAATACTTTCAATATAACTTATAGACTGATTATTTTCTGCCCAAAAGGTAAGAATATTATAGTATTGAATATTAGCCTTATGTGACCAAGTTATGCTTCTTTCCTTCTCCATCTTTCTTTATAACTTTCTATGATATTTCTTGCTCCTTGCATTACCTCTTCATGAGAGACAATGTTCCCTGCCTCTATATCTCTTAGGCCTTCTTCTACAGCTCTAAGTTCTTCTTCAGTAGGTGTTTCTGTTTCTTCAAATACTTCGTAATCAGGAGTTTGTATTTCGACGCCTATATTTTCAAGGAAATTAACAATAAGCTGATATTTCTGAAAATCAATAGGTTCTTTTAAGGTAATTGTGTTCATAAAGTCTAAGGTTTAAAAGTTTTAAAATTCTCTGCAAAAATACAACAAAAAAAGCAAACAAACAATTGTTTTAAAATCGTATCTTTGCAATGCTGATATAATGAGAGTTCGACAATAGAAAATCTGTGTTTCACAGACCCAACTGTGAGCACTTTTATTATATCACACTCATGTTAATGATTATTTTTAACGCGAATCAATAGTAAAAAAATAATTGTATAGTCCAATTCATTAAGACGCAATAAATTGCGTCTCTACAAAGGACTACGCTCATCAGGAGTTGTCTTAGCCAGC
>ERZ773035.808-NODE-808-length-24182-cov-3.952501_pt1 | contig 24182 bp, 20 predicted proteins | sample MGYA00511487_ERZ773035 | MGnify/ENA primary metagenome ERZ773035 (study PRJEB29015, sample SAMEA2737985) | human oral metagenome | biome: human oral; feature: human-associated habitat; material: dental | place: China | collected 2024 ...
ATAATGAATATTATAATTAATTTATTAAATGATTGATTTACATTTGCACATCTTACCTGGAATTGACGATGGTAGTGGCTCTATAGATGAGAGTGTAAAGATGGCAAAAAAACTCACCGATTTAGGATTTACCGGAGCGTTTTGTACTTCACACTATATTGCCGATAGTACACAGGCAGCTGATAATAAGACAAAGAATCAACTACGAGAAAAATTACAGAATAAACTTGACCAGGCCGGAATAAAACTAAAGCTTCTGCCTGGTAACGAAATTTATATTGACCCAAAAATGATAGATTTTCTAAAAGCAAAAAAGGCTTCTTGTCTTGGTGGAGATTTAAATACAAAGAAAAAGCATCAACACGTACTATTTGAATTACCATTTTATGCCGAAGTCCCATATCTTCGTGATATTATATTTGAGTTAAAAGCGAAAGACATTATTCCAGTACTTGCACACCCTGAACGCTATTTATTCGTACAGAAAAATAAAGAAATAATCTTTGGGCTGAAAAAATTAGGGGTAAAATTACAATCAAATTATGGAAGTATAGTCGGGCAATATGGTGGCAAAGCAAAGAAGATTATGAAATTTTTGCTAAAAAACCACCTGGTGAATTATTTGGGGACAGACATTCATCGAGCTGATGGATCAATGTTCCTCAAATTCGAGAGGGCCGAAAAAAAGATGATTAAATTAATCGGTGAGGCTGAATATCGCAAAATTATTGCAAACGGTGACGAGCTCGCCAAGCCTTTCTTAAATGCCTAAACAGAACTAACAGGAGACAACCGAATGAAGCTCCCAGAGTATCGATTAAGACATCAGTGAATTGACCACTACGTCCGGGGATAAAAAGTTGATGGATTTCATCCGTGCAGGCATAGAAAAAGCTAAAAAGAATGGCGAGGATAAAATATCTTGAGCTATTTTTTTGAGAAAAAGACTGACGGAAAAAGAGAAAAAAGAGGATTCCGAGGATGGCATACTCAGTAAAGTGTGCGGTTTTACGAACAATAAAAACAAGGTTACTTGCATCGAGATGAGAAGTATTGTTTAGATTTGGAAAAACTTGACGAAGAGCTTGGATAATTTGGCCACTTTGCGCACTGGAGGAGTCTGAACCAAAAGAAGACATAATAAAAATGAAGATCATCTGAAAAATCAGAAGCAAAGAAATAATCAACCGAGAATGAAGTTTTAGAAATTTTTTCATAAATTATTTAAGATATTCTTGAAGTTTGGCTTTGGCACGATCGACAGATTCTTGATAAGGGTGCCAAACGAAATGCTTTGGCTCTTGATAGGTGAAAGTAGTGGTAATATCGGCTTTGCCGTCAACATCAATGAGCTCGGTCTGCCAATCCGCGAGAGTAGTAAGCTGTTTTTGAACAAGATATTTAAGATCATCACTAGTGAAGTTAGTTTGAATATTTTTAGCGATCGAGGTAAAAATTTGGTCAACTTTACTTAAAATATTAGGATCATGTTGGATTTTGGAGATGAGTGCGGCCAAGATTTTTTCTTGGTTACGACCACGTTCGCGGTCACCACCGGCCCAGCTAATCGAAACCCGTTCCCTGGCGAGATCAAGAGCCTCGTCCCCATTAAGATGATATGTACCAGGACGATAGCTACGATGTCCGTGATAGGTATTGACGGCGTAAGGCAAAGTAATGTCGACACCACCGAGTTGATCAATAATAGAAGAGGTGGCATCAAAATTAATGCGTGCATAATAATTAATTTTAATATCATAGAATTTTTCTAGAGTATGAATAGACTCGTTAACGCCGTAAAGCCCGGCGTGAGTAAGTTTGTCCTTTTGTCCATTCATGGCTAGAGGAACATAAAAATCACGTGGTGTATTTAGAATAAGAATCTTGCGCCTTTCAGGATTAAAAACCAGAATGAGATTTACGTCAGAACGAGCAGCAAAAGGCAGGGTGTGATCACGATTATCGATACCACTAATATAGACCGTAAATGGCGTGTTAAGTGAAGTATTTTTGGTGGTTTCTACGGTTTTCGGAGTTACTTTTAAAACAATTTCTTGTAAGACGTGTAATTTATCAAAGACGGCCTGATTATTGTCTTTCAAGGATTCAAGATGACTATTAGCAAAGAGAGCGGTTTTGACAGAAGAGGCCTCTTTCATATCAGTTTGCTTGAACAGAGCTGAGGTTAGAGAGGGTAGATCAGAAAAGCCAAGATAATCAGACTGAGTGAGATTTCTGGCGAGATGGCCTTGACGTAAATTAGCATCGGATTTTAGATATTGCTCAACAGTCTCCTTGTACGGATCGCTGTTTAGAATACCAATACGCACGATCTCGCCTTGTCCAGTCTTCGCCAGGGGAGAAGAAGCGAGAGTGATGAGACTATATTTTTCTTCATATGTTTCATTCTGACCAATCTGAGAGAAATAGTTATTGTATTTATAAAAAACAAAGGCGAGTACGACGTTAATGATGATATCTAAGACTAAAAGGATGGCTAAAAGAATAAATTTACGACTAATAATAATCAGGAGGACTACTAATAGAAGATAGGAAATAATAACCAAACTAAAAAGATGAGTTGGTAAAATTTGAGACTGATATAGGAAGTAAAGCATAGCGAAACTGGAGAGTACGGCGAGAAGCTGAAAAAGCGATAAGATCGGCCTAGATTTTTTATTATTTTTTTCTCGTTTCATAGAGTAATTATACATCTTTTGATACCTTAAAGCGATTTTAAAGAACATCTTTGTAAACTATAAACATCATAAACGAAAGGAAAGACATGAAAAATTATGATGATAATCAATACGAAGAAGATGAAGTGCTAACTAAAAAAAGTTTAAAGAGGGAGAAAATCATGAAAAATAAGAGCCAAAACACGAAAAAATCCAAGAAGAATAAACAGATGGATTTGTCGGTGAATGAGGCTCTTATTTTGCAACAGGTGTACGAAGAGGGGGTGGACGATGTGGATAATATCGTGGATCAGGCTGGCATGCCAAAGAAAGTGACGATGAATGTGTTGACCGAACTAAAATCCAAGGGGCTTCTGACGGTAATTCAACAGACCTATGGTAAAATTTTAGTAAGCGTCACTAGTCAGGGTAAAAAGTTGGTGAATGCAATGTGGCCTGAAGCTGTAACGTTAGCTTATTAGGCTGTTGCGGGTCAGAAATAATGATATTCGCTTGTTAAGCTGTTATGGACCAGAGACAATGATATTCGCTTGTTAATTTTACGATTACTTTTATGAAAATTTTGATTATTGAAGATGACAAAGAAATTAATGAAGCCTTAAAAGAGGGGCTGGAGGACGAATCCTATGCCGTGGACTCTTGCTTTGATGGGGAAGATGGCTATCATACGGCGATGGCGGAAGAGTATGATTTGATTATTCTCGACGTAATGTTACCTTCAATGAACGGTTTTGAGGTTTGTAAGAAACTGCGAGCTGAGAAAAATACTACACCGATTCTGATGTTGACCGCGAGAGGACAATCACAAGATGTGGTAAGAGGGCTTGATTTTGGGGCGGACGATTACTTGCCAAAACCATTCAACTTTGATGTTTTACTGGCGCATATGCGGGCAATCTTAAGAAGGCCATCACAGAAACTGGAAGAAGTGTTGCAAGTGGGGGATTTGGTACTTAATCCGAGTTCAAAACAAGTGTCGAGAGCGGGAGATGAGATCAAATTAACTACAAAAGAGTATGCGGTGCTGGAATATTTAATGCGAAATGAGGGTAAGGTTTTATCGAAAGAGAAAATTATTTCGAACGTCTGGGATTTTGATGCTGACGTATTGCCGAACAATGTGGAATTATTTATTATGTTTTTGCGAAAGAAAATTGATAAACCCTACAAACAGAAACTGATTCAGACAGTACCGGGATTTGGCTATAAGATTGTGGGCGAGAAGTAAAGCAGTATTATGTCAGACTGTCCATACGGGCGGGGAGACGCTGAGTATTTTAAAGAAAATAAGATAAAATAAAAGTAATGAAAAAATCCGAGATAAATCGATTGACCCTGAGTTATCTTTCAGTAATTATGACGCTGTCTTTGATTTTTACAGGGATCATTTATTTACTTTCGACAGCGAGCTTGAACCGACCGTTACTACCAAGCGAGGGGGAAAGCCCAAGCGTAAATGTGGAAACACCTGAATTTGAGGAACACTCTTTTGAAAATACTTTCCGAAAGAGACTGGAAAAACGTGATAATACTACGCGCGCTACAATTATTTATTCCCTGGTTGGTTTTAATATCGGGATCTTTCTGATCGGTATTTTTGTAAGCCGAAGCTTGGCAAGATTGACTTTGGGACCGATTGAGCGAGCAATGATGAAACAGATGCAGTTTATCTCTGACGCGAGCCATGAGTTAAAAACACCGTTAACAGCGATGCTGATCCGGAATGAAGTAGCGCTGAGGAAGAAGAGTTTGCCAGAGGAGAAGGCCCGCGAGGTGATCGAGAAAAATATCGAAGAGATTTTGAAGATGAAGGAGCTGACATCATCGATGCTTGATATGGCGCGCGAGAATGGCGATCGAGAAAAAACAGAAGAAATTATTGTATCTGATTTTTTGGGAGAACTACGCGAGAAAATGATACCGGTGACTGACGAGTACGGCGTGAAGATCGAACTTGAACTGGACCTCGGAAAAAATAAGACAGCAGTGGTGGCGAAAAAGACTCTTGAACAAATCCTCACAATTTTTTTGGACAACGCCATTAAATATTCTGGAGAAAAAATGATTTATTTGCGAGCGGGGAGACGCGGCAAGAACGTATCTTTCAGTGTAAAAGACAACGGAGTGGGGGTGAAGAAAGAAGACCAGAAAAAGATTTTTGAGAGATTTTACCAGATAGATACGGCGAGGACGCGGACGGAAGACAAGACGAGTCATGGACTGGGACTTGCAATCGCGAAGAATTTGGCGGAACGGCAGGGGTATAGAATTGTGCTTCGAAGTGGCGAGAAGCGGGGCGCAGAGTTTGAGGTGGTGGTGTAAGAAGATACTATTAATTAAAACTTTAAAAAGTGTTTTTTACTATACTGTAAATAATAAAAATTGTTATGAATATAAAATTATCTATAAAGAAATAAATTACCTTACACCAACAATCTACGATAGTAGAAATTTTAAATAACTAAAACACGGGTTGAACACCCGATGAATCGTGTGCCGCCACTTTTAGTATACCATAAAATAGATAGTGATTGGTTGTATTAGATATACCTAACATACAGCATTCAGAACCTATACAAAAAATGAACAGAAAAAATATGAGCAGAAGAGATTTTGAGACATTAAAAAAATAGAATCAATAATAAAGTCAAAGTTATCAAAAATCCCCTGACGCTTCTAGTTTCATGGAAAGATCCAATTCACTAAATCCAAAGTCAGGGGATTAAGGTTATAACAAAAGAATCTCCCATGGAGCCAGCAGAGACGAACTCATTAACTGAGTTATACTGTCTAGGACGATTCTCTAGATTAGTTTAAATCACAAAACCCAGATGATATCAAATAAAGATAAAATGTGGTTTAAATAATACTAATTATTAAACAAATCAGAGGGTTCAGAAATGTTCCCAGTATCTACAACAGTAGAAATTATTGTTAATTATTAAACCCGTATCGCGGGAATAGATAATTAATTTGGCGAAAAATCGAATAAAAATGGTCATATTTTGCATTTTTTTGAGTGTTTTGACTAAAAAATTCCATAATTTCCTAATTTTATTCTCTTCTCTTCACTTTAAGACCTAGGTTTGTATTATTAAAAAAGTAGGTCTTATACCACGATGATATCACTTTCATCATGCTTTGCAAATCCATATCGTGAGATTTTACAGTTCTTTGAAGTCTCGATGATTAAGACTGAATCCTCTTCTTTAAACTTTTTTGAAAAGTTAAAATCAAGTTCAGATTTGATTAAGGCTAGAATTCGCGAACTGTTTTTAATTTCGTAAACCGAATACTGTTTTCTTTCACCAAAACGTAAAATAAACTTCGAAAATGCAGCTCTTAATTTATCATCCCGAATATCATAACTTACTAAAATCATCTTATTTTCTCCATTTTGATTCTTAACTAAAATATTCTTGTCAAAGTTTATATTTGTGTAGTTCTTTTTCTCAGTATATAGATAATCCAATATCCGTCATACCAAAAATTCAAAATATTTTCTACGTTCAACATCTTTAATCCATAAATAATATTTGCGAATATATAAATAAATTTCTTCACGATATTTAATTATTTCATTCAAGATGAGAAACTGATAATTTTTTGAAGCATTATATTTTAGTCTATACATACCGTGATATTTTTCAAAGTCATCCGACTTAATTGCGCCAAAATTATACATTTTTCTGATTGTGTAATCGACTATCGGTCTAAACGGCTCAATTAAATCACAGATTAAAGATTTTCTTTGATAAAACTCTTGGTGCAGATTACCAACATAGAGGTCAAAACCAAATAATGTAGCAGTGGCTTCAATGAGGGAAAATAGTAAAGTATACCCAACATCTAGAAGAAAATTAGTGACATCCATTTTTACTCTGGGAATTCGACCGTGCCATTCGACTTGATCAAAAATAGCTTTAAAATAAATCCTAGAAGCATTTCCTTCATACCCCATGATTTCTTGAATACTTTGACAATTTGGAATTTTTATTAAATACTCATGCATAAGATTCAAAGTATTATTATCATTCGTATCGCGTTTTTTTCTTATGGCAATGATCTGGTTTTTGATTTTATTTTCAATAATTTTCTGTGCAACAAGTAATGAATTCTCAAAAGAATATTGAATGCGCCTTAGTTCAGTATTACCATCAACTCCATTCAAAATCGTTAGATACGGACGAAATGAATATTTAAAGAAGATTATTGAAATCTTATATTTACGCAGTCTCTCAGCCAGACCAGAAGTAAGCGAAAAAGGACCGATCACAAAAATTGCGAGCACTCGATAACAAGTATACTGCATTTTGACGATATCGTTTTCATCTTTGATTAGAATATTATCATTCTTAAAAGAGAGCTTATCCCCATCAACGCTATTGATAATAATGATTTTCTTATTTATATAATCTTCTCTAGAGATCAAGGCTGGTCCTTTCGCAAATTTTATTATAAATACAGTTCTCACATTTACTTAAGTTTTCTTGTTTAAAATCGCCCATATTAAAATTATGAATTTGATTTAAAACTGATTTAAATTTATTAAACATGGTTTCGTTATTTTCAGGAAGCGAAACTGGGTAGGTTTTATTATCGTCGTAACTATAAAATTCAATTTGTTTAACTTCATACCCCATCTCCCTTAAGCATAAACACTGCGCATAGACCTGAAAAATATAACCATCATAAATCTTTTTGATTTTCTTTTTTCGTTCAGTGAGAGTCTTAGTTTTAGCATCGTAAACATCAATTTTGCCATAAATCTGATATTCGTTTGAGCAAACGTCGATGGACTGTAAAATATGCTTTGACCCTGAATAACGCTTTTGATCAACCGCGGAATGTACTTCAGTCCCTTTTTGTTGAGGTAAATCCGTGTAGATAATTTTATCGGCGTCTTCATAAAGATTATGATAATAAATAGAGGCGGGACAGAAAATAAAATCATTGATCCAAGAAATTAAGACGTAATCTTCCATATTCTAATCTTCATTTTATTATCATAGTTTTTAACGATTCACTTTTACGGTCAATAATTCCCTTTACTAATTTCTTCAATAAACTTTAACCAGTTTTCTGTAGAAATATCGCAAATTCTCTTTTCATCAACACTACTTTTGAGATTTTTTAGCATGATGAGACCTTTTCTAGCGATGTTATAAGCACCATTGGCATCAGCATTTTCTGGCCAATCTTTGTAATCTCGACGAGAGTCGTAAAAGACGCCCCTTGAATTTTTGACTGGTGAAATAATATAATCATTATCCATGATTGAGCTTTGATTGTTTTGTACCCCAGTATTAGTCTTACTATTTCGCATTTGAAGAGTAAGCCTTAATAAATGTAAAAATCGTCTGAAAAAGTCTGCATCATTTTGAGATAAGATCTGCTGTTTTAAATCCTGACCGAAATTAATATCATACTCGTTAAAAAGTTGTTTAAATTTTTCATTTGGTGTCACAAGATCACTTATCCATTGTCCATTCTTATCTCGATACGTATCAAACCTATCACCATAAGTATAGATCTGCCAAACTTTCTGGTCCCATAACTTAGTATCTGGTCTGATTTTTTGATAGTCTACTTCAATACAGAACAAGTCTTCCTGTTCATCGTAAGAAATGCTATTGAACTTTGAAATGAGGTCTTTGGTCTTCTCGATATTTTCATACCTTGTTGGAATAAACGAAGAGATAAAACCGGTAGTCGGATCAATATTGCTAGTATAATTAGCTGGAATATAATAAATAATCCCATTTTGTTTGCCATTATATTGCTTAGAATATCCCTTTGTAAGTTGTAATGCGCGATATAGACCGCCGATCGATTCCGGATCGAGGTCTTTTCGAATAAAATAATTAAATTTATCGATTAAGGCTTTTTCAAATTTTTGATAAACTTGTTTTTCAATTTTAATTCTTGAATTTTTAAATCCAGTGTTAAGATTTTCAAGCATGATAACCGGCTGGTATTCAGTGATAATTTTTCCAATTTCATTAACGACATTACTGAGGAATCCAGCTTTTAGTTCTTTAATATTCTCGACCGTCTGCCATTCTTGCAAACTCTCCTTGCGTTGCTTTTCTTTTGCATCGAGTAAGTCATGATAGTTTGTGGTAACAGTCTCGGTTTCTCCATTTTGATTCTTATATTGGCTAGAAATTTGATTTAAGGTTTGTTGTTTAATAATCTTTCCATCTTCATCAATTAGCACTAAGTAGATAAGATGCCTCTCACCGCGGTCGATGCCGAGGAAATAATTTTTTGGACGAAGTCTAACTATTTGGTTAACCTCCTGATTAATTACAGAATCTTTTGAATGAAGCGGGGTACGATTGAGTTCAATCGGGAGATGCAAGAAAAACTTGTCCATCATATAGCGACGATCCTTTAATAAATCATAAGAGAATACCGACTCTTTTTTATGATTATTTTTGTTCTTATTTTGGATAGGCTTATTTTTCTCGTGAGTGACTTTATATTCTAGACTGGCTGGACGATAGAAAATTTCAGCTTCTCCAGAAATCTTATAACTATAATTAAATTTTTCTGCATTGATTTGATTAAATACTGCTTTTAGATATAAAGTGTGGAGATTCGGTTTACCCTTAGAGTTTTCAGAAAAATCTTTAGAGTAAAGTTGAAAGAGATACAGCTTACCATCATCAACAAGTTTTTTAATATAACTCTCTGGAATTTTAGTGAAATCCATTCTGTAAGTATTTGGTGTTAAGTCAGCAAGAAAATCGAATACGTTCGCATAACTTTTTGGGTCTTTTAACTTAAAATTATAAACCTGCCACTCTTCATCTTCGCTTAAACAATTTTGATAGTAATTAATTAATTCATGATGGTAGGTAAGATCCGCTTTTTGCTCATCCTTATTTTTATCCTGACGATAATATTCATATTTTTTACGAAGTTCCGCGGGAATGGGGTACTTTTTGTCCCATTTTTCAGAAAAATATTTTTTAGGGAAATCGCGTTTAAGATCTGAGAGAAAATATAAGTTCATTTTTTCGTAACAATCTTGGTCTTGTAATAATTCAGGAAAATTATGAGGTTCAAACAAATTATCTTTAGCTTTGATCTGACTATTAATAACGCCGATATAGTATTTCTGATCTTTCTTAAAGATAGTACCTAGGCAGTCTTGCTCTTTAGACTTGCTCCAGCCATTGAGGAGCTGGGGACTGTCGAAAATTAATTTAGTTTTTTCAGTAGAAAAAGGTTTCTTAGTAAGATAATTCCTAGTTTTGTTATAGACAGGAATGATTTCTCGAAGATCAGAATAAAGCTCGTCGAAATCGGAATAAAATTCTGGGTCAAGTTCGACCTTGCCATCCTCTCGATTCATATTAAATAAGCTAAGGTTGACCTGAAAAGTTTTATAAAAATCAAGAATCTCTTTTATACCGCTGATGCTTTTTTGGTCAAATATGGAATGATTAAAGCTACTTTGTTCTATGTTTTTTGATTGTAGCTGTGAAATTCCTTGGAATAATAAGTTTTCTGATTGTGCTTTCTCTAATAAATTTTGAAGATGGCAATCCAACCCATGATAAATAAAATCGGGAATTCCCGAAAGGAATAAATCCTGTGCTGGAACATTATTGCCGTTTAATTCATATTGAATATCTTGTAATCCATCATAAACTTCTTGCAAAGAAAGGTTTTGTTTTTTTCTATATGAATCAAGGGCTTTTTTGGTGAGTTTTCCTGAAAATTGTACTACAAAATTTTCTTCTAACTTTTGCTCTATAAAATCGAATTCTTTAAAAATGTAAGATGATAGCCTTTTAAGATTTCTTCTTTCTATGTAAATCTGAGTTAGATTGATTGCTGAATTTTGATTATAATCTTTCAACGATTCGATTTTTTCGAGAAATAAAATTTTTTCCTTAATACGTTCATATGCCAATTGTAGGAAATTGCCAATCATCTCCATAAGGTCTTCATTCGTGTCGATAATATCAAAAGCAAAAGAGGTGGTAGTAGATTCAGAGAGAATCTGTTTATATAGTTTTTTCAGCTTAATTTTTTTGAGTTTTTCACCTTGATGCTGGTCGATATATTCTTTAACCAGTTCGTTAATACCTTTAAGCTTTGTGTTTTGATCGATAGCCTTTCCAGAAATTAGTAAGTTATACTTTTCGATACCAGACTGAGAAAGCGTACGATTAAAATAATCAAGTTCAAAAAAGGTCTCAAAGTTAATATTTGCTCCGAGCTTTTCTATGGCACTTTTGATTTGTGTGAGTAAAGTATTTTTATCGGCTATAGTGTTAAGAAAACGACTTAGAATCATCTGATTATTAAGAAAAATTGGCAAATTATCTTCAACGACTCGAAAAGCAACAGAGGTTTCATTAGTGGTTCGATCAAAAATATTCTGGCGATTTTGGAGGTAACCAGAGAGATAACCTTTTTGTCGTTTAAATGCTTCAATACTTTGTTGTTGACTATCGACGATATCTGAATATTGATTAGCATTATCCAAAAGAAAGTTTGCTGGATCTTTAAAGATAGATTTTTTCTCGGGACTATCAAGATTTTTATCAATCTGTTTTTTCATTACGTCCTTGAGATTCCTCAAATTTGTAGCATCTTTTTCAGTAAACTGCTCACGAGGCTTAATCTTGAGATCATTGAATTGTTCAATGAGTTTTAAGTCAAAATAAGTGTGATCGAGGCTATCATCGATTAGCTTTATAAATACCTGATCGAGGATTTTTTTAAAGATTTCATAATGAGATTTTAGTTCTTCACCTTTTTGAATAATTTTATTATCCTTGATATGCTCCAGTGTCGAAAACTGGGGTCTAAGTTCAAACCGAAGCGTTTTCGAAACACTATAAAGGTTAGTAAGCTTGTTAAAAGAGGGGGTATTTTTGTCGTTCACGATCAAATCTCCGTTAGTTAATTTAATATTACTCTCCGCCACTGGTCTTGGCAAGGATGGAAGGATTATGGGTTGATTGTAGCATATTTTATGTTGGTTAGGTAAATTATGTTGACTTTTAAAAAATTATAAGCTACAGTTATAAGTAAAGAAGAGGTTTTATAGAATAAATAAAATAAATTCACTAAAAACTAAATGATAAAAAAGGAGGCATAGAATTATGAATAAACTAGATTTAATTATCGATGATTTGTATAGAGAGTATTGTCTAATGCCAGACTCATGGCTGCTTGACTCTTCTGAGTTAATAGAGTACGAAACCGATATAACTATTTCTAAAATTTACAGTGAATATCCAGAAATGTACGGTAAAGTATTTGCTTGTTTGCATGACAGACTGAATAAGCTACTATCCTTTATGAAAGATAAGTATAATTATAATAGGCATTATAACGCACAACAGAGTAGAGACCTAAGAAAGACAATCGAATCAATAAAAGAATTGCAGTCAAACTTTCTAAAAAATGGTATGGAAGTCAAAATCGATCAATCATATTCTGAGTGGATTGATTATTGTATGTCTTTTTTAACTACATCTGATGGATGTGAGATTCCAGACGGAATAAAAATGCCGACCGTCATAAAATACGAACCAATTTTTGTAATGAATAATCTTAATGATTTGGAACGCCAAAATAGCACAAAGGTGGTGTTTGACAGTGAATACCAAAATAATCAAGCAAAAGAATTAATTGCCATGATAGAAAAGGATCAGATTAATGCAATTAGTTTGGCAAAAAATTATGTTGAGGCATGTCTTCAAACTATTCTGACTGGACGTTCTAATTTAGATCTTGATAAATTAGATATGACACAACTTTTGGCAGAGGCAAAGAAAGTATTTAAACTAAAAAACTCAAAAAACACTGATGTCGTAAAAATAATAAACGGACTTTCAACTGCTTTAATCGGCATCTTAGAATTAAGAAACAGAAAAGGTAGTGATCATGCACATACTTCTAAAATTACACCACCGTCAAAAATAGAGGCGAGACTTGCTGTGGATTCAGCAATTACGCTAGTAAACTTTTTCTGGGGTCTTGGACAGAAGAAATAAAGAGCAATTAGCCAAGAAATATTTAGACCAAAAAGTCCCCTCATTAGACATCTATCTATTTTTACAAAGATTACTTACCAAGCTAAAATCAACAAAGTTGAAGACTGCATTCATTATTTTAATTTACTGAGATCTTTACTATTGTATAGATCTTGTACATATTTTCTTATTTCTTCAGTGTAAACGGAAAATAAAATTGGTATACAAGAATCTACAAATTTTAATGTGATGTGAAAAAATAGAAGACTTATTGAAGATTTAACTGTTCCCCTATTAGAAATATCCACTCTATTTTCCAAAATAATATTTTATTGTAAAAAAATAACAAGATATATTGATTTTGGAAAATATCTGTGATATAATCACTACATCTAATGGAAGGACTCAATGAGACTACGTAGTTTTAGTGTTACTAATTATAGATCTTTTAAAGATTCTCAAAGGATAGAGTTTAGTGATGATTCTAGAAACGTTACAGCAATTTATGGTCCTAACGGTGCAGGTAAGACTAATCTTTTTAAAGCTATGAGGTTTTATAGAGATTTTATTCATACTTCTACTCGTTTTGAAGGACAAACACTACGATATGAGGAATTTCTGCTTAGCACATCCGTCGGAAAGACTCCCACCTCTTTTGAGGCGGAAATGAAAAAAGGAAGTAAAATATATCAATACGGTTTCTCGTTATTATTAGGTATAGTTAAGGACGAGTATCTAAAAATTCGTAATGAAAACGATTCTTATTTTGATATAGTTTTTCGCCGTAATTCTATGAATAAAGAGAATAGGTACGCCGAGAAGGGCTTTGACAATAATTTATTAAAACGTACTCGTCCAGATGCACTGGTTCTAACCAAGGCATGGGAAGATAACAATAAATATGCAAAGGACGTGTTTGATTGGCTGGATAATTTTAACCTGATCAGTGGCAAACGATTGACGGCTTTGACGGCTAAAAAGACTATGGAAGACCCTACTTTTAAGCAAAAAGTCTTAGATCTTTTACGCAGCGCTGATATGTACATCCAAGATCTTGTAGTGTCTACAGTGGAACTGCCAGATAAATTCTATAAAGATTTACCATTTACGGAAGAATTTAAGGCTAATCTAGATAGAAAGAGTTATGAAGTGTCTACATTGCACGTAGTTCGCGATGAGAATGGTATAGTATCTGGTGTTAAAAAATTTGACTTAGCTGCAAACGAGTCTACTGGGACAAAGCGATTCTTTGATATGGCTTACCCACTTCTTGATACAATAGAAAATGGGAAGATACTATATATAGATGAATTTGAAAATAATTTACATCCTACTGAATGTAAATTGCTTGCGAAATTATTTGAGGACTGGAATAATAATAAAAAGGCTCAATTAATAATAAATACCCATTGTACTCAATTACAGAATCAATTAGGAAAAGAAAATATTCGCTTCATTAACAAGAACCATAGCGAGGAGTCAAAAGTCGAAACAGTTCCAAGCTATATAAGGAATGACGATATCTCTATTGAAAGAAAATATAATAAGGGTTTATTAGGTGCTATACCAAACGTGAGACTATAATGTTATATTTGGCTGTATGTACTGAAGGTGAGAATAGTGAGCCGGCATTTATTAGAGAACTAGACAGAGTTCTTGACGGTCAGTCTACTAACCAAGGTGACACTAGTGTGGCTGTTATTCCCGTACCACTCAATGGAGTTCATGGCCACAATAAAATAATCGAAGCTGCTAATGCTGCTTTGGATATAGATTTGCAGAAAAAGACGGACGGACCTTTAAGCGACTTTTCTAGCGTGGATATTTTAGAAAGATGGCTTATTTGTGATTATGATTATATGGAAAAACATGGTGTCATTTTTGAAGAGTTTAAAAAAAATGATACACGAAGCTGGTTATAATCTAGTTATAAATAGGCCAAATTTTGAATTCTTCGTCTTAACTCTGTTAGCTGGACTAGAGACAGCAATAGCCGAATCGCCTTCCAACTATATGAATGCTATTAATATCGCCGCTAAAACTATAAATGACTCCAATATAAAGAAGGGGTTTTCGGATGGAATGATGATTCCTGGATATTCGAAAAAATGTTATGCTATACCTATCTTCTTTGGAAAATTATTTGATTATAATCGAGAATTGATTGATAAGTTTTGTCAAATAAGATTCGATGATTCTTCAAAACGATTCTCAGATATGTCTAAAATTATTAATAGAATCAAAGAACTTCGCAATAAATAATCATTTTTAATGAAGATACAAAGAAAAAGACTCGTTACGTAACCCAGAACAGGCACACTCTTTTAAAGAACTTTCAATACTTTTGAATTACTTATTACTGAGAATTCTAGTGATTAAATTTAATAACCATCTTATGACTATGAAGATGATTAATAACCGTATTACTTTTCGAAACGATAATGAATGGTGGCATTTCTAGCCTTTTAGGGGAAAAAATAAATAGTAAATTATAGATTATTTTTTACTTTAATTATTTTTAAACTAAAATACCTATTTAGAATCTTAGTTTTTCCTATTAAAATCGAGATAATAAATAAAATAATTGTACTTAATACAAATGTTGAACAGTTAATAAAAACGTTTGTTTTTATTTTAATAACATTATGTATTATCGAGAAGAGTATGACCTGTAGAATATATACACAGAAGGTGGCTTTCGAAAGTACAGTAATTTTGTTAAACAATTTCTTGTTGATTAAAATATGCATTGCGTAATTCCATAATAGAATAATCCATATTTTTATTATTAAGCTATCATAAAAACTTTCTGCATCGTATTAACTCACAGCTTATGCAACAACCATAACATATCCGAAGACACCACTGGATAGATGAGAAGTTAAAGTTATAAGAAATTGATCCCCATAAAATAAAGTATTTTTGCGATATTAACGTCTATTTTCTATTTTAACGATAGATTTTTTCGTTTTATCATATAGACTCTATTATTTTTAATAGTAATATACCCATGTCTTTCAAAGATTTTAGCAATCTCTATTTTTGGACTACTATCTAATATAGGATGCTTACCATTAAATACACTTGTTAATTGTCCTGCTCCTGAAAAAGCTTCAAGATATTCAACTATGCTTTGTATGTTTACTTGATTTTCTAATATTTTTTCTAAAATTCCAATTCTAAATGACAATAAAATTTCATCTAACGATAAGATGTATTTAATTTTTTTATTGTTTATATTAAAAGCAGTAGATTCGTATCCTTCAACATTGTTTACCAATTTAATTAGATTCTCCTTAGAAATTTTGCCTACTAAAAAGAAAATCTGTTCGTAACTAATTTTAAGGTTATATCCTATGATGATATCGATAAATTCACTCTCTTGATTCTTTGACAAAAGATATAGTTCTTGATTTAAATTCTGTTGCATGAGAAAGCCTATATTGATATTATTCAGTTCTACGAGATTTTTAGCTATTAGACTTTTAATTCTTGTATTTTTTAGTGTTTTATCAATTTCGCAAATCTTTTCATCTGCTATTTCAGACGCAATGTTAAAAATAGCATCGTTACAGTCCCACCGTATTAGCACATTACATATATCAACATTTTGCAATAACAATTCTCGAAGATTAGAGTTAGAACTATTTTCTTCAAGATATTTTATAAATAGCTCCTGAATAACTGAGTCATTCTCCCATAATATTTGTAGATTTCTTTCATTCAACTCAACCAAATTAAAATCAACAAGATTTGGTAAAATATCATTAAAATCAGGTATATTCATTACATCTTCTAGGTTTAGAATCTTAGAGTCACTATGCTTGATGAATTTATTTTTAAGCTCTGTAGTGATTGATGAATCTAGTATCTTCTGTAATAGACCATCTTGAAGGTTTATCTTTGTATTTTCTGGAATTTCTTCGATGTATTGGAGGAGGAGTTCTGGATTTTCCTTAACAGCATTATCCCAAATATCAACAAGCTGGCTATTATTGTAGAATTCATGCATTAAGTCGGTAATATCTATTTTCTTCTTGGAAAGATACTGCGCTATAAAATAAAGGTTATTGATATCTTTTATATAGCTCCCTGCACCGATCATTCTTTTTAATATACCATCATTAGATATTGTATTAGTATAGAGATTATATTTAGCTTTACAATTAATTATATTTTCTAAGAAAATATCAAATGATTTTTTATTTAGTTCTGAAATTAAGCCTAGATTGTTATCTAAGTATTCTGCTAATTCTTTAAAGTCATCTGTGGGAAAAAGCAGTTTTTTTGTTGATAAAAATATTAATAACATTCTCAAATAAGTTTCACGATTTTTCTCTGGACAATATTCTAGTATTTTAATTGATAACGATTTGTCCAAAGAAATAAGTAAGTTTATAAGTTTTCTAAGTAATCTAACATCTAATTCTTGTACTAGTTTAAGTAAAAAAGAAGATGATTGTGCTATCTCTTCACATTCCACAAGCACCTTAAACATTAAATATATTCTATTTGCGTACTCATCATTTGAAAAATTGTAGTTTTTAACAAGATACGCCAACAATGTACTATTCATAATGTATTTATTTTGAAAAGCAGAATCATCCTTAAAATAAGTATTTACTTTACATGGATTCTCAATAACTAAATTTATTAAAATCTTTTCCTGTTCCAACATATTTTTAATAAATATTCTGTCATTATGACAGAATGTATTTTGTCCAACCTTAAAGTTACCAATATAGTAATAATATGTTCTATCAAGGTAACCCACTTTAATCAGATAGTAGATCAGTCCTATAAACGACTCGCCTAGATCACTATTAATTGATATTATTTCCTCTCTATAATATTTCTTAAGATCAGACAAGGTAACAACTCTAAATAATTCTGCGAGTCCATTATCCCTTATATTTAGTGCATCCTGGTTATTTCTCTGACGCCAACGATTTATACTATCTTTTAGTTCTTGAGGATTATTCAATATCTGATAAATAAAACCTTGTCCAGCACAAAGTAATTCATACTCTTTTGGAAATAAGTTCTTCAAAATCATAAGTGTAAGTATTTTATTATCACTCAATTCGAGATCGTCGTAGTTTAAACAATTTTTATAAACTATAAATTCATTTAAAATATTTTTTAACACTCGCATATCATTCAGATAAAGTGCAAGATTAATAAGTAATTTCTCATCGAAACCTTTAATATTAATTTTACTTTTACCCATTTCTTCATAGAGATAATCGATAGAGTTATGCTCATTAATGATGGGAACAACTGGTATTATAAAATCAAAAAATTTAACCCTATTTTCACTTGTAAAGGCACTGTCTTTTACCATATAAATAAACTTCACAGGTTTAGAATTACCATTTATTCTTCTATATGAATTAAGTAAGAAATTTAGTTCTTTAAGCTTATTAAAAATATTTATATTTTCAAATCTATCCAAATCTTCAAAAACTACTATTCTTGATGCTGAACTATTGAGGAGATAAACTAAATCTTTATTTTCACGATCAAGGGCTGTTTCATCACTATCCCATTGATTGACAGTTGCTTCTGCACCTTTAAAACTAATCTTTGATATTTTAATCAAGCCTTTTTTCATGAGATAATAAATAATCCATATTAATATGATGGACAAAGATATACGACTTAAAATCCAGAGAGACAAACTAATTTTTAATTTACATAATACAATATAAATATATTTGTGATCATTCCAAAAAAATATACATAGCGATAACAGTGCACTAAATATTATGCTTAGAAAGAAATTCAAACCTTTCTTATTTTGTCTAAATTTATACTCGTATAGAGGAATTTTATCCGGCTTTACCTGTGCAAGTATTTGATTAATTATTTGACGTTCAACTCGATTTTCAATTTCATTTTCACCACTAGTGTTTTGTTTATTCTGTTGATTAACAAGATTGCTAATAGAATAAGAATGATAATCTACATACTTGCCTAATTGCACAGTAATAACATTACCTCTTTCAACAAAACCTTCCTTTAAATATGTATTCCAAATTGTACTTTTTCCAGAACAATAAGCTCCTGATATTGCTATATTTTTAACATCATCATCTCCTAGAGCAAAATTCAACGCACTCTTATAGATTTCTGGATTATAGTCTAATGGTTGTGCGCAAAGAGGATAGAAGTTATTTAATGAATGATCTTCAGATTTATTATCTTCATTATCAATATTATTTTCGCTACATTGTTTCATACAGCATAAATTACCTTATATAGCCACTAGAGTAGATTATTGTTTATCAAACAGGTCTAAAAACAGCTCTGCGCACCAAAGTTGCCATTTTTGATTTCCAGTCAACTTTGACATATCAATATCCTGTCTAAATTCTGGTCGCTTGGGGCCAGCCCAGTCTTTAAAAATAATATCAACAGGACGTGGCATTGGAAGTTTTTCTGGGACTCCAAACTTTGAATACTTCTTGGAGTATAACTCCCTAATGAGATATTTTGACTCTCCATTACGAATCCTATTTAGATCTATTTTTTCTGACATTTCAAAAATTGAATATGGATCAAGATATGGCATATTAGCCGTATTAAAAGCATTATGATACGAGCTTAAGCTTTCATACGTACATTCATGCGTCATAATTCCCCAAAAATCGATTTTACTATCTTCCAACTTATATTTTTTGAAGAAATCTGTGATATCCACTGGACAATTAAGTATATTCTCTGGATTTAAATATATATACCGTTTAATAAAATCTTCATACTGCCAATCTTTCGATAAAAGTTGGTCCATGCCTCCAAAAATATAATCTGACTCATCTCCTTCAACAATTATTTCATCTCCATATTCCTTAGCTATTAATGCTGCCTTGTATAACTGCGGTTCAATTGAATGGACTGGCGCACATTTTGTTTTCATTAGTATGGGAGTGTATTTTTTATAATCATCAAAATCAATATCTACAAATATATGGCGTAATCCAAGCTCTTTGCAGTACGCTTCAGACCGTACAATATCATTATTAAAAGAATCAGAAAGTTTTGTTCTAAAAGTATAAGCATTGCTTCCGGGCTTAAGATATGTTGCAAGAATTGCACTGTCCATTCCACCTGATAGTAAAATGCCAACTTTATTATATTTTTTATATAATTCATCAAATTGTTTTTGAATTCCTAAATCTATATCGTGAGCCGTCTTAACTAGAAATCGTTTATCATTTGGAATACCTTTGTAGGTAGTATGATGTATACTTTCATAAAAATCATAGTTATCTTTAAATATGTACCTAAATGCTAGGTATGAACTTAAGCAAAAATCTTTATCAATTACTCTTTTCATTCTATTTTAAGTCCATTAAATCCGAACCGCGACTATGCTGTAATGCTTCTCTAATTTTTGTAGAAGAAATACTCTTTGTATAAGGAAAATAAATAATTTTGATTCCTTCCTTTTTAAATTCTTCTTCATATTTATTCCATTTTTCAGTATTATACCAATCATCACCAACAAAGAGTATTTTAGCACCAAGTTTTTTACACATAGTTAATTTATCCATATCATATTGAGGAACAGCAGCATCAACATACTTACAAGACCTAACAATTTCAATTCTCTCATCGAATGGGATCATGGCTTGTTTTCCCTTATATTTTACAAGCTCATCAACTGTCACTCCAACGACAAGTTTATCGCACATACCCTTCGCATTTTTCAATAAATTTAAGTGACCCATATGGAATAAATCATAGACACCAGCAGTGTAACCAATTATCATTTCTTCTCCTTCCTCTTTGTAAATAAGTTTTTAGTTAATGAAAATATCTTTTGAGCTGTTTTCCTATTCAAAAGATATGCTATAACTACCGTAAATAGTAGACCTATAGTCTGTAGAAATAAATTATTACTATAATATATAACTACTGAAAATAAGAAAGCAAAACTACTAAGGATATACAGTTTCTTATCAAGTTCTATTTTAACATATTTTCTTATATCAATCAATCTATATAACATAATATATATACAAGACAACAGTGTAGAAACTGCAGCAGCATAAATTCCGATAAACCTCACTAATAATACATGAGTAATTATATTCATAATTGCCGCTGTAATTGTTGTCTTTGCTACTTTTAATGTTTCTTTTTTAGCAGTATAAATACTTCCTATAGCGCTCGCTATTGCATTAAAAACATTACTAATTAGAAGAATGGGAATATACATATAAGCTTCGTTATAGCTTGGATCAACAAATATCTTGAATATTATATACATGGAACTCAAAAGCAAAAGACAAATCGAATAGAAAATTCTAAATATATCGTCTATAACTTCAGAAAAATATACATCAGCATCTTCATCATTCATATGGACAGCAGCATTTTCCTGCCATGACATACTAAAAATTTGAAAAACACTCATCAATATATTAGAAAACTTAGACGAAATTGCGTAAAAACCATTAGCTGTCATACCTATCATCATAGAAATAATTGTTCGATCGGACGTGTTGATCATCCACCATGATATACCGTCTGGAATCATAGGTAGCGAATATTTAAGCATCTGACCAAGCATACGTTTATCAAAACCTTTTATCGAAATTTTTTGATACATCCTATTACTAAAAAATAAATACAAAATACATATTAAATTAGCAATTGATGAGGACAACAATATGCCTCCCCCCCCCATTTTTAATATATATACAAATAGAAGAGAGCATGTAATATTTGTCAATGCAGAAATAATGCTACCTATAGCATAACTGATATTACTTCCTATACCTCTTGATACTTGGAGTACAATCTGTGAACCAGCTAAACAAATTATATTTAATAAAATTACATAAAAAAATCTAATATCAAACCACTGATGAATTAAAAATGACGCACCAATAATTAATAATAGTTCTAAGACAATTATTAATACAACTGTTGATATAATTTGAATTTGCTTTTTAAACTGTTTCCTTACATCAATAAGAAACCGAAAAACTGCAGAGTCAAATCTTAAAATTATAATAGGAATCAACAAGGAGACATAAGTTTGTATCAAATCTATATACCCGTAATCAGATACGGATACTTGACTCGTATAAAGTGGGACAAGCAAAAAAGATATAAATTGTGTAGAAATTTTTCCAATAGAAATGATAATTGTGTTTTTAAAAAGTTCACCTTTTCGGCTCATTTATCTTCTCCAACAATATTCATAATTTTATCGGCAACAAGTTTACCTGCTATACCAGTTTCTTTGAGTCCTATTTTCTTTTTAAACTCATTATATCCGTGCTGGTATTTCTTTAAAAAATCACTATTAAGATTCGTATTTAAACCACTATTATTTTTAACAGTTAAGAATGGGAGCTCACTAAGACTAAAATAGCAACCACGAGTATTAATATAATCGTCAGCGTCTTTGGCATAGATAATGACTGGTTTTTCTGCAATCATAGCATCAAACATGACAGAAGAATAGTCAGTAATTAACAGATTACATGAAACAATCAACTCTTGAATATCCGCATATTCATTTGCATCTATTATATTTTTATTCTTCTTAATTAGCTGTTCAGGATTCTTAATATTTGGATGTAATCTGATTAGGATTTTCCATTTCTTTCCCGTAACTTGTAGTAATTTAGTTTTTAATCTATCAAAGTCAATATCATAAGGATTGTGTTTATAGTTTTCTCTAAAGGTTGGTGCATAAAGCAAAATATTTTCATTTTCCTTAATACTAAAATATGATCTTACTTGAAATACCACATCTTTCGGTCTATCTAACAGGATATCATTCCTTGGAGATCCAACCTCCATTACTTCTCCAGAATATCTAAAAGCTTTTCTACAAATTTTTGTAAAGTGGTCACTATTTGATAACATAAGATCCGTCATTGCCGTATCTGTTTTCATCGCTCTTCTATATCCATAGTCTAAAACACTCTTTGCGTCCCATTCAATTTTTTTTGTCTGAAGATCACCATGCCATGTCTGAATATAATACTGTCTTTTTCTTATTCGTATATATCTAGGAAACCTTGAATTATTTATTATAATTTTTGATGTAAAAAGATGATAAAAATATAATATTGATTTATTTTTCACTTTTACTATATCATCTGGCATTTTGTCGCTAAGATTATTTAAAACCCAATAACATTTTACGTTCTTTTTTATCAATTGTTCGTGTATATATTTTGCATTATCACCATAACCTCTTCCGTTATAGTTTACAAAAAGAATTTTATCTTTATATATTGGAATAATCTTAAAAATACATAAAATGGACCTCAGAATTGCTTCCTTTATCATTGAAATACTTTTTTTATATAAATATTCTTTCATAGTTTTTTATTTTATCCTAAATATGCAATTATATACTCGAATATTTTTCGGTTATAATGTAAAACTTTAATTAAGACCTTAGCTTTCCAAGAGGCATTAATATTTTTAAATATTGGTCTGAGCCCAAGTCGTTTGATATTTTTTTGCGATTCTTCGTAAAGTAGATTTCTCTTATTAAGGATATTGCTATCTCTTATTTTTCCTTTAATTGATTCCTTATAAATATAGTAGTTATCAAGAACTAATCCACTATCTAATATGCTTTTAGGTATGATAGTATTTAGACCATAATATCTTTGATTGATGGCATCAATGTAATCATCTAATGATTTACTATCAACACTGCCAGTAATACTTTCCTTTCTTTGCAAATAACCATATAATTTTGCATTGTTGTAAAGTGCAACTTTTTTTGCATTTTTAAAAATCTTATACATTATGAAAATATCTTCATAATTTCGGTCAATAGGAAATTCTATATTCTGAAACAAACTAGCAATATAAAGTTTATTGCATGCATGGCTAGGCATCTTATTGGTAACTAGCAACTCAATAGCTTTCTTTGTGTTATATTCACTATACTCTACCGTATGAGTAAATTTTGGTTTTTCCTCATTATTGAATTTCGCAACTTGACAACATGAGACTAAAGAACTGGTCTCCTCTAGTAAGAAAACTAGTTTCTCTATAAAATCTTGACTGACTATATCGTCGGAATCCACGAAAGAAATATATTCTCCTTGTGCCTGCAAAAGACCAAAATTCCTTGCTGAGGATAAGCCACCATTTTCTTTTTTGAATAACTTAATTTTATCAGGACTTTCTTTTTGAAGATTAGTACATACATTATAGCTATCGTCTGTTGAACCATCATCAACGATGATAATCTCTATATTTTGATAAGATTGATCCAAGATAGATCGTATGCATTTTTCAACATATCGCTCAACATTGTAAACTGGGACTATAATACTAACTTTTTTGTTGTGCATTCTTATCATTATATATACTCCCTTTTATTTTTCTTATTATATTGATAATTATCTATGCTTATTGCTAGTATAAACATAAATAAAACTGATTCGTGTCTTATCAGTGATCCAAAATCTGGCTCAAAAATTGATGCTAC
>ERZ773035.814-NODE-814-length-24051-cov-8.427405_pt1 | contig 24051 bp, 19 predicted proteins | sample MGYA00511487_ERZ773035 | MGnify/ENA primary metagenome ERZ773035 (study PRJEB29015, sample SAMEA2737985) | human oral metagenome | biome: human oral; feature: human-associated habitat; material: dental | place: China | collected 2024 ...
GCCACCACGACATAGGACCAGAACCAGCCGAAGTTGTCAGCCAGAATGGGCATGACCCAGTTGGCGCCCATGTTGCCGATGAGGTAGGCGGTGACGCCCACGAAGCCGATGGCGGTGCCGGCGACGTTGAGCGGCACGAAGTTGATGGTCAGGATGTTGACGATGAGCTGCGGCCCGTAGATGAGGGCGCCGAGGATGCCGCAGACCACCAGCATGAGTGCGTAGTTGGGCGCACCCGATGCCGTGATGGCTTCATAGGCGAAGACGACGCCGGCCATGATGAACAGGCCGATGGCACCGATGCGGGCCATCTTGTTGGGGTACTTGGCAGCCAGCCAGGCAAACAGCAGCGATCCGGGGATGGCGACCCATTCCAGCGTGGAGATGGCCATCTGGGCATGGGCGTCTTCCATCCTGGCCACTTCGTGCAGGTAGATGGGCATCCAGTCCTCGACACCGAAGCGGATGAAGTAGAGCGCCACGTTGACGGAGGCCACCAGCAGCAGCGCCGGGTTGCAGAACACGTATTTCCAGATGAGCTGCCAGTAGGTGAGGTTGGTCTTCTCTTCTTCGCTGGCCACGTTGGATTCACCGGCTTCGCCGTACATGGTGCGCAGCGAGTCCAGGCCTTCGGCTTCGGGCTTGTCGCCACCATGCTTCCAGCAGAAGACGGCCACGGCCAGCACCACCACGGCGGGCACGACGAAGGCGTACAGCACGTCGCCGGTCTTGGGCATGATCCAGCCCAGCGTGGTCATGAAGGCGATCATCATGGGCAGCATGGCCGAGCCCAGGTTCTGCGAGATGTTCCAGCCCGCGATGGCCGCTCCGCGCGTGCGGTTGGGGAAGTAGTTGGCGATCATGTTCTGCGAGGCGGGGGCCAGTGCGCCCTGCACGACGCCGCACAGCACCAGCAGCACGGCCAGGGCCGCGATGGAGGTGTGATAGAAGCCGATGATGATGCAGATGACGGCGCTGGCGGCCAGGCAAGTGGCGAAGAGCTTGCGCAGGCTCATCTTGTCGCCCAGGGCGCCCATGTAGAACTTGGCCAGGCCGTAGGAGACGGTCAGGCATGACAGCAGCATGGCGATGTCGTCCTTGTTCCAGTCATTGGCCACCATGATGGACTTGGACATGAGCTTGAAGTTGTTGCGCACCAGATAGGCGCAGACATAGCCCAGGAAGGCGACGATGAAGACCATCCGTTGCCGTTTCAGAAAGGCCGCGAACTTCTCGGGCGGCGTCTTGTACTCGGTTTCCATGCTGTTGTTGTCCCTCGGGTGGAGTGTGGCGGCCATGTCGGGCCGGGCCGCAGGCGGTTTTGTCAGCGGCCCGGGCCTGCAACCCGAGTGCAGAGATGTCTTGCCTGGGGTTCGGACCCGTGCCTGCCGGGGCGCGGAGGGGCCCCTGCTGCCGGGCCCATTGCTGCGCCTCCTTATTATCTACCGCCCACAAAAAAGGCCAACCCGCAAAGGGTTGGCCTTGGGGGGAACGTGACGGGTGATGTCGCGTTCCCGATGCGGCTTGGGCGGCTTATGCCGTTGCGGCCTGTGTCTGGGCGGACATGGGCTTCTTGAAGATGCCCAGACCCAGCGCGGTGACGACGGCACCGGCAGCGATGGCTGCGCAGTACATCGGCACGTTGCTGATGGCGCCGGGGATCAGCATCACGAACACGCCACCGTGAGGGGCGGCCAGTTCGATGTGCATCAGGCCCACCAGGGCACCGGTGGTGGCTGCACCGATCATGCAGGCCGGGATGACGCGCAGCGGGTCGCGGGCGACGAAGGGAATGGCGCCTTCGGTGATGAAGGCCAGACCCAGCACGGCGGCCGCCTTGGAGGCGTCACGCTCTTCGTTGCTGAAGCGGTTGCGGAAGATCCAGCAGGCCACGGCGATGCCCAGTGGAGGCACCATGCCGGCTGCCATGACGGCGGCCATCGGGATCTTGATGTTGCTGGCCAGCAGCGTGGTGCCGAAGACATAGGCCGCCTTGTTGGCCGGGCCACCGAGGTCGAAGGCCATCATGGCCCCGAGGATGGCGCCGAGCAGCGCGATGTCCTGACCCTGCATGCCCTGCAGCCAGTGGGTCAGCCCTTCCATGGCGGCGACCATGGGCTTGCCGAGCACGCTCAGCATCAGCACGCCGATGATGCCGGTGGACAGCAGCGGCAGGATCAGCACGGGCTTGAGGCTTTCCAGGGTGCGCGGCAGCTTGATGGCCTTGGCCAGGAACTGCGTGAGGTAGCCGGCCAGGAAGCCGGCGAGGATGCCGCCGAGGAAGCCGGCGCCGATGGCCGAGGAGATCATGCCGCCCACCATGCCGGGCGCCAGACCCGGACGGTCGGCAATGGAGAACGAGATGTAGCCGGCCAGGATGGGCACCATCAGGGTGAAGGCGTACTTGGCGCCGACCTGGAACAGATACCAGCCCAGCGTGCCCTCCAGCTTGGGATCGGACGGAACGTCCAGACCGCCGATGGCGAAGGCCAGTGCGATGAGCAGACCGCCTGCGACCACGAAGGGCAGCATGAACGAGACGCCCGTCATCAGGTGCTTGTAGGGTCCGCTGCGGCCGCCGCTGCCTGCCTTGGCTTCTTCCTTGGCGCCTGCGGCGGCTGCCTTGCCATCCCCCCAGGGGGTGGCTTCGGCCCAGGCGGTATCGAACACCTTGCCGGCATCATGAATGGCGGCCTTGGTGCTGGTGCTGTAGAGCCGCTTGCCCACGAAGCGGGACTTGTCGACCTGGGTATCGGCGGCGATCACCACCAGGTCGGCGGCGGCAATCTCCTCGGGAGTGAGGGTGTTCTGCGCGCCGACCGAGCCACGGGTCTCGACCTTGATGGTGTAGCCCGCGGCCTCGGCACCCTCCTCCAGGGCCTCGGCGGCCATGAAGGTGTGGGCCACGCCGGTGGGGCACGAGGTGATGGCCACGACCTTCATGCCGGTGGGGGGCTTGCCCCCCGGGGCGACGGCGCTGGTGGCAGGGGCAGCCTTGGCGGCTCCGCCGCTGCCGGCCACGGCCTGGGCGACCACGCCATCGGCGTCATCGAAGACGGCCTGCGGCGTGGTGTCGAAGATGCGCAGTGTCTTGGGAAGGCTGGACAGGTCGACGGGACCATCGGCCACCACGACGGCCACATCGGCCTTGGCCAGGTCGTCGTCCGAGAAACTGCCTTGCTCACCCAGATGGCTGATGACCTTCAGGCCGAGCTTATGTCCGGCCCGGGCGGCGGCAGACTTCAGGGCTTCGCCGACGATGAAGCTGTGGGCGGGCCCGGATTGGCTGGCGGAAATCGCCAAGATGCTTGCCACGGGGACTCTCCTCTAGGGGGTTCTTGGGATGATCAGCGCGGGGAGACTTTGATCTGCTTGACCAATGTCTCGACCTGCTGCACCGACGGAAGCCCGAACTCGATCTGCTGAATGCGGGCGGCGGCGCAGGCCATGCCGAAGACGGCTGCATCGGGGAAGGGACTGCCCTGCAGCAACCGGGCAATGGTGCCGGCCACCAGGGTGTCACCTGCGCCGACGGTGGTTGCGACCTGGACCTTGGGCGGGGTGGCCAGCCAGCGGCCCTCGGGGCCGATGATCAGCGCGCCTTCGGCACCCATCGAGACAACCACGCGCTGCACGCCACCGGCACGCAGTTCTTCGGCAGCCTTGAGCACTTCGTTGTGGTCATGCTTGAGCGGGCGGCCAACCAGTTCTTCCAGTTCGGGCCGGTTGGGCTTGATCATGACCGGTCCGATGGTGGAGGACACCTCCTTGGGCCAGCGCTTCAGGATCTGGCCCAGCTGGGAACCGGCCACGTCGATGACGATGTTGACGCCCTTGTTCACCAGCAGCTTGGCCAGACGCAGCCAGATGTCGACGGTGATGCCGGGTGGCAGGCTGCCGCCGAACTCGCACCAGTCGCCGGGCCGGGCCAAGGCTTCGATGCGCTCGGCCAGGATCAGCTCATCCTTGGCCTGCTCGCCGGCGTCCAGCTTGATGCCGGGCAGGTTCACGTCCGTGGATTCACCGGCTTCGTTGTCGACGATCTTCACGTTTGTTCGGGTATTGCCGGGTAGTCGCACCATGGCATCCTTGATGCCGTTGCGCTCGAAGGCCTGGACGAACAGGCTGTCGTTGTCGGCGCCAAGCCAGCCGGTGGCGGTGGTGCGCACACCCAGCGAGGCCAGGATGATGGAGACGCCGATGCCCTTGCCGCCTGGCGTGCTGCTGTGGCCGGTGGCGCGATGCACTTCGCCCGGGATCAGTTTCTGGACGGGAATGGTCTGATCGATGGCCGGGTTCAGAGTAATGGTCAGGACTTGGGTCATGCTGCATCTCCTGCAGTGGGGGAAGAAGCGGATTTGAGGGCGGCGCCCAGCGCGCGGACTTCCTGGACGGTCTCGGCCTCCAGGGCCTTGCGGGCCAGCGCCTGCAGATCGCTGAGCGACTGGCGACGCAGCAGGGCCTTGATGGTGCCCAGGTCGCTGGCGCTCATGCTGAGTTCATCGACACCCAGGCCGACCAGCAGCGCGGCGCCCAGCGGGTCACCGGCCAGGCCGCCGCAGACGCCCACGTGGCGCTTGTACGGGCGGGCACCGGCCACGGTCTGGGCAATCAGGCGCAGCACGGCAGGGTGCAGCGCGTCGGCCAGGCTGGCCAGTTCGGGGTGCTGGCGGTCGATGGCCAGCGCGTACTGGGTGAGGTCATTGGTGCCGATCGAGAAGAAATCGACGTACTTGGCGAACTGGTCGGCCATGACGGCTGCGGACGGCACCTCGATCATGATGCCCAGCGGCACGTTCGGTGCATCCAGTTCGGCGCGGATGGCCTCCAGCCGCTCGCGCAGCAGCTGCACTTCCTCGATGCTGCTGATCATGGGGAACATGATCGACAGCGGGCCGTGCTTGGCGGCGCGGTACAGGGCGCGCAGCTGGGGTACCAGCAGTTCCTCGCGGCGCAGCTGCAGGCGGGCGCCACGCACGCCCAGGAAGGGGTTGTCCTCGTGCGGCAGTGCCAGGTGCGGCACCTGCTTGTCACCGCCGATGTCGAGCGTGCGCACGATCAGCGGCCGGCCGGCCAGCACGTTCACCATGGAACGGTAGACCTCGTACTGCTCGTCCTCGTCCGGCACGTGGTCACGCTCCAGGAAGAGGAACTCGGTCCGCATCAGGCCCACGCCCTCGGCACCCGATTCCAGCGCGCGGCGCGCCTGGTCGGCCCGGTTGGCGTTGGCGCCGATCTCGACGCGGTGGCCGTCGGTGGTGGTGGCCGGCTGCATCCGGGTCTTGGTTTCTTCGGCCTGAAGCTGACCCAGGCGCGCGATACGCTGCTGGGCCTCGGCCAGGGCGGCTTCGGTGGGTGCCACGTACAGCTTGCCCCGGTAGCCGTCCAGAATGGCCTTGGTGTCGCCCTGGGAGAGGGCCGGCGCCAGGACGCCGGGGCCGGCCGCCACGACGGCAGGCATGCCCAGCGCGCGGGCCAGGATGGCGGTGTGCGCGGTGGGGCCGCCCTTGGCGGTGCAGAAACCCTTCACGCGGGAGGTGTCGATCTGGGCCGTGACGGACGGTGCCAGGTCGTCAGCCAGCAGGATGGCGTCATCGGGCAGGCCCTGGGCGAAGTTGCCGCCCTCGTTGCCCTTGCCCAGCAGGTGGCGCAGCACGCGCAGGCCCACGTCTTCCAGGTCGGCCGAACGGGCGGCCAGGGTGGCGTCCTGCAGCTTGCGCTGGGCTTCGATGCGGTTGGTCAGGCAGTTCTTCCAGGCCCAGGCAGCGCCGTGACCGTTGACGATGCAGCGGGTGACGTCACCCAGCCAGCTCGGGTCGCGCAGAAGCTCCAGGTGGGCCTTGAAGATGTTGGCCTGCTCGGCGTGGCCCTGGCGCTCGGCGTTGGAGATGAGCGTGGCCAGCTGGCGCTGGGCATTGGCCAGGGCATGGTCCAGGTCGGCAGCCGCCTTGGCCACGCCGTCCGTGTTGTCTTCGACTTCCAGTTCCTGCGATTCGGCCAGCACCAGGGTGCCGATGACCAGGCCGGGAGCGGCGGCGATGCCGCTGAAGGTGTTGCGGGCTTCAGGTTCCCAGTTGCCCAGTTCGCGGCCCAGGCCCTGGGCCTGCGCCTGCTTGTCGGCGGCCAGCCGGGCCTGGCGGGTCTCTTCGTCACCCAGCAGCTTGATGGTGCCCAGCAGGGCGCTGATGGCGTCCTGGGCGTCCTCACCCTGGGCCGAGATGCGCAGGCGGGCGTTGTTGCCGGCACCCAGGCTCAGCAGTGAGGCCACGCTGCGGGCATCGGCCACGATGTCACCGCAGCGCACGCGCACCTGCGACTTGAAGCGGCGGATGCTCTCGACCCACTGGCCGGCCGGGCGGGCGTGCAGGCCGTTGGGGTAGCCCAGCGTGATTTCCTTGCCGACGGGGAAGTCCTTCATGGCCGGGGCGCTGGGGGTCGAGGCGGGGGCCTCGCCGGTCAGGGCCTCGACGAGTTCGGCAGCGTTGGTGGTGGTGAAGAGTTTCTTCAGCCGGGTGTCGTCACGCATCAGGCGGGTGAGGCGACGCAACACCTTGATGTGCTCGTCGGAGGCCGCTGCGATGCCCACGACCAGGTTGACGATCTGGGGCTTGCCTTCGGCGTCCTTGCCCCACACGACCCCATTGGGCACCTGCAGCACGGCCAGGCCGGTGCGCTTGACGAGGTGCTTGTCGTCGATCATGCCGTGTGGAATGGCGACACCCTGTCCCAGGAAGGTGGTGGCGGTCTGCTCACGCTTGAGCAGGCTGTCGGTGAAGCCGTCAGCGGCAAAGCCGGCCTGGATCAGCAGACTGCCCGCAGCCCGCACGGCGTCGTCGCGGTTCTGGGGCGCAGCCGCCAGCTGGACTTCGACAGGGGTGTTTTCCGGGGATTGCGTTGTCGTGTTCATGAAGGTTCTTCCAGCCTGAAAAGGGTCCAGCCGGCCCGAGCGACCCGGCAGCGATGTCGGTGTGGTCAGTGGCACTGTCCTCGCCACGTCCCTGTCATGTCCGGCCAGCACCGCGAACGGAGGCCGGGCAACAGGGGCTGCCTGTGGTCTGGGCAGGATTTCATTTGATCAGGGTGACGGGGATGTCCACCAGGTGCAGCACGCCGGTGGCCACGGAACCGAGCAGCAGGCCGCTGACACGATTCAGGCCCCGGGTGCCCATCACGATCTGATCGAATCCTTCCTTCTTCGCGTGGTCGGCGATGACCATGGGGGCATGACCCCGTTCGAAGGAGGATTCGTAGGGGATGTTGGCCTCGGTCAGCAGCTTCTGGGCGGGCGCCAGCTGCTCCTGGGCCTGTTCCGACATGAAGGCGTCGAGGTCGGTCTTGGTGAAGTAGGCGCGGGCGTGACCGGAGAGGATTTCCGGCTGCACGTTGAGGAGCGAGACCTGGTGGTTGGCACCGGCACGGATCTGTTCGATGACCCATCGCACCGCACGCAATGCGGTCTCTGAGCCGTCGATCGGGATGAGTATTCTGGCCATGGTTGGTCGCCTCTTGTGGGATTGGGCAGCACACATGTTCCCCGGACCCCGGCGGGGGCCGTGACACGGATGTTAACCATCTTGAACTCTGATGTTACTCGTTTGGTGCCGGCTGCGGGGCAGGGGTGGAGAATGGGATGTGGATAAGCTGCAATGCTGCGATGCGCCATGTGGGCCTTGGTTAGAATGCCCGTTTTTGCGCGGAGCACGGCCGTGAGGCCAATGCTGGCGCGCCCTGGCGGGTGAATGCGTGGCTGATATCCCCGCCGGGCGACGGACCCCGGGAGTTACAGATGAGGCTTGCCGACCAATGACCCGGCAGATTGCATGGCTTCTCAGGCCGCCGCCGGTGACCGAACCGGCGAGTGCGTCACCCGAACAGGGGCTGCCGGAGCGTGTTCCGGCCGTACGTGGGCTGCAGCAGGACGTGTTGCCGGAGCGGGAGACACCCCGGACCACGCCGGTGCAGGCGTCTGTTCCTGCGCCCGAGCGCGGGCCCGCACAGAAGGACGCCCCGGTGCCCGGGAGCACACCGGTGACGACGCATGCCTTGGGGCGTCTTCCCCGGGCCCGGCGGGGTTCCGGGCCGCATCCTTTGCCGTCGCCCGAGGCCGTGCGGGCGCTGCCCCCCTTCGAGCGGCTGCCCGACGAGGCCATCGTGATGGTGGGGCCCGAGCTGGCGCAGCAGGCAGCCGACGAGATCGGCGCGCTTTCGGTGGTGGGCTTCGATACGGAGTCGAAACCGGTGTTCGTGCGGGGGCAGACGCAGGATGGCCCGCATCTGGTGCAGTTTGCCTCGGCAGAGCGCGCGTGGCTGTTCCCGTTGCAGGATCCGGCCTGTGCCCAGGCGGTGGCGGGGCTGCTGGCGCGGCCTGAGCTGCTGAAGGTGGGGTTTGGCCTGGCCGGTGACCGTGCCCAGCTGCTGGCGCGCTTTGGCGTGGCTCCGCAGGGGCTGGTGGATCTGGACCAGACCTATCGGGCGCTGGGCTATCGGTCCTCGCTGGGCATCCGCATGGCCATGGCCGTCACCTTCGGGCGGTATTTCGAGAAATCCAAGTCCATCGGCACCTCGGACTGGTCACGACAGCCGCTGTCCGTTGCCCAGTGCCGCTATGCGGCTCACGACGCCTGGGGCGCCTTCCGGATTTACGAGGCGCTGTGCGCGCAGGGCATCGATGTGGTGCCGCCGCCTGTCGTGGCCAAGGGCGGGGCGCTCAGACGCCCCAGGTCACGTCCACGTCCGCAGCCTTCGCCTCTCGCATCAGCTCGATCAGCGGATAGACGCGCTGACGCAGGCTGACGAAGCGCTCGCGGGCGTCTTCCTGAAGGTTCTGGTCATCGGCGTCCTGTGGCTGATCGGCGGGCGGTTGCTCGCGTTCGGCTGCCTGTTCCAGGGCGGCAATGGCTGCCGGGATCTGGGCCACGGTGATGATGCCGGTGGCGTCCGGGCTCTTGCCGATGATTTTCAGCACCTGTTCGGCGGCCTTGCCGATCATGGTGACACTGCCGGTGGCACGGCTGCGGAATTCGTACAGCATGTCGTCTCTCCTCTCGGGATGCACCGTCGCCCATGCCGGGAGGGGCGTCGGGCGAGCAGGGCTCACGTCGATTATGCCGGGTTTGCCTCGGCGCTGACCAAATGGTCCAGTGGCCGGCGCAGGGCCATGGCCTCGGCCAGGTGAGCTGGTGTGACGGTGGCGCTGTCGGCCAGATCGGCCACGGTACGTGCCACCCGCAGCACGCGGTGCTGGCTGCGCCATGACCAGCCGAATCGGTCGGCCGCCTGGGTCAGCAGGGCGCGGGCATCGGGTTGCAGTGCCAGGCAGTCATCGAAACGCCCGACGGGCAGATGGCCATTGGTGCAGGCCTGTCGGGCCAGTTGCCGCTGGCGGGCGGACTGCACGCGCCGGGCCACGGTGGCGCTGTCTTCCGGGGCCGGGGCCTTGTTGGACACGTCGTTGGCCGGTTCTCGCATCATCTCGATGCCCAGGTCGAAGCGTTCCAGCAAGGGGCCGGAGAGTCGGGCCTGGTAGCGGCGGATCTGCGCGGGCGTGCAGCGGCAGGCCCGTGCCGGATCGCCCAGGTTGCCGCAGGGGCAGGGATTCATGGTGGCCACCAGCAGGAAGCGCGCCGGGAAGGTTTCGCTGTAGGGGCCGCGACTGAGCGTGATGCGCCCGGTTTCCAGCGGCTCGCGCAGCGATTCGATGACGGTGCGCCGGAATTCGGTCAGCTCGTCCATCATCAGCACGCCATGGTGGGCCAGGCTGATGTTGCCGGGCCGTGGTGGCTGACCACCGCCCAGCAAGCCTGCCGGGCTGGTGCTGGCATGGCAGGACAGAAAGGGCGCACGTCGTGAATGCGTGGCTGGCTGGCCGCTGGCCGACCGGATGGCGGCGATCTCCAACGCCTCCGCCGACGTGAGGGGCGGCAGGATGCCGGGCAGGCGCGTAGCCAGCATGCTCTTGCCAGTGCCGGGTGATCCACACAGCAGCAGCGGGTGCAGGCCGGCTGCCGCGATTTCCAGTGCCCGGCGGGCCAGCGGCTGGCCGCGTACATCGGCCAGATCAGGCGGTGCCTCGGTGTCGGGCTCGTCCCGAACGGATTCGTTGTCCGTGGGGCGCGGCAGCAGCGTCTGGCCGCGCAGGTGGGCGATGACCGATGCCAGGTCGGGGGCGCCATGCAGGGTCTGCAGGCCACTCTGTCGGGCCTCGGCCAGGTTGTCACGGGGCAGGATGAGCGTGCGGCCCGGGGCATCGGCTTTCACGCCGGCCGCCACGGCCAGGGCAGCGCGTATCGGCCGCAGTTCGCCCGATAGGGACAGTTCACCCACCAGCTCCAGGTCCTGCAGCGCCGCAAGCGGCACCAGACCCGCTGCCGCGGCGATGCCAATGGCGATGGGCAGGTCGAAGCGGCCGGATTCTTTGGGCAGGTCGGCCGGCGCCAGGTTGACGGTGATGCGGCGGTTGGGAAACTCGATACCGCTCTGCAGCAGCGCGGCGCGCACCCGTTCACGGCTTTCGCGCACCGAGGTCTCGGGCAGGCCCACGATGCTGAAGGCGGGCAGGCCGTTGGCCAGATGCACCTCGACGGAAACCGGAGGTGCCGACAGGCCGAGCAGGGCCCGTGCATGGACCACCGCCAGGGTGTTCATCAGGCGTTCGGCTGGCCGCCGTCCCGTTTGTCGGCCTGCTGGGCCAGGCGGGCTTCCAGGGCATCCACCCGGGCCTGCAGCGACTGCAGCAGGGCGGCCTGGATGTCGAATTCCTCGCGGCTGACCAGTTCCAGCTTGTTGAAGGTCTGCCCCATCAGCGCCTTGATGTTGCGCTCGATGTCGGCAGCGGGGCTGGCCTTGATCAGGTCCATGACCTTTTGCTGAAAGTCCTGAAAGAAAGCCTGTTTTTCCATGAGATGGAATCTCCTGTCGGTAGGAAAGCGTGTGGGGAGGGTTCAAGGCTTCCGATGGTACGCAATCCGCGCCCGATCATCACGATTCCTGTCCGGAAGGCTTAGGCCAACAGGATGTCAAACAGGATGTCATCAAGAATTTATGATGCAGAATTCATTCAACGATGGGCAGGAAGGCACGGCGGGATGCCAAAACGGCGGACACGCTCTAGAATGGATCGATTGACCGGCATCCGGCCGGCCTGTCCCTTTTCGGGTGGCGCATGGACATTCTTTTCATCCTCGATCCCTTCGATTCCCTCAAGCCCAAGAAAGAGACCAGCATCGCCATGATGCGGGCTGCCGTGGCGCGTGGCCACCGGGTCTTTGGCTGCCTGCAGGGTGACATCAGTCTGGATCAGGGCAAGGTCACGGCCCGGGTGACGCCGCTGGATCTGACCGGCGAACTCTCCCCCTGGTACAAGGCCGGTGATGTGCGCACCGAGCCGCTGTCGGCTTTCGATGCGGTGCTTATGCGCAAGGATCCGCCCTTCGACATGGAATATGTCTATTCCACCTACATGCTGGAGCGGGCGGTCGAGCAGGGGGCACGGGTCTACAACAATCCGGCCGCCATCCGCGACCATAATGAGAAATTCTCCATTACGGCCTATCCGCAGCTGACCACCGACGTGATGGTCACGCGCGATCCGGCCCGGCTGCGCGAGTTTGTCGCCCGCCATGGCGAGGCGGTGCTGAAGCTGCTGGACGGCATGGGTGGGGCGTCCATCTTCCGGGCGCGTCAGGATGACCCCAACCTGTCGGTCATTCTGGAGACGATGAACCGCTTCGGCACCCGCACCGTGATGGCGCAGCGCTACCTGCCGGCCATCGCGCAGGGCGACAAGCGCATCCTGCTCATCGACGGTGAAGTGGTACCGCATGCGCTGGCGCGCATCCCGCAGGCCGGCGAGGCGCGGGGCAACATGGCGGCCGGCGGCAAGCCGGTGGCACAGCCGCTGTCGGCGCGTGATGAAGAGATCGCCCGCTACCTGGGCCCGCGCCTGGCGGCCAAGGGGCTGTTCCTGGTGGGTCTGGACGTGATTGGCGACAGCCTCACCGAGATCAACGTCACCAGCCCCACCGGTTTCATGGAAATCACGGCGCAGACCGGTTTCGATGTGCCCGATTTCTTCATTGCACAGCTGGAAAAGCGTGTGGCGGCCGATCGTTCCGCCGCCGGGGCCTGAGCGGGAACCTTCATGATCTCGGTGCTGATCATTGCGCATCAGCCCCTGGCCACAGCGCTCCTGGGGTGCTGCCGGCACGTCTATCGCGGCCTGCCGGTGCAGGCGGCTGCGCTGGACATCATTCCCGACGAGGATCCCGATCAGGCGCTGCGCGAGGCGCGGGCGCTGGCCAGTCGCATCAATGACGGCAGCGGTCAGGTGGTGCTGACCGATCTGTACGGTGCCACGCCGTCGCGCATCGCCATGCAGATGGCCGTGCCGGGCCGGGTCAGTGTCCTTTACGGCGTCAACCTGCCCATCCTGCTGAAAGTGTTCAACTATCGGGCGCGCCTGCCCCTGGTCGAGCTGGAGTCCCTGGTGCTGCGTGATGCGGCCGACGGCATCGGGCGGGTCGATACCGGATATCCCGGGCGTCGGCTGGACAGGGCACATCAGCCCGATGGCGCATCTGACCCGGAAGCGCCTGCCGCATCGTCTGATGCTGTGCGAAACGCCCGTTCCCTGCCGTTCGACGCCCCACCCTCCAGCCCGTCACATTCATGAAAGAAGCCGAAGTCAGGATCGTCAACCGTCTCGGGATCCATGCCCGCCCGTCCGCTGCACTCACGCAGCTGGCCGGCAAGTTCCAGTCGGGCGTGTGGTTCACCAAGGGCGCGCGGCGCGTCAACGGCAAGAGCATCATGGGAGTGATGATGCTGGCGGCCGCTTGCGGCACCGTGCTCAAGATCGAGGTGGATGGCGAAGACGAGGATGCCGCGCTGAAGGCACTGGTCGAGCTGATCGCGTCGGGCTTCGGTGAAGAACGCGGGGCCGGCGCATGATGCAGACACTGGTTGGCGCGCCCATCGGTGGTGGCATCGTGCTGGGGCGGGCCTGTGTGCTGGATACCGCGCTTATCGACGTGCCGCGCTACTACATCACCTCCGGGGAGGTGGCAGGCGAATGGGCCAGACTGGGCGAAGGCTGTGCCGTGGTCGAGGCCGAGCTGCAGGGGGTGGCTGCCCAGCTGCCGGCTGATGCGCCGACCGAGGCCCGGGCGCTCCTGGACGTGCAGCTGATGCTGCTGAACGATCCGGCGCTGATCGAAGGGGCCAAGTCCCGGGTCGAGAACGAGCGGCTCAACATCGAATGGGCAATTTCCGAGACGGCTGAGGAACTGATGGCGCAGTTTCGCGCCATTGAGGATCCCTACCTGAAGGAACGCGGCCGTGACGTGGAACAGGTGGCTGACCGGCTGCTGAAGGCGTTGTCGGGTGCCAGTCCGCTGGGCGTTGGCCGTAACGGTGGTGGGGAGCCGCTGATCTACGTGGCCCAGGATCTGCAACCGGCCGACATGCTGCAGCTGCGCGGGGTGCTGGGCTTCGTGTTCGAGCAGGGCGGCATCCATTCGCACACGGCCATTCTGGCGCGCAGCCTGCGTGTGGCGGCCGTCACCGGCGTGGACGACGCGACCGGGCGCATCCGCGATGGCGACTTTCTCATTCTGGACGGTGACGCCGGGAAGGTGATCGTCCGGCCCGACGAGGCGCTGCTGGAACAGTATCGCGAACGCCAGCGCGAGGCGGCCGAGCGGGAGCGCCTGCTGGCGCAGCTGGCCGATGTGGACTGCGTCACCCAGGATGGCTGCCGCGTCACCATGCTGGCCAACATCGAGCGGCCCGAGGAGGCCGAGGATGCCGTGCGCGCGGGGGCCGAGGGCATCGGGCTCTTCCGGTCTGAGTTCCTCTTCCTGAACCGCTGCCAGCTGCCGGACGAGGAAGAGCAGTACCGCGCCTATCGCCAGGTGCTGGAGACGCTGCAGGGCCGGCCTGTCACCATCCGCACCATCGACGTGGGCGCTGACAAGATCCTGCCCGCCCAGGCGCTGATTCCCGGTGCCACGTCGGCCCTGGGGCGGCGTGCCATCCGCTACAGCCTGGCCGAGCCCGAGATGTTCCTGGTGCAGCTGCGGGCGCTCCTGCGGGCCTCCGTCCACGGCAACCTGCAGATCCTGCTGCCGATGCTGACGCAGCCCCATGAGGTGGACGAGGCCATGCTGCTGCTGGCCCAGGCCCGCCAGGAGCTGGCCAGCCGTGGCGAACCGGTGGCTGAACACATCCCGGTGGGTGGCATGATCGAGGTGCCGGCTGCGGCGCTGTCGGCCGGCATCTTCGCCAGCAAGCTGGATTTCCTGGCCATCGGCACCAACGACCTGGTGCAGTACACCCTGGCCATCGACCGCACCGATCAGCGTATTGCCCACCTCTACGACGAGCTGCATCCGGCCGTGCTGCGCCTGATCGCGCTGACCATCCGCGCTGCGCGCAAGGCCTCCAAGCCCGTCTGTGTCTGCGGCGAGATGGCCGGCGAGCACAGGGTGGCGCCGCTGCTGCTCGGCATGGGGCTGCGATCCTTTTCCATGCTTCCGTCGCGCCTTCTGCGCGTCAAGAGCGAAGTGCTCAAGGTCGATACCCGCCAGCTCACGCCGCTGGTGCGTCGCATGCTGGTGCAGGACGACCTTGGCAGCATCCGCCGCGGTCTGGCCTGCCTGGGCATTGACGATGCCTCGACCGTGCCCTCACTTTCTGGAGCCGTCAACGCATGAGTCTGCTGGTCACGCCCGTCCGGCATCGCTTCGAGGAACCGCTGCCGCTGACCAGCGGCGGACAGTTCGGGCCGTATGAGCTGGTCTACGAGACCTACGGCACCCTCAACGCGCAGCGCAGCAATGCCGTCCTCATCTGCCACGCCCTCAACGCCTCGCACCACGTGGCTGGCCTCACGGCCGGCACCGCCGACGAGCATGGGTGGTGGTCCAACATGGTGGGCCCGGGCAAGCCGGTCGATACCGACCGCTTCTTCGTCATCGGCGTCAACAACCTGGGCAGCTGCTTCGGCTCCACGGGGCCCAAGTCCACCGATCCGGCCACCGGCCGGCCCTACGGCCCGAGCTTCCCGGTCATCACCGTCGAGGACTGGGTGCACAGCCAGGCACGCCTGGCCGACGCGCTGGGCATCGAGCGCTTTGCCGCCGTCATGGGCGGCTCGCTGGGCGGCATGCAGGCCCTGGCCTGGAGCTACCTCTATCCCGAGCGCCTGGCCCACTGCGTGGCCATTGCCACGGCACCGCGCCTGTCGGCCCAGAACATCGCGTTCAACGAAGTGGCACGCCGCGCCATCGTCACCGATCCCGACTTTCACGGCGGACGGTACTACGACCACGACACCGTGCCCGCCCATGGCCTGCAGGTGGCGCGGATGATCGGCCACATCACCTACCTGTCCGATGACGCCATGGCCGAGAAGTTCGGCCGGATGCTCAAGCACGGACACTACGGCTTTTCCTTCGACGTCGAATTCGAGATCGAGAGCTATCTTCGCTATCAGGGCGAAAAATTCTCGCGCTATTTCGACGCCAACACCTATCTGCTGTTCACCCGCGCGCTGGACTACTTCGACCCGGCCCGTGCCACCGGCGGTGATCTGGCCAAGGCGCTCTCACCCGCGCAGTGTGCCTACCTGGTGGCGTCGTTCACCACCGACTGGCGCTTCTCGCCGGCACGCAGCCATGAGATCGTCAAGGCGCTGCTGGCCAACCGTGCACCCGTCACCTATGCCGAGATCGATGCGCCCCACGGCCACGACGCCTTCCTGCTGGACGACGCCCGCTACCACAGCCTGGTGCGCAGCTACTTTGACCGCATCCATTCGGGGGTAAACGCCTGATGTCTGCTGAAACCCCGGAACTGCGGGCCGACCTGGCCATCATCGCGGACTGGATCCGCCCCTATGCCAACGTGCTTGACCTGGGCTGCGGTGACGGTGCATTGCTGTCCTACCTCTCTCAGGTCAAGCATTGCCACGGCTACGGCGTCGAGATCGACGATGCCGAGGTGCTGGCCTGCGCACGACGCGGCGTGGACGTGATCCAGCGCAACATCGAGGACGGCCTGGGCATGTTCCGCGGTGGTGACAAGTTCGACGTGGTGGTGCTGTCCATGGCCCTGCAGGCCACCAAGCGCACCGAGAAGGTGCTCGACGACATGAGCCACGTGGCGCGCGAGGGCATCGTCTCGTTCCCCAACTTCGGCCACTGGTTCCACGTCTGGTCCATCCTGCGCGGGCGCATGCCCATCACGCGCGAGATGCCCTACGAGTGGTTCGACACGCCCAACCTGCACCTCACCACGCCGCATGACTTCGAGGATCTGGCCGAGCGGCTGGGCCTGGTGATCATGGAACGCATCTTCCTGGCCGAAGGCCGGCCGGTACGCTGGTTCCCGGTCAAGCGGGCCACCCAGGCCATCTATCGCTTCCGCCGGCGCGGGGACTGAAATCAGACGGATCGGTGCCGGCCGGCAGACCGGGGCGGCCGGTTATTCCTGCTGCCCGGCAGGGGCAACGTCGTGCATTCACCACGCCCAGTTCCGAATGCGTTGCCGGCGTATGACAAAAGTTTGCTTTTGGATGGATTCCCGTAACGCAATACCGCTGCAAATGAATGCCAATGTTGCGTGAGATACCGTTTGTAATCCTTGTACGCAGATCGGCCAGATAATGCGTTAATTGCACCTGCGGCGTCTGAACGCGCTGAAGGGAAAAATCCCTGAAGGCAGCCTCTGGCGCCGCACTCAACGCAACCAGCCAGGGATCGGTTCTGCCTCGTCTTTGCCATCCTTCCAGCCCGGATCGGCAAATCCGGGCGTGCCGCCCGGACGCCCGTGGCGACGGGGCAGGCGGGGAAGGCGTGCATCGACAGGGACTGGCAGAAGCGCCCCCGGCAACGGGATCAGGAGTGATTAGATGCCACAAGTCGACAGAAGCGCACGGTATTCCGAGTACCGGGTATGGGGATTGGGCCAACGCGGCACGCCGCTTGAAATCTATGATCCCGCCCGCTTCCCGTCCATCGCCCAGGTCATCGAGCACCTGGGGGGGCGCTTGCTGGAAATCCGCGGCGAAGGCGAGCCCATCCAGATCGCCTTGGCTGAAGGCCGTCGCACCGATGATCCTGACGCCGTCAATCGTCGCTTCACGCCGTTCTTCTCGTCCCTTACCTCGCTGGACTTCTTCTGCAAGCTGAACTTGCAGACCTACCTGTCGGTTGATTCCGATACCGCACCGCGTCGCTGGTTCTGGCAGGAAGAGACCCAGGCCGGCTATCGCTCCTCGGGCGTCGGCTCCATCGTCAACGAGACCTCGGTCAGCATCGCCCGCAGCGCCGGACACTGAAGTCGTCCGGACGACCTCGTCATCCCGCCCGTCACGGGGCGGGATCGCTTCCCCGATGCCTTGTCATCGTGAGGCATCGCTTCTTGCTTTCCCAAAAACGGAAAGGCGCCGGCAGAACGGCCAGGTACCGACCCGATCTTCAGTGCAGCTTGTGCAGCCGGATCTCGCTGTAGCCGAACGTGCTGCGTAGCGATTGCGCTGCATAGGCCTGACACAGCTCACGGGCGGCGGTCTGCACGTCCTCAGGTACCGATTCGCACAGGATCACCCGCAGCAGGCCTTCCGCAATCAGGTCGAAGTCGGCGTGCCGCCCCTGGCTCGGGGCCTCGTTCATCAGCCGCCAGAGATCGGCTACCACCGTCGTGGGATGCTCCTCGACGAACAGTCGCAGTTCCGATGGATTGTCCTGGGACATCATCTGTACGCTCATGAGAGAAAAGGCGGCTACAAATCGTAGAGGCAGGAATGCTACGGTATTTGCCAATACCGCATTCGCAGCATAGTTATCTGCCGCAACATCACCGTCTGAACGGTCCCGAACGGGTCACGAACGGCAGCTGAAGGCAGAACTTCTCATCATCCTGTTTTCTTCTGGGCAGCGTACAGGTTAATCCTCCTGCACATGGGGTTTTGGGAAATGAGAAGCGGAATGAATGCTGTCGATGGGCTGAACAGGATCCCGTGTTTCGCAGCGCAGCGTTCCCGCGGGCAGGGGGTGCCCATGGCGCGTAAAATCCGGAGGCGAACCTGAAGCATTTCCGGGCCTGCCGTCTTTCGTTCCCGGCGCATGACCGCGCCGGGGTCATCCCGGCCTCTCCTCACGCCATGGCCCGGCACGTATCCGGCGTCAGCCTCCATCGGGCACCACCATCATGTCAGATCAAGCAAACACCGCCGATGTGCTGGTCATCGGCATGGGGCCCGTGGGCCTCCATCAGATCTTCCAGCTGGGACTCCTGGGCCTGCGCGTGGCCGCCGTCGATTCGCTGCCGGAACCGGGTGGCCAGTGCCGTGCGCTCTATGCCGACAAGCTGATCCACGACATCCCGGGCCTGCCGATGGTCTCGGCGCAGCAGCTGTCCGACAACCTGTTCCAGCAGATCCAGCCGCTGTATCCCGATCTGCACTTCGGTCAGGTGGCGCAGGCGCTGCGTCCCTGGCAGGAGGACGGCGTGCGACGCGGCTTCGAGCTGACGACGCAGACGGGTCTGTGCCTGCATGCCCGGGCCGTGGTGCTGGCGGCGGGGGCCGGGGCCTACCAGCGCCGTCCGCTGGACCTGCCGGGGGCCGAACAGTGGCGCGGCACGCAGATCTTCGAGGAGCCCATGCCGGCCGAGCGCTTTGCCGGCCAGCATGTGGCCGTGATGGGAGGCGGCAACGAGGCCATTGACCAGTGTCTGGCACTGGTGGCGGCCGGTGCGGCCAGCGTCAGCCTGGTGCATCGCCGTGCCCGTTTCAGTCGCTTCACCACGGATGCGGCGCGGGTGCAGGCCATTGAAGAGCAGACCGCCGTTGGCCGTGTCCGGCTGGTGGTTGGCCAGCCGGTGCGGCTGGTGGGCGAGACTGAGTCCGGCGCCATACTCCGGGACGAGTGCGATGCCGACGAGGGCGGGAAGGATCCCGGCAGAACGGAAAAAGAAGGGTCGGGCGCTGGTGTCGCACAGAACGATGCTCCGGCCGGTCGCCTGCGCGCCCTGGTCGTGGCCGATGCCGACGATGGCCACGAGATCGAGGTGCCGCTGGATGCGCTGATCCTCTGCCAGGGCCTCAGCCCCACGCTGAGCCCGCTGGAGAGCTGGCAGCTGCCCATGGAAGGGCGCTACCTGCCGGTGGATCCGGCCACCATGGCCAGTGCCATTCCCGGCATCCATGCCGTGGGAGACATCTGCACCTATCCGGGCAAGCTCAAGCTCATTGTCAGTGGCTTTGCCGAGGCTGCCCGCGCTGCCCAGAGCGTGGCGCAGTTCATTGCCGGCAAGCCGCCGCTGTTCGAGTACACCGCCATCAGCCTGCGCCAGCAGCGCCGGCTGGGCGTGCTGACCGAAGAGACGCTGGCCACCCGGCTGCGACCACACCTGCATTTCCCCGAAGGACTCTGAACACCGGATGCACGCCGAAGACATCCTGCACCAGGTGTTCGGCTACCCGGCGTTCCGGGGGCTGCAACACGACATCATCGAACACGTGGCCGGTGGCGGCAATGCGCTGGTGCTGATGCCCACCGGGGGCGGCAAGTCGCTGTGCTACCAGATTCCGGCACTGATGCGCGAGGGCGTGGGCATTGTCGTCTCGCCGCTGATTGCGCTGATGCAGGACCAGGTGGCGGCGCTGCGCGAGCTGGGTGTGGCAGCGGCCTACCTCAATTCATCATTGTCGGCGGCCGAGGCAGCCGACATCGAGCGTCAGCTGCGCCAGGGTGAACTGAAGCTGCTGTACGTGGCCCCGGAGCGTCTGCTGACCGAGCGATGTCTGGCGCTGCTGCATCGCTGTCAGCTGGCCCTGATCGCCATTGATGAGGCGCACTGCGTTTCGCAGTGGGGACACGACTTTCGGCCCGAGTACATCGGGCTGGGCAGGTTGGCCGATGAGTTCCCGGAGGTGCCGCGCATTGCGCTCACCGCTACCGCCGACGATCTCACACGCCGCGAGATCGTCAACCGGCTGGCCCTGCAGGATGCCGAGCCCTTTGTCACCAGCTTCGACCGCCCCAACATCCGCTACCGGATCATCGAGAAGCGCGACGGCAACCAGCAGTTGCTGCGCTTCATCCGTGATGGCCACGAGGGGGAGTCGGGCATCGTCTACTGCGCGTCGCGCAATCGCACCGAGCAGGTGGCGGTCTTCCTGCAGGAGGAGGGCTTTCATGCCCGTGCCTACCATGCCGGCCTGGAGGCTGCCGAACGCAGCGACGTGCAGGCTGCCTTCCAGCGCGAGGACGGCATGATCGTCGTGGCGACCATCGCCTTCGGCATGGGCATCGACAAGCCGGATGTGCGCTTCGTGGCACACGTGGATCTGCCGCGTTCCATCGAGGCCTATTACCAGGAGACCGGGCGAGCCGGCCGCGATGGCCTGCCTGCTGAAGTCTGGATGGCCTATGGCCTGCACGACGTGGTGCAGCAGCGGCGCTTCATCGAGGCGTCTGAAGCCAGCGAGGAATTCAAGCGGCTGCAGGGCAGCAAGCTGGATGCCATGCTGGCGCTGTGCGAAGCCACCGACTGCCGCCGCGTGCGCCTGCTGGCCTATTTTGGTGAGCACGCCGAGCCCTGCGGCAACTGCGACAACTGCCTGTCGCCCCCGAAGACCATCGACGGCACCGTGCTGGCACAGAAATTCCTGTCCTGCGTCTACCGCTGCACCCGGGCCAGCGGGCATCCCTTCGGTGCGCAGTACCTGATCGACGTGCTGCGCGGCCAGGCCAACGAGAAGGTCACGGCCAATGGTCATGACAGCCTGCCTGTCTTCGGTGTGGGCAGCGATCTGAGCCTGACGCAGTGGCGATCAGTGGTTCGCCAGCTTTCCATTGCCGGCTACATCCACATCGATGCCGAACGCTTCCAGACCATCTCGCTGACGGAGGCTGCCCGTCCGGTGCTGAAGGGCGAAGAGACCGTGCGCCTGCGCGAGCCTGTCGAGCGCGAGCCGCGCAGCCGTTCACGCAAGCGCACGAGCAGCACTGCCTCCACGCTGGAGCGTGACCTGGACGCGGCGGGGCGCGCCTGCTTCGATCGTCTGCGCAGCTGGCGCAGCCAGCAGGCCCGTGACAGCGGTGTGCCGGCCTATGTCATCTTCCACGATGCCACGCTGCACGAGATCGCTCAGCGTCGGCCCACCACCCTGCATGCGCTGGCGGCCGTGCCGGGCGTGGGCGAGAAGAAGCTGGAGACCTATGGCGAGGCGGTGCTGGAGGTGGTGGCAGACGAGGAGTGAGTGCGGGGCCTCATGCAGCAGGGGGCCCGGGAGGCGACATCTCCAGGCGTGCCCCTGAAAGGCTGGTTCAGGGACTACCATGAAGCCCTCTGCATGAATCTCTGTCCGCCATGACTCAGTCTTTCGCCCCGGTTCCGCTCAGCAAGGCCTTCCGTCTCATCAACCATGGTCCTGCCGTCCTTGTCTCTGCCCGCCACCAGGGGGTATCCAACGTCATGGCGGCCGCCTGGGCCTGTGCGCTGGACTATGCGCCGCCCAAGCTGACCGTGGTGCTGGACAAGGCAGCCCGCACGCGCGAACTCATCGAGAAGAGCGGATATTTTGTCATCCAGATTCCCACGGCTGCCCAGATCGAGCTGACCTATGAGGTGGGGCATCGCAGTCTGAACGACGACCCGGACAAGCTGGCGCATTGCGGTGTGACGCTGTTCGACATGGCCGGATACGAGCTGCCTTTCGTGCGCGGCTGCAGCGCCTGGATGGCCTGCCGGCTGGTGCCCGAGCCCCACAACCAGCAGACCTATGATCTGTTCATCGGCGAAGTGGTGGGCGCCTGGGCCGACACGCGCGTCTTTCGTGATGGCCACTGGCACTTCGAGACAGCCGATCCGTCACTGCGCAGCCTGCACTACGTGGCAGGCGGCCATTTCTATGCCATTGGCGAGGCGCTGGACGTGGCCGAGGGCAAGGCAGGGTAAACCCCTTCACTGCAGTTGGCAGGGCATGATGTGAAGCACCGGAATGCCCTGCACACGGAATTCCGGACATGACGCTGCAGGTGGCTTCCGGGTCGAATCAACTGCTGCAGGTTGTCCCGCCTGCCTGCCGTCGAAGGCGGCTGCCATGTCCTGTCGGCAGTCGGCGCCGGTCATTCAGACCAGCTGCCCTTCACGGCAGCGGGCCTTGATCGCGTCGGCAATGAGATCGTGCGGATTCACGTACCGGAAACCGGGTCCGCGCAGGTCCAGGCGATACAGGTCTTTCAGGATGAGCCTGTCCGGCACCCTGTCCGTTTCAGGGCTGCGGAACTCGATCACGACGCCCTGGCAGCCCCGGGTGTGAACCGGGTAGACCGAGCGAAGCCAAGTGTATGGCAGACTGCCCGCACCGACGCCTTCGATGCAGTACGACAGGTCGTCTTCATCCAGACGGATGAACTCCTGACCGTTGCGTGTGTTGTGCCACGATTTCCGCCAGGATTCAAACCCGAGGGCGCCGATGCTGCTGCACAGGGCCGACAGCAGGAAGAACAGCCAGCCCAGTGAACCCGCCTGGAAAACCGCAAACCACACCAGCCATGCACCGAGAGCAAACGGGATGGCAATCCACCCCAGAATGAAGGGCGAGCGTGGCCTGAAATGCCATTGCTGAATGTCGGGTGTGTTCGGCACGGTCAACCATCAAACCGGAATCATCACCCCCGCTGGCAGCAGTCCCTCTTCCTCGCGACCGGCCAGTACGTCACCCAGCGGGCGCACGGCGGCCAGGGCGCTGCCCTGCACCAGGTCGATGCCCAGCTCTTTCAGCGGTCGCAGGTCCAGCGGATTGTTCACCTGATCCAGCAGGCATTCGATGCCCATGGATTCGCACAGTGCGCGGATGGCCGTGATCTCGCGCTGGGCATGCGGGTTGGTGGCCAGATCGGCGAAGCGCCGGCCATCCAGGCGGATGTGGCGCACGGACAGCTGGGCGAGCATGTGGATCGGAATCTGGTTCGATTCCGAATCCGTCAGGTCGATGCCGGAATGGACCGACATCAGGCGAAGATCCTTCAGGAAGGCCTGTGAACCTTCCGGATCGTAGATCAGCGACTGCGACGACAGTTCGATGCACAGCCGGCTGTTGATGGCGGCATTGCGCTCGTCGGCCGCACCCAGCAGGCGGATCAGGTTGCCGGTGAAGCCCGGTTCGGCCAGCGACAGCGGGCTGAGACGGAATATCACCACGCCGTCCTCGGGCAGGGTGTTGGGTTGCGTGTTCAGCGTGTGCAGGATCTGCGTGAGCAGCATCCGGTCCAGCATGCCGGAGGCACCCTGCTGGGCTGCGGCCTGCAGCAGGCGGTTGGGCAGTTGCAGTTGTCCGTTGCTGGTCAGCAGACGAGGCAGTACCGTCAGCGACTGCACGGCGTCGCGACGCAGCGAGGTGACGGCCTGTGCATGCAGGCGGATCTGGGCCTCGGGCAGCTTCTGACGCAGCTGGTGTCCGAACTGACGCGAAGGGTCGGCGTCAGCCAGGGCAGGGCTGTCGGCCATCACCGCGTAGGGGTGCGGCGCGCCTTCCTGCCGCGACAGCTGGCAGGCCAGCCGGGCTGAATCGATCAGCTGCTCGGCATTCATGCCGCTCACGCATTCGACGGCCCCGATCGAGACCCGCAACGGTATCGACATGCCCCGGTATTCCACCGGGGTGCGCGAGAGCATCGTCAGCAGCAGCGTGGCCTGGGAGCGGGTCAGCGTCAGCTCGTTGCCGGGCAGAACCAGCAGGAACTGGTCGTCCCGTACACGGCCCACCGCAGCCGGCGGCGAGATCTGCTTGCGCAGGTGTTCGCCTACGGCGCGCAGCACGGCATCGCCGGCATCCCGTCCGAAGACATGGTTGATGTCGCCGAATTCCAGGATGTCGACGTAAACGCAGCTGAGTGGGCTGCTGGCGCGCAGCTGAGAAAGCTGCCGGCCCAGGATCCGTCGCAGTCCCACCAGGTTGGACAGGCCGGTAAGATCGTCGCGTTCGGCGATCTCCTGGAAGGTGGCGGCACGCCGTGCGTGGACCGTCACTTCCTGCAT
>ERZ773035.815-NODE-815-length-24036-cov-9.192069_pt1 | contig 24036 bp, 8 predicted proteins | sample MGYA00511487_ERZ773035 | MGnify/ENA primary metagenome ERZ773035 (study PRJEB29015, sample SAMEA2737985) | human oral metagenome | biome: human oral; feature: human-associated habitat; material: dental | place: China | collected 2024 ...
CCAGCCGTAGCTGTCGCTCTGCTCGAGCGTCTTGTAGTCGCGGATAAAGGTGCGTACATTCTCCGGCAGGGAAAGCCCATTCTTTGCAAAGAACGTATCCTCCGCCGCGCCGATGGTCCGCGCATAAGCCTTCTCCACCGACCAGCCCGCTTCGTGTGATTTCTTCAGTTCGGCGGTATATGCCGCACGCGCCTCCTTGATCCCCTCATCCTTGAGGTATGCCTCGGAGAGACTCAGATAGCTCTTATAGAGCTTCTCCACCTCGGCATCCGTCGCATTCGCGCCGCTCATAGAGCGCGCGGCTGCCTTGCCAAGACTCTCCAAACCATCGAGCCGTTCCTTCTTTGCCGCAGCAGCCGACTTCGCACTCTCATTGGCACTATCGTCCGCATTCGTCAGCCCCAGCGCACGCCAGCGCTCCATGCGCTCTGCTGCATCGGAGAGTCTGCTCTCCTCGGGCATGGCGTCGACGATAGCGCCTTCTGCCGTCAGAGATACGCCGCCGTCTTTGCTTTCAATCTTGCCGACCCTCATGTCGCCCGTATTCTTGTTGGTCAGATCGATGTCATTCTTTGCCGTCGCATCCACGCGGCTGCGTGCCAATATGGAAAGGTAGATTCCCCCTTCCTCACTCGTAAGGGAGATGTTGTCGCCCCACACGGCAGTCTTATGGTCTGTCCCCACCCCCCTTATGCTGCCGCGCGCATGAATGGCGGTATCCATCAAGGCACGTGCATTGACGATCTGCAGAGCGCCGCGCTGCGAAGTGAGGTCGATTGCCCCATTCCCCGCATTCAAATCAAGTTTCGAGGGGTTAGCTGCATCGGCTGCGCTCTGATGCAGCTTGATGCCTGCTCCGGCAACCACATTCAGGTTGTTCGTGTAGACGACACCGTTCTTTTCGAGATTGCTTTCAACCCTGCCACTATCCGAGTGCAGATTGACAGTATATGCGCTGTTCGTGAGGTTGCGGATGGCACCGTCGAGGATGAGATTGCCGCCTGCATGCACGTTCACTTTGCCGCCCGCATACCCGTTCACATTGCCGCCCGGCACGTTCACATTGTCCTTGTCGTGGCCCCTGGGGAACTCCACGTAGATCCTATTGCTTGCGGCGATCCGGTAGGTGTTGCTCGACCCCTTCGTCTCGACCTTGTTCCACTGATGGAAGTAAATGCCGTACTTAAGGGCCGACCCCCACCCTTCATTGATCATGTGTGGCGTGCCGTCACTGTTATAGACACGTTTCCCGTCTTTCTCCTGCCATTTTCCATAGTACTTGGTGATGGCAGGCGGATCCGGGAAAACCTCGGCCTTGGACTCATATTTGTCTCCGTCCACGCGATAGTACTCGCCATACATATTTCCCGTGCCAAAATAGACACCGCTCGGCAGGATGTCCCCATTCGACGTTGCCGTACTGACGCGCACCGTGCCATTTTCGATATTTTTCTCGGTGACATTGGAGCCGACATTGCCCGTTGTCCAATGACCGTTGGCAAGGAAGCGCTCCCCGTAGGAGTAGCTCTTCTGTGTCTTCGTGCCGCTCCTGCCGCCCGTCCAGTTGTAGGTCAGATCTTTTTTCGGATCATAGTACGCATAGAACGCTTCGCCGCCGCCCCCCTTCGGAGCCTTTTTGAATTCACCCCTATCCGCCTCCTTTGCGCCGATGGTGTAGGAGCGGTAGGTACCGTCGCTCAGATACTCGGTTGTCTTGCCCGTATTCCGGTCATTGAGGGTAACCCTGCCGCCGCCCGCGCGGTTCGTAATCGCCCCCAGATGAAGGTCACGCGCCAGCCCGGAGGTGGATATGTCGATGTCTGACTCGCCGCTGCGTGCGCGTATCCTGCCGCTGCCGGTGCTGTAGATCGCGCCCGTGATAGTGATATTGCCGCCGCCCGTCTCCATCGCATCGGTAAAGAGATAGCCCTCCTTCGCGTTGTAGTAGACGGCAGGACTGTACCCCCATGCCTTGCCGGTATCGTCCCAGTAGGTCTCACCGCCGCCGACGAGCAGACGCTCCTCTGTGCGCAGCCGGTCAGCATCTTCCAGCTTCTTTGCAGCACGCTGATCAAGGCGCACCTTATAGGAGGTGTAACCGCTCTGGATGATTCCGTTGATGTTGACGTTGCGTGCCGCAATCGAGATGTCCTTGCCCGCGACCCATGAGCCCGTCGCCTTATTTGCCAGCAGATTGATTTGCTTTCTCTTCTCAGGATCATTGGTGAGCGTCAACAGCCAGGTATAGAAATCACCGGTGTTGTTGAACTTGAGCGGTGTCTTATTTCCCTTTTCCAATTGGTCGGAAACGTAATTCTGGATCTCCTTCTCCATCCACGGAGGACTGAACTCCATCCGCGGATCGCCGCCGATGAAGACCGTTCCATTCGGAGAGGACTGACTGACGGCGCCCTTCGGGGCTTCGACCTTGATGTTGGCGCCACGCATATTGCTCCGCTCGGTGGAGCGAATGCTGCTGCTGTCCGTTTTAATGGTAATCGTCCCCGGGGTAATGATGTCGCCGTGCAGTTCGATATCCGCATCTGCCGCAGCCGCCGTCGAGTGAATCGTGACGGCGGAGTCGGAGGTATTCGTATCGGCATGAATTGCTCCGCCAAACTGATCCTTCCCGAGATTCGTCTCGCCGAGACGTACCCTGCCGCCCGGGTCGGAGATCTTGACATCCTGCACGATGAGTCGGCGCTCCGCCGCACTTTGCACGTTGACGACGGGCGCGCCCTTTGCCGTCAGGCTGCCCGTTCCGCTGACGGCATCCGCCTCGAGGTTCACATCGCCGCCCGAGACGGCAAGATTGGGCAGAACGAGTCCGATGGTCGTGCGGCTTGGCAGAATGGTATCCCCCGCCACGAAGCCCTCCGCTTCCATCGTTGTTTTCAGTGAACCGAGCGCGTCTTTGAGGTTATTCGCCTCTGTCGAACCTTTCTTCACATTGAAGTATGCCCGCATGAGTTCGTTGTACTCCGCGAGGTAGGGATTGTTCAGCGTGAGATTTCGGTAGCTGATGGCGTTTTTGCCGAACCACTCCCCGCCGTCCGTGATGTCCGCCTTGACCGTACCGACGAGCTTTCCATAGAGCCACTGTTCCTCGCCCGCACTCAGTGTCCCGCTGCCCTCCGAGAGGAGGTAAATGTCGCGCAGCAGGCGTTCCTCCTCCGTGACATCCGTCTTTTGCACCAGCGCCTCTTTCTGCGCCGGTGTCATCGCAGCAAGCCTTGCCGCAAGTTCGTTGGTCTTCGCCTCCGACATACCGGGTGTCGTCTGCCGGATGCTCATGCTGAGGCGGTTGTGGATGCCGGCGGTGACGGAGCCGTCTACCTGCACCTCATTGTGCCTCGTCTCCCCTTTTCTGTCCCCTTCGCCGTTCGCCGTCGTCGTCAGCGAACTCTGCGCGCCCTTGCCCGACCAGATATTGTATGCGGTCGCGCTCTCATACGCCTGTGTATAGCCCGACACTGCAGAGAGATTCGCATGGCGGACGCTCTCAACCTGCGCGCCACGCTCGATGCTGACGGTGTTGGTCTGCGTCATCTTATTGTCGAGTTTGGGGGCACTGCGCAGGGGAATCCCCGTCCGGTTCGTCGCATCCGCCAGAAGCGAGAGCTTGAACGTGCCGAGATTGCGCTCGCCCGTCTGCGGGTCGATGCCGCGTCCCGTATAGAGATTTACGTCGTTGGAACTAAAGAGCGTGCTCGCCCCGTCGACACGGACGGTATTCTCGCGCGTGATGTTCGATGTGAGTGCCGCACTTGCCGTACCCGCAAGACCTCCCTGCGTGTCGGCATTCATCTCATAGCGGATCTCGGTATTGTCTCTCGCCGCAAGTGCGATATTCGCATCTGCCTTTGCAGTCGCGAGATGGCTGTTGACGGCATCGACGGTGTTATCATAGGTCACGCCGAGGCTGCCGTTCATCATGGTGAACGGAATCACACCCGCAGATTTCACGATGCCGGTGGTCTTGGATGTGCCCTCTGTGAGGCTCTGTGCGGTGATCCCCGCATAGCCTGTTGTCTTTGCCGTGCTGCCTGTAAAGGTGACCTTTGCCGTCTCCTTCATATCCGAGTGCACCGTGCCCGCACTCAGCGTGCCCGCGCCGTAGCCGCTCGCCGCGTCCTTGTCCGCGTGGCTGAACACATTCTTCGCCTCGTAGTTCTGCGCGCCGACCGTCTCGATCTGCGCGTTCTCTACGGAGACAGCTGCGTTCTGAGCGAGCGTCTTTGTCAGCCGCGTGCCGCTGCCGCCGACGATTGCCGCCTGAAGCGCATCGACATCATGCAGCGAGTTGTCGTATGTGGATGCCTTCGCGTCGAGCGCGCCCGCCGCACGCCACGTCCCCATGAGCTTCGTCTGTGCGCCGAGGGTCGTATCATCCGAAATCCCGGCAGCTATAGGGCTGATGGCGACGAGTGCGCCGCCGCTGCCGTCTGCCTTGCCCGTCTTCATGGCCTCGGCGTGCGCGGTGAGCGCAGCATTGTTCAGTGTGCTATCGCTTCCCGCACCATAGGCGACGATGTCGCTGTGGAGCACATTCTTGATCGCGCCGACGTTTGTCGCCGTAGCAAACAGACTGCCCGTCGATAGACCGCGCGCGTCAAGATCCTGTGTATGAATGTTCTTGGTACGGATCTGCAGCTCTTTCACGCCGTCCGGCTTCTCCTGCGTGGGATGAATCGCCGCCGTCCGGTAGTTCGTTCCGCTTGAGAGGAGCGTCTTGGCGTCGCTGTACGCATTGATCTTCGCCCCGCTCGCCTGCACGCCCGCGCCCGCTGACGCGCTCAGTGCTTTCAGATGCGCACGTTCCTGTGCGTTTGTCTCAGCGGAGATGGTGATGGTCTTGCCCGTGAGGCTGTTCTCTCGATCCGTCCTTCCGTTCGCGCTGTCCTCGGCACCAATGAGGATGCGGTTCTGATAGGCGTTTTTCTCCGTGCCAAAGGAGGCGGAGGCGTAGGTCGCCGTCGCCGCCGCGAAAATGCTTGCAGAGACTGCCTTCGTCTCTGCCTGAATGTTGGCGCGGTTGTCGGTCTTCAGAGCCAGATCTCCCGCCGCACTGAGCGTGTTGCCCTCCACGAGGTTCATCGTCATGCTGCCCGTCTCGCGCGCAAGTGCCGCGACGCCATTGCCGGCAAAGCTCATGCCGCCCGATGCCGCCTCGGTCGTGGTGCGCAGGGTCGGATCGCCGGCAGTTTTCGCCGTGCGCGTCATGGAGAGCGTAAGGTCTCCATCTACCGTGAGCGTGCTGCGCTCGGCACGCAAGGTCTGCGCATTGTCATAATGTGCATTTCCGACGAGGATGTTCGCGGCAGCGCCCCCGAGGGATGCCGCAACGCCGATGATGTCCACCGCGCCGGTCGTCTCATCCCGCGTTGTGCCCGTGATCGTATGCGCCCGCATCTTGGTACCCGAGAGGACGAGATCGTTCCTGCCGCCCATGTTCAGCTCGCCGTAGGCGGCATTGACAGCAAGTCCCGCTGCCGCGCCCTGATAGATCTTCAGCCCCGCAGCGCCGTCCTTGACGGCGTCGAGCTTGATTGTATGCGCACTGAGCGTACCACCCGCTGCGACGGTCTCCACGTTCGACCTGTTGCGCACAATGCCGGCGGCGCCCGATACCACCGCACCGCCGATGCCTGCCTGCACGGTATCCTGGCTGATGTTATCACTGCTTTGCGCGCTGATATTGAGTTCGCCTGCGCGCGTTTTCCCGTTGCTGCTCTTTGTTGCGACGAGGATGTCCGACCGCTCTGCGCGTGCGGAGGTCTTTGCATCCGTGCTCGGCGTGGCCTTTTCCGCAAGCATCGTCGCGCTCTCTTTTTCATTGGACGAGACGTAGGACAGCCCCGTCTTGGAACGGTCTCCCGCCTTTGTCTGCATCTCCGTCGTCTTGTCCGTATGTTCTTTTGCGTTGACGCTTTGCTTCTTTCCGTTCGAGCCTTCCTCCATCGTGTACGAATCCTGCATCTCTGCGCCGACATTCGTCACCATGATATTGAGTCCTGCGGCCGCAATGCCCCCTGCGCCGTTCGTCGCAAGCTGCTTGACGGTCTTGCTGTCATGCGCCGTGATGTCTGCCGACTCGCGCGCGTAGAGTTTGCTGTTATTGACAACGCTCTCGACGGTCGCCTTGAAGTTGTTGACGGAGACGCCGACGCTCGCACCCACGATCCCCGCTCCACCTGTGCCGCTCTTTTGGTCAAAGTTTACATTGTTCTCTGCTGTGACGGTAATCTTCTTGGCGGCAGTCTCCTCCTCGGTATCCGCATCATTTGCTTTCGCGTGTCCGAGCGCGCTGTCCGTGACCGCTGCCTTAACGGTATTCTTCACATCGCCGCCGCTGATGCTCGCCCCGACGCCGGTAATGCCTGCGGCGCCGATGCTGAATACATAGTTGTTCAGATGCTCCGTGTTCTTCGCGCGGACGAGTGTCTCCCCCTTATCGTCCGTGTAGACGACCTTCGTTCCGGCAATGTCTGCCTCGGTCGTGCTGCGGTCAAGGAGGACGGCCGTGCCGATCCCCACGGCGCCCCCGTAGCCTGCAGTACCGAGAGTCTTGGCAAGTGCATTGAGCTTTGCCGTATTGTCCGCCGTGACGGAAAGCCCACTGACGTTCACTGTGCTGTTCATGAGCGCGGCGCGCGTGTTCTGCTCCATGCGCACGAAATTGTTCGAGTTCGCAAGACCAAATTCGTCGGCGAAACTGACGCCCGCCGTGAGCGCAGCAATCCCCTGTGCGGAGCGCGCCGTGATGGCGGCACTCTTTGCCGAAATCGTGCTGCGCGCCGCCTCTGCCTCAGTCGTGCGATTGATGAGATTGATGCTCGACCCCGTACCAAACGCAGCGCCCTCCCCTGCGACGGAGACGGTGCCGACGAGTGCGCCGCTGTTCGTCGCGTCGTCCGCGCGCACGGATACGTTTGCCCCGTCCGCCTTTGCCGTCACATCCGCAATCTGCGCCGTGGTCGAGCCGCCGACGATGTTCGTATTGACTGTTCCGATCACCGGTACGCCCGTCCCTGCGCCGCCGCCGTTGGCGACGAAGGAGTTCGCTGTATGTGTCGCCGAGGCGGAGACGGCGACGCCGCGATATTCAGTAGCCTTGCGTCCCTCCGCCAGACCGTCCAGACCGATGAGTGCACCTGTATCGACGGTCAGAGACCCATTGTAGAGCTTCCCGTGATCCAGACCGTCCATGAGCTGCGTTGCTGCGACTCCATCTGTCGCATGGGAAATAACCTCAGTGCCGGAGCCTGAGATCTCTGCCTTTGTATTTGAACCGATGATGTTCGTGCTGGTCGACAGACCGATGGCGGCGCCCGTCCCCGCCACGGTGAGCTGCCCGGAGTAGTTCTGTATGCAGTCATCGCTCTTTGCCGCGACGACGGCGTTCTTCTCTGCGGTCACCTTCGCGCCGCCCGTGATCTTCGCCGTGGTATCATTGTTCAGCTTGTTGACGGCAATCGAGCCGGACACGGCTGCGCCGGAGCCTGTCACGGCAATGCCCATACCGATGTTGTGAAGGTTCAGATTGCCCGCCGCATTCGTGAGGACGTTCGCCGCGTGTATCTTCCCGCCGCTGATGACGGCATTGGTGTCGGCATCGAGAAGGTTGACGGCAACGCCGGCGCCGATCGCCGCACCTTCGGACGACCCCGAGCCGACGATGGCAAAGGTGCGTGCCGTCAGTTTGCCGTCCGCCTGTACCGTGACATCGCCCGCCGTTTTGCCCGCTTCTGCCTCAATGTCGGAACTGACGACCTCCGCCGTTGTGTTCTGCTGGACATCAGCGACCGCTGCCGCCCCCGCAAATGCGACACTACCGCCCGAGCCGGCGACATTGAGTGCAACGGTATTCAGCGTACCCTTGTTTTTGGCGTTCACATCCACCATGCCGCCCTCGGCGAGACCGATCTTCGCACCGCTGATGCGTGCCGTATTCTGCTGTTTCAGCAGGGCGTTGAAAGCGACGGAAGCACCTACTGCACCGCCCTGCGTGGAGGCAGAGACACCGCCGACGGCGGCATCCTGACGCGTCTGGTCAAGTGTTGTCGCACGGACGGACTTCGCGCCCCTGAGCTCTGCGTCGACCATCCGCCCCTTCGTCACCTCATACTGCGCAATCTCCGCGTAGGTATCGTTTTTCCCGACGTTGACGGAGATGGCGCCGCTGACGGCTGCCTGTGTCCCTGCGGCAACCCCTGCTGTCAGCGCCTCAATGCCGCCGATGTTCTGCGCGTTGAGGTTTACGATGCCGTCGTGCGAGAGCGTCAGTCTGCCGCCGCGCAGTGCTGCCGTCGTATTGTTGTCGATCATGTTGACGGCGGTGGCAAGCCCTGCCGCCACACCTGCGCCGCCCGCAGAGACACTGATCTGTCCCGCAACGTTGACGAGGAGGCTCTTCGTGAGTGCGTTCGCCTGCAGTTTTTGCGCTTTGATCGTGCTGTCCTCGACGATCGCAGAGGTCTCATTGTTTGTCGCGATGACAGAGGCGGAACCTGCTGCTGCGATGCCGCCACTGCCCGCTACGCCCGCCGCTACGTTTATGGCACGGGTATCGGCGACACTCTCCACGTTAAGCCCCTGTGCGCCCTGCAGCTCCAGGTCGCTGCCAGTCACGCCCGCCGTGAAGTCATTCTTAATCACGCCGACACCAACGCCAATCCCCGCCGCTGTCGCTGCGCTGCTGCCCGCCGCAGCGGAGATGCTTGCCGCCGCCGTGACGATGGTGCTGCCGCCGCTGTGCGTCAGATTGCCGTGCTCATCGAGTGCCAGAGAGCTGTTGCTCTTGCCGTTCTTGCTCTTTGCAAAATCCTCTTGATACTTGTCACCCGAGGTCTCGATGCCGCGCTCCTCGAGATACTGCTGATATGCGCCCGCCTCCTGTTTGTCGTCCGCACGGACATTTGCGCTGTCTGCCGTCAGCGTGACCCTCGTGAGTTGTGCCGCCGTCTTGTTCGCGAAGTTGTTCACGACAAAGCTGCCCGTCGCCGCGGCTGCATGTTCGGAGCCGGAGGCAGCGCCGACGCCGATCGCTGCGCCGATCTGCGTCATCCCGGAAACAGCTTCGTTCGTGAGCGCACCAATATTGCGCAGTGCGCCCGTATCCTTGCGTGTCTGCGAGATGTCCGCGTGCACGTCATTCCTCAGATTGGATACGGCGACGACCGCGCCCACCGCATTCGAACTTTTGCTGCCGAAGACAAGCCCCGCACTCACACCACCCGACACCTGCGTATTCGAACTGACGGCGCGATTGGAAAGCGCCGTTTTCTGTATGCCCGTGAGTGCCGTTCCGTCCGCCGCCGCGTTGATGTAATTATCCCGCATCTGCGCCAGCGTGACCGATCCGCCCTCGTTGTACGTCAAAGAAACGGGGACAGCAGTGGATGTCACCGTGTTTCCGCTTGTCTTCATGACCGACAGTCCGAGCGCGGCGGCGACGGTCGCGCCTTTCTGAACGGCGACGTTTTCAATGCTGTCCGCGCCTTTGATGCGATTGTCCGACATGAGCGCCAGAACGTCGCGATGTCTCTGCACGTTGACGCTCGCCGCACCCGCAATGCCGGCGTTCGCGCTGTCTTCGTTCTGGCTCTTCGTGGTGGTTTTCCACGTGACCGCCAGTGCGCCGCCCCATGCGCCCGTAAAGGAGGAGTCCTGTGCGCTGACGGTGAGGTTTTTCATGGCTGCGGGCGATGCCGCATTTTTCGTCAGGGTGACATTCGCCCCCTTCACCTCTGCCGCCGTCGTCACCTTGCTGAGGTTGACCGAGGCACTGCCCGCCAGATCGAGGGTAAACGGAGGCTGCGTCTGATTAAATCCGAGGTTCTTGACCGCGTTGATTGGAACCGTCTTTTTTTCCGCCTGTCTTTTTAGGGAACTCCCTACGAGATCCTGCAGCTTGTTGTCGATCTTCGTGATTCCGTTACCGACCATGTTTTTGCCGGTCGTGACCGTCTGACCAATCTTGTCAAAGATGCCGCCCTTTTCGCTGGTGTCATCGCCGGTCGCGATTGCCCCCGCAGCCGCAGCCGCGTTGATGAGCCCCTTCTGCTCGGCATGGACGTCCAGCGTCTCCGCCTGCACCGCGCCCGCCATCTTCTTCGCGGCCGTGCCGTAGAGATCCGCAGCATTCACATGCCCAAAGGGCTGCACCGCACGTTTCTGCGCCGCACGGATCTGCTTCTCCGTGCGCTGCTCTGCGGTCTTATCCTGCGGTGTCTCCTCTGCCGCATCGTTGTCGGCAATCGCCGCGATGCTTGTCTGCGCAACGTTGTTGAGCGCAGCGGAAAGCCCGATCGCGGCTCCCGTGCCAAGAACCGCCGAGCCGGCGATGTTCGTGATATTTGTCGTGTTCAGCGCGTTCATCTGCGCCGCAGTTGCCGCCGTGATCTTCGCCTCGTCGTCGACGGAGGTCACAGCTCCCGATGTACCGCCGACGTAGTTCGCCATGCCCTGAAAGCCGATCTTGCCGCCCTTGCCCGCTGCAATGGCGAGGTGGATGCCGTCATAGCTGTTCGTCGCCTTGATCGCAGCCTTCCTGCCCGTAATCTCCGTGCCTTCCGCGACGATGGTGTCCGCCGTCGTATCGCCGACGGTGACGCCGAGGTTGCCGCCGATCGCGATATCTGCACCCGCCTGCCATGCGGGTGCGCCCACCAGTGTCACGAGCTGCTTTTTGCTGCTTGCCGCAACCGTTACTTCATCCGTTGCTGTGACCTTCGTGCCGCGTCCCAGAACGACCGCCGCATGGTTATCGACATCGGCAAAATTGACGCCCGCCGCGCCCGCAATTTTCGCCTGCTCTGCATCGGGTTTTTCCTGCGTCGCTCCCTTGCCCGAGAACTTCGCCGATGCCTGGAAGGTCAGGTAGCTCGAAGGGTTGGCAAACACCAATGCACGTTCCGCAAGGTTTGCAGGAACTGTGACGTCCTCTTTGAGCACGTCTGCCACGGCTTTTATGGCGGCAGCGAGTTCTTTTGCCTCCTTCAGCCCCTCCTTCGAGACGATATAGGCGGAGTCATTGTCGCACTTTTTCAGATACGCCTCGGCCTTATCCTGCGCCGCAGTCAGCGTAGCGGCGTGCGTGCCTTGAAAGGCGGCGCAGTACTGCTTGAACTCTTCGAAGCTCGCGCGGAGTTCGCTGATCATATCGTCAATATTTGTGTAGAGAACATGCCCATCTGCCGTGATGTCAACGCTCTTTCCCGTGATGTTCGGTGCGTAGGATGTGCCGGACTCCTCTGCCGCAAGGGTCGTGACACCCGCCGTATTCTTGATGTTCGCCACGTTCACGGCAAAGCTGCCCATGCCCTGCGTTTCCTTGGTCTGATGCGCCTGAACCCGTTCCGTCTTTCCGTCCTCCGTGAGGTACCAGTTCGGATCCGTATGGCTGTTGACGGCACTCTGCGCCCGGACATGCGTACCGCGTATGATGCTGTCCGCATCAATCTTCACCGCTCCATCCGAGCGAACGACCGCGTGCGGCGCAAGGAGGACATTCGCCTGCTGCTCCTCATTCAGCACGTTGACCGCGCCGCCGAGCGAGATCTTCTCCCCCAGCTTGTCGAGTTCGATCGGCGAGGAAAGTCCATCACTGGGAAATCCGATCTTGGAGCGAATGCCTCCGATGACATTCTTGATCTTCTGTGTCAGTCCCGTGACGGTGTTCGTATTCGCTGCGGCATTGGAAAAATATGTAATCATACCGCTCTTGCCGGCTGCCGTGCTCGCCTCCGCGCTGTTTTTCAGCTGCGTATTATAGGCATGGATGTTCGCCCCCGTCTTGCCCGTGACGGTGCCGCGCACCTCCGTATGCGCCGCACTCGTCTGCTTCGTCACGTTGACAGCGACATTGAGCAGGGAGTTTTCCTTGCCGGAAGCGCTCGCAGAGGTCTCCAATTTGCTCGTCGCATCGGCTGTGATGTCCGCCTGTTTCTCTGCCGTGACTGCTGCGCCCTGCCCGATTTTCACCTGTGCGTCGTTATTGCCGCGCGCTACAAGAACGGCGACATTCATGATCTGCGTCGAGTCCGCTCCTGCGCCGAGCTGCGTTGTCTTTGCATGGGCGGCTGCAATCAGATCCTCGCGGGATTTTGCATGAACGTCCACACTGCCCTGCTCTGCCGTGAGATGCCCCTCTACGGTCACATTTGCCGCGCTCTGAGCCTTGGCATAGGCGACCGCCATCGCAGGAACTGCGTTGGTGTGCTTGATGTTTGCAAATTTGATTTTGGATGTGGTCGCACCCGCATCCACGGAGGAGCGTGCATCTGCGCCGACGATCAGCGCACGCTCCTGAACCACCGTCTTGCCGTCCTGCGTCACCGTGAGATCCGCGCCCTTTGCCGTGAGTGCGGCATCTGCGCCGATCTTCACCGTCGCCTCACTGCCCATAATCATGTAGGAAGGATCGACGTTGACGGCGATGACCCCTGCGACTTCATCGGCAAGCCCCGCCGGATTTGAAAGAGGTCCTGCCTCCGAGGCGATATTCTTCGCCTTTGCCGTGGCAGAAAGACGCCCATCCGCCGTCACACTGCCGTTCACCGTCGTATGCGCCGTCGTCTTGACACTCTGACCGAGGAGCTTCGCGGAGGTATTCGAGGATGTTCCGCCGAATGCCTCGTTCTCGTCTGCCGTGTGCTCGGCATACGAAGAGAGCACGACATTTCGGTCTCCCGTAATCGCCGCACTCTTTCCGACGGTCAGCTCCGCCTTGATTTCGTTTTTGCTGCCGCTGAGGGGATTCGTGTATTTCGGAACATCGTCTGTTGTGTTGTTCAGCCGATTCGATGCCGCTGCGAGCACAATGTCGCCGCCCGCGCCTGTCGTAGCGGTCAGCGTGCCAAGCCCCGCACTTGTGCTGCCCGCATTGACCAGCGCGGCAAAATTGAGGTCGTTCTGACTCGTGAGCTGCGCCGCACTTTCCGCAGAGCCGACCGTAATCACGGGCGCACCCAGATGAATGCCGCTCTGCGCGTTGAGCTGACCGTCAATGACGATGGAGCCGTCCGCATTCAGCGGGATCGTCCCCGCCTTGAGTGCGTCCATATCCGCCGCCGTGAACTTGGCGTGATTGTCCTGCAAATGGTCCTTAAACCAGTCTGTACTTGGCGCAAGTGCCGTAATGCTGCCCGCATTGATGACACCCGTCCTGCCGACCGCCATCCCCTCAGGAGACAGAAAGAACACATTGCCGCCGATGGTCGTCGCATTTTTCAGGACATTGACTGTACCACGTATGTCGATGCGACCCTGCACCATGTTGACGAGCGTGTTCGCGCCCACCCCACCCTTATACATCTGCAGATTGGCGACGTTAGTCTGATTGAGGACGAACTTGGAAAACACGTTGGTCGCAAGATCGCCTTCGACCTTGTCCGGTACAACAGTCCATACATCCCCCGACCTTGTAATCGTGCCTGCGTTCGCGGCATCCATCTTTTGGATGTTCGTCACGCCGTCTGCATATACAGGCATATTCCACCCCATGACTCCGCCCGTCATGGCGACAATCGCCATACTCAGGCGAAACGCCTGTTTCTTTGCCAGTTTCCGATAACTACTCATGATAGCTCTCCTTTTCATCCTTGATTACAACGTCGCGTTCAGGCTGAAATGAAGCCGAACGCCCTTATTTTTTGTATCATTGAGTTCTTTGCGCAGTGGGAATCCCACGGAGAACTGCGCATAGACCGGATCGCTTGCCGCCGTCCGTATGCCCAGCCCCCATGAGGACAGAATGTGATCGTCAAAGGCACTGTCGCCGTAGACCGCGCCGCAGTCGTAAAACAGAAAGCCGTAGGCACAGCTTTTGGGCAGCATGGGAAAGGCGTATTCGATGCTCGCCGCATAGCCGTTGTCGCCGCCCAAAAGGGACTCCTCGTAGCCGCGCACCGTCTGCGCACCGCCGATGTAGAACCGCTCTGCGCTTGGAATGTAGTGTGCAAAGGCAACTTGTCCGTCCAGCCGCGCCGTAATCATCTGACTGCCGTGCGTGCGCGTCTGATAGAAGACATTGCCCTGATACATACTGTAGCGGCTTTCCTCATGCCTGATGTTCTCGCTTGCAGCGGCGCGGATGCCGTGCGTCATGAGGAGCGCGGATTTGCGTCCGTAGAGCGTCTCTGTCACGGAGATGTTCCAGCCGTCCGCCCTATCGTCGATCCAGTGATTTCCCGCAAAGTCCGTCTGCGCGTGCGTGCGTCCGTACCCTGCGTACAGCTCCGTCTTGCGCTTTGTCGTAACGTAGAGCGGGATGTTGAAGCCGATGTTCACGCCCGTCGAATGTCCGCGCACATGCAGGGGTTCGAGTGGTCCTTTGACAATGTGCGTGGAATTCGCGGAGTAGCCGACGCGCAGGGTCGAGCCGTCGCGCCCGAGCGGCACCTGATAATTTCCGAGGAAGGAGCGCATCCCGCGCGCGTCGAGCGTCATGAGGGTCAGGCGGTCGCGGCTCTTTGAAAGGCTCCGATTCGTATAGATGAGTCCTGCGCGTTCGCGTCCGGTCGAGACGCTCCCCATGTTGTCCGCGTAGAGGGCGATCGTCTCGTTGCGCGGCTCGGCAATCTCAAGCACATAGTCCGTCGTGCCCTCCTCCTTGCCCGCCGCCATGCGCACGCGCAGCGGCGCGTCATAGCTCGCGTTCCAGCGCAGGAGGTTTCGGTTCAATTCGTTGAAATTTGGAATTTCGCCGCGCTCAATGCCGAGGCGGTATTCGAGAAAAGACTGCGCCGTGCGGCGGTTGCCCTCCACCGTAACCGCGCCCGTGCGCCCCTCGATCAACGTGATGTGCAGGACGCCGCCGCGGATGGTCTGCGGCGCGAGCACGGCACGGCAGGTCAGCCGTCCGCGCGCCTCATACGCCCCATTGATCCGTGCGACAAGCGCATAGAGATCGCTGATTGTAACATCCTTTTCGAGAAGATCTGCGGCAAAGGCATCCAGTTCCTCCGCCGTGAAAATCGCGCTTCGGTCAAAGGTCACGCCATGCAGAACGAAGTGCAGCGTCCCCTCTTCCTCCGTCTGCGTAACGGGCGGCGTATCCAGTCCCTCCTGCGCCCCCGCATCCAGCCGTTCCTGCTGCGCACGGCGCTGCTGCTCGCGCTCCATGCGGCTGAGCTGTGCGCCCGCATCCTGTCCCGCGAGCACGTTCGCATCGGGAGGCGGTGCGGCAAACGCCGCCCGACCGTCCCCCATGAGACAGCAAAGAGTGCCGAGTCCGATGAGAAGACGAACATAATGGGAGTGATTCATTTCCTTTGCCACGATCATTTCCTTCCTTTCAAGACATCTTCGCGTCGGCTGATTTTATATGAATTACATATTGATAGAAAATTTATTTTTATCTCATCTAAAATATACTATCTTAAAAAATTGTACGCAACAGATTCGCAGAAAGTGATAGCATCTTACATTAAAGTGATCTGTTATCAGTCCGGAAGCACATTTGGATTTTTTCTGCTGCAGTTTACAATCCAAAAGACTTGTGCTAAGATGAACGCACATATCTGTTTTGAAAGTCTGGGAAATCAATGGATGAAATCAGTGCACGTCTCGTCTACCTCTTTACCGATCTGATTTCACAGCACGCCTTTTCATCAGTGATCCGATCGTACAGAACACTCTCGTTATCTTCGCAAGCGTTCCTGCGGCGATCAATGCCACGCTTGCCGCGCGGCTCTATCATCTCAATGTCGACTACACCATTGCCGTTTTTCTTGTGACGACGGTGCTGTACCTCACAATCCTATTCCCTGTGACATTTTTTCTGTTTCGATAGAAAGAAGCGTTTCCCATGGACAATTCCGATTTGCGCATCATTTACCTTTTTACAGATTTGCTCGCGCCGCTCATCGTCGGCTACCTCCTCTATCGGCACGGCAAAATCTCGGATGCTCTGATCAGCCGTATTCTGCGCCTGAACGTCATCATCATCTATACCCTGCTCGCCCTCATGAGCTGCTGGACGCTGCCGATCTCGTGGGATCTCGCCCTCATCCCGATCTATGGCATCCTCATCGTCCTCTTTCCGGGGCTTGTCGGCTGGGCGTTCTTCATCCGCAAGTATCACAACCCGCTCGATCGCGGCGCGTATCTTGTGAACGCGATGATGTCCAACATCACCACCCTCGGCGGTGTCTGTGCCTACATCATCTACGGCGAGCAGGGCTTTGCCTACGCACAGATCATGGGTATCTTTCAGACGCTGCTGCTTGTTCTTGCGGTGTTCCCCATGGCGCAGTACTATTACCTGCAACACAAAAATCACGGACGCGGCGGTAAAATTCATATCCGCTTTGCGGACATCTTCCTCTCATGGAATCAGCTCAGTATCCTCGGCATGGCTGTGGGGCTCGCACTCAATGCGGCGGGGGTGGAGCGTCCGCCCGCCGTCGGCACGGCGTTCGAGGGGCTCATCCATTTCGGCGCATGGTTCGGCATGCTCCCCGTCGGTGCACTCGTCAATCTGCACCGTGCGCGGCGCTATGCACCGTATACCCTCGACCTCTTTGCCCTGCGCTTTCTCATCCTGCCCGCCTTTATGATGGCGGTGAGTTATCCCTTCGTCCGCGATCCCGTCCTTCTCGGCGCGATTCTTGTCTTCTCCGTCACGCCCGGCGCGATCAACTCCGTCACGGCGGCAAAACTCTATCACCTCAACGTCGACTACACGATCTCCGGCTTCCTCACCACGAGCATTGCATTCTTCTTTGTTGTGTATCCCGCGCTGTTCTTCCTGCTGCGGTAAAGACGATGCAATAGAATGCAACACTCTGCCTCAAAAATCATTGACAGCTGTATCTGCATGAATGATAATGATGGCAGAGTGTATTTTTTAGGGAATCGCTGATAAAATGAAGTCCGTCAGGTTGGCGTAGATTTTTTCGTCCGATTGAGGAGGCAAACCGGACGCATAGCAAAAGCTATGTGGAGGATTTGCCGACAAAAAGTGGGCAAAAAAGATGCGTCAAGATGGCGGCGCTGAATTTATCAGTGCTTCCTTAGGAGCCGGAACGGAGGTCATCATGTCCGCCTACTACATCGCAAGCTGTGTATTCACCGCCAAATTCCCCTCACTCAGCGCACGCATCCGGGACTATATCGAAACGCGTTGGCAAATGCCCATCGTACGCTGCTGCGTGCCACGCTATCGAATCAAGGATTTTGAGGAGCAGATGCCGGAGGGATCCCTGCGCGAGCGATGGAGTGCCCTGCCCGACTGCGCTCCCTTTACTGCGGGGGACACAACCTACTCCCTGTGTCACAACTGCATCAACATTGTCGATGAGATCCATGCGGGAACAGAGAACCGCTCCCTCTGGGAACTCATTCTGCAAGACGAGGCCTTCCCCTATCCAAGCGCATATCAGGGGCGCGAGGTCACCGTATAGGACTGCTGGCGTTCCCGCCATCGCAGCCCGGAGCAGACAGCTGTGCGCAAAATTCTGACTCAGAAGCTGGGCATGAGCGTTCATGAACTGCCCATCTCACACGAGACGACACAGTTCTGCGGCATCTCCCTCCTGCGTCCGCAGCCGCCGCGCAATCCAAAGATTGCGCCAAATTTCTATACGCGCGACATCGCGGACAAATTTCATCCGCACACAGCCGAGGAGCAGCAGCAAAAGATGATCGACTATGCCGCGCAGTTTACGACCGACACCGCCGTCTGCTACTGCCACTACTGTTATGAAGGGCTGTCACTCACGCAGCTGAATGTCCATCATCTCGCACAGCTGTTACTTGCCAGATGATGCCCGCCGTCCTTCATCGAGTAGGAGGCGGTGATTAGCCGCCGTCCTCTCACGCCTCTGCTGACTTCTGCATATTCAGCACAACCTTTCGGCTGTGGTTGCCCTTTTCAGAGCGTTCTATGCAGACCTCCCCGGGTACTACACGTTTCTTTCCCTCCATCTACCTGCCGCATTTACCACCGTTGGTTCCGTGTAGCTTTGGGACTTCGACCTGGATGGCGGCCTTATCCCCAACGATAGCCTCCTATGCGGTTCCTGTTCGTCAGGCCAGAGGTTTGCCGCCGACTTCCTTCAGATTTCGCCTCACGACGAACACCCTTGTCTTTGGCTATGTCTTTCCCGCTACCGGGCAGACTCCGGTCTTTCACCAGTTAGAAACGTGCGCCGCCGGGCGCACCACAAAAAAAGCAGCGCTGTATCGACAGTGCTGCTTAAAACTATTCTCCCAATTTTACCATGAAGCCCCAAGAGGTCAAGACGCAGGCGCAGACCGATTGGCTAGGCTTCTGTAAGGGCGGCGCATAATGTCCACAAAGTGGACGTTTGTGCGTGTAGTTCACTCACATTAAGAAAAATTGTGTAATCTTTGACTGCATCATCTGCGTGCCCCATGTCTTTTTCAAAGCAGGCTGTGCAGTCTGCCGATCTCCCGAATCTTGTCCAGGGAGATGTCCGACACACGCGCGATCATTTCCAGCGGCAGTTTCTCTTTCAACATCCCAAGAGCGACCGCAATGTTTCGCTCTTCGCGGCCACGTTCCATGCCCTGCGCCATGCCCTGCGCCATGCCGCGTTCCATGCCACGCTCCATACCGCGTGCCTCGGCTTCTTTTGCAATTTCTCCTGCGAAATCCCTCGCGAGTTTTTCCATTGCTTCACACATAGCGCTCGCTCCTTCCTCCGTCTCTTTGAAGTACCTCACTCGTTCCGCCAGCACATCATAGTACATATCTTCCGGCCGCGTACAGTGGAAGTCATGCATCAACCTGCCCAGCGGAGTATCCTCATCCACCATCGCGCTGTTGACATAGAGGATATGCGATCCATCGTCAAAATCTTCATCAATGCCTTTGACTACTCTCTCAATGATGTAGATTGGCAGCCCCTTGCCAAGTACATCCGTCTCCGTGATGAAGATCACATACGACTCGGGCAGTTCATTATAGTCCTCACCTGCATGCAGGGCATTGGCGTCCATCAGGCTCGCGTTGTATCTGGCTCTTCGCTTTGCCGCTCCCCTGCCGCCTCGCTGAATCTCAATGTCGAATTCCTGCCCGTCCGCCCATGCATGGATGTCCAATCGCACGCTGCGACCCTGTAGATTCTTCAGCGTATCCTGCACGATTGCTTTCGTCGCCCTGATCTGCGGCTTATCCAAGATGATCTGCAGGAGCAGGTCGACGCATGCCAAACTGCGGAAGACTGCCGTCATGAAGTCGTCATCGAGCAGGCGGAATCCTGCCAGAACCTTTAGGAACCTCTGCCGCCATTCTTCGTTCTCGCTCCAAGTCATAGCTTCTCTCCCATTTTGTTTCTTTTATTATACTATGAAGTCTCCTGCGCGGCAAGGAAATGAGCCGCCTCTCTCCCCCTGCGTCGCTCACCGCACCTTTTTCGCATAGATGCCGAAGAGCGGCACATCATCGTAGCGAAGGCTCTCGTCACCATGCACAAGGGACGCGATGTCGGCGTCGTATTGCACGGAAAAACCGAGTTTTTCGAGGAGATCTGCATCCCAAAGAGGACGGCGATGCGTGCTGACGCGAAGCTCGTCTTTGATCTTGTTGCATTCAATGAGAAGCGCCTCGCCGATGCCCGTGTGTACAGAATCCCGAGCATCTGCTGCCGAAAATGTCGTCTCTCCGTAATCCGAATCGAAGTTCAAGAGCATGCCGCCCGCCCTGAGCACGCGATGCCACTCGCGGTACGCCTCCATCGCATCGGGCAGCGTCCATGTGAGGTTGCGGCTGATGACGACATCGAAGGACTCGTCCAAAAAGTCGAGCTGCTGCGCATTCATCTTCCGAAAATCGGCCCGACAGCCGAACGCCGCGAGGTTCTTCTGCGCTTCATCGATCATGCCCGCCGACATGTCGATGCCCGTGACCTCATGTCCCATGCGCGTAAGCAGCACAACAAAGAACCCTGCACCCGTGCCGACGTCGAGGATGCGCAGCGGCTTTCTCTCGGGCAAATGAGACGCTATGAACTTTTGCCAACGTGCAGCGTCGGAGCCTTCGAGTTCCCTTCGCCGCACGGCAGAGAACTTCGGGCTCCTCGCGTCCCAGTAGCTTTCTATGCGTTTTCCCAGCGCTTCTTCTCTCGCTATCATTTCCTTCGTTTTCATCCTATGTTGTCTTCCCTCCATCTTCCTCTCGCGGCAAACGGAAAAAATCTGCCGCCAAAAGCGCCTGCGTATGAGGCGACTTCGCCTGACGCACGACCTCCTGCACCGTTCCTTCCTCCACGACCTTGCCGCCGTGCATGACGATGACGCGGTCAGCGATTGCAGGCAGGAGAGCGAGGTCGTGCGTGACGAAGAGGCACGCCGCCCGCTGCTCCTGCAAGATGCGGCGCAGGAGGCGCACGACCTGCGCCTGCACCGTGACGTCAAGCGCACTCGTCACCTCATCGCAGATCAGAAGTTTCGGCGAGAGCGTCAAGGCGCGCGCGATAGCGGCGCGTTGACATTCGCCGCCGCTTGCCTCGTGCGGATAGCGCACGGCAAAATGCGTTCCGAGCCCCACCTCTTGCAAGAGCTCCGCCACGCGCTCCTTGCGCCGCTCCTTTTTCCAACCGTGCCGAAGAAGCGGCTCGGCGATGCTCCAACCGAGCGTCTTTCTGGGGTCGAAAGAATCCTCAGGCATTTGGAAAATCATCTGCATCGCGCCGTACACTTCACGAAGCTCGCGCCCGCGCGTATGTGTGATGTCCTTGCCGCAAAAGGAGATGCGCCCTTCGTCCGCATCCAAAAGGCGTGCGGTGATGCGCATGGCGGTACTCTTGCCGCAGCCGCTCTGCCCGACGATACCCAGACACTCGCCCGCCGCAACAGAGAAGTCCACGCCGTCCAGCACGCGCCGCTGCGCTGCCCCCTTTCCAAAAGATTTTACCAGCCCTTCGGCTTTCAAAATCATTTCCACGATTCATTCCACCTACAATCTCGGCACGGCGGCGATCAGTTCCTTCGTATAGGCTTCCTTCGGATGGCGGAAGATTTCCTCCCGCGCACCTTGCTCCACCGTCTCCCCGCGCCGCAAGACGAGAATGCGATCCGCCATGTAATACGCCAACCCCATGTGGTGTGTGACCAGAAGCATGGCGACGCCCGTGCGTCGGCGAAGCGCCATGAGCTCCTTCGCCACGCGCACCTGCGTCAGCGCGTCGAGCGCCGAAGTCGGCTCGTCCGCCAAGATGAGTTTCGGCTGTAGGAGCATCGCCGCTGCGATTCCTGCGCGCTGCGCCATGCCGCCCGACAGGCGGAACGGGTACCCATCGAGCACTGCACGCGGAAGCTGCATCTGCACCATCAGCGCCTCGGCTCGTTCGCGAAACTCGTCATAGCTCCACGCTCTATGGGCACATACGCTCTCATAGAGCTGACTGCCGATCGTGCGTACGGGGCAGAAGGACGCGCCTGCATTTTGAAAAACCATCGCGATCTCTTCGCCTGCAAGGTTTCGCCGTACATCTTTGGCAAGCTGCAGAACATCCGTCCCTTCCCAAAGGATTTCTCCTTCGCAGACGCTCGTGTCCAAGATGCCCATGACCGCCCGCAGAATTGTGCTCTTGCCGCTGCCCGACTCCCCCGCAAGGACGAGGATCTCTCCGCGATGCAGGCAAAAATTCACGCCGCGCACCGCCTGCTTTTCGCCGTACGAAACCGTGAGATTTCGCACGGCGAGAAGCGGCGTATCACTCACGACTTCTTCTCCAGCTCCGCGCTTACCTCATAGTAATCGGATGGATGCGCCTTGAGGCCTTCGATGCCCGGTTTCATCACGAGACTCATGCGCAGGTGCGATGCGTAGAGAACGGCGCAGTCATCCAAGACCTGCTGCTCCATGGCGACGGCAAGCGCAGCGCGTGCTTCGGCGCCGTAGGTGTTGTGCAGCTTGGCGGCGAGCTCTTCCACCTGCGGACTGTAGTAAAAGCCGCTGTTATCGACAGCATCCTTGAGGAGATTGCCCAGGAAATAATACTCGGGATCACCTGTCGGCGCCGCTACGAGCGCTTTGGCGAATATATCATAGTCGCCGCTCTTCAAGAACGACTTGTAGCTATCCGTCGAGTTGACATTCAGCTTGATGCCGATCTTCTTGAGATTCGCCTGCAGCGATTCGGCGAGAATCGGCAGCTCTTGACGCGACGGATACGTCAGGTAGCGAAGCTCCAAGTTCTTGCCGCCCTGATCCACATAGCCGTCTCCGTCCGTATCCTCGTAGCCGGCCTCCTTCAAGAGCGCCTTCGCCCCCTCCAAGTCGTAGGCGGCCGCCCGCACGGCATCACCGCCGAACGGCATGCTCTTGGGGAACGGGCCGACCGCAGGCGTACCGTTGCCCTTCAGCAGTACCTTGCAGAAGTTCTCCTTGTCGAGCGCCATGGAAATCGCCCGACGCACGCGCACGTCCTGCAGCTCGGGCGTCTTGTAGTTGAATGCCGCCTGATAGACGCGCGACGTATCGGCCTGGCTGATCTTGTACTTCGCGCCGTCCTTTTTGAAAAGCTCCAAACTCGCATAGGGCAATCCCTGCGCGGCGTCAAGCTCACCGCTCTGCATTGCCATCGTCAGCGTATCGCCGTCGGCGATGCTCTTGACGATGATCTTGTCGAGCTTCGGCTTGACAGCGCCCCAATACTTCTCGTTTTTCGAAAGTTCCATCTCGGTATCGGTGACCTTCTGCGCCACATACGGGCCGGTGCCGACGACGATGCGATCCTTTTCTCCCGCTTCCATGTCGATGATGCAGGCATAGGGGTCCGCCAATGCGTTGATGAGCGTCGGCATCTTCTCGCTCGACACAAGGGTGACGGTCTGCCCTTCCGCTGTGATGGACTTGAGCTTCAGATTCTTCGGCGCGCGGTCATGCTTTGCCACGAGGTCCTCCAAGCACGCTTTGACCGCTTCGCCCGTCATCTTCTTGCCGTTGGAAAACACGACATCGTCGCGCAGCTTGATCTTCATCGTATATTCATCGACCTGCTCAAAGCTCTCGGCAAGCCAAGGCACAGGTTCCATCTTCTCATTGAAGCGGAACAAGGTCTCGCCAATACCGTAGCGCAGGGTGCTCCAACCGTTATAGGAAACATGCGGGTTCGTGCCCGCGTTCTCCATCGCCGCGCCATACGACATCGTGCCGTAGGTAAAGACTTTCTCCCCTGCCGCCTCGTTCTTGTCCGCACCGCAGCCCGCGAAAATCGCCGCCGCGAAAAGCCCTGCCAAAGCTGCCACCAATTTCTTCTTATTCAGCTTCATTTTCCTGTAGCCTCCTCTTTTTCCTACTCGCTTACTTGCTTACTTCCTTCGGCGCCAACACGTCGCGCAGCTTGTCGCCGAACAGGTTGAACACTGCCACGGTGAGGAACATCGCCGCCCCCGGCGCTAAGATGACCCACGGCGTCGTCTGCAGCATGCTGCGCCCGCTGCTCATCATCGAACCCCACTCCGCCGTCGGCGGCATCGCGCCGAGCCCGAGAAACGAAAGTCCCGCCAGCTCCATCGTGAGCGTGCCGAGGTCGAGCGCCGCCGTAACGAGAATCGGTCCCGCGATATTCGGCAGGACGTGATGCCACAGCACGGAGAGAGAACTGCCGCCCGCCATGCGCGCTGCTTCCATGTACGGTAGTGCACACAAAGAGAGCGTCAAGCCGCGCGCGATGCGTGCATACTTCGCCCAGCCAAGAAACGCGAGAGCCGCCGCCGCATAAAAAAGCCCGCCGCCGAAAGCGCCCGCGATTGCAAGCGCAAAGACGAGCTGCGGAAACGCGAGCAGCATATCGGCGAGCCGCATGAAAAAGGCGTCGAGCCGCCCGCCGCGATAGCCCGAGACCGCGCCGATCAAACTGCCCGCGCAGCTCACGAAGAGCAGCAGCGCCAGCGCCGAACCGAGCGTCGTCTGTGCGCCCACGAGGACGCGCGACAAGAGATCACGCCCGTAGCGGTCCGTCCCCAGAAGATGCTCGGCGCTCGGCGCGAGAAGCGCCCGCTCCAAATCCTGCGCATAGGGATCATGCGGCGTCAAGAGCGGCGCACAGGCGGTGAGGA
>ERZ773035.823-NODE-823-length-23863-cov-3.735593_pt1 | contig 23863 bp, 19 predicted proteins | sample MGYA00511487_ERZ773035 | MGnify/ENA primary metagenome ERZ773035 (study PRJEB29015, sample SAMEA2737985) | human oral metagenome | biome: human oral; feature: human-associated habitat; material: dental | place: China | collected 2024 ...
TCTTTCACAGGAATACCATAGAGGTAGTTTTGGCGGAAGAGCATTAAGGCGTTATCAGGAGTTCCTAATCCCTTTGCCTCCAAGACATCCTTCATTCCATTGTACATCTTCTCCTTCTCAGCATTGAACTCAGCAGCAGTAAAACCTTGGTCACGCAGATTATCACGTACAGCCAACATCTGCTGAAGCGCCTTCTGTTCATTACCTTGATAGGGAACCATGTCCCATGCCATCTGATAATAGTTTCGTACCAAAGGAGATAGACTCACCTCAGCGGTAATATAACTCTCCTTATCAGCATTCTTCAACATCACAAAACGCTTTGGAGCCAATGTGTTGAAGAACTTAGTGAAGATAAACTGACGTACTCGGCCCTCTTCTGGAGCGTTGCCCTTCACCTCATAACGTTGATAAAGACCAAAAGAAGCACTCTTGTTCTCTGGATCAATGAAACGCATATAGAGCGGTGTGGTATTATCAGGAATCTGTCTTGTCTGTGGATTTACAGCAGGGGCTTGCTTAGCTGGCAATGTCTTGAAAACTGTCTGGATATTCTTTTCCATCTGGTCGACATCAACATCACCGATAACAGCAATAAACTGCATATTAGGACGGTACCACTTATCATAGAACTGCTTTACTTGCTTCTGCTGGAAGGTCTCCAATATCTTCTGTGAACCAATCACATTATGAGTAGCATAACCAGCATGATTATAAACAACAGGTGCAATGGCATCTGTCAGACGACGGTCTACTCCCGAACGATGACGCCATTCCTCAAGGATAATACCACGTTCCTTTTCAATATCTTTAGGGGTCATCTTGACGCCATGACACCAGTCACGGAGCACCCAAAGCATATTTTCATTAAGCTTCGCATCATTGGTTGGTACGTTATGAACCGCATAACGCGTATCATCAACACCTGTGAAAGCCTCAAAGTCATTGAGGTTATTGCTACGGAGGAAGTTCATCACACCATTAGGGAAGTGGTCTGTCGTATTGAAAGCCAAATGCTCCAACACGTGTGCCAATCCCATTTCCTCATCATTCTCTAAGATAGCACCAACATTCTGGTAGAGATAATATTGTGCTTCACCAGTAGCAGAACCATCATTGTAGATATAATAAGTAAGCCCATTTGCCAGTTTTCCCTTTCGCAATCCATTCATCTGCGCATTGGCAGGACTAAAGGGGGAAAACAAAAAGCCTATGAGCAGTGCCACTGGCACGCTCGATAGGCATTTAATGATATTCTTGAACATAGTCATTGTTTACTTTTCAAGGAGTTCGAGCGTAGAGAGCTTCTGCTTGATTGCACCCTGCAACATAGCCTGTGGCATCTCCATATTCTCTAAACGGAGTGTCTCAGCAAATGCCTGGTTATAGTATTCACGTGCCTTGGTATAGTTCTTCAATTCACGATAAGAGTCACCTATCATTACCATATAGTTGACACGGTCCATCACAGCATCTTCCTGTGACAAAGCTTTCTCAGCCCACTTGATAGCTACCTCATGATCCTTAGCCTTCAGACTCTTGCCAGCTGCCATATAGAGGTTCTGTGCTGCCTTACCATAGTCGGCTGAACGGAGGTTGTTCTCCATCTTGCCAAAATAGGTCTCCATAGCTTTCACATAGCCATTCACATCCTTGTTCTTATACAAGTTGAAAAGAGCATCGAAGTAGAGCTTAGCCTTCTCGTATGGAGTAATACCTGTCAAGCCAACAACCTCGTATGCCTTTGCATACTGGTTCTTAACTTTCTCTACATAGTCTTTATACTTTACGTTGCCATCTTTTGCCATATCCTCGGCAAAGATGTCGTTAGCCTCAACAATGTAGTAGGCAGGTGCCTTACCAAGTTTCTTCATCCAGTCATCAAGGTGGTCGTTCATAAGGTCAATCATATACTGCTTGTGCTCCTTATCTTCATCACCCTCCAATGTTAGAATGATACGATAGTCATTCTCATTGATAAGCTTCAATGGTGCCTTAGCAGCTACATAGTTCTTATAAAGTTTCTGTAGACGGGTCACCCACTTATCTGCGTCCATACCCTCCTGCGCCTGTAAGAAAGATGGTGCCTTGAGAAGAAGTTGCTGCTGAACGTCAAGATCGTTGTTATCAGCCTTGTACTTATTGTAAAGTTCCTCAAAACTTACACTCTCTCCAGCAGCAATCTTAGCAGCCTCCATGAGTTCGTCCTTATCCATTGCACCTGTATTCACAGACAAGGCCTTGCCATCTGGTGCAATGAAAGCTACTGTTGGATAAGCTGCTACCTTATAGTTCTTAGCGATATCAACATTCTCACCCTTCTCTGCATCTAATTGCAGACTGATAAAGTGTTCATTGAAATACTTTCCAACTTCCTCTTGTGTGAAAACTGTCTTTGCCATCTTCTTACAAGGAACACACCACACTGCGTAGAAGTCAACAAACAGAATTTTATTCTCTTGCTTAGCTTTTACCAAAGCTTCACTGAAAGTTCCCTTAAAGAACTTAATACCATTTGCTGCTTCTGTACCCTGCTGTGCACGAAGCTGTACTGCCATCATCAAAAGAGATACAAGCAGTAAGATATATCTTCTTCTTTTCATATTTAATCTGTTTTTAATGGATTATTTTATTCAATCTATTCATTAAACTGTATCCTACTTACAGCATTGATTTTATTCATATCTATCTTTTTAATACATGAGAGGAATACACTTAAAGTCAATGCTGAACGTAGTATATACATCTACAATATACCTTTATCGAAATTACTCGACAGGCAGTTCATCATCTGTTACTACCACCTTAAAGATGTCTTCCAAGACTACCTCATGGTCTTGATTATACACCTTAAGAGAGAGACGATATCTGCCGTTTGCCAACTGTTGCGTAGCTTCTTGTGTGACAACAATCAGACCACCGGTAACAGAAATCTTGCCCTCCTTATAGAGTTTCATAAACAACTGTGCTTGTTCCTGATTGTCAGCCTTAACCCCAAACAACTCATAATTGATAGGGTTGGTTCCTGCAACACCTTGGATACGTGTTGAAACGAATGGTAATTTGTTAATACCACGCTCACTCGTTGCATCGACGTTATGGAAGGCATTAAGAGAATCGGGAGTAAAAGATGCTCCAGTTGTTCTCAGATAGCCTACATCCATTTTGCTACATGATACCATAAAACCTATTGTAAGGGCCATAAGGCATAGCAATGCGATTCCTTTCTTCATCTTTTTCATTTTTAAAAGTCGGTTAAGTTGAAGTCATAAACAAGTGAGTGAACCACTCCTGTGTTTGTTTCAATATTACATGAAGCAACGTCAGAAGTCTTGGTGGTCGTTGGGGAAACCAAGTGGATACGTAAAGGGCCAGCGGCTGGCACACCGTTGTAAGACTCGTGGAAAGTATAAATCCACAACTGCTTACCAGAAGCCATCTCTACTGTCTCACCTCCCTTACCAATAGGTGTTGATGCATCAGAAGATTTAACACCTTCCTTAAAATCATCAAGCATCACTCGCTTGTTAGGTAAAACACAATTTAAGATAAACTTCTTACAGTCAGCAACAGGAATATCTGACACTCTCTCCATATGATTATCATAGAGATAACGACGAATACTATGATTCGTAGGACCAAAGAATGTGAAGTTCTTTCCGTACTGACTTGTACCTTGGAAGAGCGACACTAAGTCGGCACGTTCTGCCATTACACGAAGGGAATCCCAATTATAGCTGTCCCCTTTGAAGTATTCCCACATCGTCATATCATGCTTTCCATTAGCAAGTCCTGTGTCGTCAAAGTTATACTGAGTACAACTGGAGAAGACTCCCATTGTCAGACACATTGTTATTATATATATAATCTTTTTCATTATATCGAACACTTTTTGTTTTGTACAATCCTTATCCATCATTAATTATAAGCCTGCCAATAAGGTTTCTGGCGCAACAATGTATTAATGATGTGCCCATCCTTATCCTGCCATGCATCCTTTGGAAGTGGAAGGAAGAGTGCACCACCTTGAATATCCTGATTAGTCAACAAGCGGAATTTACCCTGTAACTCTTCTTTCACATAGCCATTACGGATAACATCGGCATAACGTGCATCATTTTCACCGATAAACTCTTTCTCTCTTTCAAGGAAGATAGCCTTCTTCAGTCCATCTGTATCGTAGGTTGAAGGATAAGAAAGCGCACCAGCACGTGAACGAATCACATTAAGGTCAGCGATAGCCTTTGCATCGTTGCCTAACTTCTGATAGCACTCTGCTCTCAACAGATAGAAATCAGCAAGACGCCAGTAAACATAGTCAGCATCTACCGTACGGTAGGTCTTACCACTTGCAGAATACTGATCGGCATCCATAATTGCTTTTCTGAACTTATACATAATAGCGTAATCGGTTCCATCTACCTCATGTGAGGTACCCCACTGATAGAAAAATGCCTGTAGACGCTGGTCAGTAGCATCAGGAAACAAGCTTTCTATTGTTGAAGTATAAAGCTGATAGGTACTACTTGATGGTAAATCGGCTAATGTTTGGTCCTCTCTTACAGGCCAGCTCACAAAGTTCTGTGCCACCTCATTAGGAGAAACTACATTCTCTGAGCGCGTCTTATCAAAGTACAAGCTGAAGATTGCCTCTGGATTAGGAGACTTCTCATTAGACAGATACGTACAGAGTTCCTCTGGTGAAGAGCAAAGCTGATAGTTACCTACCTGACCATCGATAAGCTGTGTAGAGTAATCGATAGACTTCTGATAATCTTCTTGCGCATTACCCTGCAACTTATAAAGTTCTGTCACACTACCCTTCCACGCATAAATCTGCGCGAGTAAGGCAGCAGCAGTACCCTTTGAAGCTGTCTGACGGTTAGTAATTGGCACACCATTCAAGTCTGTTAACTTATCCCATGTAGGCAGAACATCCAATGCTTTCTTTGCGTGTTCTATTGCAGCATTAAGTACATCACTCTGTGAAGAGAGAGAGTAAGGCTTTATCTCTGAAGAATTCTCTGTAATGATTGCCTCACCATAACGTTGTGCCAAAAGGAAATAAGACAATCCAAGAGCAAATTCAGCTTGCCCTACATGATACTTCCGACGATCTTCAGCCAAGTCTTTTGTCTTATCTATATTATCAAGCAATAGATTTGATTCAAAGATAATGTCGTAAAGACCCTTCCATGAATACTCACTTGTTATTACTGTTCGTGGATTCCACTCGCGTAACTGCTTGCCATCAAGAATCTCGTCAGCCTTCATACCTGCTGTTGAAAGAACATAGTTATTGCCAACAACGGTGTTGATATAGTATTGAATAGAAGTGGTTGTCGCATTCAACTCTTTCTCTGTATTGAACGAGTTGCTGTAAGTCAATCCGTTCTCTGGCTGCAAGTCAAGGCTGCAAGAGGACAGAAGACAACCACATATTGAGAGCATTATAATCTTCTTCATTTCTGTTAGAATTTTAAGTTGAGACCCAAAGTAACCTTTCTATTCAATGGATACTGTGTTCCATCGTCCTTACCAGAATAAGGATTAATAATTTCTGGGTCTACTCCTGAGTAATTGGTAAGCAAGAACAAATTCTCTCCGCTGAGGTAAACATTAGCATCTTTGATGAATGAACCCTTCAGCCAGTTCTTAGGTATTTGATAACCAATAACCAACTGCTTGAGTCGTAGGAAGCTAATATTCTCAATGTTAGAATCTACGTTACCATCAAACTGACCTACATAATCCTTATCAGCAAACTCAAGTGATGGATACTTCGCATCTCTATTGCTTGTTGTCCAGAAGTCACCAGCATGGAAGTAGTTCATGATTACACCGAAGTCCTTTGTAAAGGTAAAGGCACTGTTCTTATACATATTCATAACCTTACGGCTAATGGTATAGCTGAAGAGTACATCAAAGCTCAATCCCTTCCACTCCAAGTGGCTATTCAAACCACCATAAACTGCAGGAAGCGTGCTACCAGCATAATAGAGGTCCTTATCATCGATCACACCATCATAGTTCTGGTCCTTAATCTTTCTTCCACCCACACGCAATGGATTATTGATTGATTGGAAGTAAAGTGGAATCTGCTTACCTGATGCATTAAGATACATTGGGATATCCTCTTCCTTCTGAACGATTCCCTCATCCTTGAAAGTATAGATACCATAGACTGGACGACCTAAGACTTTGTCGTTAAGGTCTTCACCATTATATGTCTTACGCAGCATATTCTTATTATGAGAAAGGTTGAAGCCGATGCTCCAGTTCCAATTCTTCTTGCGGATAACATCATACTGTGCCTCAAACTCAATACCCTCGTTAGAGATAGCAGAAGCATTGTCCCACATATTGTTAGCAAGGAAAACATTACCTGGCAGATAAGACTGCATCAATAGTTTACTTGAATACTTATAGTAATAATCGAGCTTGAGTTTCAAACGATAATCCAACATCTGCAAGTCAAGACCGAGATCATACTGGTCACTCTCCTCCCAAGTCAACTTCTTATTAGCCATAGATTGCGGGATAAGACCTAACGAACCGTTAAAGATGTTACTCTCCTCCATCACACCCAATGCCAAATAAGGCTCCTGGAACTTCTGTCCAGACTTACCCCAAGAAGCACGAAGTTTACCAAAGCTTAACCACCAGAACTTCTTCATGAAGTACTCTTCACTGAATGCCCAACCAAGACCAACTGAAGGGAAGGTTCCCCAACGTACATCCTTACCGAACACACTTGATCCATCTGCACGGATAGAAAGCTCTGCCATGTAACGCTTCTTATAGCTATAAGCTGCACGACCTAAGAAACTGAGCAATGACTGCTCCTGCTGGTTAGTAAGGAAACTCTGTGCTGCTCTTACTGTTCCACCATCATTGAAGAGTGAAGGCCATCCCTCACCAGCATACTTAATAGAGTTGGTAGGTCCACCCTTTGCAGTACCGCTTAAGTTCTGCAACAAGTCATAGTTATATGTCATACCAGCCATCAACTCCAACTTATGCTCACTTGGTAATGCCAAGTTGTAAGTAAGAATATTCTCTGTCTGAATATTCGTCATTGCAATATTAGAAGCCTGAACCTCAGACTTCTTATCATACTTCAAATAATCAGGTGTGAACGTGTACACACGTGTGAAGTAATGGTCAAGCGAATAAGTAGAAGAGAACTTCAGACCCTTCAGGATGTTATAGTTCAAACCGACACTCAAACGAACATTATAATTTGAGTTGGTCTTATCAATATCCTTCAATTGCCTCAATGCCACTTGCTCAGCAGTACTACCTTTACCAGGCAAGAGAGTTGATGTGCGTTTCGGATCGAATGTCAATCCCTGCACACGACCTCCATCTGCTCCAGCTTTCTGCGTAGCATATGTAAGATTAATACGTGTGAAAGCACTCAACTTTGTTGACAGATTGAAATCAAGATTACTCAACAAACTAAAACGACGGAAGTTAGAACTAATCATAATACCAGTCTCATCATAAACACCAGCATTAACCATATATCTAATATTATCCGTACCACCAGCTAATAACATATCAGCCTTAGTCACCTTACCAACACGAAAAGCATACTTCCACCAGTTTGTTCTGTTATTATAGAAGGTGTTAAGTGAATCTTGTGCAATACCTGGCAGTCGACGTTCTGGGTCTAACACCCTACCATTACGCCACAAATAGTCGTACGCACCATCATTATCAGCATCCCAACCATAGGAATCCTTATATGAACCTGGATAAATCAACTTATCTGTGATATAATCATAATGTGCACCTCTCTGACTCTTTGCAAGAAGAAGCGCAATATCGCGTTCACCCTTACCAAGGGTTTGCATTGGTGTACTTGGCAACCAAGAAAGAGACTGTGAGAAATTAAAGCTTACTTCAGAACGTCCAGACTTACCCTTCTTCGTTGTAATAAGGATAACACCATTACCAGCACGTGAACCATAGAGGGACGCTGATGCAGCATCCTTAAGTACTTGTACAGACTCAATACTTGAAGGATCGAGTCCTGACAATGGGTTGATACCACCCGTTGCATCTCCTGCACTACTTGACACAGGAATACCATCAATCACATAGAGAGGGGATCCATCATTGATACCCTTCTGATTAAGAGAGCTAAAACCACGAATAGTAATACGAGAACCACCACCACCAGGTGAACCTGAGAGGTTAGTTACATCTACACCAGCCATACGACCCTGCAAGAGGTTCTCAATACTTGCCGTTGGTGCCTTCTGCAAATCCTCAACTTTTACAGAAGCCACAGCACCCACTTGCTCACGTGTATTACGCTTACCATAGGCAACAACCGTAACTTCACCCATTGCGATAGCTGAAGAAGTCAGGATAACGTTCATAGCTTTACCAGCATGATACTTTAGCGTTTTAGCATCATAGCCCACGCTGGAGATAGTAATCGTCCCCTCCTCTTTCTCTACAGGCATTGAGAAGTTACCATCAATATCAGCGGTAACACCTTGCGACGTACCCTTAATTTGCACAATAGCAAAAGGCACTCCCAATCCATCTTTGTCTTTTACCGTACCACGAATCGTGTATTGTCCTTGTGTTGCGTTCTTCATTTTGAACACATCAATCACCTTGCCATCAATATTATAGACGAAAGATGAGTGAGACAATAGATTTTCCACAGCACTCAGTTCGTCTACATCCTCAAACGATATCGTAAGAAGCAACGTGTCGTTCTTAACATCGTCAGAGTAATTAATCTTGTAGTCTCCCTTTGTAGAAATGAAATCTAAAATCTGAGCAACACTCTTATCCTTAAACGAAATCGAGAATTTCTTACCCGCTACTTGTGCAGAAGCAGGAGAACTCCACGAAAGCATCAAGATAAAAGTTGTCAGAAACACCAAAGAAGGTAACCTTCTTAAAGTTCTAAACATGCGTTGATGATACTTCATTGATTAGTCTTTATTGTTATTATTTTTGATATTAACTTATTAAAAGAATTAGATTCCTTCACAAATGTGCGCTCAATAAAATCTACATAAAAACGGTATTAATATTGATTACGATGCAAATGTACATAAAAATCTTGAATCTCAAAGTCTATTGATTATAAAAAAAGTAAAAGAAATGCAGTTATAATAACACACACTATCCCCCTCTCTGTACGAGAAGGGGATGGTTAGTATTTACGTTTCGAGTTTTAGATACTCCGTTACGTTCATCTTCCTCTACGTTTAAGGTTATATTGATGATATAACCCACGAAACTGCCTCTATACCTTTTAACTTGCATAATTCAATTAGAAACTATACTGGAAGCCTATAGAAGCAAACTCCTTCAACTGCCAAAAGGCATAATGGGCATCACGACCTACACCATCATCAAAACGAGGATAGATAAACACACGACTTGATATATAGCGATTGAAGCGGAAGGTAAAGGTATTCTCCCATTCTAACTCCGTACGCTTATAAGTCGAATAGCCATACAGGCGTGTCTTCCAAGTAAGCGATTCCATCAACTGCCATTCTAAATCAACCGTAAACTCAGAACCGAAGTCATGCAGGAAATGATTACCATCCTTGATACCCAAACGACTCGTCAACTCTAACATACGAGTATACTTCATATTATAAGCTAATGGTGCCAAGTGGAAGTTACCCTTCAAACGATGGTTCATCCAGTCTACCGAGTAATCCATACCAATAGAAAGGTTTATGTTCAACGGAGCTGCAAAAGCTGAATAAATCTTTGGATCATTTGAACGGTAAGAATGGCTAAATTGCGTATTGCCAATAAACTGAACCGTATAATACCAACGCTTTGTTGCCTGCAAACCGAGTTTAGAGGTAAGACGAATCAGGTCCTCTGTACTCTTAAAACTGTGTAGGGAGTCGGAGCGGCTGCTCTGCATACCATATTTTAATTCCAAACGGTTCTCCCACTTCACTTTCTGCTTATTATTATAATTAGCTTGCATGACCAATGAAACCAAAGCAGAATAATTGCTTTCGCCACCTTTATACCAGTTTCCAGATACGTAATTCTGCAGGAACTGTAGAGCATAATCACCACTAAACGTCCAGAAATTAGGACGCTTTACCAAAACATCTACAGGTACATTTGTTGGCTCAACAGGACGATCAGCCACTTTCTCTACCAATGTAGGATCATGATGTATCGGTGCTTTGATATCATCTAATTTCGTCTGCTGTTGCTGAACCATACGATCAGTACCCTCCACAAGGTCAGGACGTGTCAAGTAAAGGTGCATCAACTCTGAGAGAATTGGACTTTCCTTTCTATCACGTGTAAACAGTCTTTCTGCCACATTACCATAATAGGTCAGTGGTAAAAACAATCGCATATCATTCCGACGAAGCCTCTGCCCGCGTTGAACTTTCGGCATCTTACGTGTAAACACACTATCTTTCAGGGATTTTAGTGAATCAATATACGCTTGAATCCTATCCATTGACGGCCGTTCATCGCTACGAACAGAGATAGGATGATTCACTTGAGCAAAAGTACCCAAGCTCACTATTAGAAATAATGTGATTAAAAAGTTCCGTTTCATCATATTTATTATAATGTGCAAACTTACGGTATTTTTTTTAATTTACAGCCCTATTTACTGAAAATCTTAACCACTATAAGCAATTTACTCATATAATTAGTGACTCTTCCGAAATATGGAGTGATAAACTAAACTCTTACATATAAGGCACACAGAGTCACGGAGGGGACGGAGGTAACGCAATGTCACGGAGGTACCGAGGGCACAAAGAGCGACGGAGGTGTAGCGTACAGATTCTTGCTAAATATTTTGGAATAAACGTTTTGTATATAAATTGCTAATAGAATTGGCAAACAAGCTCCGTTGCTCTATGCACCGACGGTGCCTCCGTTACTACTATAGCTTTGTATTTAATAATCCTCCGTTCTCTCCGTTCCTCCGTGTGACATTACTTCAAACTCTAAACATAAGTGGCAAACCTTATCACTCCAAAATCCTGAAGACCCTAATTAGTTGTCTTCCACTTCTTCCTGAAATGAAAGACAACGAACAACGATATTACATGGTTATCGCATTTCTTTAATAAACAAGAAAAGCCTTAGCGTTGTCTTAAAGATTCAATTTATAACCTACAGACACCTCAAACACGCTGCTACGAGAAGAGTCGCCTTCCTTGTAAATCTTAAAGACTCCCACATGATATAATGCTCCTAACACAACGTTTTCGTACTCATAGCTTACACCAATAGGTATAGAAAGACCAAACTTACGCATACCATTCTTTATATCAAAATCATATGTATTCTCTTGGAAATTAGTCTTCTTACCGTCTTTATCTACAGAATACGACTGATATACTTCATGATTATTAGCATTAAAGACGCAGGTTGGTTCTATACCAACCTTAACAGAAAAACCTGGCAACAACTTATTATGAACTAAAATTGGCATACTCACATAATTTATTCGCAAGTAACGATCATAAACTACAGTGTGGTCATCAGTATAATCCTCCAACTTACAGCCTGCTTGAACAAATGATAAGCCAGCAGAAAGACCTACGGCATCAGAAGCCTGATACATCACATCAGCGCCTCCAACAAACCCTAACAATGCATGTGTCTTTACTTCTGTACCTTGCTCAATACCAATTTCATAGATTCCAGAGCCACATAACAAAGAAGATATTGACACTCCAACATGCGGTATCACTGACCATGTACCTAATTTATTCTGTGCCATTGATACCAAAGTTGATGTAACTAATACGATTAGAATAGCTATTCGTTTCATAGGTTTTGTTATTTATTTTGTTAAAGATTATATATGTTAAACGTATTTTGCATGATTTTATTGCAAAGCACATACTGTTTATGAATATTTTATGCTGACATACAACAGCATTCTCACCGTATTAAGAGCTGCGAAAATTGTTTACATTATTTCTTTAAATATTCATCTAAAAAGGTAAAAAACATCCTTTTTAAGCATCTTTGTAACTTAATACAAATCAGATAGTTACAAAACCACATTGTAAAAGGTGCTTAATTGGACTTCTAAAGGGCGTTAATAAGACCTCAAAAGGGCACCTTTTAGAAACCAATTAGGCGTCTTTAAGAGCCATAAAAAGCATCTTTAAATTTTCAAAAATGAGTTTTTTATTACAAAACAACAAATGATCACCTTTGAACTTAACCTACTTATATTCATAAAATAAAAACATTAAATACCTCTTATGGCGGTTAAAGGGAAAACACAATGTAATTATTTTAAAACTTTCGAGCAAATCTCCCCTACCTTCCCTTCCATAGTAATATGTTCACAAGTTTCATCTTTTATCTCTAAATAAAGCATAATTTCCTTTGTCGTTACCTTATTTTGCAGTATCTTTGCAACAACTTTGGTGTATTATACCTTATTAAAGAAATGGCAAAAAAAAGAAACAAAGCCCGCAGTCGTCATAGTCTGCAGGTTGTCACACTATGTATCAGTACAGCTATGGTACTGATGCTGATTGGTATAGTTGTACTTACAGGCTTTACCAGTCGCAATCTTAGTTCTTATGTAAAGGAGAATCTGACTATCACAATGATTCTCCAACCCGATATGAATACGGAAGAGAGTACTGCTCTCTGCGAGCGTATTCGCACCTTGCATTATATCAATAGCTTGAACTTTATCAGTAAAGAGCAGGCATTGAAGGATGGAACTAAAGAATTAGGTGCCAACCCTGCCGAATTTGCAGGTGAGAATCCGTTTACGGGTGAGATAGAAGTACAGTTGAAGGCTAACTATGCTAACAATGATTCTATCCGCAATATTGTTCAGCAATTGCGTACCTATCGTGGTGTGAGTGACATCACTTATCCACAGAGTTTGGTAGAAAGTGTAAACCAAACATTGGGTAAGATTAGTTTGGTGTTATTGGTTATTGCTGTATTGCTCACCATCATCTCATTCTCTCTGATTAACAATACTATCCGATTGAGTATCTATGCACATCGTTTCTCAATCCACACGATGAAACTTGTTGGTGGTTCATGGAGTTTTATCCGTGCGCCATTCTTGCGCCGTGCAGTATTAGAAGGATTAGTTTCAGCCCTATTGGCTATTGTAGTCTTGGGTATAGGAATATGTCTCCTCTATGAAAAGGAACCAGAGATTACGAAATTATTGTCATGGGATGCATTGATTATCACAGCAATCGTAATGTTAGCTTTTGGTGTGATTATTGCAACTTTCTGCGCATGGTTGTCAGTAAACAAGTTCCTGCGCATGAAGGCAGGTGACTTATATAAGATTTAAAAGGAACCATAAAAAGGGGAAAAGATAAGAGAGTAAAAACTTCTTAATAGATGGAAAAGAGAAAAACTCATTATTCCAACTCATCTTTTTAACTGCTCAATCTCAGCCCCCTTGAACTCTTCAAAAATAGAATATGGACAAAAGAAATTTAGCTTTTGGTAAGACCAACTTTATTTTGTTGGCTATAGGTGTAGCCGTTGTTATTCTCGGCTTTATCCTTATGAGTGGTGGAGCATCTACTGAAACCGTATTTGATCCAGACATCTTCAGTGCCCGTCACATCAAGGTAGCACCTATTGTTACCTTTATTGGTTTTATCTCTATCATTGGTGCTATTCTCTATCAGCCGAAAGAAACTAAAGAAGTGGAGGAATAATGACACTTTTACAAACGATTATTATCTCTATTGTCGAAGGACTGACGGAGTTCCTTCCTGTGTCATCTACGGGTCACATGATTATTACACAAAATCTTTTAGGTGTACCATCAGGTGACGAGTTTGTACATGCCTTTACCTTCATCATCCAGTTTGGTGCTATACTCTCTGTCGTATGCTTATATTGGAAACGCTTTTTCCAGATTGACCATACACCTGTACCTGCTGATGAAACTTGTACTTTCAAGAAGATTATTCATCCAATCCGCTTCTACTGGTTATTGTTCATTGGTGTCCTACCAGCTGTTATCATTGGCTTAGCAGCTAAGAAAAGTGGTTTACTTGACTGGCTGCTCGACTCAGTTTGGGTTGTAGCAATAATGCTCGTTGTGGGTGGCATCTTCATGCTTTATTGTGATAAATTGTTCAATAAGGGAAAAGAAGAGAATCAAGTAACAGAAAAGCGTGCCTTTAGCATTGGTCTTTTCCAGTGCCTATCGGTTATCCCTGGCACAAGCCGATCTATGGCTACTATCGTTGGCGGTATGGCAAACGGATTGACACGTAAGCGTGCAGCAGAGTTCTCATTCTTCCTTGCAGTACCTACTATGGCTGGTGCAACACTGCTCGACCTACTTGATTTATTAAAAGGTGACAGCTCATGGGCGTCTGCTCATAACTTTATCATGCTCGCTGTAGGCTGTGTTGTATCATTCATCGTTGCGCTATTGGCAATGAAGTGGTTTGTAAGTTTCCTTGCAAAATATGGTTTCAAGTGGTTCGGTTGGTATCGTATCATCGTTGGTGTTATCATTATTATAATGCTGCTCTGTGATATACCACTGAATATGGTTGACTAATCTTATATACTTATTGTCCTAATGAACTTCAGAGAAGGAGTAATCATCCCTATAGACAAGCCCTACGGAATAACCAGTTTCAAAGCATTGGCGCACGTACGTTACCTTTGTACACAGGCGAATGACGGAAAAGTAAAGATTGGTCATGCAGGTACATTAGACCCTTTGGCTACAGGAGTACTCATCCTTGCTACGGGAAAGATGACAAAACAGATTGAAACCTTGCAGACACATACAAAGGAATATACAGCTACTCTTCAGTTGGGAGCAACAACACCGAGCTACGATATGGAACATGAGGTGAATGAAACCTTCCCAACAGAACATATCACAAGAGAACTGATAAACGCTACACTTCCTCAGTTTGTGGGTGATATCGAGCAGATTCCACCAACTTACAGTGCTGTAAAGGTGGATGGTAAACGTGCTTTTGACTACCGTAGAAAAGGTAAGGACGTCACGTTAAAACCTAAGAACATTCGCATTGATGAGATAGAAGTATTAGACTTCGATGCAGAGAAGATGCAACTATCAATCCGTGTAGTCTGCGGTAAAGGTACTTATATCCGTGCATTGGCACGCGATTTGGGTCGTGCAGTGAATAGCGGAGCCTATCTTACAGCATTGCGCCGCACACGTGTTGGAGACGTAAGAGTGGAAGACTGCGTCAATTATGACCAGTTTGAAGCATGGCTTCAGCAACAAACAATAGAAAAATAATAAACTCCCCAATAAATAAATATGAAGCTTTCACAGTTTAAATTCAACTTGCCTAAAGAGCAGGTAGCCTTATATCCACATTCATCTGAGCACGTACTAACACGTACTGACGGTAGCACACAGACCTTTACCGTTACACGTCGTGACGAAGGAAGACTGATGGTGTTACACCGTAAGTCAGGAAAGATTGACATGTTTAAGGGTGAGATCAATGGTGAACCTAAGGAAGAGGACTACATCCGCTTCAAAGATGTGTTCAATTACTTCGATGAGGGCGATGCTTTTATCTTCAATGACACTAAGGTTTTCCCAGCTCGTCTGTATGGAACAAAGGAGAAGACTGATGCTAAGATTGAGGTATTCCTTCTTCGTGAACTGAATCAGGAGATGCGTCTTTGGGACGTATTGGTTGAGCCTGCACGTAAGATTCGTATCGGTAACAAGCTTTTCTTTGATGAATCTGGTACGATGGTGGCTGAGGTTATTGACAATACGACTTCTCGTGGTCGCACACTTCGTTTCCTTTACGACTGTCCTCACGATGAGTTCAAGCGTGAATTGTTTGCTTTGGGAGAAGCTCCATTACCACGTTATATCATTGACAATCGTCCAAAGGAAGACGGAGAAGAGTTTGCACACGCAACAGCTGACGACATGGAACACTTCCAGTCAGTCTTTGCAAAGAACGAAGGCGCAGTCTCTGCACCAGGTACAAACATCCACTTCTCTGAACACATGATGAAGATGATGGATATTAAGGGAATCAAGAAAGCTTTCATCACCTTGCACTGTGGCTTAGGTAACTTCCATGACATTGAAGTAGAAGACCTTACAAAGCACAAGATGGATTCTGAAGAGATGCACATCAATGCCGATGCTTGTCGTATTACCAATGGTGCTAAACAGGCAGGACATCGCCTGTGCGCAGTCGGTGCAAGTGTTGTTAAGGCTACAGAGACAGCCGTTGGTACGGATGGTATGTTGAAAGAGTACGATGGTTGGACCAATGAATTTATCTTCCCTCCATACAACTTTGGCTTTGCTGACTCTATGTTGGTTAATTTCTATCACCCATATTCAACCTTATTGATGGAAACAGCAGCCTTCGGAGGTTATGATCTTGTGATGGAAGCATATGACAAAGCGGTAAAGAATGGTTATATGTTTGGTTGCTTCGGTGACTCATTGTTGATTCTCAACGATTAATATGCACATAGTTTATTTATCCCTCGGCACAAATCTTGGCAATAGAAAGGCTATTATGCACGAGGCGATAGCATTGATAGAAAAAAAGATTGGCACAGTTTTGCGCCAATCTTCTTTTCATGAAACGGAGCCTTGGGGGTTTGAGAGTCCTAATCTCTTCCTCAATGCCTGTGTATGTGTTTCAACATCGCTTGCTCCCCGACAGTTATTAGAGACTACTCAAGCCATAGAAATAGAGATGGGACGAGTAAAAAAGTCTATCAATGCACAATATACAGACCGCATCATAGATATTGACATCCTGCTTTACGACAAGCTAAATATCAATGAACCAGACCTTATCATTCCCCACCCTCTTATGGAAGAGCGTGAATTTGTTATGCTTCCTTTAAAGGAGATATGGGAGGATTAGACTGTCTCAAGTCATAAAATAAACTAAATCTATTTGTTTTAAGTGTTCTCATACTTATACAACCCTGACATAAAATATAACAAACCAATATTTTGACTAATAAGATAAACAAATGAAAAGAACTTTATTATTAGTGCTAACTGTGTTTACTAACATTCTACTTGCTAACGCAGAACCCATCACCCAAGCACACGCTTTGAGTATAGCAACTAAATACATCAACAACCCAAAGCTATCGAACGATACTCCAAAAACCCGCTCATCACAAGCTAATGAGCAACCAGCTTATTACATTTTTACTAATCCAAACGACAAGAAATTCGTTATTATCTCTGGAGAAAGTAAACTCAACGAGCTCGTGGGTTATGGAGATAAGATGACAGAAAACCCCAACGACCAGCCTCCATACTTCAAACTGTTCTTAAAGGAATATGAACGTGTTGTAAAAGAGGTGCGTTCTAAAGCTGCAACTACTACCCCACAGCGTCCTATAAAACGAAAAGTAGAGCCCTTGCTTACTTGTAAGTGGAGCCAGTATGACCCTTTCAATAAGTACACTCCACTAAGTAATGGACAGCATACACCTACTGGTTGTGTTGCAACAGCCACAGCACAGGTGATGTTCTACAATAAATGGCCTAAGAATCGACCACAAGATTATATAGCATCAACAGGTGATGATGCTAAGAAAAGCGCTACTTATTGGTGGGATGAGATGAAGAACACGACTAATGATATGAGAACGGAACTATCTCGACAAGCCGTTGGCGTATTGATGTCTGACATCGGTAAGGCTGTCAATATGAGATACTATTATAGAGGTAGTGACTCAAACTTACAATATGCTTGCAATGCACTTCGCGACAAGTTCGACTATACCGTACGTTATCTTGACAAAAACTTCCTTCCTGCCAATGACTTCCTCAATGAGGTGATGCAAGAAATATCAGACGGATATCCAGTCTTGGTAGTAGGTGGACCTCATGCCTTCGTTTATGATGGCTATGATGAGCAAGGCCTCATTCACACCAACTGGGGCTGGGGAGGCGAAAACGATGGATACTTCGACATCAACATAGTTACCCTTAATGTTTCAGGCTTTGCCCTCAATAGCGGTACATTCTGGGACGATATCTCAGTTGTCTTTGCCCATCCTAATGACGGCAAGGCGGTACCTTTTAAGGACATAGAGCGTGGATTGGACGCAAGAACCACCACTTCGCTCACTGTTGATAAGACAGAAGCAAACCGCTCTGAAAGTTTCAGTGCAAAGATTGAGAGGTTAGGCTCATACAGTTCAGTTAAGGGTGAACTTGGTGTATTCTCTGGAAAGGTAGCACTTGCCCTCTATAATGATAAGAACGAACGAGTGAAAATCTTTAACTCAACTGCTGGCGATCAAACATGGGCATCCATCTTTACTTCCATGTCCTTTGATGTTGCTGACATTAACTTTACGGGTATTGCTGACGGAAACTATCGTTTAGTACCAGTATTCTCTGAGATGCTCGATACCAAGACGAAGGAACATGGCGACTGGAAGCCAATCAATCACGCCAATGAGATAGAAGTAAAACTCACTGCAAATGCAGTACAGCTCAATCCAAACAACCCAAAGGACGTGGTTGTAATTGAGAAGGCTCCAAGACTACTTGCACCTTACTATGAAGGTTCTGGATTTAAGGGTGCATTCAGTTTCACGATGTACAACCCTGGACGTGAAGAAGTGCGTGGCGATCTTGTGATGACACTGACAAATCAAGAGACAAAGAAAGAATATAATGGTTATCTACTAACACCAAACGTTGTTGCACAACGTCTTGGACGAACAACCTTTGTCATTAATATGCTTCCACTATATTACAACAAACCAAGTTTAGGTAACCTTCCAAGAGGTAAATATGACGTCACACTATCTATAAAGGTCAATCGAAAAGGAACAGAAACCATTGTTCCTATTGACATGAAAGAGCCATTCGAAATTGAGGTTCTACCTAATGTCAATAATGGAAATATTGAATTAACTTTCCTCGACTACTATGCGGATGGTGAATACGCCAATTACAGCACCTTCCAACTTAATAAGATAAAGAATATCAGCCTACAAGTACATTCTAAAGTATCTGGCTATCAGATCAGAAATGGCTACCGCGGTCCAATCCATTATCGCCTACTCGATTTGACAAGTAATAAGTGGATTGAATTGGGAACAGTTAGTAATGTTTATCTTCCTTGTGATGTAGACAACAATGCAGCCGAGACACGTATCACATTCTCTGCTTCACTGTTAGAGCCTAACCATTCATACGAAATACATTTAGAACTTGAGCGAGACGGACAACGACAAGATACATGGAACCCACTTGTACTACGCAATGTCTTCAACACCATCAATGAGTTAAATCCTACAGGAATCAATTCGATTAATTACAACAAAAATACCGCAAAAAATATCTTTACACTACAAGGTATTCGCCTGTCAAAGACTTGGGAAGAACTCCCTGCAGGCATCTATATCATTGATGGTAAGAAAGTAATTAAGAAATAGGAAAGAGACTATCTGTATAACAAATACGGATAATATTGAGTTTTCAAACTTCAACAAAAAGATTAAAAGCCAAGTCGGTCATTGTATATTATCTCATAATATGCGATGACCGATTTTCTGTTAAGGCAAATCATACCGTAATTACCAACCTCTTTGTAAATATTTTTCACCGCTTCGATTTTTATTAAGGCTTAATTGGATTCGAATTAACGCCCTTTTGGCTTCTAAAAGGTGCCCTTTTGAAGTCTTACTAACGCCCTTTTGAAGTCTTATTAAGCACCTTTTCACAACCACTCGTGTAACAGACTCATAACAAGATAGTTACAAAAGCCAACGAAACCTTGCTTTGTCGTTCACTTAAAGCTAAAATAGCAAGAAGTAATGTAAGGAAAATTCAAAACGCAGCATTAAGTTTTAGAACTTTTATAGTATAAGAATTCTGATAAAAAGAAACTTTAATATGAGTCTGAAAAAGAGAAATACTATCTTTAAAAAGTCCATATAGATAGTATAAGGAGAAAAGAAAAAAGGTAAGAAAGTAAAGCATGAGTAAACCAACTTTGACTTTCTTACCTTTTATTTTTTTGCTTTCAGAAATCTTACTTACGGAGACCCAAAGCCTTGATGATAGCACGGTAGCGCTCAATGTCGCGATCGTAGAGGTAATCGAGCAATGCACGACGCTTACCAACGAGCTGTGTCAATGAACGAGTTGTAACGTAGTCCTTGCGATTCTTCTTTACGTGCTCGGTCAAGTGCTTGATACGATAAGAGAAAAGAGCAATCTGGCTCTCAGCTGAACCTGTATCAGTTGTGCTCTGTGCCTTACCATACTGTGCGAAGATTTCTGCCTTCTTTGTCTTGTCTAAATACATAATTTTGTTTTGATTAATGTGATTTGCAATTACATCTTTCCGTCGTTAGCCGCCTTAATCACAACGGGTTACGACATCAAATGCATCGGACGTTCCGAAAATGCTGTGCAAAGTTACAACTTTTTATTGGAACCACAAACGTTTTCCATTTTTTATTCGTAATTTTGCAGCATAAATTTAGCGTAAGCTTTTTAAGGTATTTAAATGCAAGATATTCGTAACATCGCAGTTATTGCGCACGTAGACCACGGTAAGACAACCTTGGTTGACAAGATGATGCTCGCTGGAAAACTTTTCCGTGACGGACAAGACAACAGCGGAGAAGTTCTCGACTCTAATGACTTGGAGCGCGAACGAGGGATAACAATTCTGAGTAAGAATGTAAGTATTAATTGGAAAGGAGTAAAAATCAACATCCTCGACACGCCGGGTCACTCTGACTTCGGTGGTGAGGTTGAGCGTGTATTGAACATGGCAGACGGCTGTCTGTTGCTCGTAGACGCTTTTGAAGGTCCTATGCCACAGACACGTTTTGTGCTACAAAAGGCCCTTCAGCTTGGTTTGAAACCAGTTGTTGTTATTAACAAGGTAGACAAACCTAACTGTCGTCCTGAGGAAGTATATGAGATGGTATTCGATCTCATGTGCGACCTTAACGCTACAGAAGATCAGTTGAACTTCCCAGTTGTCTATGGCTCAGCTAAGAATGGCTGGATGAGTGAGGATTGGAAGAAGCCAACAGATAATATTGAATATCTGCTCGACCTCATTATTGAGGCAATCCCTGCTCCTAAGCAGATTGAAGGAACACCACAGATGCTGATTACATCTTTGGACTATTCAAGCTATACAGGACGTATCGCCGTTGGTCGTGTACACCGTGGAACATTGAAAGACGGACAGAATATTACAATCTGTCACCGCGACGGAACACAGGAACGCACTAAGATTAAAGAGCTTCATACCTTCGAAGGTATGGGACATAAGAAGACTGATGCTGTAGATTCAGGTGATATCTGTGCTGTAATCGGCTTAGAGAAGTTTGAAATTGGCGACACCATAGCTGACTTTGAGAACCCAGAGCCACTGCCACCAATCGCTGTTGATGAGCCAACTATGAGTATGCTCTTCACCATCAACGACTCTCCATTCTTCGGTAAAGAAGGTAAGTTCTGTACCTCTCGCCACATTAGCGATCGTCTGAATAAGGAACTTGAGAAGAACCTTGCACTGCGTGTACGCCCAATGGAGGATTCAATGGACAAGTGGATTGTTAGTGGTCGTGGTGTACTTCACCTCTCAGTCCTCATTGAGACAATGCGTCGCGAGGGTTATGAGTTGCAAGTTGGTCAGCCACAGGTTATCTATAAGGAGATTGATGGTCAGAAGTGTGAGCCTATTGAGGAGTTGACAATCAACGTACCAACAGATTTCTCAAGTAAGATGATTGATATGGTGACTCGTCGTAAGGGTGACCTTCTCGGTATGGATGCAGAGGGTGAGCGTGTAAACATCACCTTTGAAATACCATCACGTGGTATCATTGGTCTGCGTACCAACGTCTTAACAGCCAGCCAGGGTGAGGCTATCATGGCACACCGTTTCAAAGATTATCAGCCATACAAGGGCGAAATCGTACGTCGCACAAATGGTTCAATGATTGCATTGGAAGCTGGTACTGCCTACGCATACGCTATCGATAAGTTGCAGGATCGTGGAAAGTTCTTCATCGATTCAGGTGAGGAAGTTTATGGCGGACAGGTTGTTGGCGAGCATGTTCACGACAACGACCTCGTTATCAACGTTACGAAGGCAAAGCAGTTGACCAACGTTCGTGCATCTGGTTCTGACGAGAAGGCACGCGTTATCCCTAAGACCGAGATGAGTCTTGAGGAATGTCTTGAGTACATCAAGGGCAACGAGTATGTTGAGGTAACTCCAAAGAACATTCGTATGCGTAAGATTACACTCGACCATAATGATCGTAAACGTGAGAATAAAGAATAAACATCTTACAAAGAACAAGTTGGAAAGGCGGCAGTCCACTATGGATAGCCGCCTTTCTTCTTTAACCCAAGTCAATTAAACAAACCCTTTTCCTGAATTCCCAACACATAATTCAAATCCTATTTGCCTAAAAACAAATTCATAGAAACATCAATTACACACCTTATCCATCTCGAAATAAATGAAAATAGTGTACGTCCAATAAGGATAGAAGCAAATTAAAATAACAAGATACATCAAGACTTTCAGCGAAAATATGTATCTTTGCTTTGTCAAAGATTAAGAGTTAAATAAACGTCAGAATAGACATAACACTTAACCTAATTATTTTGCACGAACAATATATTCAACAAAAACATATTCAATGAGCACGATTATCTATCCATCCCCTATATTTGGACCAGTTCACAGCCGTCGTTTAGGTATTTCCTTAGGCATTAACTTGATGCCAGCAGACGGTAAGATATGCACATTCGACTGCATATATTGCGAATGTGGCTTCAACAAAGACCACCGAACAAAGACGCCCCACCCTACTCGTGAGCGTGTTGCAGAGGCGTTAGAAGCAAAACTAAAGGAGATGAAACAGGAGAATATCCATCCTGACGTCCTTACATTTGCTGGCAATGGTGAGCCAACCTCTCACCCACACTTCGACGAAATCATTGATGACACAATCCGTCTACGTAACAAATATTGCCCACAAGCAAAGATTTCTGTCCTCAGTAACTCTACGTTCATCCATCGTCCGAAGATTCATGAAGCGCTGGCAAAGGTCGACAACAACATTCTGAAACTCGATACCATCAATGCTGAATATATCAATAAGGTAGACCGCCCTACGCAGCCTTCCTATGATGTAAACCGAATCATTGCAGATATCAAATCTTTCAACGGACAAGCAATTATCCAGACAATGTTTATGAAGGGGACTACTGAAGGCGGATATGATGTTGACAACACAACTGAAGCCTTTGTTGCACCGTGGCTTGAGACAATCAAAGAGATTGCTCCACGTGAGGTAATGATTTACACTATCGATCGTGAAACACCCGACCAGCACCTACAAAAGGCTACACACGAAGAATTAGATGCTATCTGTGATCGTGTGATTGCATTGGGAATCCCTTGCACAGCATCGTATTAACATTTCTATATTCTTAATATTACTATCTAAAGTTTTCCACCCCTTAAAACACTGGCTTTTCTCATTCACCTTTGCCTGTCATCCCCCATATCCATTGACTTTTAACACATGACTAACAGAAGTTATGCAGATTGTCCACATACTTCGTCCCATTTTTCTAACGCTTCAGCCATTACAAGGATTTTTCTCATCTCTTTGTCGTTGCCGCTGATTGTAGCCATAAGGTGTTGGGGCGTTACCCCAAGCGTTTCTCCTAAAATGCGAAGAATGTGTTCGATACAGGTAAGAACTCGCTTCCATAACGTGAGTGCCATGAGGTCGTCCTCCATATCCGAAAAGAGTTCGCCCATGGTTTGATATTCTGTGAACCGCTTTTCCAAAGCCA
>ERZ773035.824-NODE-824-length-23857-cov-4.357869_pt1 | contig 23857 bp, 24 predicted proteins | sample MGYA00511487_ERZ773035 | MGnify/ENA primary metagenome ERZ773035 (study PRJEB29015, sample SAMEA2737985) | human oral metagenome | biome: human oral; feature: human-associated habitat; material: dental | place: China | collected 2024 ...
CCCGCCGCCAGTTCATCGAAGAAAACGCCAAGAAGGTAAGAAATCTGGATATATAAGGCCGCGATCAATATCTTAGCAGGGGAAGGTATATGATATGAGTATAAAAAATATGCTTAAACATTGGCGCACAAGGATATTAGGTCAAGATACTACAGTGTTGCGAGAGATTTATTGGGGGCAGATTTATCATGATACGATTCGAAACAGTGATTGGTTTCTGAATCCATCTCTATCGCCTGGTCGCTGGGCTGTTGGGTATAATTATCTGTATGTCTTATATCGTATTTTAGATGATGTTGAGCCACAATTCATTTTGGAAATGGGATTGGGACAAAGCACTAAAATGATAGGACAATACGCGATGCATCACGAGAGCCCTGGAAAGATTAAACATGTGGTCATTGAACATGATGAGGTGTGGGAAGATTTCTTTTTTAAGAAAAATCGCGATTTATATAAAAATACACAATTGATCACGTTACCTTTGATTGATGTAAAAAAAGAAGGTGAGTCTTTTAAAGCCTATCAAAATTTTCAGGCGACAATAGAAAAATTAAATATTAAATTTCATTTATTATCTGTCGATGGTCCTCTTGGTTCAAGTGATTCTTGGGGGCGAAGGGATATTTTGCCTTGTCTGCCGGAATCTTTGGATGCAGACTTTGCGATTCTTTTTGATGATTTTGGACGGAGAAAATCTACTGCAAATACGATTCAAGAGGTTGAGAAAATATTTAATGCTCACGGGATTGGGTATGAGAAAGGTATATACCCAGGTTATGGGGACAAAGGCGTTTGTATTTTAACGTCACGGTCTTGGCGATTCCTTACTTCTCTTTAAACAGTATTGTAACGATACCTATTTGGAACCCGCTGCCAATTTATCGAGGAAAACGCCAAGAAGGTAAGAAATCTGGATATATAAGAAATCAATCGCGTCTTTGTTGGCCGATGGGAGCTGAAAGCGTTGTTTAACGGGAAAAATATCCTTGTCACCGGCGGCACTGGATCCTTTGGGAAAAAATTTATCAAGATCCTTTTGGAACGGTACCGGCCGAACAAAGTCATCGTCTATTCACGCGATGAACTCAAGCAATTTGAAATGCAGCAGGTGTTTAACGCGGACTGCATGCGCTACTTTATCGGCGACGTGCGGGACGAACCGCGCTTGGAACGCGCCATGGAAGGCGTGGATTACGTTGTTCATGCAGCAGCGTTAAAGCAGGTGCCGGCGGCCGAGTATAACCCTATGGAATGTATCAAAACGAATGTCCAAGGGGCGCAGAACGTCATCGACGCAGCGATTTCTTGCGGGGTGGAGAAAGTCATCGCCCTTTCCACCGACAAGGCGGCCAATCCCATCAACCTCTATGGTGCGACAAAACTCTGCTCGGATAAGCTCTTTACGGCGGCCAATAACCTTGTAGGGACGAAGCATACGCGGTTTGCCGTCGTGCGCTATGGCAATGTAGTAGGCTCTCGAGGCTCCGTTGTTCCCTTTTTCAAAAAACTTATCGCCGACGGGGCGACGGAGCTTCCCATTACCGATCCGCGGATGACCCGCTTTTGGCTCCGCTTAGAGGATGGCGTGGCCTTCGTCTTAAAAAATTTTCAACGCATGCAGGGCGGCGAAATCTTCATTCCTAAGATTCCTTCCATGCGGATTACGGATCTCTGTGAAGCTATCGCGCCGGGCGTACCCACAAAAATTATTGGCATCCGCCCGGGAGAAAAGCTCCACGAAGTCATGTGTCCCGCTGATCTCTATTACGAGACGTTAGAGTTCCCCGATCATTTCGTCATCAAGCCTGCGACGCCTATTTTCGGCGTCGATTATACGAAGAATGCCATCGGAGAAGAAGGACAACCTGTTGCTGATGGGTTTGTCTATGATTCTGGTTCAAATGGAAACTTTTTGACGGTCGAAGAGCTTCGGGAGATGAATCCATGATCTACTACGGGAAACAGAGCATTAATGCAGCAGACATTCAGGCGGTGGAAGAGGTTCTGCAATCAGATTTTTTAACGCAGGGGCCGGCCATCGAGCGCTTTGAGCGTGCCGTTGCGGACTACTGTGGGGTGAAATACGCTGTTGCTGTTACGAATGCGACCTCGGCGCTTCATATTGCCTGTCTGGCGGCGGATCTGGGACCGGGGGATATTCTCTGGACGAGTCCCATTACCTTCGTCGCTTCGGCAAATTGCGGACGCTATTGTGGTGCCACAGTAGATTTTGTTGATATTGATGAAAAAACGTATAATATGAGCGTGGATGCCCTTGAAGACAAACTGCGGCAGGCGAAGAAGGAGAATCAACTGCCCAAAATTGTCGTCCCTGTCCATTTGGCTGGGCAGTCCTGCGATATGAAGCGTATTCGAGAGCTATCGGCAGAATATGGTTTTACGGTCTTAGAGGACGCTTCTCATGGCGTAGGCGCAGACTACCTGAAGACGAAAGTCGGTAGCTGCGCTTTTTCTGATATGACAGTTTTCAGTTTTCATCCCGTAAAAATTATCACGACGGGAGAAGGCGGTATGGTATTGACGAATGATAAAGACCTCTATGAACGACTGATTCTTTTGCGAAGCCATGGTATCACCCGCGACCCGGCAAAGATGACCCATGAAGCAGATGGCCCGTGGTATTATCAGCAAATTGCCCTGGGGGTTAATTATCGCATGACAGACATTCAAGCTGCTTTAGGAGCGAGCCAGATGATACGCCTTGACGAGTTCGTGGCCCGGCGAAGGGCATTGGCGGCACGTTATGACGAACTGCTGAAAGATCTGCCGCTTGTGACTCCTTATGTGTTAAAAGGGGCGAATCCCTCATGGCACATTTACATTGTGCGGGTGGATTTTAGCCACCTCAAGAAAACCAAGAAACAGATTTTTGAGGAGATGAAAGCCCAGGGGTTCATATTGAACCTGCATTATATCCCCGTACATACCCAGCCGTATTATCAATCTTTGGGGTATCGGCCGGAGAACTTTCCAAATGCCATGATTTATTACGCAGAGGCGTTAACGTTACCTCTGTATTATGACTTGACAGATGAACAGCAAACAGAGGTTACAGCGGCATTGAAAAAAGTCTTAACGTAATAAATTTAGCGAGGCTTTGTGGCGATGAGAAGGTCCATTTTGCTCTGTTTGATGAGTGGAGATGTGTGTTTATGGTCAAGGTGGCAATCATTACAGCCCGTGGGGGCAGTAAGCGCATACCCAAAAAGAACATCAAGGATTTTTGCGGACAGCCTGTCATTTCTTACTCCATTGCCGCCGCCATAGAAAGCCAGCTTTTCGATGAAGTAATGGTATCGACGGATAGCGAAGAAATTGCCAAGATGGCAAAGAAATATGGCGCGGCCGTGCCTTTCCTACGCAGTGCTGCGGCTTCAGATGATCATGCGACAACTGCTGACGTGTTGCAGGAAGTCTTGACAAGTTATGAGACCGTGGGGCGGCAGTTTGATCTGATGTGCTGCTTATATCCGACGGCACCTTTTGTGACGGCGGAAAAACTTCGCGCGGCTCATGATGCGTTTCTAAAAAGTGGTGCGGATATGCTGGAACCTGTCGTTGCTTTTTCTTTCCCGCCGCAGCGCAGTTTTTTACTTCGCGATGGATTTTTGACTTATAACTGGCCAGAACATATGCGTACGCGTTCACAGGATCTTGAACCTTGGTATCATGATGCTGGTCAGTTTTATTTTTATCAGGTTTCTGCTTTTCAGCACTCCATGCGGAAAGGCGGGGCGCGGAGCGGTTATGATCTGCGCTGCGCTCCTTTCCTTTTGGATGAAATGGAAGTACAGGACATCGATAATCCCTTGGATTGGCTGTTAGCCGAAGCGAAGTACCGCTTGTTAAAAGAACGCGGCCGCGTCTGAGGCGAAAGCGCTAAAATTACGAGAAAGGATTTGTAGAACGTGTCGCAGTTCCATGAATCTGTTGTCGCTGTTCGTGTCGATTCCTCCGAGCAGATAGGCAGCGGACACTTGATGCGCTGCCTGACCCTGGCGGAAAGGATGCGGGAGAAAGGGAAAAAAGTTCATTTTATTTGCCGCGCCCTGCCGGGAAACCTCGCCGCTCTTGTCAAACAGCGGGAGTTTTCGCTGCACCTTCTGCCGTATGAAGGAGAGGACGGGTCTTTGACAGGCTACGCGGCTTGGCTGGCGGTACCAATGGAGATAGATGCGGCAGAAACGCATGAAGTCTTGCAGCGTATCGCGCCTGTAGAGTGTCTGGTGGTTGATCATTATGGGCTTGATTGTGGATGGGAACAGCGTCTTCGGCCGTTGGTGAAAGAAATCTTCGTGATTGATGATCTTGCGAATCGTTCCCATGACTGTGATATTCTTCTTGATCAAAACTTTTACCGGGACAGAGAAAAGCGTTATATCGGTCTCGTGCCGAAGGCCTGCCGCTTGTTTTTAGGCCCGCAGCATGCCTTGCTGCGGCAAGAATTTTATCAGGCGCAGGCGAACCTTCGGCAAAGGGATGGGAAGCTGCGCCGTATTCTTGTTTTTTACGGCGGCAGCGACCAAACCGGGGAAACGGAAAAAGCTATAACGGCACTTTTGAAGCTCCATCTTCCCGCTGTCCATGTGGATGTCATTGTCGGCGGCAGCAATGCTCGGAGTGAAACTATCCGCGCCTTGTGCGAAAAAAATAAGGGTTTTCAGTACCATTTCCAAGTCACAAATATCGCAGAATTGATGGCGCTCGCCGACCTCTCTCTCGGGGCTGGAGGCACTACGACGTGGGAGCGCTGTTTTTTGGGTCTTCCCGCCATCGTAACGGCCATTGCCGATAACCAGCTTGAGCTTTGCCAAGATTGTGCAGAAGCGGGGTTGATCCACTATTTAGGCAAGTGGAATGAAGTATCGGCAGAGGATGTTGCGCGAGAAGTGGCATCGCTCCTTCAGCCGCAAAAATTACAGGAATTTCAGAAGGCTTGTTGGGTAACAAACGCGAAAATATCTGAAATACCATGAGAGGTGGCGGATGTGGTGCAGGACGTTATGATAACGGGAATCTCAAAAGGATTGGGGAAATTTTTATTTCAAGGAATCATTCCTTTACAACAGGTGCATTGTATAGGAATCGGGAGAAATTTTTCTAAAGAAAACAATGGAAGACACACGACACTTATTCCTTGCGATTTGTCGAAACCTGAAACCCTTCCTTGTATAGAACACATTGTATCCAAAGGAAGAGGGCTTATTTTTATTAACAACGCAGGGACCGTGGAGCCGATTGGTTCTATCGGCGCGCTTCCAGAGCAGGCGCTTCAACGGGCTGTGCAAGTGAATTTTCTGTCACCTATGCTTCTTTGTAATCAGTTAGTACAGTTTTGCCATAAAAATCGTCAGAGGCTTAAAATTATCAATATTTCCACGGGAGCGGCCAATTATCCTATTGTTGGCTGGGGTGCGTATTGTTCCACGAAAGCGGCGTTTAAAATGTTCCTTGACGTTTTAGCGCAGCAGGAAAAGGATGGGGGGCTCGTCGAAGTTATCCACATAGATCCCGGCGTGATGGATACAGGGATGCAGGAAAAAATACGCGTCGCCAATGCGGATGATTTTCCACGTGTAGCTGAGTTTCAGGCCTTTAAAGCACAAGGGAAGCTGCGTAAACCGGAAGAGGTCGCGGAAAGTATTATTCGGGAACATATTCTATGAGTAAAATTGCAGTTTTGTCAGATATTCACGGCAATCGCGCCGCTTTGCAGGCAGTGCTGGAGAAAATGGCGCGACTGCAGGTAGCCGCGTGTTTTATCTTAGGGGATTTTATTGGGTATTATCATCGTCCGCTGGGGGTTTTGAAGCTCCTCAATGATCTGCCGCTTAGAATAGATGCGATTCGGGGCAATCATGAGAGAATGTTGGAGCGGGCTTTGCAAGGGGAATTGTCATGGAACGAGATAGGCAGAAGGTATGGACAGGGGTTAAAAATGGCGGCCGATCAGCTGCCAAAAGAGAGTTTGGACAAGCTTATCGGTTTGCCGGACCAAAGATTAGTAGAATGTGGCGGCAAGCGATTTCTGTTATGCCATGGTTCTCCCGTGGATCCCGATCGCTATCTTTACCCCGATGCTGAGGGGAAGGCCTTTGATTTCCTGGGTATTGACGCGGATTATGTGCTTTTGGGGCATACCCATTATCCGATGATCAAGGATGCCAAGTACTTTTGCATTGTCAATCCTGGATCTGTCGGCCAGGCGAGGGAACAGGGCGGGGTCGCTGACTGGTGCGTAATCAATACCGACAATGATGTCATCACGATGCAGAAAACGCTGTATGATATTGCACCGGTGGTGCGGGATTGTGAAAAGTACGATCCGAATATCCCCTATTTACAGGATGTCTTGCGGCGCTGACGGGAGGCAATATGCTGTTTCATAAGATTTTAGTTACCGGCTGCGGTGGCGATATCGGCCTCGCTGTCGGGCGTATCTTGCAGGAAACAAAGATCGCGGATTCGGTGGTTGGCTGTGATATAGAGGAAGATCATGCCGGTAGAGTCTTTTTTGACCGCTGCTTCGCGATGGAAAGAGCCGCGTCGCCGAAGTATAGGGAGCGATTGATGCAGCTTGTAGAAGATGAGCAGATTGACCTTGTTATCCCTACGTCGGAGCCTGAGCTGCGGCTCCTCTATGCCAATCATTTTTTTGGTCGGCGCGCGCTTTTTCTGATGGCGAATGACACGGCGTTGGAAATCGGTTTTGATAAATACAAGACGGCAGAGTTCTTGGGGGAACATGACCTTCCATATCCTTGGACACAAAAGGCGCTCGATGGAGCGCCGCGGGAACTTCCCTGTATATTAAAGAGCCGCACCGGCTGTGGCAGTAAAGCAGTTCATATTCTGACAGAGGAAACCTATCACGAGGAAACCGTGTATCATGAAGATGATATTTTCCAAGAATGGATTGCAGGGGAAGAAGAAGAGTACACATGTGGCCTTTTTCGCAGCGCATCAGGGGAGATCCGAACCATGATCCTTCGGCGCAAACTGCGCGGGGGGCTGACCGGGTGTGGTACAGTTGAAGAAAATCCCGCGATTGAAGCGTTGCTTACTTCATTGGCGGAAGTATTAGAACTGCGGGGCAGCATCAACGTGCAGCTTCGTCTGCGAGATGGCGTACCGTATGTGTTTGAAATAAACCCACGCTTTTCCAGTACCGTCAGATTTCGTCATCAATTAGGCTTTTCCGATGTTGTATGGTCTATGCAGGATTCTGTGGGGCATGGTATAGCTGCATATATTCCGCCCCCTAAAGGGATTCATTTTTATAAGATCTATGAAGATGTGATCGATTGGAAAAGGACAAACATTTGATCAGAGATTAACGGAAAGATTTAAGAGATAAAGAAGCGTGTGAAGGAGAAGCCTATGTGGAAAAAAGAAGGCATTTTTATTATCGCAGAGATGTCCGGCAATCATAATCAATCGTTGGCGCGAGGACTAAAAATTGTGGAAGAAGCCGCAAAAGCCGGTGTGGATGCGATCAAGCTTCAAACCTATACGGCGGATACGTTAACGATTGACAAGGGGGATGGAGAATTTTTGATTTCCTCTCCTAACAGCCTTTGGAAAGGGGAATCGCTATACAGCCTCTATAAAAAAGCGTATACTCCATGGGAATGGCAGGAAAGGTTTTTTGCCCGGGCAAAAGAATGCGGTATTCTGTGTTTCAGCAGTCCCTTTGATTCGACGGCCGTGGATTTTCTTGAAGGGCTTGGTGCGCCGTGTTATAAGATTGCTTCTTTCGAAAATATTGATTTGCCACTCATCAAACGAGTGGCAAAAACAGGAAAACCTATCATTGCCTCGACGGGAATGGCGTCTGTCGCGGAACTGGATGATCTTGTACGCACAGCTCGGGGCAACGGTTGTGAGGATTTGACGCTTCTGAAATGTACGTCAAGCTATCCGGCCAGTCCCGAGGGGACAAATCTGCGTACGATACCCCATATGAAACAACTTTTCCATTGCCGTGTGGGCCTCTCTGACCATACCTTGGGGATTGGTGCGGCTGTTGCGAGTATTGCTCTTGGGGCAACGGTCATTGAGAAACACTTTACTCTGAGCCGTGCCGATGGAGGAGTGGATGCGGCGTTTTCCTTGGAGCCAGCCGAGCTTGCTCAACTTGTGCGCGAGTGCCGGACGGCATATGAAGCCTTGGGGGAGATTAGCTATGCCGTACGGGAACAGGAGAAGCAATCCCTCAGATTTCGCCGCAGTCTTTACATCGTGGAGGATATGGAGGCAGGGGATGAATTTACGGAAAAAAACTTGCGCAGTATACGACCAGGACTTGGTTTGCCGCCAAAATATTATGATATAATCTTAGGGAAAAAGATTAGAAAAGATGTGTCACGTGGGACTGCTTTACGGTGGGATTTAGTGCAATAAGTGGTGAATGTATGGTGATGCAGAGAAGGGATGGCAAAGGATGGATATCGGACATCAGATGTATGCGCTCTGTGCAAAGCTGTTTCCTATCTGTCGGAGCATCACCGGTGACGGTGTGCGAGAGACCCTTGATATTTTACGAGATATTGTACCGGGAATGACGATTCACGAAGTACCAACGGGAACACCGGTTTTTGATTGGATGGTGCCGAAAGAATGGAATATCCGGGATGCGTGGATCAAGAACAGTAAGGGAGAAAAAATACTCGATTTTAAAGAGACAAATCTGCATGTCATGGGGTACTCTTTACCCGTAAATAAAAAAGTGACGCTTGATGAACTTTTACCACTCATTTACACACAGCCGGATCAACCGGATGTGATTCCCTATGTAACAAGTTACTATAAGGAGCGGTATGGCTTCTGTATGACGCAGCGGCAAAAGGACGCACTGCGTGACGATACATACCATATTTATATCGACAGTACCCTAAAAAAGGGCAGTCTGACCTATGGAGAGATTCTGATTCCCAGTACAGAAGGCGCAGAGGATGAGATATTTCTCTCCACTTATGTTTGTCATCCATCTATGGCTAATAATGAACTTTCGGGCCCGGCCGTGACCATTTATTTAGCGAAAAAGATTTTAGCACAAACGATACGCCGCTATAATTATCGTATCGTCTTTATCCCAGAAACAATTGGGGCAATCACGTATCTTAGTGCACATTTGTTTGAAATGAAGAAAAAGATCCGTGCTGGCTTTAATATCTCTTGCGTAGGGGATGATCGCACATATTCTTATGTTGCTTCACGGTATGGAGATACATTGGCGGATAAGGTGGCGAAAAATGTCCTGTCGTTTCGTTACCCGACATATAAAGCTTATACTTTTCTTCAACGCGGTTCTGACGAACGTCAGTACAATGCGCCGGGAGTTGACCTTCCCGTCTGTGGGGTTTGCCGCTCAAAATATGCGGAATATCCCGAATATCATACGTCGAAAGATGATATGACGTTGATTTCCCCTAATGGATTACAAGGTGCCTATGAAGTTTATGGGGAGATGCTTGAGGTGTTGGAACATAATTATAGGTATTGCGTACAATGCTTATGTGAGCCACAATTAGGGAAGAGGGGCCTATATCCGACTGTCAGCCAGAGAGGAAGCTACGATCAGATCAAGAGTATGACAAACTTTATTACATACGCGGATGGAACAAATGATTTTGTGGATATTAGCAATATCATTGGTGTGCCAGTAAAAGAGCTCATTCCTGTGGTGAAGACTTTAGAGAAGCATCAACTTTTAAAAATTGTGGAGAGATAGAGATGGAAGCTTTATGTGAGCATGATTTTGAATTTCTCAAATATTGTCCTTGGGATCATACTGATGTAGAACAAGCGGAGTATCTCTATACAGATGATATGGGATGTGATATTGTACACTGTCCATCCTGTGGAGTTGTATATGCGAAACGAAGGTTGAATCGAAGCGGTCTACCAAAATATTGGGGAGATTATCTCTCACGAGTTCATACGCATGACATTGACAGCATAAAAAAAAGAAATCAGATGTATCAGATTGAGTATGCGTTTTCACAACAATATGTTTTTAGGGGAAAAGTTTTAGATATTGGCTGTAGTAACGGTTCGTTTCTGGACGTCTATAAAGCGCGTGGATATGAAACCTTTGGCGTAGAATATGGTAAAGAAGCCGCTATTGCTGCAGGAGAAACACATAAGGTACGTTATGGTGTTTTTAGTGAAATGGATTTCGAAAAAGAAAAATTTGACCTTATTATTTTTCGAGGAGTATTACAATATATCCCATATCCTAAGAAGTATTTAGAAAAGGCCGTTGAGCTTTTGAGGCCTAAACAAGGAATGCGCCCGGGAGGCTACTTGTTTATAACGGCTCAACCTAATATGAATTCGCTGGCATTTCGTTTATTTGGGAAGAAGTTTACTCAACCGGTGACCGGAGCTGATTTTATTGGCTTTACAGAACAGATGCTGACGATATATCTTATGGAATGGGGATTAAAAAAGGTTGGGGAACGCTATTTTTATCCGGAAACTCCTTACGCGAAGGAAGAGGAGGATTTGTTAAAAATGGCCAAAGCGATTCAGTATAAACGCGAAGGAAAAGAAGTGGATTTTTCTTCGCCGGCTTATTGGGGAAACATGATGACACTGATGTATACTTTTCAATAAATGGAGTATAAAACAGTTGATAAGTTTTCTTGTAATAAATTAAGATAGCTATATAGAAATATTTAGGGGAGGGAATAAGATGAAAAATGTGTTACTTATGACGCGAAACGAGGGCTCAGATCATATCATTGAAGCCTTAATGAAGCATAAAGATGTTCATGTGGTTATGGAATATGCAGGGACAAGCGTGGAAAAAGCAATTGCAGAAAGATACTTAGATCGCATAGATCAGATTTATGTATATTGTGAAGGGGGATTATCAGATTTAGATGATGTAAAAGAATTAGATTATGACTTAATTGAGCAGTGTCGAGAAATAGAAAGTGATTTTGAAGATGGAACAGGAAGATTTGTAGATAATTACGCATTGATAAAATATCAATACTATACAGCAATCGTGTTTTGGAACCATTTTTTTCAAAAGAACAAAATTGACTATATGATTATCCGTGGTTTGACACATGGAACCGTAAACGACTTAATTCCTATTTACTTTGCTATTAAGTACCATGTTCCTTGTTATCAGCTGGAAAATAACTATTTTTCTACCGGCTGTGTTTTTTTACCTGCTCAGCGGGAATACATGAGATTGGATTTAGGTATGAATCTTGAAATAGGAAGATGTATGTTTTATCAGTTGGAGGGGGATAATGCTGCAACGCATAGAAGTTTGATTAAAAATATGATTTATAAGGGCTTATGCAAGATAGGAGGGCAGCTTCTGCCGGAATTGATTTCCAGTATGGTTCATGGCAATATGACAAAAAACTCATTTGGCATACATGGTTCAGAGTATAATTTATGGGAGAAGGTATTCTCATATATAAGATACAAACGAACAGAAGCGTATATGAAAAAAGTTTCTTCTCCTTTTCAACCGGTAAATAAAAAATATATAGTTTATTATTTACAGTTTGAACCGGAAGCAACAACGCAAGTTCGTTGTACGCTAAAAAGTCAATTAATTGCGATAAAGATGTTATCAGAGGCACTTCCCGAAGGATGGACATTATATGTAAAAGAGCATCCACACCAGTTTGTGTTGAATGATCCAGAGCTATCTATGGATTTTTATATGATTACTGCCAATAAGTATAAGAATCGTAAGTTCTATGATAAAATTTTATCTATGGATCGTACGATACTTCTTGATGCTTCTATTCCGTCGCATAATATAAATAAAACGGCTATGGCAATTGCGACGTTTAATGGTACAGTTGCGATAGAGGCAACGGTTTTGAGAAAACCCATACTGCTTTTTGGTGCGGATACTTCATGGATAAAATACTGTAAAGATATTATTTCGCTGCGATCTTTTCAGGACTGTCAGAAAGCTCTGGCACGCATAGAAGGCGGGTGGGTGCCAACATATGATGATGTAAATGAGGTGATCAATCAATATGGCTACCCAATGACGCCCGAGGGGAGCGCGGCAGTAGTAGATAAAATTGTGGCATATGAACATTCGTGTTGAGAAGAATCTAAATAAATTTATATGTGAGTAGGATAAATACATTCTTATAAAAGCTATGGGCAGTTGATTGTATCTTATAGGAGGAAGTGGCTGATGAAATGGTTGTTTAAGAAATTGGTCCGGTTGATTTTTAATTGCATCATTCAGTGCCCGACGGTTTATGATGCCATACAGAGAACTTTTTTAAAATTTGGCAATCTCTTGTATATTACCGAAATTTCTTATGCTACAAACTTCGAAGATGTGATCGCTAAGTTCTACTGCAATCAACATCGGGGAAGAGAAGGAGGGTTTTATGTAGACGTTGGTGCATTGGACCCATTTCGGTTTTCGAATACGTATGCCTTATATTTGGCTGGATGGAGGGGAATAAATATTGAGCCAAGACGAGATTGCATCCAGAAATTTGAGCAATACAGAAAATTGGATATTAATCTCAATATAGGCATATCTTCTGAAATAAGAGAACTGGACTACTATTCTTTTCAAGAGCCGGCTTACAATACAACACAGAAAGAGCGTGCAGATTATGTGGTACAGCAAGGCTATTCCCAGTTGATGAATAGTTACAAAATAAAAGCACTTCCATTGAAGGAGGTGTTTGCTTTGCATGACGTTCCAGCTACAGGGATAGATTTCTTGGCGATTGACGTGGAAGGTTACGAATTATCCGTATTGCAATCAAATGATTGGCAGCTATATCGACCGTTTTTCATTGCAATGGAATCGTTAATGTCAAAAGAGAATGGATATAATATACAAAATTTAGAGGAAGACCCAGCTGTGAAATTTTTGTTGGAGCAAGGTTATCATATTGTGGCAAAAGTGCGCAACAAGTTGTTTTTTATGGATTCCAAACAGTAGAAACACGTCTTGCCAACGTGTTGATTTGAGGAGCGGATACCATGGATATGGGGCTGGCTTTTTTTGTTTATAAACGACCAGAACATACGCAGAATGCCATAAAGAGCCTTATGAAGAATACGTTTAAGCATATATATGTATTCCAAGATGGGCTGCATGATGAGCAAGATCGCGATGCGTGGACACGTGTAGGCAGTGTCGTAGAGCAATTAAAAGAAATTCCTAATATTCATCTGGAAATACATGTATCGGAAGTCAATAAAGGCCTTGCCGACTCTATTGTATCGGGCATAGAATATGTGCTTTCCCGCCACGAGGCGGTCATTGCCATGGAAGATGATGTAGTGTTGAGTAAAGATTATAGTCATTTTGCGAATATTTGTTTTGAAAGATATAGAGACGTTCCTCGCGTGATGTCAATATGCGGGGCGGGAGCAACGGATTTGGTTATTGCTGACAGTGATTATATAAATGCGTATCCATATGATGTTTACTTTACTTATTGCGGCAGCAGCGTGGCTTTTGGAACGTGGCGGGATCGTTGGGGGTATTATAAGAGAGGGAAAGAATATGCGCGTTCGATTTTATCTGATGCAGAGAAGTGTGATACAATAAAGACACATGGGGGAGCATGGATGTTAGGCCTTTTAAGGATAGTGGTGAATCATCCTAAAGAGATAGATACTTGGGCAACGTTTTGGGGTGTTACGGAGATTTTAACAGGTGGGGTCTCTGTCATTCCCGTTAGGGCCTTAGCGCAAGATGTCGGGCGGGATGGCTCTGGAACAAATACAAAAGACAGAACCACAAGATTCGATACCCTCTTGCATGATATGCCAAAGGAGTTACGACTGCCGAGTCCGGAAGAAATTTTTGTTGATCCGTATCTTTTGGCAAGGCAGGATATTGCGATCAATAGCCGGCCCAGTCTGATTAGACTAAAACTTTGGCTTTTGAAAATGAAAAGAAGGTTTGGATGATGATTTTAGAGCGCATGGCGGGGATTAAAAACCATATGGCCGAGCTGAATGTGTTCTCGTTCACGATGGATGTCGATTGGGCGTCGGATACGGTGATACGATATGCGGTACAATATTTTGCACAGCGGAATCTGCCGTTCACGCTTTTTTTCACCCATAAAAGTCCGTACATCGATACACTCGTAAAAACGAATGCGGTACCTTATGGCATTCATCCAAATTTTATCCAGCCAAGCAGCCAGGGGAAGAATAAAACGGAAGTTATTGATTACTGCATGAATCAATTTCCGCAGGCAAAAGTATTTCGTTCCCATCGGTGGTATGCGGATAATGATATCTATACGGAATTGTTTAAACGCGGAATTCGTTATGAATCTAATCTTTGCACGATGATGGATGTTGTCCGCCCCTTTCTGCATCGGTCGGGCATGGTTTCTTTCCCGGTTTTTTTAGAGGATGGGGCCTACTTGTTCCATAATTTGGATTTGCATTTTTCGTCCAGCCAGAAGTATTTTGAACAGCCGGGGATCAAGGTGATTAATATACATCCTATGCATTTAGCGATCAATACGCCGTTTTTCCAATATATGAGAGATATAAAAGATACGTTATCCCGAGAAGCATGGAACGAGTTTTCGGGGGAAAATATTGAGAAATACCAAAATAAAAAGCAAAGAGGAATTGCTGATTTTATTTCTGAGTGTGTAGAATTCATAGAGAGAAGAAAGGAAAAAGTATATACTCTTGAGGAAATGTATCATTTGCTTAAAGGTGATGAAATGTTATGATTAATATCATTGGGTTGGGCTATATTGGTTTACCAACGGCCCTGATGTTTGCTGCCCATGGCGAGCAGATGATGGGTACCGATTGTAAGGAAGAAGTGATAGCGCACTTACGCGATGGCGTTTTGGACACTGAAGAACAGGGGATGTCCGAATTATATGCCAAAGCCAAAGGGAATATTGTGTTTTCGACGCAGTATGCGGCAGCAGATATGTATATTGTTGCGGTACCCACACCGTATAATAAGAATTCAAAAAAAATAGATCCTTCCTATGTGCAGGCGGCTGTCACAGAAATTGTCAAGATTTGCCCGGACCAAGCAATTATTGTCATTGAATCAACAATATCGCCGGGAACAATCGATTTGTTTATCCGTCCCATTGTTGTTTCGGCGGGGGAAAAATTCCATAAGAAAATACATCTTGCGCACGCGCCGGAGCGTATTATTCCCGGGAATATGCTTAAAGAATTAAAACATAATTCACGGACGATCGGTGTGGATGATCCTTCCATTGGCGTAATGGTAAAAGAGAAATATAAAAGTTTTTGCCAAGGCGAGATTGTCTTAACGAATATTAAAACGGCTGAAATGACGAAAGTAGTGGAAAATACCTATCGCGATGTTAATATCGCCTTTGCGAATGAACTTAGTAAAATTTGCCGGGCGGCAGGGATTGACGTTCATGAGGTCATTCGAATTGCCAATATGCATCCGCGGGTTTCGATTTTATCCCCGGGGCCTGGGGTCGGCGGCCACTGCATTGCCGTTGATCCGTGGTTTTTAGTTGGCGATTATCCGCAGCTTGCCAAACTGGTTTTAACCGCGCGAACAGTTAATGAATCTATGCCTGATTTTGTGATGGAGCGTATGTCGCAGGTGATGGAAGAAAATCATATTTTTGATCTGGGGCGTGTGGGAATTTATGGCTTGACATATAAAGAAAATATTGCCGACATTCGAGAGAGTCCCTCGCTGCAGCTATTGGAGAAAATGAGAAAACGTATGGCCTTTGGGGTACATGTCTATGATCCGTTTATTAAAGAGAAGATTGTGGATCATCAGTATTTTGATTTTCACCAATTTGTTGATAGTGTGGATTTTATTGTCATTATGGTGGGACATGAACAAATTAAGCATGACGCTGCGGCATTAAACAAGAAATTGGTCCTGGATTGCAGAAATATTTTCCAAGGAGAAAAAGTCTATCAGCTGTGAGGATGTTCTATTTTTTCCACGAATAACTTTTGGGCAAGATATCATATTTGTATGATACCAGTAACGGTAATGAGGTACCTACGGAAGCACTAATAAATTCAGCCCCGCCATCTTGGCGCATCTTTTTCGCCCTCTCTGCGTCGATAAATCCTCCGCATAGCCCTGCTATGCGTCCGGTTTATCTCCTTGATAGGACGAAAAATCTGCACCAATCTGACGGACTGCATTTTATCAGTCTTCCCTAAGCATGAAAAGAGGCGGGGAATTCTCTATGTGGTTGTTGCATAAAATAAAAGGTTTTTTAGAAAAAATTCATAACATGCAACAAAAAAGGTATTGTATGGCAGAAGAGTCGGCATATTTTTATTGGGAAGCCAATATAAGAAATATGTCGGCGAATCAACATAATATTTCCATTGGCGGCAATTGCCATATTCGTGGGGAACTTTTAGTCTATCCTTATGGCGGGAAGATCCATATTGGAGCCGATTGTTATATTGGTGAGGGGACAAGGATTTGGTCTGAACGCAATATAACAATCGGAAATCGTGTATTGATAGCCCATAATGTGGACATTCATGATTGTAATGATCATCCTTTAGATGCTAATATGCGTCATCGTCATTTTATGGGAATTGTAACTACTGGATTTTCCGACCATTTTGATTTGCAAGGTGCTCCTGTGAATATTGGTGATGATGTTTGGATTGGGTTTGGGGCTTGTATTATGAAAGGGGTTACCGTGGGAGAAGGAGCAATTATCGCGGCACATGCTGTTGTGACAAAAGATGTCCAGCCCTATACGGTAGTCGGTGGAAATCCTGCACAAGTTATAAAAACACTCTCGAGGTAGATATGTCTTCTCGTCATGGTTGATTTAGTAAGGGTTCTGGCTGCTTGATAATGATAGTTTGAGAGGGGACGAGTGGTGTGTTTCGTAAAATACAGACATTACAGAAAGGACTTCAGAAGGTCCAGCACATACAAGGGGATGTAGAGAGGCTTCGATATGCTTTAGGATGTTTGGAGGCAGATCGGCTGTCTAAAGGAGAGGCTGTTCGTGAATTTCGTGTGTTCTCCCAATGGGGGGAAGACGGGATCATACAGTGGCTGATTAAAAATCTTTCTATAGATCATCATACTTTTATTGAATTTGGGGTACAGGATTATACAGAATCGAATACACGGTTTCTTCTCATGCATGATAATTGGGAAGGCCTTGTGATTGATGGCAATAAAGAAAATATTGACTATATTCGACAGGATGAAATCTATTGGCGCTATACTTTAAACGCGGTACATGCTTTTATTACAACAGAAAATATTAATCAAATTTTTTTGAATCATGATTTTCAAGGGCATATAGGGCTTCTTTCTATTGATATTGATGGGAACGATTATTGGATATGGAAAGCCATAGATTCCATCCAACCCGATATTGTTATATGTGAATATAATCATCGATACGGGCAAGAAAAAGCAGTGACTATTCCTTATGATGCGGCTTTTGTAAGGCAAAAAGCACATTTTTCCTGTATATATTATGGGGCGTCTATACAGGCGCTGGTGCATTTAGCTGATAGGAAAGGATATTCGTTAGTTGCAGGAAATTCTAACGGGAATAATATTTTTTTTGTACGTAATGAGCTCCTGAATGATGTTGTGACGCCAAGGGATGTAACAGAATGTTTTGTGCATGGAAAATTCCGTGAAAGTCGCGATGTCAATGGAAAGCTTGCTTTTTTGAACATACAGGAAGAAATGGAATTGATCAGCACCCTTCCTCTTGTGGATGTGTCGACGGATTTTTGAGGGGAAAGGGGGAAGTCGTTTGAAGCGTGTTACGGTGACCGGTGCGTATGGCTTTATTGGCCGTTATGTGGCAAGGGCTTATCATGCGGCGGGCTTTTGTGTCATTGGCATCGGGCATGGAACGTGGAGTGCGGCAGAAGCGCGGGCGTGGGGCATTGATGAATGGCATGATGCGGACGTAAATATCGACTCCCTGCAAAGTTATGCACAAGACTGCGAGACGATCATCCATAGTGCGGGAAGCGGTTCGGTTGGCTTTTCCCTGATGAATCCGATGAAGGATTTTGAGCGTACCGTTTGGACGACCCACTATGTTTTGGAATATATCCGCGTTTTTTCACCTCAGACGCGCTTTCTCTATCCTTCCAGCGCCGCGGTTTATGGAAGCCAGAAGAAATTGCCGCTGTCCCCTGATCAGCCGCTTCAGCCGATTTCTCCCTACGGGGTACACAAGAAAGTGGTCGAGGAATTATGTGCCATGTATGCGCGCCAATATGGGGTGAACATCGCGGTACTGCGCCTATTTTCGGTTTATGGCGAAGGGATTAAAAAACAGCTTCTCTGGGATGCCTGCTGCAAATTGTCCCGGGGGAAGTATGATTTTTTTGGCACGGGCGAGGAAACGCGGGATTGGATTCATGTCACGGATGTTGCCCGGGCCTTTCTTTTCGCCGGCGAAAAGGCTTCGGCAGCGTGTCCAATCTTCAATGTGGCGTCGGGAAGAGCGGTAACAATAGCCGCCGTTTTGGATTGTCTGTTTCAAGCGTATGGTGCTTCGGCAAGGCCGTTCTTTGGCGGTGAGGTGAATGTCGGAAATCCCGACCACTATGAAGCCGATATAGAGACAATAACGAGCTGGGGATGGCGGCCGACGGTTTCCTTAAAAAAGGGAATTGCAGACTATGTGAGGTGGTACCGGCAATATGAGGACAGTGGCCTTCACACCTCCAGTCAGTAAAGAATGGCTGGGTGGGATCAATTATTATCGGAATCTATGCAGCGCGATTGTCCGTTATGAGCGGGAAAATATTCAAATAAAAATTTTTTTACCCTATGGACAAGAGAAAGCAATATTCGATGATTTTCCCCCGGAAATTGTCTGTCAGGAAACCCGGTTTTTGACGCGATGGAGTATTCCTTGGATTTTTAGAAAACTTTGGTCGAAATGTTTTGACAACGACGGCGTATTGGCATGGTATTTGCGTCGGCAGAAGGTGGACGTGATTTCCCATCAGCAGAGCCCTGCACGATGTATGGGGCTTTACAATATCGGATGGATTCCGGATTTTCAGCATAAATATTTGCCGGATTTTTTTACAGTCAAAGAACTCCAGACCCGGGAAAGGGCATTTGCCCTTTTAGCAGAGAAGATGGATATCGTTATCTTGAGCAGCCAAACGGCAAAGGATGATTTTATTAAATACTATCCTCAATATGCGGAAAAAGCGCGTGTTTTGCGGTTTGTGCCGGCGATTGACTTTTCGGCCAGAAGAACCATGGCCAAGGTAAAGGAAAAATATGCTCTGCCGGAAAAGTTCTTTTTTCTTCCCAATCAATATTGGGTGCATAAAAATCACAAAATTGTGTTGGAAGCGCTGCGCATTTTAAAACAGCAGGGAAAATCTGTCTGTGTCGTTTCCACGGGCAATACGAAAGATTACCGTAGCCCAAACCATTTTGCGGCGTTGCAGGAATGGATCAGACAATATGATTTAGGAGCCATGTATATCATTTTGGGCATGGTTCCCTATGCGGATGTGCAGTCTTTAGCCGAAGCCGCTTGGGCGTATATCAATCCGTCATTCTTTGAAGGGTGGAGTACGACCGTGGAGGAAGCGAAATATCGGGGAAAGCCGATTTTGCTGTCCGATTTAAAGGTACACCGCGAGCAGGCGCCTCAAAAAGGTGTGTACTTTGACCCTATGGATCCTGACGAATTGGCGGACAAGATGTGGAAGATGTGGAATATTGAGCCCATGGAGGAAGAAGAGGTAACAGCCTTGGAGGTCGTCCATCAAAAAGCGCTGAAAACATTTGCTGAGACATATGATGCAATACTGGAAGAAGGACAGAGAAATTAAAGGTTCAGTTTGAGGAAATTAACGGGTGAGCTTGCGATGCTTAAAATCAGTATTATTACCGTGTCATACAACGCTGCTGCTACCATCGAGCAGACCATTTTGAGCGTAGTAGGGCAGATGTACCCGCATATTGAGTATATTGTCATTGATGGGGGTTCGACGGACGGCACGGTGGATATTATACGAAAATATGAGGATCAGATTGCCTATTGGGTCAGTGAGCCGGATCAGGGGATTTACGCCGCGATGAATAAGGGAATCCGGCGGGCGACGGGCGACTATGTCTATTTTTTGGGGGCGGATGATTGGCTGCGGGACGATCAGGTGATGCAGGAAGTCAGTGAATTTATCCGCTTGCATCCTAAATACGATTTTTATGTAGGGAATATTTTCCTGTACCAAGCCGTGTTGGGACTCATCAAGCGCCAGAGGGTAGAGCTGTCTGTTGAGGCGCTGAAAGGCGGGGTGATGTGGCCTCATCAAGGGCTGTTTGCCCGCCGTGCCTTGATGACATCCGGTTTTGATATTCGATATCGCGTGGCCGCCGATTACGAATTTTTGCTGCGCCATGTCGCGGCGGGCGCCTCCTTCTGCGCCATGGACATCGACGTCGCCTATTACGCTCTCTTTGGCGCGAGTGATAGCGAAGCGATGTATGATGAATATAGCGCCATCATCAAAGCCTACGCGGGGGAAGCGTATGTATCGCGTATCAATAAGTTAAAGGAGATAGCGAAAAAGCGACAATCATTGCGAAAGATCATCAAAACAATGGTCATGGCGATATTGGGTAAGAAAATGTTTTTCCGTCTGCGGGGCTGGAAAGAGGTTCGTTCTGTGAATTAAGAGGTGCGATATGGTTTCCATCATCATTCCCACATACAATCGAGCGGATTGTCTTTCTTTTTCGTTGGAGAGCGCGTTGCAGCAGACTTATGGGGAGATTGAGGTTATTTTAGTGGATGATGGGAGTACGGACGATACAGCAACCCGCGTTAAGTCGCTTCAAGAACAATATGGAGCGAGAGTAAAGTATATTTATCAGGAGAATCAGGGTGTTTCTTCCGCCCGTAATCGGGGACTTCGTGAGGCGTCAGGGGAATACGTTTCTTTCTTGGATTCCGATGACCGGCTATATCCGACAAAAATCGAAGAACAGGTCAAGTTTTTACAGGAGAAGGAAGCTGACGTTTGCTGCTGCAATTATTGGGTGTTAGAAAATGGCCGCCGCCGACAGGGGTTGCGTGAAGACGGCAGCATGTCTGTCTTAAAGTATTTACAAAATAAGATGACGCCTCAGACAAACGCGTGGCTGATGAAACGAGATAGGCTGCGGGAACACCACTTGTCATTCCGTGAAGGGTGTGCTTGGGGGGAGGATATGGAATTTTTTGTGAAGGTGCTTTATACAGCAGCAAGGACAGTATTTTTGCCGCGGCCTCTGTTTGAGTATCGGCTCAATAATGGCGCGCTGTCCTCCTTTTCTTGGGATAAATTGGAGCAAGACGTGTTCATTTGGCAGGAGATTTGGGCATGGCTCCAGCAGCATGTCACCGATCAAGAGGAATTGGCTGCTTATGAAAAGGCGATTTTTGGCTATCGTGTTCCCGCACTCTTGATTTATCGTTTATGGCAGGGGCGGTCGTCGAGGGAGACGGTGCAAAAATTTGCGGATCAATACCAGGCGTATTTGGCGAAGCGAGATTGGTCGAATGGATTGCGGAGCCTTAAATTGGCGGCCCTATGGTATTTATTCAGGCTGAACATGATGGGCGTAGGATAGAGAAAGCTATGAAGAAAATCCTGTTTTTACACCCGGGGAAGGCTTATTTACCGGAACTTTTGCTATATAAAAAGTTCTTTGCGGAATATGAATTTTTTAATTGTCAGGAACTTACGTCATATACATGGACGGATTTTGATTTAATCTGGCAGTTTATGGGGGTGGATGTTCGCTTTTCCAAGGCAACTTCGATTCCCCGGATTCATGAATATGCTTCCCTCTCGGTGGGACGAGGGGCGAAGTGGAAAGACACCGTCAAGCGGCATTTGAATGTAAAGCCGTCACTGCGGATTTTTTTGAATGAAGAAATACGGAAGCGCTATGGATTTCATGATGATGTTCCCTATTGTTATCGGGATATGGGCGTAGACACAGTTTTTTTTCATAGGGAAAAAACGGCAAAGAAGTACGATTTCGTCTATGTCGGCCACATGGGAGAGGAACGTGGTTTTGCAAAGGTGTTGGATTTTTTCTCGCATCACCCGGAGAAATCCCTCCTTTTAATTGGAACCTCGGATGAAGCGCTTTATCAATCTTATCAGCGATATGACAATCTTATTTTTGCTGGACGGATCCCTTATGAAATGGTTCCGTCTTTAGCGAGAGAGGCGGAATATGCGCTGAATTATATTCCGAATGTCTATCCGTACTACCTCCAGACATCGACCAAGTTATTGGAGTATGTGGCAATGGATTTGAAAATCGTCACGACCGATTATGCTTGGGTCAATGCATTTGAGAAGCGGCGAAAGATGAGATTTTATAAAATTAAAGAAGATTTTAGTGATATGGATTGGGAGAAATTGCGTACTTTTCCCTTTTGTAATAGCAGTGTTGAAGATTTACAGTGGAAGAATATCCTTGAACGGTCCAGGATAAGAGAAAGGTTGGCAGAATTGCTTGGTGGGTGAAGGCGGAGGCGGCGTGAGCCAGAAAATCGCTTTCTTAGCGTATTTTGAGACTGAGGAACATGTGCTATGGGAGGGGTTGTCTTGAAGATACTCTATATCATTACCCTTCCTGATCTTGGGGGCGCACAGGTACACCTTTTGACGGTGGCGGCGGAAATGACGGCGCGAGGCCATGGCGTTTCTGTTATCGTGGGGCATGAAGGATGGTTGACGGAGCGGCTGCAAGCGGCGGGGATTGAGGTCGTGCTGGTGTCGGATCTCGTGCGGGAGATTTCTCCCTGTCGGGATATTCGCGCGATACGGGCTATTCGTCGCTTGCTTTTGGAGCAGAGGCCGGATCTTGTCCATTGCCATTCCAGCAAAGCGGGGATCGTGGGGCGATTGGCGGCGTGGCTGTCTGGGATTCCGGCGGTCTTTACGGCGCATGGCTGGTCTTTTACCGAAGGAGTAGCGCCGCTGAAGCGGCGCTTTTATCAATGGATGGAAATGGTAGCCGGATTTTGGGCGCAGTGGATCATTTGCGTGTCGGATTATGACCGCCGCCTGGGATGCCGATGGCTTCCGATGCATGGTAGCAAGATGGTGACGATTTATAACGGTATTTCCCCTGAGGCACCGATTTGTTCGGGGCAATCGTCTGCTGTCCTGCGGCTGGTGATGGTGGCTCGCTTTGCGCAGCCGAAATCTCCGGAGGATATTTTAAAGGCATTGGGCATCTTGCGAAACGCTGAGGAAAGGCTTCTGATGCAGGTGGATTTTATCGGGAATGGGCCGGATTTAGCGCGGGTGCAGCGCATAGCGAAAGAACTGGAGGTAAAAGAGGCAGTGCGGTTTTTAGGCAATCGCACCGATGTTCAGACTCTTTTGCCGCACTATGACGGATTTTTGCTTATCAGTCAGTGGGAAGGCTTTCCCATCAGCATTTTAGAGGCGATGCGGGCAGGGCTTCCTGTAATTGCCTCCCGGGTCGGCGGTGTAGAGGAGGCGATCACGGAGGGGGAAAATGGCTTTTTAGTGCCCAAAGGCGACATTGCTGCGTTAGCGAGAAAAATTCACTATGCGGCGAAACATCGTGAAGAATTTGCGGCGATGGGACAGAAAGGCCGTCAGAGGTTTCTTGCCCAATTCACCACGGAGAAGATGATGGCACAGCTTGTAAAGCTTTATGAGGCGTGTCAGTGAAGGGTTGAAAGCTGCGATGGTTACGGTCTCTGCCATTGTGTGTTATGATTGAGAGGGAAATTTTTCCAAAGGCGAGGAGGCAGACGATGAAGAGGGCTTTGATTACGGGGGTTACGGGGCAGGA
>ERZ773035.826-NODE-826-length-23844-cov-10.579974_pt1 | contig 23844 bp, 19 predicted proteins | sample MGYA00511487_ERZ773035 | MGnify/ENA primary metagenome ERZ773035 (study PRJEB29015, sample SAMEA2737985) | human oral metagenome | biome: human oral; feature: human-associated habitat; material: dental | place: China | collected 2024 ...
GGGTGCTCCCCGCGTATGCGGGGATGATCCTGTGAGCCACACCACCCCGGAGGGGCTTGACAGGTGCTCCCCGCGTATGCGGGGATGATCCGGAGGCGGGTCGGTGGCTCGGTGTGTGCTGACCCGTGCTCCCCGCGTATGCGGGGATGATCCCGGACCGTGGTTGTCCGGCACGTCGCTTATCGTCGTGCTCCCCGCGTATGCGGGGATGATCCGTGATCCGCACACCAGTCATTGTAGACATTGAGGTGCTCCCCGCGTATGCGGGGATGATCCTGACCGACTTCGATATCGAATCCTTCATTATCAGTGCTCCCCGCGTATGCGGGGATGATCCGCCAGGAAGAAAGAGCTGGCAGCTGCTATCAAAGTGCTCCCCGCGTATGCGGGGATGATCCCAACCACTCGAACTCACACCGGAGCAGGAGGGGGTGCTCCCCGCGTATGCGGGGATGATCCGCAAATAGTTGTCCATGAGGTTGCGTATGTCCGGTGCTCCCCGCGTATGCGGGGATGATCCGCCACGCTGAGGCCTTCGGGAAGGTACTGGGTGGTGCTCCCCGCGTATGCGGGGATGATCCGACCGGCGAGTCGCACACGGAAGCGCAGATGTTGTGCTCCCCGCGTATGCGGGGATGATCCGGTTTCGTCGGCAACCTCGACGTCGCGAGCGAACGTGCTCCCCGCGTATGCGGGGATGATCCCCGCATCAAACAAGAGATGCCGGCCGAGTTCGCGTGCTCCCCGCGTATGCGGGGATGATCCTCGCGGAGAACTCTATTTCGACAAGCCGCAGACGGTGCTCCCCGCGTATGCGGGGATGATCCGGTGCTGGTCGTCTCGGCGGCCGGCTGGCTGAGGTGCTCCCCGCGTATGCGGGGATGATCCCGGGAACGCCCGCGGCGGCGCGAGCGGCACCGAGTGCTCCCCGCGTATGCGGGGATGATCCTCATGCCGAATCTGAGACGAATCTCCCATTTCCGTGCTCCCCGCGTATGCGGGGATGATCCTCTCCGCACTGCGGCAAGATTCGCCGTCGAAGCGTGCTCCCCGCGTATGCGGGGATGATCCATGTATAATGCTGTGTCTATTAGCTGTAATCCAGTGCTCCCCGCGTATGCGGGGATGATCCGGCCGTCTGACCGATGAGACGTGGGCGAAGATCGTGCTCCCCGCGTATGCGGGGATGATCCGCCTACGGAGATATGAGCGCTTACGAGCTCAGTGTGCTCCCCGCGTATGCGGGGATGATCCGGCACCCGCGATCAGGTCGACGGTTTCTCCGTCGTGCTCCCCGCGTATGCGGGGATGATCCCATCACCCGCGGGGGCAACGCCTGCGGGCTCATGTGCTCCCCGCGTATGCGGGGATGATCCCGCCTGGACCTCGACCGGCTCGAGCACGGCACCGTGCTCCCCGCGTATGCGGGGATGATCCGCCATAGCCTGGTACCTCTAGGAAGCCCCGCAGGTGCTCCCCGCGTATGCGGGGATGATCCCTCCCCAAACAGCAACTCCGCATCACGAGCGAAGTGCTCCCCGCGTATGCGGGGATGATCCCCTCAACCTGACCTCGATCCTCATCGAAAACACGTGCTCCCCGCGTATGCGGGGATGATCCGGCCTGCCGGGTGAAGTTGTAGGCGCTGACCCCGTGCTCCCCGCGTATGCGGGGATGATCCGTACTGAGCGCGAAGTGGGAGGACGCGAAGGCCGTGCTCCCCGCGTATGCGGGGATGATCCCGCCGCTAAAGCCACGTCGGGTCTCATGAGCGCGTGCTCCCCGCGTATGCGGGGATGATCCCGGCTCAGTGGGGTTGGTATTCCGCATGGTCAGGTGCTCCCCGCGTATGCGGGGATGATCCGGCATCCTCTACGATGCCTGCCACTCCGTATACGTGCTCCCCGCGTATGCGGGGATGATCCGACGAAAGCCGTCGTCACCGCCGGCCGCAAGAGGTGCTCCCCGCGTATGCGGGGATGATCCCGAGATGGCGACTTTGATCGGCACCCAGCTGAAGTGCTCCCCGCGTATGCGGGGATGATCCGTCCAGGGCAGCACAGCCATCGGCATCTGGCAGGTGCTCCCCGCGTATGCGGGGATGATCCCTGTCCCTACGACGCCAAAATAGACCAGCTGGAGTGCTCCCCGCGTATGCGGGGATGATCCCGTCCAGGGCAGGATCGCCATGGGCATCTGCGCGTGCTCCCCGCGTATGCGGGGATGATCCCCAGGGCCGACAGCCGGTGGCGGTGATGATGTCGTGCTCCCCGCGTATGCGGGGATGATCCGACGGCGGTGGCGCCGAAGGCCGCGGCTCCGGCGTGCTCCCCGCGTATGCGGGGATGATCCGCCGGCCTCGAGCGCCCGTTGGACGCGGTCGGCGTGCTCCCCGCGTATGCGGGGATGATCCCGGCCTGGAGGAGGCTATCCGGATCCTCGAATCCGTGCTCCCCGCGTATGCGGGGATGATCCCCACCTCGCTGCCCGGCCCCCAACCAGCCCACTGTGCTCCCCGCGTATGCGGGGATGATCCGCCAGCCACCTTCCGGCCGAGCACGTCGATCCCGTGCTCCCCGCGTATGCGGGGATGATCCGAGATCGCCGCCGCCAGAATCGACATGTAGACGGTGCTCCCCGCGTATGCGGGGATGATCCCTGCGATGACAGCCCTTTCGACGTCGGATGCGAGTGCTCCCCGCGTATGCGGGGATGATCCCATGTAGCGCTTCCCGACACTGCGGTCGAACCCGTGCTCCCCGCGTATGCGGGGATGATCCGTCCGACGGCCCGATCGACGCCCTCCGCGCCACGTGCTCCCCGCGTATGCGGGGATGATCCCATTGGCGCCAGCGGTCCGGCGACCAGTGGAGCCGTGCTCCCCGCGTATGCGGGGATGATCCGGGACAATGTCACCGGCCAATGGGAAGACGTCGGTGCTCCCCGCGTATGCGGGGATGATCCGCGGGATCGGCGCGGGTGAGGGTCTTCCTGGTTGTGCTCCCCGCGTATGCGGGGATGATCCCGTCCAGGGCAGGACAGCCATCGGCATCTGCGCGTGCTCCCCGCGTATGCGGGGATGATCCTACTGGTCGCTATCGTCGAATGCTTTCTGGGCGGTGCTCCCCGCGTATGCGGGGATGATCCGCTCGTCGCGGGCGGCCGGCAATCCAGCACGTCGTGCTCCCCGCGTATGCGGGGATGATCCTTCAGATCTCCGGACTTCAATGCGGCGCGTTTCGTGCTCCCCGCGTATGCGGGGATGATCCGCCGCTCACGCCGCACAAGACCGGCCGGCTCGCGTGCTCCCCGCGTATGCGGGGATGATCCCGTCCGAAAGGCCGCCCCTTCGCCTTTGTGGCGGTGCTCCCCGCGTATGCGGGGATGATCCGATCGGGTAGTCCTCGACTCCCCACGGGCCGCCGTGCTCCCCGCGTATGCGGGGATGATCCCATCACCAAATTGTCGGGCTTGGCCGCAATCGGGTGCTCCCCGCGTATGCGGGGATGATCCCATCGGGCTTGACACCAACCGCCGATAGCCACTGTGCTCCCCGCGTATGCGGGAATGATCCTGAAGATCTACGAAGGCTCCGAGTGGATCGACGTGCTCCCCGCGTATGCGGGGATGATCCCCCCTCCCATCTGTTCGCCTTGGCCGGCGGGATGTGCTCCCCGCGTATGCGGGGATGATCCCGGGACGCTTCGGGCATACTTCTCCAGGGTGTCGTGCTCCCCGCGTATGCGGGGATGATCCCCAGACCAGGCCTTGTCTGCGGCCTTCCTGGCGGTGCTCCCCGCGTATGCGGGGATGATCCGACGGCCACCGTCGAGCAGCTGCGTGGATTCGTGCTCCCCGCGTATGCGGGGATGATACCTGCCGACCGAGGGAGACGCGTCGGCGGTCACCGTGCTCCCCGCGTATGCGGGGATGATCCGCGGGCGCCGGTGACCATCGACCAGGGTGCACCGTGCTCCCCGCGTATGCAGGGATGATTATTCGACGCCCTGGATGAGTGACGAGGCGCAGCCGTGCTCCCCGCGTATGCGGGGATGATCCGTCCCGGTGGGACGCACAGATGAAGGTCAACGGGTGCTCCCCGCGTATGCGGGGATGATCCCGCCTGATAGAACACTTCGTCCATCGCCTCCGGGTGCTCCCCGCGTATGCGGGGATGATCCCAAGATCGAATCGGGCACGACACTAGCTGCTTTGTGCTCCCCGCGTATGCGGGGATGATCCCGCGACGATGACGCCGGAGGGCGGCGTCGCCGTGTGCTCCCCGCGTATGCGGGGATAATCCCGAGAGGGCCCCGGACGCACAACGTCCGGGCCCGTGCTCCCCGCGTATGCGGGGATGATCCGGCGCGGTCCCAGTCGGCGTAGCGCTTGTCCTCGTGCTCCCCGCGTATGCGGGGATCTCCAGCCATAACACGGCGCCATCGCCTCGAACCCTGCGTTCGCCCTCGCTAACGCGGAGGGCGAACGGAATTTGTCGGATTCCCCCGTAAATCCGGCCTTGACAGGAAAATCGTGTATGGATTGTACCCTTGTTTCGTCCTGTTGGCCATGGCCTTGGGACGGCTCCGTGCAATATCGGGACATAAATTATATAGTTGATATTAAACCTATCGGGCGTCTGGCCGTGACGCGGACCGAAGCCGCCCAGTTTCTGGGGATCGATCCGCGAACGCTGGCCAAGGCGATCGATGCGGGTCAGGTGCCGGCCATCATGATCGGACAGTTCGTGTGGGTGCCCACGTCCTGGCTCCGCGACCAACTGAGATAATAGTCAGCATCGGCAACATCGATGACGCGTCCGCCGGGCACGGCTCCCACGTTCCCGTTTCCCTTGACCAGCACACCCCCGCGCCCGCGCCCGGGCTCGACGCCGGGCTTGACGCCGGGTGCGTCGAGCCGGCCGTGGAAGAACTCAGCCGGCGCGTCGAGTCGGCCCCCACCGCGGGCAAACGCCGAAACCTGGCCGTCCGCCTGGCCTGGGCCACGCTCGTGCCCGGCGCCGCCTACGACCACGGCCTGCCCGCCAGCAGGATCAGCGAGCTACAGGCCTGGGCCCACCGGCCCGACGCGGTCCGCCACGGCCAGACCACCCACGACCAGCGACTCGTCGAACCCTTTCTGCCCGGCCGGGACACCCAGATCTTCACCGTCTACGACACCCACCCCGACTACGCTCCCGACCTGTTCGCCCCGGCCATAGACGGCCTGACACCACCCCCCACCTAAGCCGGCCCGGCATGGACGAGGACTACGCCGCCATCGGCCTCCCACCACCCTCCGCCTGAGCCGGCTGGCCCGTCCGCACACTGTCCGGGCGACCACTGTCGTCAGCAAGGAGAGTCCCTGATGAGCGGTACCGCCTACCTGACCCAGCCGCGCACCCCCGACGGCCGATGGGACCGAACCGGCCGGATTGGCTCGGCCGGGGTGCGACTCGACCTGGCCGAGGAGGCCGACGTGGCCTATGTCCTGGACCGGATCCGGGCCGCCGGCGCCCGGCGCATCGCCACCCTGGCCTACGTGGCCGACCGGCGCGACCTGGCCGAGGAATTCGAGGCCAACACCTTCGAGTTCGTCTACGAACGCGCCACAGCCGCCGACCCCGACCACCCCACCATCACCGCCGGCGAGGTTTCCCGGATCATCGACGGCTCCTGGGCCCGGCACGTCCACCACATGCGCACCGACAGCCTGCACACCCGCATGAGCCGCGGCAACTCGCACCTCATGCGCGCCTGGGCCGCCTACGCCGCGGCCGCCCGCGACGCCCAGACCCGGCTGGGTCGGCCGCTGAGCGAGGCCGAACACGACCAGCTCGCCCGGATCGAAGCCCGCCGGGCCGGCACTGCCATGGACATCCGCCGCACCGGCGTGGCCGCTTGCCACTCCTACGAGGACCTCACCGATGGCCAGGCCCCCTCCTGTCCCGGCGCCGAGGAGCAGTGGGCCGCCCAGGCCGACCGGCGAGCCGACGAGCGCTTCGAGCCGCCCGAGGCGATCCGCGGCCGGCGCGCCCTGACCGAGCACTATTGGCAGGCCAAATTCCCCGGCGCGATCGCCCCTCAGACCATCCCCCGCCGGACCGCCACCGGGCTGCGCCGGACCATGGACGCCTGCCCCGGCGGAGTGCTGGCCGCCGCTCGCCGGTGGGAGGCCGGCCAGGACGACGCGGCCACCGACGCCCTGTTCGCCCCCTTCCACGGCCGGGACCTATCCGACCGGGAGAAAACCGAGATCGTCGACCTACTACGCGCCCACCCCGCCCTAGCCGAGCAACTATGGCGCTCAGCAGTCATGATCGCCACCACCCGCCGGGCCCCGACCTGCCCGACCACAGCCGCTCCAGCCAGTCCTTGACAACCTCCCGGCAAGCGCCCGCCGGGCGGGCCACGACGCCGGCCCGGGGCTGTCCGCACACTATCCGAGCGAGTCGCAGCCGCGCCCGCCCCCACCCGCGAGAAGGGAGAGCCCCATGCACAACGTCTTCCAAGACCTGCCCTCGATCATCGCCGCCGTCAACGCCGGCGGGATCATCCGCGTCCTCGGCGCCATGTCCATCCTGATCGGCCTGTGGCGCTGGCTGGGCAAAGGCAACCGCAAAACCGGAATGATCCTCGTCCTGCTCGGCGCCTGCGCGGTCATGTACACCGTATCCCTGCCCATTACTGGGCACCATCATCGGAGCAGTCGCCAACCTCCTACTCAAAGGCTTCCACTTCCTCGCCTCACGGATGTAACCCATGACCACCCCCACCCCGACCGTACCGAGCATGACGAGTCCAAATCAATTTCATCGTCATAATTAACGTTTTACATATATTATTCTAACATAGTGAAGTAATAATTATTATAAATATATAACTTATGTCCCGCGACATGGTAGCGTTAATTATATCAGTTAATGACAAAAAGTAAATAAAATGTAATAATTCAATTACAATATTTTATTATTAATATTTTTACTTTCAACAAAAATACAACTATCAAATCAATTTTTGTAACTTTCTCATATATTTTTATCCAGATTATTAATTTGCAATAATGCGAATGCTTCAATCGTCTATTTTGCAATATGTTATTTACTTAGCTATGCATAATAATAATCATTACATTCAATTATTTTATCATTATTCTTCTACATATAACCTTCTGATTAATTCTGACAATTTATGACCAAAAATTTGCAATAACGTGTTAGACATGTCGTTAAACATGTCGGTCGACATCATTCCGTGGGAATAGACTCTCGAATTTCAATTAGTCTGCTACCCTATGACAGGTAGGGACGGTAAATTTGTTGCCGTCATCTTGACTGACGAAAATGGGTGCGGCAGCACATGAGTCGGATGACAAGATTGACAAATTTGCTCAATTATCAGATAACGCACCCTACTCGCTGTGCTCAGCTTTGATTTGCTCCCGGTGACAGGAGAGGAACTCACCTTAACGTTTCTCACTCAACAGCGGACACGCCGCCCAGTTCTTCCTGAGGTCACGAGTATGTCCTTAATAGAAAATTCCATCATTGAATTTTAATAGAAAATAGAAAATGATTAGTCATTTATTGTAATGTAACATCACATAATTTATGTTATTATTCATAATATAGCGAGTCAATGCGACTTTCGAAAATTTCGCTGTGTAAGAATATCGAGATTGCACCTAATTTATATGCCGTGGTCTGTGACGGATCGATCAGCCGACGCTATCCGCCTGGGCCGATTTCGCTCGGGGAAAGGGTCGCCCCGCTGACATAGCATCCGAGATATCCTTGGAATTTATGAGCACACGAACCGCATTGATATTCGAGGGTGGCGGAATGCGTGGCACATATACGGCCGCACTGGTCGCCGAAATGATTGACGCTGGTATCGACTTCCCATGGGTCGGCGGGATCTCCGCCGGGGCGACCCACACATGCAACTTCGTCTCCCGCGACGCGTGGAGGGCACGTGCAGCTTTCGTCGAACTCGCCAAGGATCCGAATCTAGGCGGCCCGATCAGCTTTGTTCGCGGCAGGGGCTACTTCAACTCCGAGTACATTTACCAGCACACCTCTGGTCCCGGCGAACTCCTTCCCTTCGACTGGGACACTTTCAACGCGAGCGCCACGCAGTTCAAAATCGGCTCGTTCAACTGCGAAACGGGACAAACCGTCTACTGGGGCCGAGAGGACATCTCCACGCAGGAAGAACTCGTCACGTACTGTCAAGCTTCCTCCTCGATGCCGATCATCATGCCGCCAGTGGGGCTGAACGGCGTGGCCTACCTGGACGGAGCCATCGGAGACACAGGGGGTTTTGCGATTGACGCCGCGGAAGCCGACGGATATGAACGTTTCGTTGTCGTTATGACGCGTAAGCGTGGATATAGGAAATCCCCGTCGAAAATCCCACCGGCGATTTATAAGGGAATCTTTCGAAAGCATCCTGCCGTAGCCGAGGCTCTTCTCAATCGACCGAAAAAGTACAATGACTCTCTTGATCGTTTGGAGAGCCTCGAAGCCGAAGGACGGGCTTATCTCTACTATCCTGACGAGATGCCCATCTCGAACGGAGAACGAAAAGCCGTTAGCGTTCAAGCAGCATACGAAGAGGGCCTTCAACAAGCTAAACGAGATCTTCCTAAAATTATGGATTTCATTTATACTTAAATAATATAAATATATTGGATTAGAATTCCGGGATTTGTAATGAAATACAAAGAAGTTAATGGCAATTAATGACAAATAATTAACGATTTTCGATGGTTCCGTTGCCGTCTATCGGAATGACTGGACCCAAGTACTTTGGTTTCGGCTTAATAACGACTTGAACGAAATCCTTAGTTCTCGCAATCCACTCGCGAACATCACGCTTGAATTGCTGTGAGTAGTTATTCCCTCCCGAAGCAATGCCCCAGACATCCAGACCAAGCTCACGACCTATATAAATAGAACGCGCTAAATGGTATCTTTGCGTCACAACGACTATTGAATGTGCTTTAAAGATGGCACTTGCACGATACATTGATTCATAAGTTGAAAATCCCGCGTGGTCTTCGAAAATATCCTCTTTAGGAACTTCATGCTTTTCCAACCATTTCCGCATGACATGTGTCTCGTTATAGTGAACACTAGAATTGTCTCCGGATACAAGGATTTTCGGCGCAACTTTCTGCTTGTACAATTCCAGACTCTTTTCCAGCCGCTTTCGGAGCATATGCGAAGGCGTTCCATCCGAGCGTACCAACGCTCCAAGAACAAGTATGCAGTCAAGTTTCTCAGCACGAATGCCGCCGACATCCGAAACGACACGATCATTGGTCGTCACAGTGACATATATGTTAATCCCACCCACAGCGAATAAGCCCGAAGTGACGATAACTCCCAAGGTAATCACGATTCGCTTCTTCCAACCCCATTTTCTATGCTCACGTAATAGAAACTTCATAGGAGAATCATATCCTCTCCACGAAAGAAAGAGACAGGCACTACTCGCCTAGCATCTCTCGGGCCTTGTTCACAAGTGGAATGATCGCAGCACGTGAGGTGTGGTCATATCCGTGCGCAATGTTGTCCGCCACTTGGACTACCCACTCTCCGCGATGTCGGTATCTCTGAATCCGCTTGGAGAAGATTTTGAGCAAGGCTTTTTCCGGAAAGCTGAGTCCTTCATAGCGAACACCGCCTTGGAAATAGAAGAAGGGATAGCATCCACTGGCGAGTTCTTTCTTCGTAAAAGTTCCAGCGGGGACTCTCCAGTCACGTTGAGGGTGGACCGGCGTACCGCCATTGGCCCAGACGACGACTTTCCCCATGAGGTTCTCCCGCTTGATTTTTCTGCGGAATTCATGGAATCCTCGAATCCTGCTCATGCGCACGCCAGCGCCGTAGACAACCAGATCGGCTCCTGACAGGTCGATTCCCTTGGCTTGCGACCACGGATACAGACGCGCTCCCAGATCTTCGGCAATCCACTCTCCGTATGTCTGCGCGAACCCGGTGACGGTATTGTAGACGACCACGACATCGGCCATTGCGCTCTCCCTCCGCATGCCTTTGTTCCAACGGTCCAACTGTAGGCGGGCGCCGGCGTCCGTTCCACCGACATGTCGCAATGTCGAAATCGGAAAACTGTTGTGAACACTGACATTTGAAGGCACATAGCGAATTTGATGACGAAACTGTCGTAAAATTTTGGAAGTTCGCACGCCGACGGTTTCGGGTGCCCGGGACACCTGGGCACCCGAAACCGCCTAGTAGGCCAGAAGTTTACCTGTACTTCCTTCGGGTGTCGATCGAGAGCTGGTCAGCGAGCCGCTTCGCCGTCAACGTAGTCGGAGTCCACCGACGCGTTCCAGGCGAACATCCTGCGGATCTCCTGCCCTGTCTTCTCGACGGGGTGGTCTTGACCCTCGGCCCGAAGGGCCAGGAATTCAGGCGCACCGGCATCCTGATCGTCGATGAAGCGTTTAGCGAAGGAACCGTTCTGTATATCGCCCAGCACTTCCTTCATATGGTCTTTGACATCTGGGGTGATCACTCGGGGGCCGGAAATGTAGTCGCCGTATTCAGCTGTGTCAGAACATGACCATCGCTGTTTGGTCAGGCCGCCCTCATTGATGAGATCGACTATGAGCTTGAGCTCATGGCAGACCTCGAAGTAAGCCATTTCAGGCTGGTATCCGGCTTCGACGAGCGTTTCGAAACCGTACTGTATGAGCTGCGAAATCCCTCCGCACAGAACAGTCTGTTCGCCGAACAGGTCCGTTTCCGTTTCCTCCCGGAACGTTGTCTTGATTGCGCCCGCTCGGGTGCCGCCGATTGCCTTGGCGTAAGACAAAGCCAACTCCCATGCATGCCCTGAGGCATCCTGCTCGACGCACACGAGGACGGGAACGCCTCGTCCTTCTTCGTACTGACGTCGAACCGTGTGCCCGGGGCCCTTGGGGGCCACCATGCAGACGTCATGACCGGAATCCGGTGCGATATAACCAAAATGGACATTGAATCCGTGGGCGAAGAACACAGCGGCATCGGACTTGAGATTCGGCTCGATGTCATTGGCCCAGATCGATCGCTGAGACTGATCAGGGGCGAGGACCATGACGACATCCGCTTCGCGAACCGCGTCGCCTACTTTCGCCACCTCAAAACCTTGCTCTTTAGCCTTGTCAATAGATTTTGAGCCTTCACGCAATCCAATAATTACATTTACTCCTGAATCGCGTAAATTCATTGCATGGGCATGACCTTGTGAACCATACCCAACTATGGCTACTCTCTTAGATTGAATGACGGAAAGGTCTGCATCGTCATCATAGAAGATTTTTGCCACGTTTTTCTCCTTAATTTTTCGGTTATGGAGTTTAGGCGCACCAGCCGTTTCCGGACGGTGCCGCGCGTCCCGGACCAGTCAGCCGCCCAGCGCTTTCGCTAATCAATTATGCGCGCAGAAGCGACAATTCGGCAGAGACACGTTCGGAGAGCGAACGCGAACCGCGTCCGATCGCCACCGCTCCGGATTGGACGATTTCACGAATTCCATACGGTTCGAGGGCCGACAGGAATGCCCGGACCTTGGATTCCGAACCGGTTGCCTCGATCGTCACAGTGTCGGGAACGACGTCCACGACATGCGCCCTGAAGAGATCGACGACCTGGAGGACATTGGCGCGAGTGGAATCACTGGCCGACACCTTGACTAGGAGCAACTGCCGTTCAACCGTCGACTCAGGTTCGAGCTCGACGATTTTAAGCACATTGACGAGCTTGTTCAATTGCTTGGTAACCTGTTCGAGCGGGCGTTCGGCGGCATCGACCACGACGGTGATGCGCGAAAGCTGGGGGTCTTCGGTCTCCCCAACAGCGAGCGAGTGTATGTTGAAGGCGCGTCGAGCGAATAGAGCGGCAACACGCGTAAGAACGCCCGGCTTATTTTCGACCAGAACGGAGAGCGTGTGACGTGTGTTCATCTTTTTCCTTCCTTTCAGGCCGCGAACGGATCGGTCGTGGGACGAACGGAACGAGCGTAAACGATGTCGTCATTTGACACCCCGGCGGGAACCATAGGCCATACTTCGGAGTCCGGAGAGGTGACGAACTCCAACAGCACCGGACGGTCGTTGATCTCCATTGCTTTTTCAAAGGCGGCGTCGATGTCGTCGCCCTCTTCGACGCGCCATGCTTCGCAGCCGTAAGCCTGGGCTAGCTTGACGAAGTCAGGTATGCGGCGCGTTCCATGACCTGTATTGAGATCCGTATGCGAATAGCGTTCGCCATAGAAAAGCGACTGCCATTGGCGGACCATGCCCAGCGAGGAATTGTTGATGATGCAGATCTTGATATCGATCCCCTCGAGGCAGCAAGTGGCCAGTTCCTGGTTAGTCATTTGGAAGGAGCCGTCCCCGTCGATCACCCAGACTGTTTTGTCGGGTTGTCCGACTTTGGCTCCCATGGCAGCCGGGACTCCGAATCCCATAGTCCCCGCGCCTCCCGAGCTCAGCCACTGTCGTGGGTGTTCGAAGTTCAGGAACTGATTCGCCCACATCTGATGCTGGCCGACGCCGGTAACGTAGATGGTGTTGTCAGACCCGACGGTTTTCGCCAGACGGGAAATGACATGCTGCGGCTCGAGCAGGCCGTCGTCGACCTCCTCCCACCCAGCTGGGTACCTCTCTCGCAAACCGGCCAGCGTCTTCCACCACTCCTCCAGATCGGGCACACCGTATTGACGGTGGGCTTCGCGCAATTCGGCGACGAGATCCGACGTGGCATCTTTGAGATCCCCGACGATCGGGACGTCCACCAGGCGGTTTTTCGAGATCTCCGCCGGGTCGATGTCAATGTGAATGACTTTGGCATTGGGAGCGAAATCGGAGACCTTTCCCGTCACGCGATCGTCGAAACGCGCCCCCAAAGCCACGATGAGGTCGGACTTCTGGAGGGCGGCCACAGCGGGAACCGTTCCGTGCATACCGGGCATCCCGAGGTTGTTCGGATGTGAGTCGGGCACCACGCCACGCGCCGTCAGAGTCGTGACAATCGGCGCGTTGGACAAATCGACGAGTTCGACGAGGTCACGGGACACTCCCGCGCGCATCGCCCCGCCTCCCGCATACAGCACCGGACGCGACGACGTCGCGATGAGTCGTGCGGCTTCCCGGATTTGCCGTGCGTTCGGTTTAGTCACAGGACGGTACCCGGGCAGATCGAGTACGGGCGGCCACACGAAGTCCGCCTCCTCGACCTGGGCGGATTTCGTGATGTCGACCAAAACCGGCCCGGGACGACCCGTCGAAGCCAAGTAAAACGCCTCGGCGATGCGAGAAGGAATCTCCTCTGCACTCGTGACGAGGAAGGAGTGTTTCGTCACCGGCATCGTTATGCCCACGATGTCCGCTTCCTGAAAGGCGTCCGTGCCGATGGCGGCAGCGCCGACCTGGCCGGTGATCGCTACTATCGGGACTGAATCCATGTGCGCGTCCAGGAGCGAGGTGACGAGGTTCGTCGCACCCGGACCCGACGTCACGATGCAAACGCCGACCCGGCCGGTGGCCAGCGCGTATCCTTCGGCGGCATGTCCCGCCCCCTGCTCGTGGCGCACCAGAATATGCCGGAGCTTAGCGTGGAAGATCGGATCATACGTCGGGAGGATCGCACCTCCCGGCATGCCGAAGACGACCTCGACGCCGAGCTCCTCGAGCGCGCGTATGATCGACCGCGCCCCCGTTGACTTCTCGCGAATCACTCGCGGGGTGGCGGCCTGTTCATCTGCGCCTGTCGACGAGTCGGTCGGCGTTTGCCGTTTTGCCATCTCTTCCTCCTTCGTTGTGGCGGCACACCGGGCATCGCAGGCCAGGGGCCGTGCTTCGGCAGGCATGAAAAAACCCCTCGAACGAGGGGCGCGCGGCACGTCGCCAACGGCTTGTGCAGCGCGTCAGTTACGTACCAGAAGAGTTCTCACAGGTTGACCATAGCCGCAGAACCGGCCAGATGCCAAGCCAGTCGGAGTTTGTCTCACTATTTGAATCACGATCTCGCAATGCGAGCTACTTGATTGTCGAAACGGGCTTTCCCGGCGCTCTCCCTCCCGCTCCCGCCTTCCGCCAGTCCTCGGACACGCACCGGAGAAGGCCGGCGGCGCATATCGCCCCACCGGGAGGTCGATCGACCCGGTCGCGATTCGAGGACACCTGTACACCTCGGACTTTCGGCCCCCTCGACAAATCAGTGAATTGCTTATCACTGTGGTTTGAGTCGCTGCCGCCCGAGCCTCCCGGCCGTCCCAGTCCCGCACGCCCTAAGGTGGAACGGTGAAGCAAACTGACGACCACCACGTTGCCGCCCTCGATCGCCTTGCCGACCAGTTGCGCGTCGTGATGAGACTCGGCGAGATGCTGTTGTCCGCCGGCGCTTCGGCTTTCCGAGTCAAAGACGGCATGGACCGGATTGCACATGCAGTGGGCATCGACAAGATCTCCATCCAAGTCACCTACACTGAAATCACCGCCACCGCCTTCGCCGGCGGGACGTTCCGGACGGAACTCGTTGAGCAGCGGGTCATGGGAATCAACGCCGAACGCATAGACGACCTCAATGACTTCGTCCACAACCTTCCCGGGAAGATGTTGGTCGAAGACGCCGACGACATGCTTGACGCTTTCGCGAACAAAGACCCTCTGTACTCCATGCCCGTATCCGCCCTCGCTTCGGGCGTAGCATGCGCAGGCTTCGCATTCCTCAACCAGGGTGGCTGGGTCGAGTGCCTGGTCGTCTTCTTCGCTGCTCTGGCAGGCCAGGCGACCCGCAAGACGCTGTTGCGCCGCCACATGAATCACTTCGCCGTGTGGATGGCGTGCGGATTCGTCGCCACAAGCCTCTACATGGGAATCGTGTCGGTCTTCCAAATAGCCGATATCGTCGACGCCTCCCACCAGTCCGGAGTCGTCTCCTCGGTGCTTTTCCTCGTCCCCGGCTTCCCTCTCGTCACCTCGATACTCGATCTCATCCGACAGGACTATATCGCTGGAATCGCGCGGGGCGTGTACGTCGTCATGCTTCTGATCTCGACGGCGGCCTCCGTATGGGCGGTGACGGGACTTCTCAACTGGAACGTCAACCCGTCCGCTGACGGGTACCACCTGAACACCTGGCTCCTACTACTCGGGCGCATTCTCGCGAGCTTCGTCGCAGCCTACGGCTTCGCCATGCTCTTCAACGCTCCCCAGCGCGCAAGCTTCATCGCAGCCGTCATCGGCACGGTCATCAACGTTCTCCGACTCACCGCCCAGGACGCCGGGCTCGGACGGATGTCGGCCATCGGACTGGCGGCGTTCCTAGCGGGGCTTCTCGCCGCTCTGGGCGCCAAGTGGACGAAGTATTCGAGGGTGACGCTTTCCGTTCCGGCCGTTGTCGTGATGATCCCCGGCGTCCCGCTCTACCGCGCACTGTCAGCGCTCAATGACGGGCTCCAAGTCAACGCCGCGATCCCGGAAATCGTGACGCTGTGCCTGGCTATCACCGCCATCGGCGTCGGGTTGGCGCTGTCACGTATGGTCACCGACCGCAATTGGCTCATGAGTTAGGACGGAGGCCGCTTGGCCAGCGGGATCCTTAGAAGGAGCCCAAAACGTGGGCAAGGAGGATCTTAACGATCATTGCAACGGGGTATACGAGTGCGTACCCGAGCGCGACACGTGGGTCGGCATTTGTGCGGCCGTTTGCGAAAGCGAGGACCGCAGGCTGCGTCTGAGCGCCGCCCAGAAGGCCGGACAGCTTTGTCCCGCCCATTTTGAAGATCTTACGCATAGTCGCATACAGCCCGATGGCGACAACGAGCGTGACCAATGCGCCCAGTATGAGAATCTTCCACCAGTCGCCAGAGGAGAAAGCGTTGAGAATCTGGGCGCCGGCCTTCGTGCCAGCTCGAGCGAGGAACATGAGCAAGCCCAATTCTGCAAGAACCGAATCGGCGGTGTTCGGAAGCACCGTCACCAGCGGACCGATTCGTCCGATCTTGCCCATGATGAGGCCGACGATCAGGATCCCTGCGGCGTACCCCAAAGCGAAGTGGGCGCCGCCGGGAAGTGGGATGTCGATCTCACCGAGGAAGTATCCGAGGGCAAGGCCTATGCCGAGAGACACGGGGTTGATATCGGTCATTCCCTTGGCGGAGTCGCCGAGCCATTTTGAGATTTCCCGTAGTTTCATCGTCGGTCCGACGACGCGGAGACGGTCTCCCATCTCCACCACGAGGTCGGGGATCGCGAGCATGTCGGCGTCGGCGCGCCTGACACGCGAAATTTTCGCGTTCCACCGCTCATCTAGAATCTCGTCCAGTTCGGCGATCGTCTTACCCACGAGAGCCGGAGTCGACAGAGTGATGCGCCGAAAATCCAAAAAACGGCGGTCTGAGCGAAGCGAATGACTCGACCGGTGGCCGAGATGGTGAAGAGCGTCATTGACATTCTCCAACGTGCCTACAACCGTAGCGAGGTCGTCCTTCTCCAGTACGTCGTCCTCGTGAGGTATCCAAATCGGCCCGGTTTCGCCTCGCCGCAAACGCGAAATCTCGATGGGGCCGCCGAGTTCGGCGGAAACTTGAGCTATCGTCGGGCAGTCGTCTCTTTCGACTCGCACATTGAAATGAGTGACGGGGGTAGGCTCATCTGGATCGTCATCAGCTTTCCGCAGAGCGAAATAGGCCGCTCCTATCATTCCAACCACACCGAAAAGATATGCCACCGCGTACCCAACCGTTGCCAGTGGCTCATTGCCAGAGGCCTCACCCGCAGCCGCCAAAGCGGGTGTGTTCGTTATGCCTCCCGAGAAGGTCCCCGCAATAAGGGCTCCATCCATGTGAAATACATATCGTCCTAAGACATAAGCAACACCCGCCGCAACAATGAAGACTGATATCATCATGGCAATAGGTCCACTAGCTTGTTTAAGTGAACGAAAAAAGCTCTTTCCCGCACTATTACCAATAGCAAAAGCGAAAATCGCCAGACCAACAGTTCCAAGTTCTTCATCAATAGTGACGCGTATTCCAAGATGCGCGCCCAATGCGGATACTCCAATAGCGAGGAAAAGAACAGCAGCTGCCTCCAATCCTATTCCTCCTATTTTTATACGCCCCAAAAGCATTCCCAAACCCATAAGGAGAAACATGAACATTACTGGATATTCATCCAAATATTCCATGACGGTGGTCATTAGAATCCTCCTTCGTGTACGGCCACCGATACATAATCGACCAAAGAGAAACTGCCACTGTAAGTATGACGCAGGTGACATGTATGAGTCTGGGGCTGGAGTCCCATGCTCTCTCTTTGGGTCACTCCCTGACGATACGCACGGCACCCTTGTCCGCTGAAGCGGCCATGGATGCATAGGCCTGTAACGCCTTAGAGACTTCACGGACCCGTGACACCGGTCTCCAGGGGAGCGGACCTCTCTCCTTCCGACGGCGGTCGAGCTCCGCATCGTCTATGGCCAGGCTGATGGTGCGGGATGGAATGTCGATGACGATCCTGTCCCTCTCCCGTACAAGGCCTATGGCTCCGCCGGAGGCAGCCTCCGGCGATATGTGCCCGATCGACAGGCCCGATGTGCCACCTGAAAAACGTCCGTCGGTGATGAGCCCGCACGCTTTGCCCAGCCCTAGACCTTTGAGAAAGGTCGTCGGATAGAGCATCTCCTGCATTCCCGGGCCTCCCCGCGGCCCTTCGTATTGGATGACGACGATATCGCCGGGAACGACCTGTTTGGAGAGGATCAGTTCGATAGCAGCCTCTTGAGATTCGACGACGCGGGCAGGGCCTTCGAAATGAAACAACGACTCATCTACACCCGCGGTTTTGACCACTGCGCCGTCTTCAGCCAGATTTCCAAAAAGGATCGCAAGACCGCCGTCTGCAGTGTATGCGTGTCCGACGTCGCGGATGCATCCATCGATCGAATCTTTGTCAGGGCCATCCCAGCGTGAATCCTGCGAAAAGGGACGCGTCGTCCGCACCCGGCCGGGAGCCGCGAGAAAACGATCCCTTGCAACCTCACTGGCACTGGGGTTCCGGATATCCCACTCCTCAAGCCACGATTTCAAGTCCGAAGAGTGCACGGAATGGACGGTGTCCTGCAGCAGTTTCGCGCGGTACAGCTCGCCGAGAAGCGCTGGAATCCCACCGGCTCTGTGAAAGTCCTCGATATGGAATCGATCTGAGTTCGGAGCGAGTTTCGCCAGGCAGGGCACGTGTCGAGACAACTCGTCGATATCTCGCATGGTGAAGTCGATTTGCCCCTCCTGTGCGGCAGCCAAAGTGTGCAAAATCGTATTAGTCGAGCCTCCCATGGCAATATCCATGGACATTGCGTTCAGAAAGGCATCTCTAGTCGCTATTGAGCGGGGAAGAACCGATTCATCATCGGCCGAGTAGTAACGGCGGGCAAGATCGACGATGCGGTGTCCGGCTTCGACGAAGAGGTCCCTGCGACGTGTGGCTGTTGCCAGCGTCGATCCATTGCCGGGAAGCGAAAGGCCGAGCGCCTCGGTTAAGCAATTCATCGAATTGGCGGTGAACATCCCCGAGCAAGATCCGCATGTCGGGCAAGCGTTCGATTCTACGAGCCCCAATTGATCGTCGGAGACGTCATCGTTAGCTGATAGGGCGATGGCGTCAATCAAGTCGGTGCGATGCTCGATGACGCCGTCAACAGCATTGCCCGACTCCATGGGACCGCCTGAGACGAAGATAGTCGGTATATTGAGGCGAAGCGCCGCCATGAGCATTCCAGGAGTGATTTTATCGCAATTGGAAATGCACACAAGCGCATCAGCCGTGTGTGCATTAACCATGTATTCCACGCTATCTGCAATTATCTCTCTCGAAGGGAGAGAATAGAGCATTCCCGAATGCCCCATGGCTATGCCGTCATCTACAGCAATAGTATTGAATTCCCGACCGATTCCGCCGTATTCCGCTATCGCATTGCACACCAAAGCACCCATATCCTTTAAATGAACATGGCCTGGGACGAAACCCGTGTAAGAGTTGGCCACCGCGATAATGGGTTTGCCGAAATCCTGCGAAGTCATTCCGGTGGCGCGCCACAGCGCACGCGCGCCGGCCATGTTCCTTCCGGTTGTCGATGTCGCGGATCGTAGTCGTGGCATAGAACCTCCCAGGATGCAAGCATACGCCGCACCCCGGCCGGCCTCTACTTAGGTTTTCATTATGTGAACAGCGCTTGACCCACGTGATCCTCACCGTGTTCGATCCTCGGCGGAATTCGGTTAGGCTTCCCCAACTTTACTATTGTGATCGAGTTTGGGGAACCCCGAGTCGGGAAACTAGACGTTCCGGTGGAAGAAGTCGGCGAGCATCCCATCCGATTCTTCGATTCCGACGGGACTTCCAGAAGCGACCAGCATTCCGCGATCCATGAGGAGCACACGATCTGCCGCTCTCGCACTCTCAAGGCGGTGAGTTATCTCAATGACGGTGACTCCGGGAATCTTCTTAGCCAGATTGCGACGTATTGAATCCTCGAGTCTGCGATTGAGGTTGGCCGCGAACTCGTCGAGCACGAGCACCCGCGGCCGCATGAGTAGAGCGCGCGCTAGACACAGGCGCTGGGCTTGCCCTCCCGACAGTCTCGAACCAGACTGCCCCACCGAAGTATCCAAGGATTTCGGCATGCTGCGGACCTCATCCGCCAGGCAGACTGTTTCCAGAACCTCCCAGATCTCCTCTTCCCCGGCTTCGGGGACACCGAGATTCACATTCTCCCGAATGCTGGCATTGAGGAGTTGGCATCTTTGAGAGACGAGGACTACCGCGTGGCGAAGGGAATCGACGGTATACCGTTGAATCGGCATGTCGTCGACTAGGATCTGGCCCGCAGTCGGATTGTCGTATCGGAGAAGCATGGAGACGGCCGTGCTCTTCCCCGATCCGGAAGGCCCGACAATCGCGATGTGCTCTCCGGCGGCAACCGTGAAACTGACGCCTTTCAAGGAGAAGGCTCCCGTCGGATAGGCGTAGGAGACCCCGGCGAACTCAATAGAAGGCGGACACGACGGCGCATAGACCTCCTGTCCGTCTTCGACGATCTCCGGACTCGTACTGATATTCCACAGACGCCGTGCAGCCGCCAGGGAATGATCGAGATAGCCCGCAGCGTCCTCAATGCCTCGCGGCCCTTCGAAAAGGCGAAGAGTCCCAGCTGCGAGTGCCGCAGTCAACGGAATGGACAGACTCGCCTGCCTAGCGCCGTACACTGCGCCGATAACAGCTGCCAGGCTCAATACGGTGTTGCTCGCTCGCCGTATCGCGTTGCCCGCCCTGGCCACACACGCGGATTCGGCGATTCTCGACCCGATACGGTCCATCTCGGCCAGACGCTCATCCACACGTCCGTATCCGACCACCTCCTCCGTTCCGAATATGGAATCCGTGACATGATGAGTGAGTTCGCGCCGCAATCGAAGTGTGCGGCGAGTAGCGAGCATCGAGCGTCGCAATCCGATGAAGGGGACGATGAATAGACCCAACATCACGCATATGGCGGGGATGATGACAACTGACCATCCCACGAGCACGCCCGCTCCTAGGAGGAAAGCCGGAGGTACGACGATGGCCGAGACGAGTGGTGCGAAAGTATGGGCGTAAACGACTTCGATGCGATCTACGTCGCGTGTCAAACTGGCCAATACGTCGCCCGACCTGCTTTGATTGACGATCGCCGGGGCTTTCGGCCACAGCTGCGCGAAAGCCTTCGTTCTGAGGAGCTCGAGGGCTTTGAAAGCAACGTAATGGCCGGTTAGCTGTTCCCCGTAGTAGCAGATCGCCTTGAGGACCGCGATGAGGATCAACCAGACGAGAAGGTTGCCTGCGTCTCCCCCACCGAGGGTGATCAATGCCACCCCGCCAGCTGCGAGCCCGAAGAGCAAGATATCGAGGCTGAGGCTGAGAATCCTGAAGAATGTCGAGACATAGAGGAAGCCGTGGACGGGATGCGTGGCAGAGGTCAGCCACTTGGAAAGCTCTCGCAAAGACGGTTCACTCACGGCCGGTCTCCTCTCTCCAGGACACCGTCCGATAAACGCCAGATTTCATCGACAACCCGCAAAATCGCACGGCCATGTGTGACCACGAGAAGCGTCCACTCGCTCCCCAAGGATTCGATGGCCTCGATGATCCGGGCTTCGGATTCGATATCGACCTGTGACGTGGGTTCGTCCAGAAGCAGGATCTTTCGGCCGGAGAGAAAAGCGCGGGCGAGGGAGATCCGTTGTGCCTGCCCTCCCGATATGAGGCCGCCCTGCTCGCCGATGTCGGCGTGGAGTCCGATGGCGGCGAATTCGTCGGCGACATATGCACGACGGAGCGCTTGCCACATTTCGTCGTCGGTGGCCTCGGGCTTCGCGACACGAAGGTTGTCTGCGATGCTCCCGGTGAAAAGCCATGTGCGCTGAGAGACCTTCGCCGTCAGGCTCCTCGTCTGGACCGGTGAAAGGCCTTCGATAGACCGCCCTGCGATCCTCACGCTCCCCGTCTGGACTGGCAGAGTCCCGTTGATGACTTCCAGAAGAGTGGTCTTCCCGGCACCAGACCGACCAATTATGGCAGCTTTGGTTCCTTGGCGGACAGTCAGTCCGACATTCGTAAAAACGGCTCCCCTCCCATAGTCGAAACTCAGACTGTCGACGACAATGGAACCTTCGCGGCTTCCAGACGGCAGCCCCCCATGCGATGCGATAGATCCCCGAGACGCCAGATAGGCTGCAATCGCCTTCTGTGAAGCCAGTCCGCCCATGCCGACGTAGAAGAATCCAGCCACCTGGGTGAGAGGTTCTATGAGGAGCACCGTTAGGAACATCGTTATCAGAGCGTCCGGCAGATCGATGGCTCCTGCGCGGAACCGAGCGATCGTCAACGCAGCGGTGCAGCAGATGAGAACGAGTGAGAAAAGCCCGTCCACGACGACGATGACCAATTGGTTTCCTGCGAGGAGCCGCATAACCGCACCGCGATTGCGTTCTCCCTGTTCGCGTAACTGGGCCTCGATTCGCGCTCCGGCGCCGAAAAGGCGAATCGTTTCCAGATTTCGTATCGCATCCAGATAGCGATCGGCCAGCGCGGCGCGTTCGCGACGTGAATGCGCCGAAGTTTTACGGAAAAACTTCATGAAAAGGAAAAGGAATATCGGTATTAGGAAACATAACAATATTATTGTTATTCCCAGTAAAAGATCAATAGAAATTGAAACGTAGAAAAGCACGATGAAAGGTATAAGCATCGCTGCCATTGCTGAACCAAAGTATGCTTGCCTGTATTCCGCAACTCGTTCCACGTTATCGGTATGAAGTGCGACTAGATTGCCGGATGAGAATTCCGAAGATTCATCATCCCGAGAAGAACTCGAAGCGAAAACCGCTTGGAGCAATCGGCGTCGCATAGTGCGCTCTTCCCTTCTCGCCGCCATTCCGCCATACCATATCTCAAAGAAACTCGCACACCCTGCGAACAGCATGGCAACTAGAGAAAACATCCACCCACTTCCACCAGCTATATAGTGAACGATCGACACAAGTATAGCGCCGGTGGACAGACTCACTGCCACACGCATAAAAGCCACAACACGAGTGTCAATGCGCCCACGAGGGGAAATCACTGACGATTTAGGCATGCTATGTTCCATTTTTCTGCGAAAATTCTAGAGAAAACCATCCACGATATGGAGACTAAAAGCGCATTTCGACATTGCATCTTCACATTTCGATATATCGAAATAAATCTCCATCAATCTCATCCTCTATCTGAGACGATGAGTGAAACCGAAAAAGGAACTCCTCTCTGTTGACGCCTCGGTGCAATGGCACCCGTGTGCTCAAAACGGAGTTCCCACGCTGACAGAACCAGCAGGCGAAGGCTCTCCGTCGTCAAGTCTACTTGCTTGTGGGCGATCGGGCGGACTTGCAGGGCCTCGGCCGAAGGCGGCAGACCCAAAACGCAATCTTAGGAATTCCGGGAAAGTGAAGGACGCCCGCAATGCGGCGTTGCGCGCGAGCTAGAGCTGCGTAGTATGGAAGGGTCCTTGTGCGCACTTCGTACCGGTTTGCACAATCAGCCGAAGCAAGAGGAGGGTATATGGCCTTATCGGGTTGTTGTTTTATGTGGTTGGGCCGCACGGAATCGGGGGGAGCCCCCCTTTTTTCGCCGTGCGGCCTGATACGTTGGGTCATATCGGTTTGTGTGGTGGGCGGGAGCGTGTCTGCGTGTTCCCACCCGGGGTATGGGTGACGGCGGTGTCCTACTCTCCCACACCCTGGCGGGTGCAGTACCATCGGCGCTGGCGGGCTTAGCTACCGGGTTCGGAATGGGACCGGGCGTTTCCCCGCCGCTATGACCACCGTCAAGCCTGTCGGATACCGCCTGTCGCTGCCGCGGGCGGGGCGTGGGAGCCGGGAATCGTATAGTCGACGCGAGACCACCCCGTCAGGGGCGTGATGGTGTAGGCGGTCGGTCCATTAGTACCGGTCAGCTCCACCCCTTACGAGGCGTCCACGTCCGGCCTATCAACCCCGTCGTCTGCGGGGGACCTCACCCAGCACACAGGCTGGATGGAGAACTTATCTTGAAGCAGGCTTCCCGCTTAGATGCTTTCAGCGGTTATCCCTCCCGAACGTAGCCAACCAGCCATGCTCCTGGCGGAACAACTGGCACACCAGAGGTTCGTCCGTCCCGGTCCTCTCGTACTAGGGACAGCCCTTCTCAATTCTCCTACGCGCGCAGCGGATAGGGACCGAACTGTCTCACGACGTTCTGAACCCAGCTCGC
>ERZ773035.827-NODE-827-length-23826-cov-3.853645_pt1 | contig 23826 bp, 19 predicted proteins | sample MGYA00511487_ERZ773035 | MGnify/ENA primary metagenome ERZ773035 (study PRJEB29015, sample SAMEA2737985) | human oral metagenome | biome: human oral; feature: human-associated habitat; material: dental | place: China | collected 2024 ...
ATCTTCTCACCTTCAAAAAGGTGTGTCAAAGCGATGTCAGCGTTATTTACATTGATATTTTTTATATCAAATTTAAACTCGCTATCTTTGCTTTTTGAAGCAGCTTTGCTCTGCATTTTTTTCTCATCTTTTGATATTTTTTTGGCTGTTTTTGTTGGTTTTTCTTCGCCAAGTCCTAGCTCGTTTATGGCGCTTAGCCCATTATCACTTAGCTCAGAAGTAAATTTAGGTTTATTTACATCAATGCTAGCGATATTTAGAGCTGTTTTTAAGATATCAAAGCCTATGCTCTTTGCAATGACTTCTGTCACATTTAAAATTTCCTTGTTTTTAGCTTTTAAATTTATGCCATTTGCATTAAGCTCATTAACACTAGCCTCACTTTTGTTGCTATCTTGTGTAAAACTTGTGCCTAAAATTTGTATGTTTGTTACGTTTGTGGTCGCATCCTTGCTAAGTGGTGCATTTATGCCACTAAGCGCAGTTTTTTCAAGGCTAAGCTCGATCTTTTCATTTAGCAAATTTGCCTTTAAATTTGAAGCATTGAGGTCTTTTAATGTAGCTAAATTTTTACTGACCTCATCTACCTTTAGGCTGCTTGCGCTTATATTTTTTAGCTCCGCTTTAGCGTCTAGCTCGCTCTTTTCATTTAAATTTGCAAGCAGCGAGATCTCATTTAAATTTAATGATTTTACGCTTGCAGCGATAGCATTTTTAAAAGAGATATCATTTAAATTTATAGCGCTTAAATTTAACGCAGCCTCTGTTTTATCCGCTATCTTACTATCAAGATCAAATTTTGGAAGCTCAAGCTCGCCAAGGCTAAGCTCGTTTGCGCCTTCATCAAGGCTTAGTCCTTTTACATTTAAAAAGCCATCTTTTAAATTTATCTTAGTTGCGTTCTCATCGGCTTTTAAAGCGTAGTTTATCTTTAAGTTTATAATGGCATTTTTTAGATTTAACGTGTCATTATCGATGAAGCTTATCGCAACTGGCTTTATGCTAAAGTCCTTCACAGTGACGCTGCCGTCTATTTTTAGAGGATTTAGCTTGATATCGCCATTTAGATCGATCTTGTGTGCCAGGCTTGAGTTTGAGTCAAATATGTGACTACCTGCGCTATTTTTCTTCGTATTTAGTGAGCTTAGCTCGTAGTTTATATCATCAAAGCTTACGTTAAATGGCTTTGTTAAATTTTGGTCGCTATATGAAAATGAGCCTTTGATGATTTTTGCATTATTTAGCGCGAAATTTATCGAGCTAGTGCTGTTATCTTCGCTGGTTGCGTTATCATCGCTTATAAAATTGCTAAAGTTAAAATTTGCCTTTTTATCTCTTGCGATCTTTACTTTTGGCTCATCTAGCCTAAAAATGTCTATCTCAACTAGCTTTTTAAAGATAGAAAATGGCTTTAGCTTAAGGTCGATCTGCTTCGTGCTAAAAAGCGGCGAAGTGGTGTTTAGCTCGGCATTTGTAGCGTTTAGCTCGAAGGTAAAGGGATTAAATTTAGCATCACCAACAAAAAGCGTTGCGTTGTAGTCTTTTAGGTATTTTGGTGCGATATTTTTGATGGCATAAGGCAGACCAAAAAAGCCAAGAAGCGTGTAGATAAGCAAAAGTGAAACTACGCAGATGCCGGTGATTAGGGCTATTTTTTTCTTTTTATCCATTGTGAAATTTACCTTTTTGTCAGCTAAAATGAGCCCTGATTTTACTTTAAAAAAGGTTAAAAGATAGTTAGAAATTTCAAATTTTCTATACATTAAATTTACACTTATCTTAATAATACTTTTATGCATTTCGTATTACTATTCGTCAAATATTTTTTAAACAAAGGAGCGAGTGATGAAGAGATTTTTGGCTTTATTGTTTTTGTTGTTTTCTGCCTTTGCTTATGCAAATGAAAATGCCGTTGTGGTCGCTATCGAGGAGCAAACACCTCGTATAAATCCACTCTACGACGAGGACCACGATCCTACGCTTTCGCTGGTTTTTTCTGGACTTACTAGCCACGATGAAAATAGCAACGTGGTGCCTGAGCTTGCCAAGTCTTGGCAGGTGAGTGATGATGGCTTGGAGTATATTTTTGAGCTAAGAGATGATGCTTTTTGGCATGACGGGGTGAAATTTAGCGCAAAGGACGTTAAATTTACCATCGAAGCGGCTCAAGATAAGAAGCTAAACGCACCTGCTATCTCAAACTACGAGGTGGTAAAAAGCGTTGAAATTTTAGGCGATTATAAAGTTAAGATCACGCTAAAAGAGCCTTTTCCGCCGTTTCTTGACGCTCTTAGCTTTGGCGTTTTGCCTGAGCATATTTTAAAGGGTAAAGATATCGCGACTGATAAATTTAACGACGCTCCTATCGGCACTGGTGCATACAAGCTTGTAAAATGGAAAAAAGATGAGAGTTTGGAGTTTGTGGCAAATGATAAATTTTACAAAGGTGAGCCAAAGATAAAAAGGCTATTTTTAAAGATAGTTGGCGATGAAAATTTAAGACTTGTAGGCCTTAAAAGCGGTGAGATCGACGTTGCGCTCATTTCTCCAACTGGTGTAAATTTCATAAAAGATGATAAAAAATTAAGCCTGCTTAAGTTTAAAAGTGCGGATTATAGAGCTTTGATGTTTAACTTCAATGATCCTCTTTTTCAAGACAAAAATGTAAGGATCGCCCTAAACTATGCGGTCAATAAAGATGAGATCGTTAAAAAACTATTTCACGGATATGCAAGCGTAGCGAACAACCCGATAGAAAAAAGCTTTGCAAATGACAGCGAGTTTAAATTTAGCTACGATCCGCAAAAGGCTAGGGAGCTACTTGAAAAGAGTGGCTTTAAGAAAAACAAGGCAGGCTTTTTTGAGAAGGACGGCAAGGAGCTTGGCTTTGACATCTACGCCTTTAATAACGACATCTTAAGGGTCAATCTAGCCAAAATTTTAAGCAGCGAGTTTGAGAAATTTGGCGTAAAAGCCAAAGCCTACGCAAAGCCAAAAACAGCTTTTGATCTAAGCAAGGTAGATAGCTTTGTCATCGGCTGGGGAAGCCCATTTGATCCAGACTTTCACACATATAGAATTTTTGGCGGATTTGCCGACATCGATGTCAATGAAAATGGCTGGAATTTTAGCCACTACAAGGACGCAAACGTCGATCTTGCCCTAAAAAACGCAAGATATACAAAGGATGTGGAGCTTAGGAAAAAATACTACAAAGAATTTCTAAAAGCGCTTTTTGAAAATCCACCTTACATTTTTATAGCCTATCTTGACTATCCGCTCGTTTTTAACAACAAAATTTCAGGCATAAAGACGCAAATTTTAGGCCACCATGGGGCTGGATTTTTATGGAACATAAGAGAGTGGCAAGTAAAATAGTGGATAAAAACTTTGTTTAGAGCCATTTTAAAAACAGCGATCTCAAGCCTTGGGTTGCTGTTTTTTATCTCATTTTTTCTATTTTTGCTCATATATTTTTTGCCAGGAAATGTCACTGACGCGATGTTTTTGCAAAGTGAGGCGGTGAGCGTGGCTGTAAAAGAGCAAATTTTAGAAAATTTGGGGCTAAAAGATGGCTTTTTTGTGCAGTATTTTAGATGGCTGGCTCACTTTGTCACGGGGGACTTTGGCACTAGTTTTGTAAGTGGGGCAAGCGTTTTTTTGCTCATTAAAGAGAGACTTTTAAACTCTCTTATTTTGTTTTTTGCTTCGTTTTTTCTGATAGTTTTTTTGTCATTTTTCTTGGGGCTTTTAAGCGCCATTTATAAAAATAAATTTGCCGATATCTTTATAAACTTTAGCTCCTTTTTGCTAGCTTCATTGCCGCATTTTTACGTAGCACTCGTGCTAATAGCTATCTTTAGCGTCTATCTAAACGTGCTGCCAAGCTCTGGCGCAAACGAGCTAGGATCTAGCGGAGTAGGGGCTAAATTTATCATCTTGCCAACGCTTGCTATCATCTTGCCACACCTTGGCGCAAACGTGAAATTTGTAAGAGACACGCTAAATCAAAGCCTAAATGCTGACTTTATCCAGACGGCTCACGCTAGAGGCTTGGGGCGCGGCAAAATTTATCTCTTTGCCATAAAGCATGCAAGCACCGATATGGTCTATTATTTCGCCACACTTGTGGCTGGCGTTTTTGCTGGCTCATACGTCATTGAGAGCATTTTTTCATTTCCGGGCATAGGCAAGCTTAGCCTTGATGCGGTGATCGCCAAAGACTATCCAGTCGCACTTGCGACCATTTTGCTAACGGCTGTTTTTGTCGTTTTTGCAAATTTACTGGCTAAAATTTTTGCCATCTTGGCAGATAAGAGAAATTTATGAGAAAAGTCATATTTTTCCTAGCCTGTTTTGTCTTTTTGTCGCTTGTCACATTTGCTTTTGTGGCGCCATTTTTTTCTAAATTTGAGCCAAATTTCACTGACTTTATGGCGGTAAATTTAGCCCCAAGTAGCGAGCATATCTTTGGCACTGACATCCTAGGCAGGGACAATCTCATAAGAGTGGTCTACGCGCTTAAAAACTCGCTTCTTATTTTGCTTTTAGCTGGCTTTTTAACGACGCTTTTCTCGCTCATATATGCATATTTTGGCACGAGCAAGAGCAGAGCTTGTGAGAGCCTTTTTGACAAGGGACTTGATGCTTTTTTAAGTATCCCAAACATCGTTTTTATCATGCTTTTTAGCTCATTTAGTAGTGGCGATCTTTTGATTACCTCTTTTATCATCGCCATTTGCTCCTTTATGCAGGGCGCAAAAGTTTTTATGCAAAATTTAAGGCTTAGTAAAAAGTGCGACTACGCCGAGCAAGCCGTGATAAATGGAGCTGGTAAATTTAGCCTTATCTGCTTTGAAATTTTGCCAAATTTAAAGCATCTAATAGTTAGTATCTTTGGCATAAACGCGATAAACGCGGTCGTTATGGAGGCCACGCTTGGCTTTTTTGGCGTGGGTAGCGATGCAAATAAAATAAGCCTTGGCATCATGCTAAATGAGAGTAAAGAGGCGCTTTTTCTGGGCTCTTGGTGGATGGTGCTTTTCCCTGGCGTGACGCTCTTTTTGCTCATCCTTGCAACCTCGATCATCACGTCAAATTCAAAAAATGGCAATATAAAAATATGATAGAGATTAAAAATTTAAACGTTTTTTATAAGGATAAGAAGCTTTTGCGAGAGCTTGATTTTGCCATGAGTGAGGGTAAATTTATAGGTATCACGGGTGCAAGTGGCAGTGGCAAATCACTCTTTGCAAAGAGCTTAATAAGGCTTTTTGATGATGAATTTAGAGTGAGGGCGGATAAATTTAGCATTTATAAAAAAGATATCTTAAAACTTAGCCAAAATGAGCTAAAAGAGCACCGAAAAAAGGTCGCTGCGCTCATCTTTCAAAACTCAGTTGCCAGCCTTCATCCGCTCTTAAACGTGGGTGATCATTTTAACGCCTATCTTGGCGGCGATAATAAATCAAATAAAGAGCTTGCATTTGCTTATTTTAGGGAGTTTGGGCTGGGTAATGCAAATCTCATCTGGCACAAATACTCATACGAGCTAAGTGGCGGCGAGGCGAGTCGTGTGCAGATCGCTCTTGCGCTTTGCCTGAAGCCAAAAATCCTAATCTGCGATGAGATAACAAGCGGGCTTGATAGCATTAGCGGTAGCCACGTGGCTGGCATCTTAGAGAGCCTAAAAGGCAAGATGAGCGTCATCTTTATCTCGCACGATGAGGCGCTGACAAACTATCTTAGTGATGAAATTTGGCAGATGAGAGATGGGCGGCTAAATTTAAAGGAAAATGCGTGAAAATAAGGCTTGAAAACGTCTCAAAAAGTTTAAGCTTTAAGGAGCATTTTAACGCTAGAGCTGAAGTTTTGCACCTTTTAGAGGGGATAAATTACGAGCTTGATGATGGCGAAAATTTAGCCATTTTGGGTCAAAGTGGCAGTGGCAAAAGCACTCTTGCAAAGCTCATATCATTTAGCGAGCCAAAAAGTGGGGGCAAAATTTATATAAACAGTGAAGAGATCACAGACAAAAATGAGCTAAAAAAAGATATCAGATATATCTTGCAAAACCAAAAACAAGCCCTAAATCCAGCGCTAAAAGTAAAAACCGCGATCGCCCACGTGAGGTCATATCTTAAGCTTAGCTTTAGCCAAAATGAGCTCAAAGAGCTTCTCTCTAATTTAAATTTAAAAGATGAAATTTTAGAGAAATATCCATCTCAGCTAAGCGGCGGCGAGGCGACAAGGGTTGGGATACTGCTAGCGCTTCTTTCAAAACCAAAAATCCTAATCTGCGACGAGATAACAAGCGGACTTGACAACGAGACGAAGCAAAAGATCATAAATTTGCTTTTAAGCTTAGATGAAAAGATCAGCATTATCTTTATCACGCACGATATCTTAAGTGCGATGAAGATAGCGCAAAAGGTGCTAATCATCGAATCTGGCAAGCAAGTGGCGTGGGGTAAATTTGAAGATCTTGCAAGCCAAAATGTCCTTAAAAAATACCTTGATGCGGCTAAATTTTATGACGCCAAACTTTGATATAATGCAAGCAAAAAGGGTCAAATTTGTTAGTTCATATCTGCTGCTCGGTCGATAGCCACTACTTTTTACAGCGCCTACGAAAAGATTATCCAAATGAACGAATAGTAGGCTATTTTTACGATCCAAATATACATCCGTATAGTGAATTTTTACTGCGTTTTGAGGACGTGAAGCGAAGCTGCGAGAAGCTAGGCATCGAGCTAATATGTGGCGAATACGACTACGAAGCGTGGCTTGGCGGCACAAAGGGGCTTGAAGATGAGCCAGAAAAGGGCAAAAGGTGCGAATATTGCTTTGATTTTCGTATGAAAGACTCCGCCAAAAAGGCGCTTGAGCTAGGACTTAGTAAGATCACGACGACACTTTTGATGAGCCCAAAAAAGGACTTTTCTCAGCTTAAAAAGGCGCTTGATGAGGCGGTGGCTGGCTTAAATTTAGAAGCCGTTGCGGTTGATTATAGAAAAAATGGCGGCACAAGCGAGCAGTTTATCCTCGCTAAAAAGGACAAACTCTATCACCAAAACTACTGCGGCTGCGTCTTTGCGCTAAAAAAACAGCGCGACTCTCAAAATTTGCCCCAAAGTGAGCTAATGAGCGAGCTACACGCAAGGGCGCTTTATGGTAGCATTGAGGCTAGGCTTGAGCTTTACAAAAAGGTGCGCCTTTGCGAGGCGAGAGGAGAGAAATTTCACTTTTTTAGAAGGCGATTTTTAAACTACAGGCTTTTGCGCGCTAGTGTTAAATTTCAAAACGCTGTGGTGCCAAGCTACTTTGTGCTCTACTCTGGCTTTAAAAGAGAGAATTTAAAGCTTAATGTGGAGCGTGACTGCGAGATCGATGATGAGCTAAAAGAGGGGGCGATATTTATGAGCATAGAGCGCTTTAATAAATTTACAAATAGCAAATTTAAAAGCGTTGATGAGCTTTGTAAAAAGCCGCTTGAGCTTGGCGCTGAGATGAAATTTCGCCGTGATATAAGCGGGGAGTTTTCGCAAAATCCTATCATCATCTTAGACGAGGTCAAAAAGGGTAGCTACGAAATTTACGTAAAGGCTGTTTTTTACAACGACAGCGAAGAAATTTTGGTTTTAGAGGGCTAAATTTAGACCCATCAAGGCTAAATTTCAGAGATTTTAAAAGAGTCTAATAATTTTTTTCTTAGTATAAATTTGTTACAATCTGCCAAAATTTACATTACTAAGGCTAAAACGTGATAGACGTCGTAGAAATTCAAAAAATTCTCCCACATAGATTTCCTTTTTTGCTTATCGATAGAGTTGTCGAGCTAGAGCCTGCAAAAAACATCGTCGCTTATAAAAATGTAACCATTGGCGAGCCGATATTTCAGGGGCACTTCCCAGGTCACCCGATCTATCCTGGCGTGATGATCATTGAGGGCATGGCGCAAGCTGGCGGCGTGCTAGCGTTTAAGAGTATGAGCGATGAGCATCAAGCTGGTATCGAGAACAAAGTGGTCTATTTTATGAGCATAGACGGAGCTAAATTTCGCCATCCAGTCCGCCCTGGAGATAGGCTAGAGTATAGATTAAATGTATTAAAACATAAAGGCAATATCTGGGTGCTTGAGGGCAAGGCATACGTCGATGATGTGCTATGCGCCGAGGCTGAACTAAAAGCGATGATAGTCGATAAATAGGCTTTTGCTTAAAAAAGAGAGACAATGAAAAATATCCACCAAACAGCAGTTATAGAAGATGGAGCGATCATTGGAGATGACGCAAATATCGAGGCTTACGCATTTGTAAGTAAAGATGCGGTCCTTGGCAACAACGTCACGATAAAACAAGGCGCAAGGGTGCTTGGCAAGACGAGGATCGGCGATAACTCTCGTGTATTTAGCTATGCGATCGTGGGTGATATCCCGCAAGATATCAGCTATAAAGATGAGGTCGATACTGGCGTCATCATCGGTGAGCACGCAACTATACGTGAGTTTTGCACGATAAACTCAGGCACGCACAAGGGCGATGGTATAACAAGAATCGGCGATAACGCCTTTATCATGGCATATTCTCACATCGCACACGACTGCATAATAGGCAGCAACGTCATTTTGGCAAATAATGCAACTCTAGCTGGCCACGTCGAGCTTGGCGACTACGCTGTTGTGGGCGGTCTTACGCCTATTCACCAGTTTGTTAGAGTGGGTGAGAGCTGCATGGTCGCAGGGGCAAGTGCGCTCAGTCAAGATGTAGTGCCATTTTGCCTAGCTGAGGGCAACAGAGCCTATATAAGAAGCTTAAATTTAGTTGGCATTAGGCGTAGATTTGACAAAGAGCAGGTTGAAGAGCTTGTTCGCGCTTATAAATTTTTGTTTAATCAAGGCATCAGCCTAAAAGATCAAGCAAATGAGCTGATCGCAAAAACCAGCGACGAAAACGTAAAGAAAATGTGTAAATTTATATTAGAAACGACAAGAGGAATTCCGCTTGCAAAAGGAAGAGATTAATGGCTAGAAAGTGTAATTTTTGTGGCGAGGCTGAGTCTGCTGAGAGAAGATTATTAGCAGATATCGAAGGAAACGCCTATATATGCGAGTACTGTATAGCAGCAGCATACGATATGATACATGGTGATACGAGTGTAGAAGAGAGCAAAAACGAAGAGGCGATAGAGTATCAAAAGCTCACTCCAAAGGAGCTAAAAGCGGTACTTGATAACTACGTGATAGGCCAAGATAGGGCTAAAAAGGTCTTTAGCGTCGGCGTATATAACCACTATAAGAGAATTTTTAAACAAAGCGACATCAAAGACGACACCGAAATTTCAAAGTCAAACATCTTGCTTGTTGGTCCAACTGGTAGCGGCAAGACGTTGATGGCTCAGACTTTGGCGAGATTTCTTGACGTGCCTATCGCGATTTGCGACGCGACAAGCCTAACTGAGGCTGGATATGTCGGTGAGGATGTTGAAAATATCCTTACAAGGCTCTTGCAAGCTGCAAATGGCGACGTGAAAAAGGCGGAGCAGGGCATTGTATTTGTCGATGAGATCGATAAGATCGCTAGAATGAGCGAAAACAGAAGCATCACAAGAGACGTCTCAGGTGAGGGTGTGCAGCAAGCGCTTTTAAAGATCATAGAAGGTAGCGTCGTAAATATCCCACCAAAAGGCGGCAGAAAGCATCCAAATCAAGACTTCATCCAGATAGATACGACAAATATCTTATTTGTTTGCGGCGGTGCATTTGACGGACTTCTTGATATCATCGAGCGCAGAGTTGGCAAAAACGTACTTGGCTTTAACCAAGAAAAACGTGGCAAAAACGAAAAAGAAAATTTACTAAGCCTGCTTGAGCCAGACGATCTTGTAAAATACGGCCTCATCCCAGAGCTCATCGGCAGACTTCACGTGGTGGCTACATTAAATGAGATAACAAAAGAGGATATGGTTAAAATTTTGACCGAGCCAAAAAATGCGATATTAAAACAATATCAAAAGCTTTGTGCGATCGACGGCGCTGCGCTTAAATTTGATGATGAGGCACTTGAAGAGATAGCGAGCCTTGCTATCGAGCGAAAGACTGGAGCAAGAGGGCTTAGAAGCATAATGGAAGAGCTCATGACAGATATAATGTATGATCTGCCAGAGCTAAAAGACTACGATATCGTGATCTCAAAAGAGACGGTAAAAGATAAGGCAAAGCCGATTTTGGTAAAGCACAATAAATTAACAGCGTAAAGGAAATAGATGTTTTTAGATCAGGTTATAGGTTTTTTCTCAAGTGATATGGGTATAGATTTAGGTACGGCAAACACTTTGGTTTTGGTAAAAGATAAGGGAATAATCATAAATGAACCATCAGTTGTTGCGGTAAGACGTGAAAAATATGGAAAACAAAAAATTCTAGCAGTCGGCCACGCTGCAAAAGAGATGGTGGGAAAAACTCCTGGAGACATCGAGGCGATAAGACCGATGAGAGATGGCGTTATCGCGGACTTTGACATGACAGAGAGGATGATACGCTACTTTATAGAAAAGACTCATAGAAGGAAAAATTTCTTACGCCCAAGGATCATCATCTCAGTTCCTTACGGACTTACTCAGGTTGAGAGAAAGGCTGTTAGAGAGAGCGCGCTAAGTGCTGGCGCAAGAGAGGTATTTTTGATAGAAGAGCCTATGGCAGCAGCTATTGGTGCAAATTTACCAGTTCGCGAGCCACAAGGCAACCTTGTAGTTGATATCGGCGGTGGTACGACTGAGATCGGTGTCGTCTCACTTGGCGGTCTGGTAATATCAAAATCTATCCGCACAGCTGGTGATAAGATAGATAGCAGCATAGTTAATTACATAAAAGAAAAATACAACTTACTAATAGGCGAGAGAACAGGCGAGGAGATAAAGATCGCTGTGGGCTCTGCTGTGCAGCTTGAAAAAGAGCTAAGCGTAGTGGTAAAAGGACGCGATCAAGTGAGCGGTCTTTTAAGTAGGGTTGAGCTAACAAGCGAGGATGTGAGAGAGGCTATGAGAGAGCCGCTAAAAGAGATCGCAGACGCGCTAAAAACTGTGCTTGAGATGATGCCGCCTGATCTTGCTGGCGATATCGTCGAGACTGGTATTGTGCTAACTGGTGGTGGAGCGCTTATTAGAGGGCTTGATAAGTTCTTATCTGATATCGTTAAGCTTCCAGTATTTGTAGCTGATGAGCCGCTTCTTGCTGTTGCTAGAGGCACAGGCAAGGCACTTCAAGAGATCGGACTTTTACAACAGCTAACAAATGAAGAGTAAGATTGTTCTTTTTGTTTTTATAGCGTTGCTTGCTGGTGCCTCGATGTTTAAGGGCGAAATTTTAAGCAACATATCTATCAAATTTAGCAACTACGCTATAAATTCATACGACAATTTTGCCAAAAGCGTGAAAGATTATATAAACGAATATTTTAGGCAGGCTAGTGAGATAGAAAAACTAAGAGCGCAAAACAAAGAGCTAGAGCGCTCAGCTACGCTTTTATCTACTTTTGCAAACGAGCTAAATCAAATTTTAAAAGATAAAAACTCAACTGCCTACGCCCCAGCCGTAAAGCTAGTAAAAGGGCTTAGTTACGTGCATATCGGGGATTATAATAAAATTTGGATAAGCGAGTTTGAAGGATACGACCCAAATAAAATTTACGGGCTCATCTATCAAGGAAGTAGCGCTGGCATCGTCATCGCAAAAGACGGCAAGCCGCTAGCTTACTTGCAAAATGACCCAAAAAGTATATTTGCAGTCTATATAGGAAATGACAAAATTCCAGGCGTCGCGCATGGAAATCAAGGTCAAATAATGGTGAAATTTATCCCACAATGGCTCAGCCCAAAAGAGGGTGACGAGGTCTTTACGAGCGGGCTTGACGGGATATTTTTTAGTGGGGTGCCAGTAGGGCGCGTGAGTAAAATTTTAAAAGAGAGCTCCTATCAAAGCGTGATAGTTGAGCCCTATGCAAAGCTAAACATACCAAACTACCTATACGTTGTAACAAAGGAAAAATGATGCCAAAAAGAACAGATATAAATACCATTTTGCTAATCGGCTCAGGCCCTATCGTCATCGGTCAAGCCTGCGAATTTGACTACTCAGGCACGCAAGCAGCCAAGACGCTAAAAGAGCTTGGATACCGCGTAGTGCTTATCAACTCAAACCCAGCCACCATCATGACTGACCCAAATTTCGCCGACGCAACGTATATAGAGCCGATCACAAAAGATAGCATTTTAAAGATCATCGAAAAAGAAAACATTGATGCTATCTTGCCAACGATGGGCGGTCAAGTGGCGCTAAATGCCGCTATGGAGGTCTTTGAGAGCGGCCTTTTAAAGGATGTCAAATTTCTTGGTGCAAACCCAGAAGCGATAAAAAAAGGCGAAGATAGACAAATTTTTAAAGCGACCATGCAAAAGATCGGCATGGACTTGCCTGAGAGTAGATATGCTTATAACATGGACGACGCGCTAAATGCGGCAAATGAGATAGGCTTTCCACTCATCATAAGAGCTAGCTACACGCTTGGTGGCGCAGGAAGCGGCGTGGCTTACAATATGGACGAATTTAAAGAGCTAGCCAACACCGGCCTTGACGCAAGCCCGATACATGAAATTTTGATAGAAGAGAGCTTGCTTGGCTGGAAAGAGTACGAGATGGAGGTCATTAGAGATAGAAATGATAACTGCATCATCGTCTGCTCGATCGAGAATTTCGACCCAATGGGCGTTCACACAGGTGATAGTATCACGGTCGCACCAGCACTCACGCTCACAGATAAAGAGTATCAGGCGATGCGTGACGCTAGCTTTGCCATACTTCGCGAGATCGGCGTTGATACTGGCGGCAGCAACGTGCAGTTTGCCATAGATCCAAAAACGGGCCGCATGATCGTTATCGAGATGAACCCACGCGTTAGCCGAAGCTCAGCACTAGCAAGTAAGGCTACTGGCTACCCGATCGCAAAGGTAGCGACACTTCTAGCAGTTGGTTTTAGCCTAGATGAGATCAAAAACGACATCACAGGCACGCCTGCTAGCTTTGAGCCGGTGATCGACTACATCGTGACAAAGATCCCGCGTTTTACATTTGAGAAATTTCCGGGATCAAACCCATATCTAGGCACTGCGATGAAGTCAGTTGGCGAGGTTATGGCGATTGGCAGGACATTTAAAGAGAGTATCCAAAAGGCGCTTTGTAGCCTAGAGCGTGATCTTTGCGGATTTAACAGCCTTAGCCTAGAGAAAAACGCCTTAGTTTATGGCATCAGAAATGCAAATGAGAGAAGAATTTTATATCTAGCGCAAGCCTTTAGAGATGGCTTTAGCGTGGCTGAGGTGCATGAGTTTAGCAAGATCGATCCTTGGTTTTTGGAGCAAATTTATGAGATAGTTAAATTTGAAGATAAGATCGACATGGATATCTTAAATAACGAAGAGCTACTGCGAGAGGCCAAAAGCATGGGCTTTTCAGACAAGATGATAGCTGTGCTTATAAATGAAAAAGACGATCTTGAGCTTAGTCAAAATGATATCTATTTTGCTAGGCAAAAGCTTGGCATCGAGCTTGAATACAACGAGGTCGATACTTGCGCGGGCGAATTTAAGGCGCTAACGCCATATCTTTACTCAACCACAAATATCACTAAATTTCCTAAAAAAGAGCCTGTAAAAGATACTAAAAAGGTGATGATAATAGGCGGCGGTCCAAACAGGATCGGCCAGGGTATAGAGTTTGACTACTGCTGCGTGCATGCAAGCTACGCCTTAAGAGACCTTGGCATAAAAACGATAATGTATAACTGCAACCCAGAAACCGTCTCAACCGACTACGACACTAGCGATATTTTGTATTTTGAGCCTATCGATTTTGAGCACGTTAGATCAGTCATCGAGCGTGAAAAGCCAGACGGCGTGATCGTGCATTTTGGAGGTCAAACTCCGCTTAAATTTGCAAAACGCCTAAGTGTAATCGGCGCTAAGATCATCGGCACAACCGCAAGAGTGATCGACGTGGCCGAGGATAGAAAGAAATTTAGCGAATTTATAAATAAAATAGGCGTCCTTCAGCCTAAAAATGACACCGCCACTAGCCTAGAAGAAGCCTTGCAAAAGGCCGCAACTATCGGCTATCCAGTGCTTGTTCGCCCAAGCTACGTCCTTGGCGGCAGGGCGATGAGAAGGGTGCATAATGAGAGCGAGCTAAAAGAGTATATGAGTGAGGCGGTAAAGGTTAGCAACCACTCGCCAGTGCTACTTGATAAATTTTTACAAGATGCAAAAGAGCTCGACGTGGATGCGATATGTGACGGCAAAGAGGTCTATATAGGTGCTATAATGGAGCACATCGAGGAGGCTGGAATTCACTCTGGCGATTCAGCTTGCATATTGCCACCGATGAGCTTAAGTGCAGAAATGATAAAAAAAGTGGAGAAGCAAACCAGAGATATCGCGCTAAATTTAGGCGTTGTAGGCCTTATGAATATCCAGTTTGCTATCTATGAAAACGAGCTTTATATGATCGAGGTAAATCCTCGCGCGAGCAGGACCGTGCCGTTTGTGAGCAAGGCTACTGGCGTGCCTATGGCAAAGGTGGCAACAAGGGTTATGTGGCAGGGAAATTTACGTGAGGCGCTTAAATTTTATGATGATTACAAGGTCGTTTATGAAGATGGCGACATCTTAAAACCTCGCGTAAGCTCGCATGTTTGCGTAAAAGAGTGCGTGCTACCGTTTAACAAGCTAAGTGGAGCTGATCTCATCCTTGGCCCTGAGATGAAGAGCACGGGCGAGGTCATGGGTATAAGCCACGACTTTGCAAGCTCATTTGCAAAGAGCCAGATCGCTGCTAGCAACACTTTGCCAAGCAAGGGCAGGGTATTTTTAACGCTAGCTGACGCTGATAAATCTTACGCGCCAGATCTTGCAAAAGAGCTAATAGCACTTGGTTTTAGCGTCATCGCAACTGGCGGCACACATAAAATTTTAAGCGAAGCTGGCGTGGAGGCTGAGTTTGTCTATAAGATAAGCGAGGGCAGACCAAACGTCGAAGATAGACTAAAAAATGGCGATATAGCACTTGTTATAAATACAAGCGATACTAAATCAAGCGTGGATGATGGCAAAAAGATCCGCCAAAATGTGCTTAGATTTAAGATCCCATACTTCACAACTATCCGTGCAGCGCTAGCAGCTGCTAAGTCACTAAGCACAGTTCAAACTGGCAAAGCACTTGAAGTAAAAAGCTTGCAAGAGTATCTAAGCGAGAAATGAACCAAAAAGAGTGCGTAATAGAAGCGTTAGCTAGCCTTGGTGGCATGGCAACGCTTTTGATCTTTACCATAAAACTGATGTTAGCACTTGGGGTAGCAAAACTCCATTTGCTAGTATAAGACGGATAGTGCAGACTAATAAAGAATTTTATAAGATTAGAGCTGGGCTTTGGGGACTTTGTGAGTTTAGAGATAAAGTTTTAGCCAAAACAGGCGATAGTAAGAGCGAGCAAAATGAGAAATTTACACATTCTTATTTTCAAGGTGTTATGCCAAGATAGTAAATTTAAGGCATTTTCAAACGTTTATTCATGCTCAAGATAAGAATAAAATTTATAAATCAGACAAGAAGCTTTGTGAGCTTGTGAGCTTGAGTGAGAAATAGTAAATTTAGTGGCGGTTTTGGCTGCCACTAGCTAAATTTCACTTCTATTTAATTAGCTATTTTTTAAAGCGCTAGCTACCTTTAAAGCACTTGCAAAGGCTAGATGCAGGTTGTATCCGCCAAGCATACCAGTGATATCTAAAACCTCTCCTATAAAATAAAGCCCTTTTACGCTTTTACACTCTAAATTTTCATCTAAAAACTCTGTTTTTACGCCACCTTTTGTAACTTCAGCCCTTTCAAAGCCAAATGTCCCAGCTGGGGCAAAATGATAAGCAAAAAGCCTTTTTATGATATTTTTTTCATCATCACTAAATTCATAATAAGCTCTATCTTTTAAGCCAAAATTTCTTAAAAACTCCAGCACAAATCTCTTTGGCAAAGGCAAAACTGAGCTAAGCTGCTTTTTGCCATTTACTAAATTTTTCTCACTAAATTTAGGCAGAAAATTTATGCAAATTCGACCCTTTTGCCAAAAGAGTGAGGCATTTAGTATCGCTGGACCGCTTATGCCTCTATGTGTAAAAAGCAGATCGCCACTAAATTTATAGCTCTCGTTTTTGGTATTTATCACTACATCTGCGCTTAGACTAACACCACTAAGCTCTTTAAACCAAAACTCATCTTTTTGCACGCTAAAGCCAACAAGAGCAGGGGTAAAAATCAGAAATGGATGAGAAAATGGGTTAAATTTATCAGTTAAATTTAGTTTTTTAGATTGGCAGTAAATTAAATTTACTGCATATTTATGCTTCCAGCTGGAGCGGGCATATCGCCCTTTTCATCGACGAAAGGAGGCCCTTTTTGAAGTAGCGCAGTCACTTCGGAGGCAACCTTTGGATCCATCTTAGCCATGATAGTTGATATCTTTTTTGCATCAAGGGCGTAAAGGATAGTGGCTGCATTTGATCTAGGCATTTGCGAGAGCACCTCGGCTGCTGCGCCATCTTTCATTTTGGCGTAGGATTCATTGACTTTATCAGTCGTCATCGTGCGAAGCTCTTTTAAAATTTTCTCATTTTTAGCGACAACTTCGTCGATCTCTTTGCGTTTTTGCTCGATCACTTTCATTGTCGCATTCAGATCAGCCTCTTTTTTGGCAAGCTTTTTGTTGTTCTCTTCATAAGCCGCAGCCGAGCTTGCTCGAAAGACCTCTAGGGCTTGACGCTGCTCGTCGATGACCTCAAGTTCCTTTGAAATTTCCTCTTTTCTAGCTTCAAAGATCTGAGTGCAATCAACCGGCACTTCAAAGCAAAATGCAAAATTTATAACCATAAAAAAGAGTAAAGCAGCTCTCATCACGCCTCGCTTTTGGCTGCAAATTTCATAACCGCAAACTCATCAAGAGCAAGCGCTTCAGCCTTTTGTATGCGTTTTATCTCTTTTTTAAATTCTTCTTTTTCTAGATATTTCATCTTTTCATACTCTAAATTTGCATTTTTATATTTGTGCTCGTAGTGCAAGACCTCTTTTTTTGCTATCTCTAAGCTCTCTTTGCAGGCACTTAGCTCGGCTCTTGCTATATTTATGAGCTCTAAATTTTCTCTTAGCTCGCCTATGTTGCCACTTTTTGGCAGGCTAAACTCATTAAGCTTGGCCCTTAAGAGTGCTATTTTTTCTTCAGCGTTTCTTACATTTAGCCTAGCAACGACGAGCTTAGCCTCTACCTTATCCATCTCCTGCTTTTTGACGCGGACGACGGAGGTAAATTTACTTTTCATCTAATGATCGTATCGCTTCTTTCAGGGCTTGTTGAGATGTAGCCAACCTTCACGCCAGTTAGCTCCTCGATACGCTCGATATATGCTCTTGCGTTTGCTGGCAAGTCTTCATATCTGCTGATGCCTTTTACGCTGTCCCAGCCTGCAAGCTCCTCATAAATAGGCGTTGCATTTTCAAGATCTGTTGGCACGTAGTCGATCGTCTCGCCGTTATATTGATACGCTTTGCAAATTTTTACCACTTCAAAGCCATCAAGCACGTCAAGCTTCATAAGCGCATAAGTATCGACGCCATCAAGCCTTGAAGCGTATTTTACGCTTACTGCGTCAAACCAGCCACAACGTCTGCGGCGGCCTGTTGTTGTGCCAAATTCTTTACCGATCTCGCACATCTTATCGCCATTTGTGCCTTTGTCTTCAGTTGGGAAAGGTCCGTGTCCTACGCGAGTTGTATATGCTTTGATGACACCTATTACCTTGCCTATCTCTTTTGGATTTAGTCCAAGGCCTGTGCAAGCGCCAGCGCTTATGGTATTTGAGCTAGTTACATAAGGATATGTGCCGTGATCGATGTCTAAAAGTGTGCCCTGAGCGCCTTCAAGTAGGACTTTTTTATCTTCATCAAGCGCTTTCCAAACTAAATTTGTAGTGTTTGCGATAAATGGAGCAAGCACCTCTTTATATCTTTTTAGCTCTTCAAGTAGCTCATTTTCTTCAGGTATCTTTACGCCAAGAGCGTCAAATACGGGTTTATTTGTTTCAAAATCATGCATCAAAGCATCGCACAAGCGCTCTGGCTCAAGTAGCTCACCAACTCTGTGGCCGCTTCTGCTTATCTTGTCTGCGTATGTTGGTCCGATGCCTTTACCAGTCGTTCCGATCGCTTTTTCGCCTTTTAAGCGCTCTTTTGCTTGATCGACTTGGCTGTGGTAGCTTAAATTTAAGTGTGCTTTGTCGCTTATATAAAGTCTGCCCTCTAAGTTGTCAAATTGAGCCATCTCAGTGATGAGCACCTCTGGAGAGACAACGACGCCGTTGCCGATGATATTTATGATATTTTTGTGCAAAATTCCGCTTGGGACAAGGTGAAGCGCGTATCTTACGCCATCGACCCAGATCGTATGACCAGCGTTGTGGCCACCTTGAGAGCGACAAATCATGTCATAGTTTAGTCCTAGCATATCAACTATCTTGCCTTTACCCTCATCACCCCATTGAACACCAACTACTAAATCAGCCTTTCTCATTCTTACTTCCTTAAATTAATTTTTTCTTCTATCAATGCATCAGTATAAACAGCGAACCCGCTGCTTGAAATATCGTCTATTTCATAGCTTCCGCCACTTGCTAAGATGGCGTTGTCTTTTAAAAATCTAAAAAATAAACTATCATAATATCTCATTTTTGAGTAATATAGCGGAACTATTCTTAAATTTTTATATTCTAGTGATTTGGCTACGTTTTGTAAATTTTTTAGCGCCTCTTTTAGCTTATCAGGGACTAAATTTACTATCTCATCAAGCTCGCTAGCGTCCTTTAAAAGGGCTAGTTTGCTAAGCCACGGCACGTTTTGGGCTAAAATTTTTTCTAGCCATGAGTTTTCAAAAATTTCTATCTCTAAGTTTAAAATTTCGCAAATTATCCTTGGGATTTGCATGTTGCTAAGCTGCAAACAAGCGCCGATCTCAAGCTCGCTAAAGAGCTTTGCTACGATGTTTATGCTCTTTAAGATGTCGTTTTCACCGATAAGCTCAGCGCCTATTTGATAAATTTCTTGGCTTGGGTAGCGAAAGACTGGCTGGATGTAAAACCACCTCTTTGGCTCATTTGCCTTAAGCCTTCTAAGCACGATCCTAACGGTATCGACCGTGCTATCAGCCCTTAGGCTTATCTCGTGGTTTAGACTGTCGCTAAAGCGCAGAAGATTTGTCGCATCTACGCTTAGATGTTGATGATACGAAAAAAACGGCGTTACGATCTCGCTAAAACCTTCATCTTCTAAAATTTCACTCGCTTTTTGCTCGATTTTTCTCTTTAACTTCGCACTTTTTGCAAAGTAAAGTTTGCTTCCGTTTGGGATCTCGTGCTCATAAACATTTACATCACTCAACTCTTATCTCCTTACTAAAACCTAAATTTATATCGCACTCTTTGATGATGGACACGGCTAAATTATAGAGTTCGCCGCTGTCACTACTGCTTGCTAGTTTGCTTAAATTTATAGAAATTTCTTGATTAAATTTACCTATATTTTTTATCTCGTCTTCTATTTTTTGCTTTAGGCTTTGTGCTAGTTTGTCGTCTTGATTTAAATTTGCTATCACTTCGTTTGCAAGCTCTTTTAGCACGACTAAGCCTTTGAAAAGCTCGAAATTCTCGCTATTTTTATAGTCTTTTATGTGTAGATATGGTCTTTCAAATTTAAACGAAGCAGCATCTTTTGCCAAAAGTGCCAATGAGAAAATGTTGCCTTGAAATTTATCAAAACCAAGACCAAGTAAAAACTCAAGCGTTCTTTTGTCATCGATATTTTTTATAGTCGCATTTAGTCCAAATTTATCAGCCACAAACCTTATCATATTTATGCTCTCAAGTGCCTCTTTTGAGTTAAAGATATGCTGGCAAAATTTATTGTCTATATTAAAGCGGTTTGTCTTTAGCATGCCAAGAGCTTCTATCGAGCTTGAGTATGAGGCAAAGTCATCAAGCGAGAAGTGTATGCCAAGCTCTTTATATTTTCTCACATAAATTTCTAAAACTTCTAAATTTGTAGCTGTTGCAGCGTCGATAACATCGATGATAAGCCCAGTTGGATCAAGGCTTTTATCCTCTTCAAATATCGCTTTAAATTTATGCCAAAATTCTTCTGTAAAGAGCTTTTTAACGCTTAAATTTACGCGAACCTTTGCGCTTATACCATTTTCTAGCCACATTTTTCTTGCTAAAAGCGCCTCTTTTATCGTAAATAAAGCGATATTACTCGATGCGCTACTTGTCTTTATAAGTGGTAAAAAGTCGCTTGGATAGATGATCTCGCCATCTTTTCTCCATCTAATAAGCGCTTCAAAACTTAAAGTCTCGCCCGTGCTAAAGCTGATCTCTGGTTGAAATTCTAAAAACATCTCGCCAGCGTCAAGCGCTTTTAAAATTTTTGAGCCATCTTCGTATTGGCTCTTAAAATAGACATCTTTTTTCGCATCAAATGTATAGCTTCTGTTTTTGCCGCTTATTTTGGCTTGATACATCGCCCAGTCGGCTCTTTGTAGCACATCATCAGCCCCAAGCTCAGGCTCAGCCAAGGCTATGCCTACGCTAGCGCTTGCTTTTAGTTTTAGCTCGTCTATCTTTACTTCATCTGAAGCTAGCCTTAGCATATTTTGCGCTATCTCATAGACTTCACCTAAATTTTCGTAGTTTATGACGCCTACAAACTCATCTCCGCCTATCCTTGCAAAGATATTTTTGCCATTAAACATAGCGCCTATCTTTTCAGAGATAGCTACTAGAAATTTATCGCCTATTTGGTGGCCGAAGTTGTCATTTATACTCTTAAAATCATCCATATCAAGGTAGATGACGGCTATTTTTTGTTCATTTTTTTGTATGAGAGAATTTAGCTTGTTGTAGAGTAAAAATCTATTTGGTAGCTTTGTGAGCGGATCGTGATATGCGATAAATTCTAGATATTTTTCATTTTGTGCTTCGTTATTTGCTAGCATTGCTAGCATGATGTAGCCAGTTTTTTTCTCATTTGCATCGATAAGCGGTAAAATTTCTATGACTTCAAGCTTGCTTTTGTTTTTATTATTTTCGCTCCAAACCTTGCCACTCCACGAGCCGCCTTGGTTTATAGTCTCTATGATCTGGTGTTTTATATCACTTAAGCCTTGCTTTATAAAGGTGATATCTTTTAGATATACGCTATCTTTTGCGCCCGCACTTTCAAAAAATGCGTCATTTGCGTCAATGACCCTCATCTCCTCATCAAGCAAGACGACCTCTTCTTTGCTAAATGAGAAAATTTTTGCAAGCAGGTCTTGGCAGACAAAGAAGCTATCTTCTAGGCTAAGGTCTCTTAACGTGCCTTTTATCAAGCTTACTTCGCCAAATTCGTCGTATTCAAGCGCTTTTGCCCTTAGTCTAAAGTGTAAAATTTCTTTATCTATGCTGTAAAGCTTGATATCTTTGATATATGTTTGAGCGTCTCTTAAGCTCTCAAAAAAGCTATAAAAACTATCAAACTCATCAACAAAGACCGACTTTGCTTGCTCGAAATTTAGAGTGCTTTGCGTGCCAAGAATTTTACTTAGCTCGTCTGAGATGTTGAGCATGTCGCTTCTTTTATCCCAAGTAAAGACATTTGCCTCACTCGCCCAAAGCAGTGCCTTGCTCTCTTTGCTTTGCTTTTCAAATCTCTCTTGAAGCTTTAGCATATCGCTAAGATCGGTAAATGAGTAGATGACCTTTTGCTCATCTGCATCGATAAATTTAGCCTTTATCTTAAATGGAATTTTCTTGCCGTAAGCGTTTGTCATATTTGCTATGAAATTTAGCTCTTCATTTTTAAAGCTTGCTTGTAAAAAGGCTTTTTTACTTGCTAGCATGGCAGCTTTAAAGCTATCAAAGTCCTCGCTTGCGATGATATCTTCTAAATTTATGAGACCTTGGCTTTGGACGTTAAAAATTCTCTCGACATTGTTTGTACTTTGGATGATCAAAAATGGCTCTTGTGCCGAAGCGATGGCGATGACATTTGGTGATAAAAAGACGTAGCTTTTGATGATATCGTCATTTCTTTGCGTCATCTTTTCTTGAGTGATATCTTTTATGAGTATGAAATTTAGCCTTGTGTTTTCTAGCTCAAAGCTACTTTGGGTCGCTAAAACGTCGATTATCTCGCCATTTTTACGCCTTAGCTTAGCTTCATACGATAGATCATTATTTATAGCGTTTTCTCTATCTTCTGCTAAATTTTTAGACTCATCTTCAAGTAGCTCTTTGATATTTAGATCTGCTACGTCATCTTTTTTGTAGCCTAGATTTTCTAAAAGAGCGTTGCTAATGTCCGTGATGACGCCAGTATAAGCGTCATAGACCACGATCTTTAAAAAGCTCTTTTCAAATACATAGCCAAATCTACTCTCGTAGCTTTGTGCCATCTCGTAAGCTTTATCTCTATCTTCGTAGAGTTTTTTGATGCTGTTATTTAGCGAGGTAAATTCTTTTACGTCAAATTTTTCATCAGCCAGCCTACTTTTATCTGCCGCAAAAAGAGCGATTCTAATAAATGGAGAGAGAATTTTATCTTTTATATATGAGTTATCACGTAGCCAAAGTATACTAAATGCGACAAAACACAAGAACGAAAGCACGACTAGAACTAGCTGGATAAAGATCTGTGCTTGCCTGCTAGAGCCTGTTATGACAAATAGCTTTTGCTCCTCTAGGTAGCTGATCTTGTAAAAATTCATATCCTTTAGTATAAAAATGATCTTGTCAGCTTTAAACTCGCCACCTTGCGAGATATATTTGTTAAAGTCTTCTTTTATAAATTTTCTATAAAACTCATCTCTTGAGAGGTTGCCATCTTTATCGACCAAAAAGACGTATGCGGCAAAATTTTTGTTATAGCCTGTATCGACCTTCTTTTTTAAAAGATTTGGATTTAGCTGAATGAGAATTTTATTGCCATTTTTTAGTCCGTAAGCTATGTAGATATCTTTAAAGCGTCTATTTTTATAAAATCTATCAGAGAGCCTAAACTCGCCCTCTTTGATGTCTGAAAACCACGAGATATCGTAGTTGTGTAACTCAAAAGCGCCCTCAAATTTACGCTGATAAAGCAAGGAGTTGTCTTTTGCTATCACGTAAAAAGCGGCGTAAAATTTACTTGTATTGCTATCGTCGTTAAATGGCTCTATGCCATTTTTAATAAGTCTTGCCTTTGTAGAGATGTTGTCTTTTACATCTACAAATGTACTCACGATATTGTTTCTAGTGATAAAATTTAGTGTTGAAATTTCATATTTTATATCGTTTATGCCAGCAAATATGACAAAAAGTGCAAGAAAGATAAAGGCAAAAAGAATTAGTGCTATCTTTACATAGAACCTCTTAAAAATCTGCAAAACTGGTTTAGCGCTATTTTTTTGCATTAAATTTAAGCCTCGCTTTTTAAAACTAGCCATGATTTTAACGCAAATTTACTTTTTTTAGCTTATAAAATGCCTTTTTGTTTAAATTTAAAGAGATCACAGGGCGTTTTGCCCCGTGAGTTAGTATATCCAAGTGACAATATCTGATCTTTGTCTGCGGTATTTTTCTGGCTGTGGGTTTAAGCGGTAGCCAAATGGCACTAAAATAGCCACTCTTTGCTCGCTCTCATCAAGCCCTAAAATTTCATTTAAAGCGTGTC
>ERZ773035.833-NODE-833-length-23758-cov-6.595663_pt1 | contig 23758 bp, 17 predicted proteins | sample MGYA00511487_ERZ773035 | MGnify/ENA primary metagenome ERZ773035 (study PRJEB29015, sample SAMEA2737985) | human oral metagenome | biome: human oral; feature: human-associated habitat; material: dental | place: China | collected 2024 ...
GTAAAAAACTTTTTTATATGATCAATTAAGGCTACCTCATCAGTACTGTTTTGTGTTATAATGGACATGGCATAAATCTCCTTTGTTAGAATTTTTTTCTGATAACTACATTATAGCAAAGATTTAGGTTTATGCCTTTTTTTATTGGCTGAAATATTGAATTTTCAATGTGCGTTACACCTTAAAGGTGTGAGAAGTTTGAGTTAAATATCAATGATACATTACACTAGCTTTAACATTATCTGAAATATTATCATAGTATATATTTCCTATAGAAGATTCTATTTTCGTAACTAATTTATTATTATCACCCTCTATAAAAGCTACTTTAGGGCTAACTATAATCTTTATTATATAAATAATAATAGCTTTGTATCTATTCTTTTCCCCTGTTTGACATATTTCTTTGCAGTATGTTGTTATAAGGCATAGCATTCATAGGCTTTTATCTTCTTTCCTCTTCTATCATAATCATAGGTCTTACTTCTTGTACTCTATACTTGTAACTTCTTCTAAAGCATTCTTTCTTTTGAAAAGCCTTCTTTTATCACCATAGGTGCACCCCTTCCATAATATTTTTTATTAAGCACCACCTAGGCTAACACTTAATATGGTTTCTCTTTAAAACCCTCCTACCAATCGATCCCATAAAATATATCCCATCTTTTCCATTTAGTTAATTCGATCTTTTCTTTACTCTCCAAATCTACTATAAAAAAGTGTAATTGCTTTATATCATCCCACATATACGGGACATCTGCCACAGTATAAAATAGGTACTTTTCATCAGAAGAAAACTTGAGATCTAAAATATACTGAAAAAATAGTGATTGTTTTATAACACGCTCTTTCTTTTTAGTCTCCAAGTCATATATATAGAGCTCAGGTTCCTTATAATATACAAGCTTGCTTTTGTCAGCGGACATCTCCATAATTCCATCCAAGTCAACAAAATCTGTTTTAGGAATATTTAACACAAGTTCTAAGTCGCTGTTATCAAGTGCTCTATCTACACCTTTTTCTATTTTTCTTTTAAAAATTTCTCCGCTTGTTTCCAAAAATATGACTTCTTCGGAGTTTTCTTCCTTTATAAAATAACTGTAGTTTCTATCATTATACCTATGCAATACTTCCATATGCCAAATATCGTTCTCCTTAGTAAGGTAACATATAATATTTCTCCAGCTCTCCCATGAAAATGTATAACCGTCTTTGTAATATTTAGGCATATGTATATCTGTTGATCCGGGTCCGGAATACTTGATCTCATCCAAACCCAATTCTTTAGCACAGGCATTTAGATCACTGAGGCTTATGATAGGTGTAAATGTATTATCTTTAATATCAAGTTCTGCTATTCCTTGAAATTCATCCTCACATACAGCTCCAATAATACGCTCATGATCTTCGCTATATGACAGTTCGTAAAAGACAAAGTCGGAAATTTTTTCGTATTTGTCACTACTTATATCATATTTAAAGGTTCCTATATCTCCATTCTCCAATCTGGCTGAGAACACTATAGGTAACTGATTTGAGGGTTTCTCTATCATCTTTCTACTTGTCTGACTTTTATATATATAAAATATGGCTAGAACAGCTATTAAAAAAAGAATTGTGCTTATTACTTTTTTCTTCATTTCACTCTCCTTAATTACATGTAGTACATTTTATTTGATCAGTAGGTACAAAATACAATTGTGGATGAATTTCATTCCAAATATAATTCAGATCACCAAATATTGCATTTTCATACCCTAGTGCTTTATCATAAATTTTTGATACATTATAAATATATACATCGTTTGGAACAGGATCTCCGCCTGTAGACATAGTTACTCCTCCTGCTCTCATCCATTTTCTAGCATTTATATCACAGTTGTTTGCTAATAAATGATAGTCCGGAAAATCATAACCTATGCCATTTACACTTAGTATGGTTTCTTTTGCTGCCTGTGCCATTTTTTTACCATCAGCATCTTTTATAGGAAAGTAAATGCCTCTATTATATGTTTCTGTACCCTTTATTCCTCCAGCTTTAGTCACATTATCAAAAACATATTCGCTATTTTCATTTTTAACACCCCACTTTGCTCCAAGATTTATTCCATATGCATAGTTGACATTTGCCTCACTATATCCATACATAACTGTAAGAGAAGGATCTACACAATCATAACTGTATAAATCACCTGTGTCATCACTTCTAAGTAACAGCATGGCTACATGTCCAAACCCTTTTGCACCTGATGTGGAATTTAGATAAAACACTCCAACATAAGGAGCTCCATTATCATTTTTTAACACATCTCTTTCAGCATTTTTCCTTGGTATATTTACAGGTGGCTCAACTAAGGGTGTTTCCGGGTATAAACCATTCCTATCTACCCATACCATCGGATTTTGATAACAGTATCCGTAAGCATTCAGTGAAGTAGGATAACCGATACTTCCCTTTATCCAGTCCTCTCCTCCAAATCTTCCTACTCCCGCTATATACTCTCTTGCCTGAGCAAAGTAGGTGTCAGCCACCGTATCGTATCTGTATCCCGTATATCCAAAGGGCTGTACCTGCCCCTGTGTGCCGTAGGTATCTTTTCCAAACTCGTCATAGCCGTATATCGTTTGGCTCTTTCCTTCTTTTTCAAGAAGTCGGATACTGCTTCCAAGTTCATCATTTAAGTATGTATAGACTTTTTCTTCTTCCTCCATAAATACCGCATTAAAGTCCCATGCATAGCTTTGTGTCTGTTCTTTTTCCTTGTCTGACATACTTCTTTGCAGCATGTTGTTATAGGGTCTTGTCCTGTCAAGTACATATCTTTCTTCGTATACAGGCTCTTTTTTAGCTAGGTCAAGTTCATTTATGCTTTTAAGTCTGTCTTCTCCAAGACCTTTACTTTCAAACTTGTATTCCCTGCACCCTATCCTGTTACCCATTCCATCATAATCATAACTTCTTGCATTTCCCAAATTTGAGTAACTTAAACCAAGCCTACCCAACGCACCGTATTCATAGGCTTTTATCTTCTTTCCTCTGTCAGTTACTCCTATAAGGTTTCCTCTTTTATCGTACTCATAGCCCTCATTTGTATGGAGGCTGTTTATCTTTACGAGTCTGTCAAGAGCATCATAGGTATAGGCTACTTCTATGCCGTCTTTTTTCATCTTGCTTCTGTTTCCAAAGGCATCATAGGCATATCTGCAGACTTCTTTTTCTCCTCTTTTTACTGCCACAAGACGGCTTAGGCTGTCATACTCATAGTAAAAGGTCGATGAGTCTTCCCACAACTTATGTATGATCTTCTCTTTATTCTTATCTTCTTTTATTCCCTTATGGTCTACATCTCTTTGTCTTACTACCTTTGTTTTATTTCCAAGCAGATCATATCCGTAAATGTATTCTTCAAGTTTTTTATCTCCCTTCATATGGCAAAGACTGCTTAAAAGTCCTCTTTCATCATACGAATAAAGGCTGCTTATCTCATCAGGCATGTCTTTTCTTATCAGTCTTCCTTCTTTATCATATGAATACCTTATCTCTTTATCTCCTGATATAAGGCTTACAAGTCTTAAGTCTTCATCATATCCGTATTCGATACTTTTTTTGTCAGGGTATACGGTTCTTAGTCTTTCTCCGAACTTTCCGTAACTGTATCTTACTTCTTTACTGTTATGATCTGTTACCTTCGTTGTTCTTGCGAGCTTATCATTTTCTATACTTATAACTCCGAGGGCATCTTTTACCTTAGTCAGTTTTCCTAAGCTGTCATACTCATACTCCGCTTTATATCCATCTGCATAAAGAACTGTTTTTATATCTCCTGCCTTGGTGTATGAATACCTTGTTTCATACCCGTCCATATCTTTTTTAAGTATCACTCTTCCTAAAAGATCGTATGAAAAGTACTCCTCTTCTCCAAAGGCATTTGTGATACATTCAACATCTCCCATAAGGTTTCTTTTATACCTTGTTATCCTTGGAACATTTGCTTCTTTAAGGCTTTCGGACATCTGTCTGCCGTACTTTTCATTTGTTTTTGATATTTCTTTTAATGAATGTTTTCTTTCTTCATCTTCAATACATGAAAGTAATTCCCTGCTTCCCTCATGTCTGTATACCGTAGCAAGCCTTCCCGCCTTATCATATCCGTACTCTGTTCTGTTGCCCATAGCATCTAAAACAGAGGTAAGTTTCCCTCCCGGAGAGTAGGTATAACTTGTGCTGTTTCCTAAGGTATCTATCTCTTTTACTACATTGCCCATGGCATCGTATTCAAAGCTTTGTTCCTGTAAAAAGCTGTTTTTTACTTTGGTGATACGGTTTAATTTATCATAAGTAAATTCAAGAAATTCACCTTTGTCATTTTCTCTTTTTATAAGCTTTCCTGCTTTGTCATAGCTGAATATCTCATACCTTTTGTCAGGATATATTTTTTTATGTAAAAGTCCTCCCTTACTGTATTTATATACGGTCTCTTTTTCCCCTGTTTTTACGCTTGATACCTGCCCAAGCTCATTGTATTCATACTTTTTTGTATTGCCGAGCATATCTGTCTCAAGCACTATCCTTCCAAGTATGCCATAGTTACAGGTATATGTTCCGAGTTCATTGCTTATCTTTAAGCTTCTTTTACCGTATTCATACTCTGTTGCAGCACCTGATCTTTCTTTATGATATACAAGTCTGTTTCTTTCATCATAAGAGTACTCTTCTATGCCTCCCAGAGGATCCGTAACCGATATAAGGTTTGAGTTTGCATCATAACGGTATTCATACTCTCCCTTGTTTTGCAGGATCTTTTTTTCCACCAAGTTTGCGGCATTATAGATATACTCTACCTCTCCACCGTCAGGGTGGATCTCTTTTGTAAGGTTTTGGCAAAGGTCGTACTCCATCTTAAAGTTTTCACCATCAGGCAGGGTAAAATCCTTTATTTTATTCATTTCGTTATAGTTAAGCTTTGTAATGCTTCCTCTAAAGTCTTCAAAAAGGGATAACTTGCCGTTTTCGGTATACTCATATCTACAGGTATTGCCTATAGCATCTTTTACCCCTGTAAGCAAATCCTTGTCATTATAGGAAAACTCTGTTCTGTTTCCTTCTTTGTCAATGCTTGCTCTTACCCTGTTTAAGGCATCATACTCATATGTTGATACATTTCCGCTCTCTTCTTCTATCTTAGATATATTTCCCCTTTCATCATAGGACAGCTTATTTTTTGAACCGTCAGGAAGGGTTATGATAACGCTTTCTTTAGTTTCCTTATCTTTTTTATATTCACTTTCTTTATACTCTATGCTTGTGATCTCTCCTAAAGCATTCTTTCTTTCACAAAGCCTTCCCTTATCATCATAGGTATATCTTTCTATCTCTTCTTTATTTTTATAGTATATACTTACATTTCCGTTTTCATCATAATCCATGCCTTCCACCTCTCCATCAGGATGGATGCAGCTTGTCAAGTTTCCTTTTTTGTCATACTTATATGTAGTAGTATTTCCCTTTTTATCAGTATATGATGTCAAAAGGTTTCTTTCATCATAAGTAAAGCTTTCGCTCTCTCCCGCATACTCGCTTTCGATGTTTCTAAAGTTTTCATCATGTATATGTACTTCTATATTTTCATTCTGGTTTGTAACAAAGGTCTTTCTTTCTTCGCTGTCGTACTGATACCTTATTATTCCTCCGTCGGCAAATCTTTGTATCTTCACCCTGTCTGCACCGTCATAAAGGTTTTCAAGTACATATACTCCTCTTGGATTTTTTATTTTTACCAAAAGCTCTTTGTCATAAAAGTAATCATACGCCCTTTGTCCGCCATAGTATACCGTTCCAAGCTGACCGCTTTCATATCTGTACTCTATCTTTCTTCCAGTATGATCTTTTACTTCTCTAAGTTTCCCCTGTTCATCATATAAAAAGTAAAGACTGCTTCCCAAAGCATCGGATACGGTCAAAAGCTTTCCCTTAGTATCATACGAAAGTACTATTTTTACTTTGTCCTTTCTTTCCATACAAAGAAGCTTTCCTTCTTTATTAAAAAGATAGGAAAATCCTTCTACGCTTTTATACTCAAATCCATCCTTTGTTTTTTGAAGGCGGTTAAAGTCATCAAAAACAGATACTATACTTCCTTCATCATCTAAAAGGTAGGCTTCATCCTGACCGTCCGACAGATGCAATATATACCCATTTTCTTCCCTGCTTATGGAGATCTCGTAACTATGTCTCCAGCCCTTTCCGAATACTCCTACTTTTTCTTCCTTACTGTTATAAGACCTTGTAAGGCTTAAAGGTATCCTTGACTGTATCTTAATGTCTTCTTTTATGTAGATGAAGTTTCCCGTGTTGGCATTAACCGGATCTCCCGTCATGGCACAAAGTGCCGCTCTTGCACCTTTTAGAAAATCTTCCATTCCATGGTTTTTCATAAGGTCTTTTAATAAAGCATTCCATGAGGCAAATGCAGGACCTCCTTTTTCAAGCATAGCTGATATGATCTTATAGATCTCTTGTCTTAACCCTTCTTCATTAAGTTCTCCTATAACAGGCTTTGCATTGTTTCTTACCCTGTTTAATGCATTGGTATAGGATACGCTGTAGCTTCCGTTAGGATTTTTAGTGATATTTACTTTGGCACAGGCGGCAAGTCCTCCCATAAGCTTTAGCATAAGCTTATCTTTTTCACTTGGTACACCTGCCGTTACCGGTAATCCTCCAAGCATCCGGGGAAGCAACTTTTCAAAGTCCTTTGACATATCTTTGTACGGTTCTTTCAGATCTTCCCAGGTCTTTGACTTCTTTCCTTTAAGCACCACTTCTTTAGATGCTATGTTTACCTCCCCGCTTAACTTTATGGAACTTTTCTTTACCTTCTTCATCAGACACTACCTCCATTAACGCTTACGATGTTTTTTTATGGAACTGTAATTACCTAACTTTCTGTTTTTTATTTCCGGTTAAATTTATATTTCTATCTTAAATTTCTACTTTTCTTAATTCCCCCATGTACTCTCCAACAAGGATATGAGGAGTTTCTTTTATGCCATTATTTTTATAAATATCATTGTAGAGTACTTTTTCTACCGCCTTTTTCCAAAGGACTGCAATTATACCCTCATATCCTTTTAGAACAAACCTTACCCCTTCCTCTACTTCCGATTCGCTTAAGTCAAGGATCTTTGCTTTGTTTTGTATAAGTTCTTCCCTAATAAGGCTTACATCCTTCTTTATAAAATCAGGTACCCAGTACCTTATGCTTAGCGGCTTATTTATATACAAACTTTCATCCGCTGCAATAAGCATATATTTATAAGATCTCGTATAAAGGCTTGTATTAAGAAAAAACAGGGCAATATAAAAAAGGTTAGTTTCTTTTGTTTTGCCTTTATCTTCTATAACAGCTGCCAAAAGCGCCTTTAATTCCTCTTCTAAACTTTCTGTAGAATACATTTTGTACTCTTTGATCTTTTCGCTTATCCATCTATACCTGAAAGCTTCGAAATACTTTATTTTTTTATTTTCTCTGTTCATCTTTTACTTTCTTACAAGTTCAATATTCTCAAATATATCAATTACGGCTTTTTTCCATGCATTTGCATCCGGTTCCATACAGTTAAATATAACCTGTATTATTTGTCTGTCTGTTTTTCCCATTCCCATCATATGGTAGATTTTTTCATCTATTCCGGGTAGGATAAAATCAAAACAATTAATTTCCACAAAGCCTTCTTTGTTAAGTTTCTTAGCTTCAAGAAACCTAATACCCTTGTGCGCCTTTGAAAGAAGGCTTCTAAGATCACTTAACAAAGTTTCTACATCTGCGTCTTTGCCTTCTTCCAAAAGACTCAGACTTAAATTTATATCTCCTGCAAGGTTGGTTTTTATTATCTTTGGTCTAAAGTTAGTAGGATACTTTATTTCCTTTATTTCATCCGGCATATCTATAAAAGATGAAGGGGTATATATGGATACAGAATCATTAAAGTATAAAGCTTTCGTAAAAGTTTCAAGCTTACCTGATATATAGTAACCGTCTTCTAAGGACATGGAAATACTGTTATCCGTTTCTAGTTTCATAGGTATGATTTTTTCGTCAATATATCCTTTTGGCATTTTATTCAATATACCTCACTTTCACATGATCATACTAATTTTTATCTCTATTCTTAGACTTTAATATGTTACAAAACTATAGTTTTAATTTACCACTCTTAGTAAAATACAAGTTTAGGGGTTTTTACACCGTCAGTTTCAACCCAATAATACTCTCCCTTAAGTCTTTCCGGCAGCTCGATTTCTTCCAACAGAAAACATTCTCTGATAGCAAGCGGATCGAGATATTCAACATTTTCAGGTATTCTTATACTTTTAAATGCACATCCTCCAAAAGCATATGCATATATACTTTTTAGGCTTTTAGGTAATTCTATATTTTCCAGCTTTTTACAACCTACAAATGTAAAACCATAAATTTCCTCTATTTTAATACCGTCCTCAAAAGTTACTTTTTTTAGATTTGAGCAATCAACAAATGCTTGTGGTACAATTATTTCTACACTTTTAGGAATAAAAATCTCTTCAATGTCTTTATTATTTGCAAAAGTTTCGCCTGCAATTACTCTTGTTCCATCCTTGATCTTTATTTTTTTAACTCCATTATCTATATGTTCTAATAGTATATCGTCTGCATACTTACAACCGAATTCATCTGTTTTCATATTCTTCAAATACAATGTGTTTTCAAAGTTGTAAGCCGCTATACTTTCAATTCTGTGGGGTAAATTTATATACTCAAGTTCTTTACAATTATTAAATGCTCCATATCCAAGCGTGACTATACTTTCAGGTAATTTGACTTTTTTTAACTTTGAATTTTTAAAAGTATCCTTTCCTATCCTCTCCAATCCCTCTGAAATATTTACTTTTTCCAAAGATACACAATTTTCAAAACATCTATCTCCTATTTCCAATATACCTTCAGGAAAGTCCACTTCCTCTATAACCGAATTATTTATAAACGCAGCATTTGCAATTGCTTTACTTGATTCTTTAATCTTAACAAACTTGCTTATACCCTTGTTATATAAAAGAACTTTTCCCAAGTATACAGACCCGTACTCATCAGACTTGGTATTATTTATAAGAGCAGTACCTGCAAACGCATCTTCTCCAACACTTCTGATCCCCTCCGACATCTTTACCGTTGATAGATTACTACAAGCTGCGAATGCGAGAGCATCAATCCTTTCCAGACTGTTCGGCAAGTCTATACTTTTAAGATTTTCGCAATTAGCAAAGGCACTCCCGCCAATTTCCGATAATTTGTCGGAAAAAGTTATCTTGTTCAAAGAATGGCAACCCAAAAACACATTCTCTTCAATACTCTTTATTCCCTCAGGAAGTTCTATTTCTTGTAAGAGCACACAATTTGAAAATGCACCGATCTCTATAGTTTCTAATTGCTCCGGCAAACTGATATTACTTAGTTTTACACAGTTATAAAAAGCACATACACCTATGCTTCTTACACTATTCGGTATCTCAACACTTTCCAGGTTGGAGCAATCTTTAAATGCAAAAAAATTAATCGCCGTTACTCCATCGGGAATTTCTATGATTTTAATATCAGCCCTTTTTTCTATAATTCCATCTTTTATTCCCAGCAAAATATCATTCTTAATTATCACCCTGCACTTCAAATTTGCTACTGTCCAAAGCACGGCAACAATAATAAAAAATCCTATTAATATATATGTATGTTTTCTTTTCATCTTGAACATTTTCATAATCCTTTTGACACAACTTAATTATTTAAAATTATCGTCTATCTTTTTAAAAGCATCTCCTATTTTATTTTTAATATCCTGCAATTCTTTAAAATCTATTTTTATAGGTTCCAGCATATGAAAATTTCCTATTAAATATTTCTCACCATCTATTATCGCATATGTATCACCATTATATCCAGAACATACCTCTACTTTACATCCTGTTATGTCATAATTACCATAATCTATGTGTTCGCCATCACTAGAATCATATAATGTAATTTTTAAACAATCATCAGGATTTTTATACATTTCATCCTTAATTTTTTCAAGAACAGGTTTAGGCATTAAAGCCAAAAGCACTGTAATTCCGGTCAAAACTGCACCAGCATGACCCACTAGAGCTGTTGTTCCAGCTGAAAATAATGATGTATATGTAACACCGGTGCAAACAGCTGATACCACACTAAGAACATTAGAAACATTACCAACTGTGTTACTATTTTGTGCAATCCTTATTGAAATAAAATCTCTAATTAACTCATTATACCATTTCGCTAAATACATAATTACAACCGGACTCCCAATTCCATTGTCATAATATTTCAATAATTTGAATTGCCCGTATACATAAGGATTCATTGTTTTAAATTCACTATTTAATATCCAAATCCCACCTGTATTATCACCTTTTAGCATTTCTTTCTCTTGGTTTCCAATCAACATATAATCAAATGCATCCCTACTTGGACAATCAATCTCAAAATAATAGTCTTTTACGGCTTCAAGTGCAATATCTGCCCAGTATCTCCAATAATAAGTAGAGTATGTATACATAGATTGATTGTTGCTTCTCTCATTGATTATATCTTCCGAAAATTTATTCTGCTCATTACCGGTATGATCTTTTATCTCATATGCACCTATAAATTTAAGTTTTCCTCCACCGGTCTCATAAACGAATATACTTCCCGGCTTATTAACTATTTTATTATTATAAAAACTTATTCCAAAATTATATAAACCGGCATTATTAGGCTTTATATGTCCTAGAAAGTCATTATTATATTCATTATTACCCCATCTTCCTTTTACATTCTCTACTATTTCTGCAGTATTTTTTATTTTTGTTTTATCATAACTTGGGGATGTCTGACCCGATGTATTAAGTATGATGACTCCACCCTTTTTGCATGTTACAGTAGCATTTCTCTTTACTGCATACTCTCTGTTTATCTTCATATCAGGACTTCCATACTGTTCCCACGCTCCCAGCTCCGGTTTACATTCACAAGGATGCTTTCTGTCTGCACTGCATATTCCAAAACTCCTTATATTTCGGGGCTTAGTATCGCTTACTGTAATTAAAGGTCTTCCATCAGAAGTATATATTCCATGATCTTTTGGCAGATTTAAAACACAAGACTGGCTTCCATATCCACAAAAAACCTCAGCTCCTCTTACTACGTACTCCTGCCCACTAGCATTGTCCTTCATCTCCTGATATTCATACATTTTCTGTAATTCATTATTTCCGGACATAGTATTCTCCTTTACCATTACCTGTTTTTTCTAACTTTCCATATCAGTCATTTCCTTAACTTACTCACTTACATACACTATCTCATCTTTACTGTTCATTCTTATATTTCTAGCCTTTATACTTATCTTTCCGGCTGCACTTAAGCTTACAGCACCATTTCCGTTTAGTTTTAGTCGCTCATCTTCAACAAATATCATATCTTCAGACTTAAAAGACACTCCTTCGCAAGATAAACCGAAACTTATTTTCCCTGTTTCCATCATCTTTTGCTTTGCATCTTTTCCTTTGGAGGCAAAAGTCCTAAGTATATACATCTCTCCCGGCTTAACTCCCGATACATAAAGTTCTGCTTTTTCTCCGACTTCAGGTACTGCATACAGTGCATTTCCGGTTTCCGGATACCACTCAAATCCATACTTTGCTTCCTTTTTATCACAGTCAAGACTTATGTGTATTTTTTTATCCTTATACTTTTTGATTTTTCCCATAAGGCTTAGCCCTATGATATTTTCATTATAAAACGGCTTTATCAGCTCTTTAGTATACGCTTTTTCTATTCCCTGAAAATTAAATATAAGTTCTCCTTTTGTAAATTCCGCTTCTTTTTTATATAACAGCAAAACTTTATCCCCCACTCTTACCTGATCTCCTATCTCATAAGAGCTATAAGTTCGTAACTTATATTCGCTTCTTTGTGTGTTTCCTTTATCCTTTTTTATCTCTCTGCTCTCACTTATGATATCTTTAGGCTCAACAAGCCTTCCCTCTTTTAACCCCATGGAAATACCGGGCTTGTCCGATGCCATATCAGGGTATATAAAGGTTTTTAAGTTTGCAGCCATTCTTATTGCAAGATCCCAAGCACTTTCTTCATAACAAAGTAGCGGCTTTTCAATCCTTTTATCATTCACATCATAGGTTGCTATGGTGCCGGGACATTTTTTCATTATATCCTGTGTGATACTTATATAGGTCTCATCTATATCCTGAAAAAGTTCTGTATGTTTATCCTTATCCAACTCTTTACTGTATGAGTATGCACTAAGTTGAAATCTATGTACATCTGCATCGGAGTCTACACTAAGCTCCTCTACAGAGCCCCTAAATATAGTTTTTCCCTCATACTTTACATTGACATCTATATCCTTTTTATCCGTAAAAATGTTTTCTACCGGATTTACTGTAAGTACTCCAAACATATCAAGGCTTGCATGTCTGTTCGGCTCTGTTCTTATAATAAAACCCTCCACCATGTAAATTGGCAGTTTTACCTCTATTTCTAAATTTTCTATGATCAGCATAAATACGATCTCCTCTAATTATTATAAGATAAGCATTAAAGCTCTGATATCTTACAATTAACTTATATGAACTCCGTCTCCGCTTACACTTATTCCATCTTTTAAGATGATCTGCGTGCCATCTTGTAAAAGCATGATTCTCTTACCGGCTGCTATGGATATGTTTGACTCCTCACTGCTTATCTCAAGAGTATCCTTCGCTTTTATATAGATATTTCCGCTGCTTACTATCTTCACTCCCTCATCATCCTTTAATTCTATATAATCACCTGTGCCTGCACTTATTCGTATTCCGTCCGGTGTCAGTCTTATTTCTTTTCCGTACTTATTTCTCCAGATCTTATTCTCGGGATCGGTTCTTACTCCGCTGCCTTCATTTTCATGTATTGCACTGCACACATAGGCATTTTCTTCATTTTCTGTAGGAAAATAAAGCCTTACACTGTCTCCCTTTTCCGGCATGCAATACCATCCTGCTCCGTCCTTTGAAGAATATACGGTAGAAAAATCAAACCATCTTCCTATTTCTTCATCCTTATTTTCTATTTCCTCTATTGCTATCTTGACCTTTTCTTTTTCTACCTTTGTAACTTTGGCATAAAGAGATGCTCCTATTATTTTTAAGTCAAACTTACTTTCTTTTTTTACTATATAGTCTATATCCTGTGTTAAATAATAGGTATGATAAAGTTCACTTCCTTCAGTTTTAGATACTATTTTTACTATACGGTAATCTTTTCTGTTAAAACTTACCCTGTCACCTAAACTATGTATCTCTCTTGATTTAACTTCATAAACTGTATATTCTTTATTTACAACGATTCGTACATCTTGTGAAGTTAAGACTTTTGTATCTCTTTTTGGCATACCGAAAAAATACTTTACTCCCTTACTCTGATAGTCCGGCATTAGCACTGTTTTCTTTAAAGCGGCAATTCTTCGTATAAAGTTCCAGTCATTTTCTCTATATTGAACCAAAAGATCGGGAATTACACCTTTTCCTTCTTCTCCTGTTATATAGTGTGCCTCTTCATACCCTTCTTTTAAGATATTAAGGATATCGGTATATTCTCCTGCGCCTTTAGAAAAACTTCTCGTATGTACTTTTTCTTCCATCAATGAGCTTCCTGTTATCAGTTCAAGTTCAACAAGGAAACTTCCGCTCTCTTTAAAAAAACAGATCTTTTCTAATAATCCGTAAAATATAGTACTCTCTTTATCCGCTTCATCAAGGGCATCGACCCTTACCCACCTTGTGTTTTTAGCAGCATTTACATACTCTTCTTCTCTTTTTTCTTCTATAATGGCTTTTATGGTTGCCCTTCCATGTCTGCCTGTTTCATGTTTTGCTTCATAACTTGTTACTGCAAGTACATCAAAAATATCAAGTTTTATAAGGTTTTCTCTCATAGATTTTGATCCTCCACTTCTATAAACTCTATTCCTCTAACACCTCTTCGTATAAGGCTTTCCGCAAAATCAAAGCTTACAATAAACTTTATCTTTTCATCCTTATCCCTAACCGCTTTAAAAGACTTGTTAAAATCGGCAGTTAACAGGTTGTCGGTATATAACAGATAGTAGCTTTTTATCGCCCTACTGTTTTTATCTATCAGCAGTACTCTTTTTATAAACACTTCTATATCAAAAAGAAGCAGCACCTCCCTGAATCTTTCTGATATAAGAGGATATGTGTTCATCATCAAATCAGGAAATATAAAGGCATCTGTTTTTTCTATTTCAAGTATAAGTTCTTTGGGAAGCTCATAAAATCTTTTATTAAGAGTCTCTATATTCCTTGGGATATCATCTGATGTATATATCCGTATCCCCCTTGTATTTTCAAAGTTTTCTTTTATATAAAAATAAGGTAACCTGTTTTCCATAAGCTCTCCATACTTATCTTATTCAAAGTTTTCTACCATTGGTGGTATTCTCTTGCAAAATCAAAATAAAAAAACTTACTTTTACCAATCTCTAAGATATCCCCTTCTTTTAAGTCTTTTGATGTATAGATTGCAGTTCCGTTTAATCTCACAAAACCCATAGACTCTTCTCCAAGAAGTGTTCCTTGTAAACCTCTTATATCATATGCTACAACTGCATGTTTTTTATCTCTTATATCTTCATCTCCAAGGATTTGTATATTCATAGTGTCATTTTTCCCTATATAGTTTTTTCCGGCTGTAATATTATAGGCTTTCCCCTGTCTTTTCCCTTCTATACACACAAGCCATGCATATATAAATTTTTCTTCTTCCATAGAAAGATTTTTTCCAATTCTTTTGTTTTTGTGTTTTTCTTCGTCAGTAAGGTTTTTTCTTTTAAGCATTCTATATTTTTTTTCTTTTTGAATCAGCTTATCCATATCTTCATTATCTGTATTTTCATATTCAAAATTTTTCAAGTATTTACTTGACTCAGATAAAAAATCAACATACATAAACTTGATATCACCTATTTCCAAAATATCTTTATTTTTAAGTACATACTTATCGTATACAGGTTTATTATCCATGTATACAATTCCGTCCGCTCTTGCTGGAATCAAAATTGCTTCCCTTGTTTTTCTATCAAAAAATATTAAAGTGAATTTGCCAACCAGTTTCTCATCTCCCAGCACCTGTATCTCATTATCCCTATCCGTTCCTACGAAGTTTTCTCCAAAGCTTATGACATAGCTTTTTCCCTTTCTTGCTCCCTCTATGCATACAAGCCATGCGCATACAGGTCTTTCTTCTTTTAGGGAAAGTCCGCACTCCTTCCTTAAGTTCACATAAACCTTTTCAGGTGTATCTAGATCAAAACCGCACTTTGGACAGATGCTGCCGTTCCTTGTCTTAGAAAACTTGTGTCCATAAGGGCAATCCATTATGTTAGACATTCTTTCCTCCCGCTAATCTACCAAGATCTTTCTCGGACTAAATCCTGTGGCTTTATACCCATCCGGATTCTTTGCAGTACTTAATATATCTAAAAGTCCGGTATAGATCTCCTTATTGCTTAGATGAGTCCCCTGTACTCTTCCTTCCTTAACTGCTATATAGTTTTCTATAACAGCTCTGGATATTCCTTCAACGCTGTTTAGTACCGTATAGCAAAAGGTTCTGTCTATGTCTTCACACTTTTTTGTATTAAGGTATTCTTTTGCATATACCTTCAAGACCTCTATATTGAAGGTTTTTTCTTCGTATCCTGCGTAATCCGCATTCATCAAATGTATGGTGTCATACTCCGATCTCATATCTGCGAAATCAAGATAGCTGTCCCTTAATACAAAGCCTGATTTTAATAAAAAGTCGCACAGCAGGATCTCACCATCCGCACTTTCTTCTTCTGTAGACAGGAAAGCATTTATTTTAGTTACCTTCCAGTCCTTATCTACCGACTCACTGCTGCACTTTAGCTTCAGATACTCTCTTTGCTCCGTATGAGTGTAGGAAACTTTTATTTCTTTACTTATCTGATATACCTCTCCCTTAAGCTTTACAAGCCCTTTTCCTATAATAAGACTTCTGTTTTCATGATCGGAGCTTAATCTTAATCCCCTTATGACTCCGTTTGTATATCCCTCATAAAGTATGGACAGTAAGTCTTTCGGATAGTCTCTTATCACCTCAAGTGCCTCTTTTTTTAAGATCCTTCCGGTCTCAAACAAAGGGTATCTGTTCTCCATTAGCTTCTCCTTATGTCTTTAGTGTTCTCCATCAAAAAAATCACAGATCCATTCGTCTGTTTCAAACTTGTATTCTCTTCCTTCACCTGCATATAAGGTATCTTCAAGTCTGTATACCGGCACGATCTGAAATCCCCATTTTTTATAGTCTACAAAGGCAAATATCTTAAGCTCCTCGTTTTGTATATCATCTGTGTCTTCCTGTTTTATATATCCGCTGTATCTTCCCGCAAGTTCCATCCTGTCGGTTGCCCTCGCCTCATCTTTTTTGAAATGAAAAAGATACTCATAGCGTATACTTTCGGAAGCATCATATAGATACATTCTAAGCAATATATCTTCCAAGCTCCTAAGTAAACTCCCTGTCATTTTATTACTTTCAAATCCGTCAATAAGTACTTCTTCCTTGCCGGAGTATGACAGTGCTTTTATCTTATAGGGAATAAGTGCCTCTTCTTCCCTTATGTCAAATCCTGCGTATCCGGTTCGCTTATCATAAAGATATCTCATCAGTCCGTCCACACAGGCGAGTTTTAACTCTTCTTTTTTTACACTTCCTCCACTTTGCATCATGTTGCCGGGTACAAACTCTTTTAGAGCGTCTCTAAATAACCCTATCTTACAGGACTGCCCTGTAAGCCTTATCATGTCAAAGTTATAAAGCTCTCCGTTCTTATAAAGTCTTTCCATAAAAACCTTCATAACGGCATATATTTCCCCTGCGATCAGCTTTTCCGCTTCATAACGGTTAAAACTTATCTTGGGCATTCCTTCCAAGATTTCAAGCCTTTCTTTCCTAAATACCGATAACTTAAAGCGATCCGCCTCCAGTCTTAAAAGACCTGTCTTTGCGTTTTTACCTTCAGGTACTTCTATAGCGATATCATTCCCTGAAAAAAGTTCCTGTTTGATCTCATCTGCCAAGGTAAATAAAAAAAAGTAATTATTCCTTACCCTGTAGTATCCTTCCTTTCCGTAAGTCTCAAAATTCTTAAAAGCTGTAGGCAAAACCTCTTCTACCTTTTGGTAAGCCTCCTGTAAACCCTTATAAAAGTTTTCAACGCCTTCTTCATCTATGTATCTGTAAGGGTCACCGGGCAGATCATTGATAACTTCACTACCCAGATCTTTATCGCTGTCAAGCAGTTTTGATACGATTCTGAGTTTTAAAAGCTGCATGATCCTATAGGTGATATTGTTGCCTCCAAAATCCGTATTACCGTTTTTATAACTGTTTTCCATCGTGTAGGTCTGTATATCACCTTTTGCATGCACCTTGAATTTGCAGGCACTAAGATCCGTTGTTCCGCCTCCACAGTCCATGATCAGCGCCTTATAACTTTCCCCGTCTTTTAAGCTATTTTTCTCCCTCATCTTACTGATAAAACTGTAAAGTACGGCAGTGCTTTCATCCAATGTAACACTTATTTTTATGGACAGCATTTCAGAAAGTAACTCCAACATCTGCTCATATACATGCTTTTGCTTAACCGGTACGGTGATATACACTTCTTTTATCAGACACTTGAAATTATCTCTTGTGATATTCAGCACATATCTTAAATACTGTGCTATGATCTCTATTCTTCGTACATACCTGTACCTTCCCTTGGCATCTGTAAGCTCTTCTTTTTTTTCAAAGTCCCCTACCCATCTTTTGATGTCATAAAAAACCGAAAAACCCTTATCCGTATAGCTTAAGTTAGCAAACCATAAAGCCTTTCTGCCAAAAACATACTCTATACCGTCATTATTCACATCTGTTACGGCTACAACTGTAGGTATCATGTTTTCTATAAAAGTTTCTCCTCCTACCGACTCGAAAAACAGGGTATGGCAAATGGTGTTTTCCTTGATTCCTCTTTGTTTTGCCGTATGTATCTGTCTATAGTAGCTGCTGTCCGCATACATAGCTACAGTTGTATTGGTAGAGCCAAGGTCAAGTGCAATAGGCATATGAAGCTCAATCAATGGCAAGATTTCAAAGTCCATTAAAGGAATTTTATACATCCTATACTTTGTAAGATCCTTTTTCTCCTCTTCTCCCATGTATATGCGATATACAAACTTTGATGCTTCTCTTTCCATAAGATAAAGACTGTAGTCCTTAGTATCCGTAACTATACCTGAAAGCCTAGCTTCTTTTACCAAGTATAAGGATTCTTTTTTATCTCCCATTGCAACTACATTGAATACGGCACAAACTTTGTTTTCTCCACTTACTATCAGTGCATTGGTATTTAGAAATTTGTCTTTGTATTCTATTTTGTAGTCATCTAAAAAGTTTAGTGCGGCTCCTTCATAAATACTGATCTTACCTGATATGCGAAGCTCCTCTTTCTCGGGCTCTTTGACGCTGAATTTGTCAAAGCACTCTTCGATCCTCTCCCTTCCCCCTTCTTTTTCTTCCCTGATAAGATTTTCTTCAAAGGTTTGGCAGTAGGAAAGTATCATCTCTATAAGCTCTTCATTTGTCATACTTTTATCAAGTCCTTTTACGATATGCTCCCTCAGGCAAACCTCTCTAAGTCGATATTCACTCATTAATTCAAGTTCTTTTCTTGTGTATGCCGCTGCTTGTTCTTCTTTTTGCACGACCCTGTTAAGCTTATAGCCCATCTTGTTTTCCTTCCCGTTTCGGTTTCTTTATTATTAAAATCTTTAATATAATGCCATTTTCCCTATTTTCATACTTTCTTTAACTCCTACAATACCAAAGTGGTATTTCCAAAAAGTATCCGTCTCATAGGAAATAGGTAAAAAAAGCTCTTTTAACATCTCTATTCTTTCCATATCTTTTTTTGTCTTATCCACCCCTGTAAAAAGAATAAGTTTTCTCAGATTTTCAGAGTGTATGTAAAGATTTGCCTTCGGATACAGTTCTTTTAATGCTTTTCTAAAAATCGTTATATAATCTTTACACTTATATAGATCAAGCAGGCAAAAAATAATCCTTTTGGCTTTATTAAATTCAAGGTCTAACAAGGTCTCTCTTATACTTTTTAAAAACCTGCCTTCTTGTATTTCATTTAAGATATACATTGCCCTTAATTCTTTTTTATCTCCTCCACTCCTAAGATCCCATATCGCTACATAGTGGAGCATTACATCTAAAAACATTGCTCTTACATTCTCATATCCGACCACATCCGGTAAAAAGATCTCTCCAAGTTGCGTAGCAAAACGATAAAGAGGATTTATCTCAATTTCCCTATCTTCAACAGTGTCGGAATTAAGAAAATCAAAGGAGCTTTCTGTATATGGACTGGGACTTTGACTGTTTATAAATCTAAGTTCTTCCAAACCATATCCGCTTTTTTTTGCCTTCAGTACAACCTCCCATACACAGTTCATACTTTACTCCTTTTTCATACTATTTTTTATTGCTCGATCCCCTTTGTAAGGTAAGTGTTTTCCAAAACTCCTATACAGATGTATTCATCGAAGTTAATCTGTAACTGAGAAACCGCATACCTTACCATTGCCTCACAGAGGTTACTGTCGCTGTTTCTTAGAAACCTTAAAATAAGTTTAGGACTTTCATTTGTTACTTGAAAATCATCACTTGAAAAGTTATTCATATCGGGAAGTATTTTACCGGTCTCCAAAAAATCCTTTTTCATCACCAATCTTTCACAGGATTTAAGTGATACATACTCTTCAATATCCAGTTCTTCGATGATTCTTTCTATTTCCGCTTTAGTGTGTAGCTTATCCTTGCTGTTAGCTGACAGTCTTCCAATCAGGCTTTCTTTTCTTTTATTGCTTATCAAGCCGGCAGGTAATTCTTCTTTTGTGTATCTTATGTCAAAAATATGATACCCCTCCAAATCGGCATAACTTTCTTCATAGGATTTTACTATGATTTTTTCTTCTTCCTGTCTTATCCCTACCATACCATCTGTCTTTTGCACTAAGCACAAAATAATTTCCTTATCCTTTTGCCTGATCATTTCCCTCTCATAGTACAGTCCGTCTTTGCTCGGACTTAAAAAGGTACTGCTCTTAAATAAGGTTTTTTCTACATTCCACACAGGATAAATATTCTCTTTTACCATATCCGAATATTTCCCGTAATGTACTTCCACATCCCTTGCATTTTGTACTACCGTAGATAAATCAATATCAAAAAAACGATCAAGGTAGGCGGTATTTACCGTATTCCACCTAAGCCCGTTATGGGAAAAGGTTTCATTAAGTTTACCCAGCTCCTGCCTATACCTTATAGCTTTTTTAGGCTGTACTGAAGTTAAGTTTTTTTCTCCGTTAATTGTGAAACTTACGCTTATTTTTTCCTTTGCAAAAGCCTTGCATACACTGTCATCCGCATTCAAGTATATAGTTTTTACAGTACTTGATCTTTCTTTAGAATCTTCTCTTATATCTCCTGAAGCATCATCTAATACATCCGCCTCCGATACCGGAAAAAACATCCTCAAAAATACATTGTCATTTTTAGAAAGTAACAGTACCGCAATCTCATAGCTTTCTTCTTGGCTTTCAAGCTCATCATATACTTTTTTTTGCAGGGACTTAAACCTTTCTTCAAAAACCTCACTCATCTTGTAAAGACCGTCATATAGAACACTTTTTGCCAATGCATACTCGTCCTCATCCTTTATTTCTAAAAGCCTTTTCTTTACATATTTTTTTACATCAAATTCATCTAAGTACCCTGCATCCATCCGAAAATACCTCTTTTATCTTAATTTGACGAAGACTCTGCTTCGCTTGTCTGTGGCTGTGTAGTTTCCGCAACTGTTTGTGGTGTCTTTAATTCTTCCTGCTTTTTTTCATCAATTCTTTTTTGTACATCACTGATCTTTTTATCCATTTCTATGGTATTTATCTCATCTTTTAATTTTACATACAGTCTTCTGGCGTACTCATAATTGTTCCTTGCTGTTTCAAAATCTCCTCTTAAAAAGGCTTCATCTGCCGTAATAGCATAATTTTGTGCAGCATTTTTTTCCTCTTCACTTAGACCTATTTTTTCATCAGCTGTGGATATCTTTTTCTCCAGTTCCTCAAGTCCTGCACTTTCACCGTTTTTTTCCAAAAGATCTTTTGCTGTATTATAATTAGCTCTTGCTGATAGGAAGTCCCCTTTGCTCAATGCTTCATCTCCGGCACTTAACATATCGCTGGCTGATTGAAGGTTTTTTGTCTGTTTATCGGCTTCGTCCTGCTTACCCTCCTCTTCTTTAGCAATAGCTTGATCCACTGCCAAGAGCTTTGCTTCGGCTTTTAGCTTTCCTTCTTCATATCCGATCCTTCTTGATTCTATTTTTGCATCTACATATCTTTCTCTGGCTCTGTCATATATTTCAGAATCAAAAAGTATATCTCCGTTATCAAGGCTTAAGTTTACACTTTCATATCCTGCTATAAAATCAAGCTTTCTTTTTACATAAGCAAGTCCCGCATTGTCAGCATATGGTATTTCACTAAGCATAAGCTCATATAAGGCTTTCGCTTCCTTATAGTTTTTTGCATCATACTTTTCATCCGCTTCAAGTATTCCCTCTATAACCTGTTCATAATGGTATAAAAGCTCTTTCATTTCTTTATCTCTAAGACTCTCAGCCTTTTTGATGGTCTCTTCACATTCTGTGCCGGCTTTTGTATAATTTTCCATGTCTATGAACTGAAGCATCTTTGTATAATGCGTATTCATATCCTCTTTTAATTCTTTTCTATAATGGTTATAAAAGTAAAAAGCGATACAGGCTGCAAGTATAACAAACACAGAAACAATTGATACTATTAAAATAAGCTTTCTTCTTTTTCTCTTCTTTGTATCTGATTCAACAAATACCTTATCAATATAAATACCTGCGATTGTATAATTATCAACATACTCCGGATTTTTATCCAGCAGTGCGGTTTCTACCCTTCCAAGGCAGTCAGCAGGGTCTTTTCCGCTGTCGGCAAAAATGCTGTCGATCTCTCCTTCCGATACATTTTCCCAAATTCCCTTAGTATAAAGAATTAAAATATCGGTATCAACAAGCTTTATCTTGCCTGATATAACAGGTGAAAAGCCTTTTTGACCTAGGAAAGTATAAAGATTACTTCTTTGTTCATGCCTTGATAAGGCATCTTCACTGATTATCTCCTTTGATACCATTTCAGTACTTAACGATGTATCTGTAGTTTTATAAAACGGCTTATTATTTCTGTAAAGCTTTGCTCTTACATTGCCGGCATAAGCAATGCGTACATTCTCATAATCAGTTACCGCAACTACAATTGATGCCTTAAGCTTCATGTATTTTTCCGCTTTTAAAAGCACTTCATTGGCATAACTTAGATACCTGTGTATTCTTCTTTTAGATATGGACGGCTTTTCCGTAAATTTTGCAATTATACTTTCTACCGCTTCTTTTGCCGACTCGGTGTCTGCAACATCTTCAATACCGTCAGCAAGTACATAGCAGGCGAATCCGTCAAGCTCGGCATAAGCAAAAAAATCACTGTTTTTTAATGCACTGCCTTCTTCTGAAATAAAATTTGTATTAAATTTGCTGTTTTGCTTACGCATTCTCTCCTCCTAAATCCCAATCAGTATTAGTCCAAGATTATCCAAACCTTCATTATCTTTCCTTTTTACGGTCTCAATAATCTCCCTTGCCGTTTCTCTACACCTATGTCTCTTTACAAGAATATCTTCCAATTCTCTGACAGAAATGTTTTTTTGAAGTCCGGCAGTTGTCATTACAATTATGTCTTTTTTCTTTAACTTTATTTCTTCCTTGCTGACAAGCGGCTTAACATAATCATCTCTTCCTATACAGTTATATGCCTTATCGGTATCCGCAATCCTAAGAGCTGCTTCTTTGCTTAAAAGTCCCTTATTTACCTTTTCTTTTATAAGCTCTTCCATTACCTGCCCTTTACTGATAAGTATAAGTTCTTTTTTACGAAAAATATAAATATTCATATGTCCTGCAATTCCATAACTCAGACGATTTCCGCTCAGTATCAGACAGGCTGCATATGCCCTGCCGTTTTCTCCTCTTAATGCATTTAATACATTGTTATTAGCCACTTCAAACACTTTGTCAAAAAAGTACTGTGTACTTTGGTTGTCCTCATAGCGGTTATAAAGTTTGGTAAAAGTTCTCACACTTGTCAGTGCTGCTACCTTTCCTGCATACTCTTTTCCTTCTCCTGAACTAAGAACTGCCATAAGCTTATTTTTTTCATGTTTAAACCCATATGCATTTGCCTGCACTTGCTTTTTTCCTATATCAAGCAGTGCTCCTATATCGAATATTTGGCTTTTTTCTTCTTTAATCCATATCCATACTCTCCATGTCAAAACCCCAAAAGCGGTTATGATAAGAATTAAAGCCATCCAAAAAGCAGTTTCCATCTTTATTTTCCCCTTAGTATTTTTTTCTTTCTACCATGAAAACTGCTTTCCACACAAAGCAATATATAAAAATTCACTCTCACCCA
>ERZ773035.835-NODE-835-length-23707-cov-5.303272_pt1 | contig 23707 bp, 27 predicted proteins | sample MGYA00511487_ERZ773035 | MGnify/ENA primary metagenome ERZ773035 (study PRJEB29015, sample SAMEA2737985) | human oral metagenome | biome: human oral; feature: human-associated habitat; material: dental | place: China | collected 2024 ...
ATACTTCTCAGATGGTTCGTACAATCAAGTACTTCGCTAACGTTAAGTAATTAACTTAAGCAATCTAAAAATCACACTTCTTATGAGGTGTGATTTTTTTGATGCTACAAGCATGGTGCGCACCTAACTGGTAGAATATTTTTTTCTTCATATGTGAAAAATTATAAATAAAGAATTTCAAAAATATTAATCTGAGAAAGTGGAGATTATATAAAATATGCTGGTTATAAGAATGGATATTTAACTTGATTGAATACTAAAATATGAGAATATTGACATAATGTGAATCAGATTTGATTTACTAAAATTATGGAGGAACAGTAAATGAAAAAACGTATTGCACTATTAGTATATCCTGATTTTAGTTTACAAGAAGTAACAAACTTGATGTATTTCTTTCGATGGGCTTTTGATACTTTTACTGATGTTATATATACAGACCTGTGTCCTGTTAGGAGTGAAGAAGGAATTATAGTGCAGCCTGTAAAAGTGTGTTCTGAATTTTGTAAAGAGGATTATGATTGTTTAATTCTTCCTGGATGCAGTAATTTAACGCAGCCTATACGAAATAAAAAAATCAAGGAGTTTTTAGAATTATTCGTAAATGATAATACTTTTATTATTGGTGCAATTTGTGCTGGTCCAGTATTCTTAGCGCAAGCAGGTTTATTGAAAAATAAAAAATATACCGCTTCGTTATATGCTGAAATGATGGAATTGTTTAATTTTGTTGAAGAAGAGAATTTTTTACCGCAATCAGTAGTTGAAGATGAAAATATCATCACAGCTGTAGGCAGTGCGTTTAATGAGTTCGTAGTACATGTTGCTAGAAAGCTTGGTTATGACTGTCCGGATAAAATACTAAGTGGTTATATGGATTCGGACGACGTTAATGAGTATATCCATCATCTTACGGAAGAAGATTTACTAGAATTTAAAAAGGCATTTAAAGAATTCATTGCTTAAGAGTATTATTAATTTCAGATTGATCATTTCTATTTGTCATAGTAAAGCAGTTAAATCACACTTCTTATGAGCTGTGATTTTTTACATCTTCTTTTTAGATATTGAATATGTGTATCTTACATCACAAAATACGCATCCTAGCGAAAACGGCGAGACAGTATGAAATACTTGCGGTAATATCACAGTAGAAAAGATACCGAAAGGAGAATCAAAGATGAAAGTGAATGTAGAACTATCAAAAGAGTTTTCTCCTCCACATGTAACGATTTATGCGGATGTGATTACGGATGAGGTACAAAGAGTTATTGATTTACTCGACTCTAACGATATACCACTGATAGTGCAGCGCGAAAATCAGATGATAGTTTTGAAAGCGGAAGAGATATATATGATACGTGTGGAGGGTGGAGATACTGTTATCTATACAGAAAACGAGAAGTATTATTCCCGAAGACGTTTGTATGAGATTCTGAACCAGATCGGGACTGGCTTCATGCAAATCTCTAAACAGACTGTTATTAATCTTTCTTGTATAAAAAGTATAGAAACAGGCTTTAGTGGGACATTATTACTAAAGTTAAAGAATGGCTCTTCTGATTATGTATCACGAAAGTATTTACCTGATTTAAAAAGATATCTAGGGATCTAAGGAGGTTACACATGAAAACAAAGAAACACACACTACTATTTAACGTATTCGTATCAATAGGTATTGCTGCTATGATGTTTATTCTGACTGGAGTTATTATTGATAGTATCTTCCATGGAAATATTCAAATGACAAATTATGCATTTTCTAAGATGGCTATCGCAACCGTGGTAATTGGATTTGGCTTTGGGGCACCTGCAGTAGTTTATAATAATGAGAGGTTATCTCTTTTTACACAGACAATCATCCATATGGGCACTGGTTGCATTGTTATGACAGTTACTGCTTATCTCGTAGGTTGGATTCCTATGCATCGTGGACCACTACTGATCATTGCGAGTATCTTAGGAGAGCTTGCCTTCGCATTTGGAATTTGGTTTCTATTCTATCTACAACAAAAGAAACTTGTTAAACAGATGAATCAACGCATCTCAAAAATTAATAATCATGCATAACATAATGGTCTACTTGAGGTAGGCCATTAATCTTTTTTGATTAGGGTGATAAATTATCAATTACATATTATGATAGTAAGGTACTTTAAAGGAGATTTTTATGAAGTGGTATGAGAATGCGGTGTTTTATCATATTTATCCATTAGGATTAACAGATGCACCGAAAAATAATGATTATCAAATTACAGAACATCGTTTGAATCAATTAGGCCCTTGGATCAAGCATATCAAAGAAATTGGCTGTAATGCGCTATATATTGGACCGTTATTTGAATCGGTTGGACATGGATATGAAACAACGGATTACTATAAGTTAGATTCTAGACTTGGTGATAATGAGGATCTAAAGAAGTTTATACAAGATTGTCATTATCATGGTATCCATGTGATTTTTGACGGTGTATTTAATCATACGGGAAGAGATTTCTTTGCGTTTAAGGATATTCAACAGAATCGTGAAGGCTCTCAGTATAGAGATTGGTATTGTAATGTAAATTTCCAGGGGAATAATGAATACAATGATGGCTTCTCTTATGATAACTGGGGTGGATATAACTTACTAGTAAAACTTAACCAGCATAACCCTGCAGTGAGACAATACCTGTTGGATGTGGTGAAGTATTGGGTAAGTGAGTTTGACGTGGATGGTATTCGACTAGACGCGGCGGACGTATTAGACTTTGGTTTTATGCATGAGCTACGTATGCTGGCGAATGATATAAAGCCTGACTTCTGGTTAATGGGGGAAGTGATTCATGGCGACTATAGTCGCTGGGTAAATGATGATATGTTGCATTCTGTTACAAACTATCAACTATATAAGGCACTGTATTCTGGGCACAATGAACATAACTACTTTGAGATTGCACACACAGTGCGTCATCTATTAGATAAGGGGAATCTACCCCATCATCTTTATAACTTTGCGGATAATCACGATGTAGAAAGAATTTATACAAGACTCCATAACAAACAAGAGTTTGTGCCATTACATATTTTGATGTATACACTACCGGGTATTCCTTCTATTTATTATGGAAGTGAGTTTGGCATTGAAGGAAGAAAAGAGAAACATTCTGATGCAGTTTTACGCCCTGCTATTCATTTAGAAGACTATAAAAATGCGGTCAATGAGAATGGCTGTACCAATATCATCGCAAGACTTGGTGAAATTCGACAGAAGAATCCTGTATTCGCAGATGGCATTTATCAAGAACTACGACTAACAAATCGCCAGTATGCTTTCTCACGTACAAATGAAATAACACAAGCTATCGTTGTAGTGAATAATGATGAAGCGGATTCATCACTAGAGATTCCAGCGAATGGAACTTATACAGAAGTGCTGAGTGGAGAAGTTCAGAATGTGAATGGAAATCTAAATATTTATCTGCGTGCATGTTCAGGGCAAATCTGGATTCGAAACTATGATGAAACAGTTGCTAAGAAAAAGGAAGTTAAGATTTTGGAAACCAAACAAGCTGAAGTAAAAGAGGAAATAATCAAGCAGGTAACCATTAATCATAGTAAATCCTATGAAGAGATGAGTATTGAAGAACTACAAGCATGTGTATTAGAGAAGCTTGCGAAGAATGGCCCAGTGACAGAACAAATGAAACGTGATGTTGCAAATAACGTTTATTATGATTCGCTGGTCAACTGGGTAAAGAGCTTTAGAAATTAAAATAGCCGCAGCATAAGCTGCGGTTGTTTGTATATTTAGGCTTTGCGTTCATGCATTAGAATGAGTGGAATCAATAGGATTGCACAAGAAATCCAAATGGTTGGATAACCTAACTGTTTGGATATCACACCACCAAGGCCTGCGCCAATTGCGAAGATTACAATAATACCAAAGTAATGCATGGATTGGTGAAGGTATGTTTTATTCTTTGTTCGAAAGAAAGCGGAAAGTCTTGCGGTAGCACTCTTAATATTACCGATACACATGGTACTAGCGTATGTGTTTCCGTTTACCTTACGGAAGGATTGTACTTGTAAGGCACAGGAGAATGATACAAGCATATTTGCGATGTTGTTGAGACTACCAGGAATAAAACCAACAAGTAATAATGTGATAATCTCGATAAGTACGATAAATTGTCTCCAGTGAAGGGATTTCTTTTCTTTCAGGCGACCTTGCAGTTGTTCAGCAATAAATACACCAACGATAAAAGCGAAGATAGGTAATAGATAGTTTAGACTATGTGCTACATTTCCTTCCATCAAGTTCTGTGTCATTAAGACTAGATTACCGGTTTGTGCGTTTGCGAATACATGGTCTCTAGTATTAAAAGTATAGGCATCTTGTAATCCTCCGCTAAAAGCAAGAAAGGCAGAAGTAATGAATGCGTCGGACATTTGTTGTTTGTTCATAGTTCACCATCCTTAAATAATTCCTAGAAAGTTCAAATCTTATATTAGGCTTAATTACTCATGAATACAAGTCTGCTAGATTGAAAGCAAAGGATTCTATGTAAGAGATATGCAAAGGTGTTATGATAATAATGGTTATTATTTTCTACACACATCATCGATTTCAGCTAAATTTTTTTAAAGTGGGTAAGGGGACATGAAAAAGAATAATTTATTTCAACGGTTTCGCTATTGGCTAGATAAGCGAATGGCAAGGGGTACGGGCAGTATGATTCGTGCTCTATTATTTGCGACTATTTTTATGATTTTGTTTTTGGCGAGTATTCTAATTTTGTTTGGAGCGAGTGATGAATGTTCGCCATTACATGTAATATGGGATAGTTTTGCGACCGCAATCAATGCAGAAATTCCTTCTTCTAGTGATGGTTCACTATTATTTGTTTTCATTAATGGAATTGCGGCAATCATTGGTCTTTTCTTTACGAGTATCTTGATTGGTATTATTACAACCGGTATAGAAACAAAACTACAAACCCTTAGAAATGGCAATGCGGAAGTTTTGGAAAATGATCATACTGTGATACTTGGATGGAATGATACAACATTTGCGATACTTGCAGAGATTATGGAATCCAATCTCAATCGAAAGATGCGGACAGTTGTGGTGTTGGATGATGCATGTGAAAAGGCGGAGATGGATGATCAAGTCCGTACTTTTATTGCCGAGAAAGATAAAGAGCGTGAAAGAATAGCAAAGAAGAAGCATGAAGTATTTATTCCGTACGCAAAGCATACACAAATTTTATGCCGTTATGGGACGACAGCACATTATAGTAATTTAGAAAACTGTAACATCCAAAACTGTAAGTCTATTATTGTGAATGAAGATGACGATGATGAAACAATCAAAGTCATTCTTGCATGTAGTGGAATTATTAATGATTTGCGCATGAGTGGAGTAAAGGGAAAAAAGCTTCCGTATATTACTGCGGTAATTCACGATAAGAAGAATATGAATGCCGCAAGACTTGCGGGTGGTAAAGACTTGGAAGTAATTTGTTATCAGGAACTAATGTCACGTATCATGGCAAACTCTAGTAGAACTGCAGGGTTATCGCATGTATTCACCACCTTATTTAACTATGAAGGAAGTGACATCTACTATGTAGATAAGAATGCAATAAAACTATCCGGTAAAAGAGTTATTGCTTCAGATGGTAGTAAGAAGCATATGAATGATTTAACACTCTATGAGTTAAATCAGTATTTAACCAATGCGACTATCATCGGTGGCTCGCGTGGTAAGATTAATAATAAGGTTGAGCAGGGAAGACTCAATGACAATCGCTGGGAAGAAATGGAATCATGTCTGCTACCAACGATGAAGAGTAAATTGGTCAAAGATGTAGATCACTTCTATGTATTACAGATGGATGATACTCCGATTGAAGTCATAAAAAATACATGTACAATTTCTTGTAAAGAAGTTAAAAAGAAAAGCTTCAGTCCCCATACAAGGCCTGATGCGATTCTTGGAGTGAGCACATTACTAATACAAGTATTAAAGGAACTTGAAACATTCTTGCGTGAAGATACGCCTGTGTATATTCTTGAAACACAGGAGAAATTAGACACATATCTAGCAGACGAAGATATACAGGAGGAAATCCAGAAGATTACAAACGTCCGTTTAGTGTGGGTTCCTTTGGATATTGATCATTATAATAGTCTATACGAATTTATGAGTGCACCAGAACATAGGGAAATTCGTAGTGCAATTATTCTTTCAGATAATCTTTTCGTTGATGAGAATTTGTCCAAACAAGAACAGAAAGAAGTTGCTGATAGCCTTACAATCTCTCGTTTATTATCCTTGCGAAAGATACAGGCCGATTTAATGCCGGAGCTATTTATTACTTGTGAAATGAATTATGACGAAAACAAGAATCTAGCAGAACGTACAGGTTCGGAGGATTATATTGTAGGTAGTAATGTAGCTGCTTCTGTCATGACGCAGATTTCTCAAGCGAGAGAATTACATCGTATCTTCTATGAGATTCTAGATTGGAGTGGGTCAGAAATCTACTTACACAAAGCATTTAAATATCTAGGCTTTGAGAACCAGAAGAATGTGAGTGAGAAGATTGATCTTCCAACGCTAGCTGCTAAACTGGCACAGCAGAATGCAGTATTTATCGGCTATTGCAAATATGGTCAAAACAATAAATATCAAAAACCAAAATTGAATCCTCCAAAATGGAATCAAGATGGTACAGCTGCAGAAGTAACCTTCGGCAATCGTGACTATATCATCACAATCGCAAATCAAAATGAGTAGTATCTTTTAATATTGGTTTAGCATTCACTAACCCTTTGGTCAGAGTATATTGAAAACTATACTTGTAACCATTAAAATAGAAAGGCAGGAGGTCAATACGAATGCTAAATAAATTTCCAGAAAAATTAACACTTCTTCGAAAGCATTACGGTCTTTCACAGGGTGATGTCGCAACAAAAATCAATGTGAAATTTACCGATTATATGAACTGGGAAAATGGCAACAGTATCCCATCAATATCAAATATTCGTAAGTTATCAGTATTGTTTGGTGTTCCGGTTGAATCATTTATTGATAATCGAAAGGTAATTGAATTACCTGAGGTAAAGGTAGTGCCACAAGTACAGCCACAGCCTCAACAACCAACAACAGAACAAAAGCCAGATGAAACTGTTAAGGCTGATACAGTCCATACGCAGAGAGTGAATTCTGTTAAGAACGACTTGGGTAGTACACGTGTAATGGATGCAGGTAAAATTAAGACAGCCGCAAAGGTTGCAGAACCAAAGGAACCTAAGAAAGAGGTCAGCCAAAAGAAGCGCAAGAAGATTTCTTATGCGATTATGGCAGGATGCTTAGTTGCGGTAGTGGTAGTTATTGCAATTATTCTTCGTTTTACAACAGGTGGTAAGTCAGGCTTTACGGTAGAAGCTTCTGAATTAAACCGCATTGCGGAAGGTGATACATATACATTATTTATCAACAAGAATAACTCTTTAGAAGTCTATGGTGATTTCCAATATAAGAATGAATTTCAGGATGTTGTACAGGTAAGTGCTTATGGAAGTCATGCGGTTGGCCTCAAGAAGGATGGTACAGTCGTAACAACTGATAAGAATGAGGAAGTTGCGAAGTGGAAGAATATTAAGGCTGTCGCTGCTGGTAAAGACCATACTGTTGGTTTAACAAATGATGGTAAGGTTGTTTGTGCAGGTAGCGAGCTTGCATGTCAGGTAAGTGATTGGTCAGATGTAGATAGTATTTACGCTGGTGATGATGCCACATTTGCGATTATAAATGGACAGGTGAAAGTATCTGGTAACTCTGCAAATTTCAGTTCGATTAGTGATGCGAAGAAGTTAGCTGTTGGAGAATCACAAGTACTTGTATTAAAGAAAGATGGCAGTGTATCTGCTGTATCCCTAAAGGGAAGCAGTACAAGTGATGTGTCTAGCTGGACTAAGATTTCATCAATCGCAGTTGGTAAAAACTATGTGGTTGGTGTGCATGAAGATGGCACAGTTAGTGTTGTTTCGGATGATAAAGATTTAAAGGAAGCTGTTGGAGCTTGGACAGATGTGAAATACATCGCAGCGTATGATGATACACTCGTTGCCTTCAACCGTTCTGGTAAGATGTATGGTTATGGTGATAACTCCAGTAGCCAATATGAAAATTCATTCAAGACAGACGCAAAGCAACTATCACAAGTGAAGAATATTACATTTACAGTCACAACAGCGAATGTAAATATCGCTTGGGATCCGGTTGAAAATGCGGATTACTATGAATTAACAGTTAATACGAATCCAATTACAGAACATAAGAATATTATTTCCAATAGCGATAGTATCGCATCCTCATCCTTAAAGGATGGAGAGACATACGTTGTAACAATCACAGCACATTCCAAGAAGGAAGATAAATATAAGACAAGTGAGAAGACTTCTATTAACTTTGCCTATAATGCAAAGACAGTACAGCTCAACTCACCAACAGATATTACTGCGACTGGCTTGCAGAATGCATGGCACTTTGCATGGTCACCAGTAGAGAATGCGGATAAGTATAACATCTCAATCGATGGAACAGTTGCGGCATCAAATGTAGAAGGAACATCCATTACAATTGATGGTATCTCATTTGCGGAAGGTTCCGAACATGAGATTAGTATTACAGCTCTATCATCTAATCCTGCATACACAGAAAGTGTACCAACGAAGGCAAAGATGAAGTACACTATCAGCAAAGGTAAAATCAAGATCAATTTTGAAAAACCGGATGGTAGTAGTGCTGGTTCTAAGACATATGAATTAAATGTTGGTTCATACTATGCTCAAAACATCATCAAACCTAGTGATATTCCAAGTGGATTCAAACTGGCAGATGAGCAGACTGCAGCAGAAGTTATGAATGGTCAGACAACAGAAGTAACGGTCAGACTACAGGCAAATTAAGGTAAGGAGAAATACATGGACAGACTTTGGTATTACACAAAACGAGGTAGCACAGAAAAATTTGGCCCATTTACAGACGCTGAATTAGTGCAGTTCATCAAACAAGAAATTCTTTGCAAGGATGACTATATCTGGATGCCTGATTTGAAGAATTGGTTGGAAATATCAAATTCAATCTATGCAATCTATTTACCAGCTTCAGATACAACAGTAGAAATATAAAGAAAAGAATGTATTTGTAGGGAAGCCTATAAATACATTCTTTTATACATGCATTATTTTCTGCGAATGCTATGAAGTGTAGTTGTTCCGATGATTGTACCAAGACTAAGTGCCACAAGAGATAACCCACAATCAAATGCCTGTATTTCTGCTAGTCTGATATTACCTGTTACGATAGATGCAACCATGTAGTGGAACATGTCTCCAGGAATAAGTGGAATAATGGATGGATAGATAAAGTAAGCAGAAGGAACTTGAAGCTTACGTGACATAAATTCTCCATAGAGTGAAGCCGCAAGCGCAGAAATCAAAGTAATCACAAAATGATTCTGCACAAAACTGGAGAGTATAACATTTACAAGACGTACCAAGAATCCACCAAGACCTGCATACAATAACTTGTCTTTTCCGTGAATACCGAACGTTACGCTGAAGCCTAATGAAGCAGTAAAGGATAATAGTAAAACCAAAATAGTATTTACCATGCGCCTGCACCTCCCATTAGGATAACGGCGAAGTACATACCAGCTGCTAGAGATGCACTCTCTAAGAATACATTTAATAGTTGTAAAATACCGTTAAACTCATGTCCACAAATTAAGTTGCGGAATGCATTGACGAGAGGGATACCTGGGATCATGAGTAAACTGATAGAAATCAAAGTCCACTGTGTATCCGCAATCAATCCTACTTTAACTAACAAGAAGGATAGAACCGTACCCAAGAACATACTAACGATATTGTTGATAATCTTATCTGTACGTAGTCTTGAAAGAGCACGATTGATCCAGAATAAGCAGAATGATACAAGTGCAGTCGCAATCATATCACTAGGCTTACCACCGAGAATAAAGCATACGCTGGTAATCGCTAATACCTGACATAACACAGTTGTTATGAGCTTATACTTCTTTGTGTTTTCAACCTGGTCTAGTATATTCTGTAACTGTTCAGTAGGAATTGGGTGGTTGGCTACCTGATGCATAATGTTATTTAAAACACGTAAGTTTTCTAGATTGATTGATATTCCAGAAATATCTAATTGTTTTGTGTATGTATTTCCATCCGTACCGCGGAAACATATACTAACGTATTGATGCGTCATAACGGTACTGAGTTCAGTTAACTGATACGCCTCAGCATTCTTTTCAATGGCATATTCTACATGTTCAAGGGTTGAACCATTGGCAAGTAATGCTTGGGCTAGTTTTGCCAGGTAATTTAATACCTGTTCCATTTCTAAATGTGAGTTCATCATTTTCTCCCTGTTTGGATACTAGTATATATTTATATTTTGATCGATGACAAGTGAAAGCTTAGAGATAGTAATTTCATGTTTATCGGTAGAACAATGCTATAGTAAAACAGGGTGATGAAATGAAAGAAAAAGTGGGTTTAGTTTACTCGATAGCACAGGATAACCCATGGGTAACAAGCTGTACAGTTTCAAAAGAAGTGATGAAGAATGTTAGTTATTATTCCTTAGCAGAGAATACGGATATCAGTGCAGAAATCTACCCATATTACAAATTGATCTATGTTCATACGGGACGAGCAATTATCTATACAAATGACGATGAGAAAATAGTTAATGTCGGTGAAGCAATCATTGTGAAAACCAATATTCCAGTAGGAATCAAAACAGATCAAGGAACTATTTATACGGAAATCATGATAGGAGAAAATAGTATGATGAATAACGCAATAAAACCAGGTGAAGTATTTGGATTAAAGGATTTAGTACCATACCAAGATGGTAAGATTGTAAACATGGATGTTGCACACAACGAAAAGATGAAGTTTGTTGTGATGGCATTCGATGCAGGAACAGGCTTATCTGAGCACGCAGCTCCAGGAGAAGCGCTAGTATTTGCTTTAGATGGTAGTGCTACAATTATTTATGAAGGTGTAGCGCATGAAATTCATGCAGGTGAACAGTTCTGTTTTGCAAAGGGTGGATTACACGCAGTAACCGCAACAGAAAAGTTCAAGATGGCTTTACTATTAACTTTATAAGAAAGATAAAATGTCTCAATGATGAGGCATTTTTATTTAGGTAAAAAGAAAACTGTACTTTCTATTATAGAAAAACAGAAAGTGCAGTGAGAAAGAAACCTACAAATATAAACCAACCTAATATATATCCTTTTAAATAATGCTTGCATAACGCAACATATTCACGAATCATTGCGCTTGGCCAGAAGTAGAATGCGATAGGAGCACCGATACCGATTGCTGGAATATCTAATGAGCGACAAAGCAGAAGTGCACGATAGACATGGAAGTTGGAAGTAACTACTGCAATACGCATTCGACCGCCTCTACGCTTGATGATTTCATACGAATTACGCATATTTTGGAATGTATTAACACTCTTATCTTCCATAATAATTTGATGATTTTTAATCCCTTTATCGATTAGATATGTACGCATGGCTTCGGCTTCAGATACTTTTTCATCAGAGCCTTGGCCACCAGAAACAACGATATAACAGGATGATACGGATTTATTAAATACGCGAATCGCTTTATCGAGACGATTGGCAAGAAGCTTCGTTGGTCTTAATCCATCGATTAAGCCAGCACCTAGGACAACAACGTAGTCAAAATCAACATGTCGAGGAAGTAGCTGGATAAACATGGAATAGAACATGAATGCTACAAATACAAGTGAGATATATAAGACACTGAATCCAAACCCCATTTTAAGCATAGTAGAGAAATCTTGTATTAAATGAGTCGAGTGATCCATAAGATTGTTTGTGGCAGTAATCAAAGATGTAAATAAATAAAATTCACCAGCAAGAATAAAGATGCCAAACGCTATGGATAGAAAACTTGTAATATGGAATCCTTCCTTTAGAAGCATCTGTACACTATTCACCATCAATAAGAATGGAATGATGAATATCAAGAACATAAATGTAGTAATAAATATAATTGAGTATATTGTTGCAATTTTAAAGGCAGCTGAATATTTTACCGACCAGACAAAGAGTGCCATCAATAATATTAATAGGAACACGGCATTTCGAAAGCGTCTAGAATCCTTGAAGAAGGAGTATAAGAATATCGCAAGTGTGACGATCACCATAAATTCTGATGAAAGGATATAATGCATGAGTTTAAACATGGGAAAATAGTAACATGAATAAGTTGATGTGAGAATATAAAAATACATAATCGTAGTACGAAATAGTGTGAAGGAAGGGGATAGTTACATAGGTAAACTACAGGCAGTTTCATGTTGCTGGTTTAGTTACATAGGAATATAATTAGTTTGCGAGGTGTAATGATTTCAAATTGAGTACATTGTTTCCATTTTATTTATTTGTATTTATGAAAGTGAATACATATAAATACGTTAAAACAATGAGTTTAATTTAATCTAATTAGGGCTACAGTTTTTGTGGTAGATAAATTTAGATATCAACGATTACACCTTCGTATCATTTTAGAAAGGAAAAGATAGGAGGTTTTTTGTGTTTGATCAAAAAATAATCAATGATATCCAAAACATAATTGGATATACATTCAAGAATCAAGAATTATTAGAACAGGCTTTTACTCGTCGTTCTTATAGCATGGAGAATGGCGGTGAACACAATGAAGTCTTAGAGTTCATTGGGGATAAGGCACTCGATGTTGCGATAGTGAAAATTCTTAGTGAAGAATTTGGGTATTTCAATAAGAGTGAGCAAAGACGTTCTAACTATTATTATTCGCCTAAAGTCTATGATGGCACTTTCTCTTCTGATAAGGATGAAGGTGAACTAACAGAGATTAAGAAAAGAATTGTAAAGAAAACAACATTATCCGATGCCATTGATAATCTTGGACTGCAGCACTATTTAATAATGGGTAGAGGGGATAGAAAGAAACATGTTGAAAGATCTAACTCAACAAAAGAAGATTTATTTGAGGCAATCATTGGTGCAATAGCACTTGATTCAAGGTGGGATATCAACATGATTCAAGAAACTGTGGAGTACATGATTGAAATCGATGATATCATCGGCTCTGATGAAGATAGTTATATTGAAGAAATTCAAAATTGGTCTTTAAAGCATTACGATGTATTGCCTGATTATTCGGTTTGTAAATATTTACCAAACGAAATGAATGTTGGGGCTCCAGAGTGGGCTAAACCTAATATAATGTGGTCTCCTATAAATCAATTTAAACGAGGAGTATTTGATTCAAATACACAATATGCAAGTTTACTTATATTAGAGGATGTTCCATGTTGTTTTATTGGTTATGGGAACTCTAAAAATCAAGCAAAAGAAGAAGCGTCTAGACTTGCTTATGAGTATTTAGATGAACATGATTTATTGTGGACTATTCAAGATGAGATTGAGAATCCGTGTAAGAGAATGTCTGTCAATCAGCTCGAAACACTTGCTAGAAGAGGATATTTTTCTCTTCCAACATATAATTTTTATGAAGATCATGATGAGGATGGAAATCCTGTTTGGAAATGTGAATGTCATATAGATGAAGAGAATATTTTTTGTTGGTCAACTGCATCCTCGAAAAAGGATGCAAAAAAAGATGCCGCATGGGGAATGCTAAAACATGTATTGGACATGGAGGAGAACTAAGTTATGAGTAAGTGGTGCTTCAATTATGAATCTGGTGAGTATGAAGAAATTGATAGAGATGGATTTAGCATTTCGCAAGGAAGATACGTGTTTAATTGGGATGACTCAGAGTTTAGACGTGAGGAAGAGGAAGAGGAATTCAATCGTTGGGGATTCCATCACTCCATTTGGGGTGATGAAGACGATTAATCACCATTTTCAAGATACAATGCCTTTTAAGGTTTCTAGAAGTACGCTATAATCAAATAAACCGTTGATCGGAAATAGTACTACAATATACCGGCTTAAGAGAGAGGCACATTTGGTGAGAGTGCTTTGGCAGATGGTGTTGATGGGAATGCCTCCGAGAGGGTCTTCTTGATATGTAGAGAAGAACGTCGCACTAATGTTATCAGTGAAATTCTAAAGAGTGGATACGCATAGCGTCTTTTTAAGAAAGACGCTTTTTTAACAGGAGGAAGAATATGATCAGACTGTATAATACAAAGACTTTACAAATCGAAGAGTTCAAACCAATTCATGAGGGACATGTAGACATGTATGTATGTGGACCAACTGTGTATAACTATGCACATATTGGTAATGCACGTCCAATGATTGTGTTTGATGTGTTGAAGCGTTTATTTGAAGCAGAAGGATATAGCGTTACGTATGTATCTAACTTCACAGATGTGGATGACAAGATTATTAAGAAAGCTGCTGAAGAAAATACAACCGAAGCTGTAATCGCACAGCGTTATATTGATGCTTATCAGGAGGTGCGTACTTTACTCAATACAGAGCTTCCGGATATTACACCACGTGTTACAGAAACAATGGATAAGATTATTGATTTCATCGACCAACTTGTAAAGACAGGTCATGCCTATGAAGCAAATGGTGACGTATATTTCTCTGTTGAATCTGTACCTACCTATGGTGAGATATCTCATCAGCACATGGACCAACTAGAGGCTGGTGCACGTATCGAAACAAATGACCAAAAGAAAAATCCATATGACTTTGCGCTATGGAAGAAGACAGATATGGGTATCAAGTGGAATTCTCCATGGGGAGAAGGTCGCCCAGGTTGGCATACGGAATGTGTTGTAATGATCAACGATAATATTGGTGATTGCATTGACATTCACGGTGGTGGTATGGATTTGAAGTTCCCTCACCATGAAAATGAAGTTGCTCAACAGGAAGCTATGCATGGCAATACACTCGCAAATTATTGGGTACATAATGCCATGGTCAATATCGATGGGCAAAAGATGTCTAAGTCATTAGGTAATACAATGTGGGCAAAGGATGTTGTTTTATCTTTAGGCACAAACTTAACAAGATGGTTAGTATCCTCAGTACATTATCGTAAGGAATTAAACTTCTCTGATGAGACAATTGAAACTGCTCGTAAAGAATTAGATAAGGTGTTAACACCACTCAAGCAAGCGTATATCAAGGCTGCACTTGCGGATGATGCCATGGGTGATGACTATGATAAGGATTCTTATCGTGCATTCTTGGATTGCTTAGATGATGATATGAATACTCCAAATGCATACGCAGTGATCTTTGAGACAGTGAAAAAATTAAATCAGACACTACGTCAAAGAGAAATTGACTTTGCACAGGTAGCTCTTTACAGCAATGCTGTGGAAAAGATGTTGAATGTATTGGGGATTGTTGTGGATAAACCAGTGATTGGTGAAGCAGAGAAAGAATTATTTGCGAAGTGGAATCAAGCTAAGGCAGATAAAGACTTCGATACTGCAGATAAATATCGTAATGAATTAGCAGAAAAGGGCTTGTTGTAATGAATCCATTAGAATGTAATGGTAGAACACTAGCGTTTCTTGGGGATGCGGTTTGGTCTCTTGCAGTACGTGATTTCTTGGTTCAAGAGGGACAAGGAAAAGGAAAGATGTTACAAAAGCTCAGTATTTCCTATGTCTCTGCGAAATCACAGGCAAGATTTTATTCGCTTCTTCATGAAGAAAGCTTCTTTACTGAAGAGGAGGAAGCGACGTATCGTCGTGGACGCAACGGTAATACAGGTAGTGTTCCAAACAATACAGATGTTGTGACATATCGTATGTCAACAGGATTCGAAGCGATCTTAGGTGCTTTATATCTTGAGAACAATCAAGAAAGAATAAGACAGATTTGGGACAAAGTACGGACACTTTAGGGAGGACTTCTATGGCACAATTTGTGTACGGGAAAAATGTTGTAAAACAGATGTTGATGGATAACTCCAAAGTCAAACAGATCTATATGTCAGTAGACGATAGAGATGTAGAACAGTTGGCTCGCAAACAACGGGTACAACTGAAGAGGGTTGATAAGAAGACATTAACACAGATGACCAAGACAGACCGGCATCAAGGTGTTGTGGCTGAAGTCGATCCATATCGTCTATATAGTGTAGATGAAATCTTACGGGGTGTTTCTGAGAATGGGAAGGGTCTTATCATCATGCTTGATGAATTAGAAGATCCACATAACTTGGGAGCGATATTACGTACAGCTGATGCAATCGGTGCTACAGGTGTCATCTTTAAGAAGACCAACGCGGTTGGTTTAACAGCTACCGTTGCGAAGGTTAGTGCTGGCGCAATTGATACTGTGAAATGTGCTTCTGTTACCAATCTTTCCAGAACGCTAGAAGACCTTCAGAAAAAAGGTTGGTGGGCTGTTGGAACAGATATGGATGGACAGGACTATCGTTCTGTAAAGTATGATTTCAATACAGTATTGATTATTGGAAATGAAGGTAAGGGTATCTCTAGACTGCTACGTGAGAAGTGTGACTTTGTGGTATCGCTACCGATGAGAGGAAAAATTGAATCGTTGAATGCGGCGGTATCTGCTGGTATTCTAATGTATTCCATTTACAACATGCGTTTCCCGCTATAGGGGGAATGTTGTATGGAGAAGGACAATCCGAGTGAACTATTATATATGTGTAGAATGGGTGATGTGCACGCACAATATCGCTTATTTGCCCAGTATGAAGGTTTACTCACATCGCTGGTAAATCAAACAATACAAGTATATCCACCAGTGAAGAACTATAAAGATGACTTATTACAGGAAGCACGTCTTGGTTTACTTGTTGCGATACATTGTTATCGAGAAGATAATCAAGCCAGCTTTAAAACCTTCTTGTGTATCATCGCAAAGAGAAGAGTTTGGAATGTCCTGCGACAACTTTCAACGATTGGACGAAATGAAGGTGCTGATGTACTGGCGTTAGATGCGATGATGAATGAGGATGAAACATTCTACGATATTGTGGAACAACCAAATAAGATGTTTAATCCAGAATATTATTATCAGTACGTCGATGCATTTAAACAAATGACACAAGGCATCATGTCATTATCACAGCGAGAGATAGATGTCATGCAATCTTGGTATAACGGGGATTGTTATGAAGAGGCAGCCCGCAATCAGAACTGTACTGTAAAAGCCTATGATGGAAGATTACAACGAGTTCGAGCCAAGATTAAAGATTATATCTATCATAATCAATAAGAAAACTTGACAGATAGTGTATGATAATAGAGGAAACTGAAACAGATATATTAAATGCATGTCAGCGATGAATGTCGATGGCATGCATTTTGTCATTTTATGGAAGATTTGAATATTCGCTCAAATGTGCGGTTATTGAATAATGTTTCAGCGTCATTAGACGAAGGAGGAAAAGTATGAAATTTAAAAAGTTAATGACATTTGCACTTGCGGCATTCATGCTTGCAGGTTGCGCTCCAAAACAACAGCAGAACACTACAAAGTTGAAAATCGTAGCTACAACATTCCCACAGTATGATTGGATTCGTGAGATTATCGGGAAAGATAATAAAAATGTGGACTTACAATTATTGATGAAGAATGGTGGAGACTTGCATAGTTATCAACCGACGGCAGGTGATATCGCAAATATCTCTGATGCAAATCTATTCGTATACGTTGGTGGTGAGTCTGATGAATGGGTGGATGATGCATTAAAAGAAAAGACCAACAAAGATATGAAGGTTGTTAACATGATGCAGACACTAGGCGATGACATCGATGAAGAAGAGGAAGGCTTAGAAAAAGAAAGTGAAGACCATGATTACAATCATGATGATAAAGATAAAGATCATGACCATGACCATGAAGAAATTGAATATGATGAACATGTTTGGTTATCACTCAAACGTGCACAGAAAATCGTAAAAGCAATTGCAGATGAATTGGTAGAACTAGATCCAACAAATGCCAAGAAGTACCAGGCAAATGCGGAAGCATATATCGCTAAGTTAGCTGCTTTAGATAAATCTTATCAATCAACAGTTGGTACAGTCGAAAATAAGACATGGATCTTTGCGGATCGTATGCCATTCCACTATTTAGCAAAGGATTATGGTATTACGACATATGCGGCATTTAATGGTTGTTCAACAGAGACAAATGCTAGTTTTGCGACTATCGTCAGTCTAGCAAAATACGCAGATGAATTAGGCATCAAACATATTATGACAATTGAAGGCTCTGATAAGAAACTTGCAAAAGCAGTTATTGAAAACACAACAGCCAAGAATCAAGATATACTAACATTGAATTCGCTACAGTCCGTTAGTCAATCAGATATTGACAAAGGCTTAACATACTATGGCGCAATGGAAGAGAATTTAAAGGTACTAGCACAAAGCTTTAACACGGAGGTTAAATAAGATGACGCATTTGATTACATGTAAAAATCTATCCGTTGGACATGAACGCAATAAAGTTGCGGGACCTTTTAGCTTGGAAATCAACAGTGGGGATTATTTATGTGTAATCGGCGAGAATGGATCTGGTAAATCCACATTCATGAAAACCATCTTAGGCTTAATCACTCCCATTGAAGGAAGCATTGAACATGATGATTCCTTCAACGCAAAAGAAATTGGTTATCTTGCGCAACAGACCCAAGTCCAAAAAGATTTCCCATCTTCAGTTGAAGAAGTTGTTTTATCCGGTTTTGTTGGTCATCTAGGTCATCGCTGGTTCTATAACAAGAAAGAAAAAGAACTTGCGAAGGAGTACATGGTAAAGACGGGTGTCGATAAACTTGCGAAACATTGTTATCGTGATTTATCCGGCGGGCAACAACAGCGTACATTACTCGCAAGAGCACTCTGCGCTGCAGATAAGATGATTCTATTAGATGAACCTGCGGCAGGACTTGATCCAGAAGCAATGCAGTATATGTATGATTTAATTTCTAAACTAAACAAAGAAGGCATGACAATCGTGATGATTACACATGATGTGCCTGCAGTTGTGCAATATGCAAATCGTATCGTTCGCTTTGTGGATGGAACGGTGAAAGAAGTCTCCACAGATGAATATCGAAAGGCGGTGGAGAAATGCTAACTGAATTATTACGCTATCTAGAATATCCCTTCGTAAGATATGCCATCGTTGCGGCGATGTTAATATCCTTATGTTCTGCACTTGTGGGTGTTATCCTTGTATTAAAGAGATATTCCTATATCGGTGATGGATTGTCACATGTTGCCTTTGGCGCAATGTCAATCGCACTTGTACTTGGGATGATTCAACAGAAGATGTATCTTGTCTTTCCGATTACAACAGTAGCTGCTATCCTAATTCTAAAATCGGGACAAAATAAAAGAGTCCAAGGAGATGCGATCGTTGGTATGGTTTCTACCGGTGCACTCGCACTTGGGTATCTGGCAATGAATCTATTTCCACCAACCGCCAATATCAGTGGTGATGTATGTAGTACGCTCTTTGGTTCTACATCAATCCTTACACTCTCTAAAGCGGAGGTTTGGTTATGTGTTATCGCATCTATCACCGTTCTAATTATATTTGTGATGTTGTATCCAAAGATCTTCGCAGTAACGTTTGATGAAAACTTCTCCAAGGCAACTGGCCTAAAGGCTGACCAAATTAATTTAATCCTGGCAGTTATTATTGCGGTTATCGTTGTTCTAGCGATGAATCTTGTAGGCTCCTTATTGATTTCTGCACTAGTAATCTTCCCGGCACTATCGGTAATGCAGCTGTTTAAGAGCTTTAAAGCTGTATTGATTGGTGCGGCGATTCTATCAGAAATCTGTACGGTTACAGGTATGCTTGTGGCAATTCTTTGCAGTACACCTGTAGGTGCTACGATTGTTACAGTGGATATTATTGCGTTTATTATCTGTTGGTTAATTCGTGCAATGAAAGCGTAAGTAATTATGAAACATATCAAGAAGTTTATTCTAATCTTTCTAAGTGTGGGAATCATTACATTAGCTTTTCTGTATACACATCAACCAAATGCAGTAAAACCAGAACAGAGTAAAGAAACCGCAGTGGATTACGACTTATCCGTGCTAAGTGGAAATGTTGTGTATTCGCAAGTATATGCGATGATGACAAATCCAGAAGAATATGTGGATAAAACATTTAAAATCTCAGGGGTCTTTGCGTTAGGCAAAGATAAGGATGGTAATACGATGTATGGTTGTATTATCAAAGATGCGTTGGGCTGTTGCCAACAGGGTATTCAATTCCAATGGGAAGGAAATCATAAATATCCAGATGATTATCCAGATTTAGGAACGACAATCACAGTCGTAGGAACCTTTAGTTATCAAAAGGATGGGAATATTGTTTCCTTATTATTAAAGAACGCAGAAATGAAGGTGGATTAAAACCCCACCTTTTATATACAAATGTTATTTTATTTGGCGCTTTTCAACGATTTAGTTGATATTCTTATAAATGCCAAAGTTGTAAGCACCATAAGCCTTATATAAGTCGATTGGTTGTGGTAGTTTTACAATCTCTGTATTTATAAACGGTATCTTCTCTCTCATCGTCTCCATATATGTCTCATCCTTCCACTTTCTCATATCTAACGTATATCTAAGTCTCTTTCTGAATACTAGCCAGTCTAAATAGGCTTGTATACATGGCTTGTCATCTGAAATGATGGTTGAATGTTTTACAAAGTGCTCCTTAAACTGGTCATACTTGCCATAGCTTTCTTGTCCAAGTCCTGCTATCTTAAATAGGATGTTGTCATTTTCGTTAGTTGCTGTAACGAGACATACTTTATGATTACTTAATCCTCTTTGGTGACGGCTATAAATGCTTGCATTCTTTCTTCCTCTATGCTTGCTTGATACAGCTTATGACGCATATGGAAGCACGTAGTCACAGATGACCCTGTAGCTACACTATCTTGTTCTAATGAAAGACCATTTAACTCTCATGCAGTAAAGATCTTCCCACAGTCTTGGCATCTGTATTTTTGCTTGTGATGGGGATTAAAACCATTCTTTACATAATGATATGAACCACAATAAGGGCAACTCTCGACCTTATTGCACACATTATCATAATTGGTTGTATCATCTGTTATCTTATCACGGCATAGTTTAGTGATACTTGCTTGAATAAAAGACAGTTCGATAGGTGCTAGATGATTTAAGAAATCCTGAGTAATTCTCATAGAGTAACCTCCGTTTAGGCTAGTTTATGCTATGAATCATTTATTACCGTGTACATATGTGCACATCAACATACTTTATCAACTAAATCATTGAAAAGAGCCATAATTAATAAGAAAACAGGGCTTAATTGTATTCCCTGTTATTTCTTGTTATTCTTCATTCATTCTTTGTCTTGAGATTTCACATGCTTCATAAATAGTATCGGCTGTTAGCAAAGCATCCAACATTGCCCATTTACGACCAGATGCATATATATTTCCTGTCTTAACTGTTTTTGATGGTATTATTGGTTCTCCAAGGTTATAAACAAAATGCTCATCCATTTCTTCTACATCAGGCATTTCAATAATCGCACTATGCAAATTTTTCGTCACAGTATAACTTTCAATATGATGAATAGATTGCAATATCCCATTATACCTAAATGCTATGTAGTTAGGTGGCTCTTTGGGCCAACCATTTATTCCAAAAGGATGAAAATATTTCTTTTTCTGCTCTACTATTTCTATCCATGTCAAATCACAATTTTCCGGTTTAGAAGTCGATAGTGAGACCACATATACCCAATTTGATTCTTTCGTTTGCATAGTCATTATCCTTCCTAAATATTTCATTAATTCTTTCAATAAATTTTTCTGCGATATACTTGAACCAGCCTTTGCGGAATTGGCTAATTCGTAAATCCTTCTCCATGATAAATGAATCACGGGGATTTCATTTACGGACTCAAACGGCAAATATGCCTTTGCATATTCTTTACTGCATTCCGACATTGAAATTATAGCTTTATTAGGAGCGGGGCTTTCTAGGATATTACGTCTTTCAGAATATAGCATAAGCTGTTCTGCTCCTGGTAAAATCCAACCTCTTTTAGCTTCAATAATTATATAAAAAGAACTGTCATCTGTTATTTCTAAATCTGTTATCCCTTTGTCCTTTTCAAATTCCTGATACTTAATCCTTACATTTTGTGGATTAATATCATCTCCTTAATCACAAGTTTAAGAAATTCAGGACAACAAGTTAAAGCCCATGCGATGCTTTTTGTTATATCATTTTCAAGATTTCCAATTAACTGGAATATGCTACTTATTTCAGTTCCATATGCAACTAACTCTGACATAACCTTATCTCCTTGCAGCTATCCTAAATTTTAGGTTTCGGTAGCTCAAAATCGAATTTACCGCCCAACGCTGCTGCACCTATCCCTACAATAGAAATTACAGTTAATGTAGCAGCTCCTATTACTTTCCAATGAAAGGATTTATTTTCAGTATCTTTTTTATCTACCATTTTAGCAATTTCCACCATTTGATCCAAATAGTATTTTTTCTCCTCAAAGGTTATTTCTTCTTGTGAAGCACATTTTTCTAGGGCAGAAAGTACTTTATCATATACTGCAAAACAATCCTTACTACTTTCTTTACTTGCATCTAATGTTTTTTCTAAAACTGTTCTGTATTCAGTAAAAGCCTCTAATGACATTTTTGCAAATTCGGGGAACTGTTCAATAGCTTTTTTAGCAACTTCTGGATCCATATTTTGTAACATCGAAGCAAAATTAATAACTTTATCTTTAGTCATATGTCTAAAATCTGGTATATCCAGTTGTTTTAATACTTCCATTTCAGTAAGCTGTTTACTCATAATCGTCCCTCCTTATTTTCTATAGGGTATACATTAATTTCTTCAAAGTTAAATGCTCCCATTGGATATTCGCTTATGTATCCTGAAACACGAAATTGTTTACCACAATTTTTGCAGTAATTATCTTCTGCATCAAATTCATATATAGTTTCCTTCCCCATTTGACGCTCATAGGAACTTACATCACATTCATCAATCAAATCTATTTTATTTTTACTTGAACAATATGGACAGTCAACAATACGCTCCAAGCTAATACCTTCATCATATTCTTCGTAATAAGAGCTTTCATTTTCATTCATGTTAAACTCTCTCATCCTTAATATTCCATATGTTTCCTTTAGAGCAGAACGAAATACGTCAGATTTGTTCTTAAGCTCCTTTTTTTCACATATGTATTGAAGCATACTTTCTTCTTCATCATTAACACGAACACGATACATTTTATCTCTAGCATCCTCTATTTTAGGTCTTGCCATAGAACCAAACTCCCTTCTAAATTATTGTAGCTACGCTTATTATAAATGTAGCTACAATAATTTTCAAGTTTTTTTGCCGTAAAAACTCAATCCATATTTTCTTTTATTGAAATAATTAGTTTTCCATTTTGACAATCAACATGATACCTTTGCCCTATCTTAAATCCAAACTTCTCTAACCATTTACCTTTCATTATGATGGTAGGTGTATCATTATAGCTATTATTGCTCATTCCATATACTTTCAATGTCCGATTATTTTTCTCCATAATCAAATCTTTTTCTAAAATGCTATCGTTAAATT
>ERZ773035.839-NODE-839-length-23629-cov-8.621617_pt1 | contig 23629 bp, 18 predicted proteins | sample MGYA00511487_ERZ773035 | MGnify/ENA primary metagenome ERZ773035 (study PRJEB29015, sample SAMEA2737985) | human oral metagenome | biome: human oral; feature: human-associated habitat; material: dental | place: China | collected 2024 ...
CCTCCGTCACCGGGGCCGAACGGGGCATGGCCTCCACCAGCAGCAGAAAGACATCGCCACCCGGCGTGCCCATCAGCACCGGCGGCAGATCGGCCTCGCGCGCCAGTGCATCTATTCGGACACGAATCACCTTGGCCACCTGCTCCAGCAGCAGGTCGGCACAGCTCTGCCCTACGGCACCGTTGACCATCTTGAAATGATCAAGGTCCAGATGAAACAGCGTGCATTCGGTGCCATCGCGTTCCGAACGCACCAGCGCATCCCGCACACCCTCGATGAAGGCATTGCGATCCAGCACGCCCTGCTCTGCCAACCCTGAGACGCGAGCCACCTCACGCCCCTGCCCGCGCGTGCGGCGGTATCCCTGCACGGCCACCAGCGCGATGCAGGCGCCCACCACCAGCACCAGTGAACCCACACCCAGCATGTGCCACAGCAGCGGCTTGCTGCTGCGGATGATCTCGATATCGGCCCGCAGCGCCGGAACGCCACGCAGCGGCGTCGTCACGGAAAACACCGGCCCATGGGGTACACCACCCCGCTGCGCCAGAATGACGCCGTTGGCATCGCGCACCATCTGCCGCCCCTCGAATTCCATGGGAGGCAATTGCTGCAGCAAGGCACTGATGCTGCGTGCGGTTGACGATCCGCCTTCCTCTGCATCCACGGCATCCGCCGAACTGCTTCGCGCCCTGACATCCTGCTGCAACAGGCGCTCGCGCAGGAACTCGGCATCCGCACGGGCCGTCTCCAGCATCTCGTGTTCAGCGGACGTCCAGGCGTAATGGAAGTAGGCCGTGGGTGCCGCCAGCAAGGCCACGATGCCCAGCACGGCGAGCGCGCGCATGACGTTGCCGCCCGCCCTGCCCGACCCGAAACGCTGCGCTGCAGAATTCATCTGCCCGTCCGACCTCGCTTGATGGGCCGCGGAACACTGTCCGCGACGATCGGCCGGCAGCACGCGCCGCCCCCTGGACAGCCATGCACGCCCGACCCCGACCGGGACGTGTCATGAACACGGCTCCCGATCGGCAATCTAAACAAGGGGAAATGTCACGGCGAACCACCACCAGCCGGACGGACAGCCACGACGCCATCAACGGCGGGTGGCCGGTGCTGCATCACAGCACGTAGCGCGACAGGTCCTCGTCGCGAGCGATGTCGCCCAGACGCTCCTCGACAAAGGCGGCATCGATCACCACCGTCTCGCCCGAGCGGCGATCGCCCTGGAACGACACCTCTTCCAGCAGCCGTTCCATGACCGTCTGCAGCCGACGGGCGCCGATGTTCTCGGTCCCCTCGTTCACGCGGAAGGCGGTCTCGGCCAGCTTGTTGATGCCGTCCTCGCGGAAGTCCAGCGTGATGCCCTCGGTGGCCAGCAGCGCCTGATACTGCTTGGTGAGGCTGGCATCGGTCTCGGTCAGAATGCGACGGAAATCCTCCACCGACAGCGAGCTGAGTTCCACGCGGATGGGGAAGCGCCCCTGCAGTTCCGGCACCAGGTCGGACGGCTTGGACAGATGGAATGCACCCGACGCGATGAACAGGATGTGGTCGGTCTTGACCACGCCGTAGCGCGTGTTGACGGCCGTGCCCTCCACCAGCGGCAGCAGGTCGCGCTGCACGCCCTGACGGGAAACATCACCGCCCTGCACGCTACCGCGCACGGCAATCTTGTCGATCTCGTCCAGGAAGACGATGCCGTTCTGCTCGACGTTGGCGAGTGCGGTGAGCTTGATCTCCTCGTCGTTGACCAGCTTGCCGGCCTCTTCGTCCACCAGCAGCTTCATGGCTTCGGCAATGCGCATCTTGCGCTGGCGCGTCTTGCCAGGCATCCCCTGCATCATGCCCTGCAGCTGGTTGGTCAGTTCCTCCATGCCGGCCGGCCCCATGATGCCGATGTTCGGCATCGGCTGCGCCACGTCGATCTCGATTTCCTTGTCATCGAGTTCGCCTTCGCGCAGGCGCTTGCGGAACTTCTGGCGGGCCACCGAATCGTCGGCGGTGGAGATGGGTTTTTCCAGATCACGGTAGTCCGTGGGCGTGCGCTGATGGGCCGACGACGGCAGCAGCGCATCCAGCACGCGCTCTTCGGCCAGATCGCGGGCGCGGGCATCCACGCGCTGCTTGGCGCGGTCGCGCTCTTCCTTGATGGCGGCTTCCATCAGGTCGCGGATGATCGAATCCACGTCCTTGCCCACATAGCCCACCTCGGTGAACTTGGTGGCCTCGATCTTGATGAACGGCGCGTTGGCCAGCCGGGCCAGGCGGCGGGCAATCTCGGTCTTGCCCACGCCGGTGGGACCGATCATCAGGATGTTCTTGGGCACGATCTCGTGGCGCAGCGGCTCGGCCACCTGCTGGCGACGCCAGCGGTTGCGCAGTGCAATGGCCACCGCGCGCTTGGCCTTGTCCTGGCCGATGATGTGCTTGTCCAGTTCGGAGACGATCTCCTGCGGCGTCATCTGCGTCATAGTGTCTCGATCGTGTGGTTCTGGTTGGTGTAGATGCACAGATCACCCGCAATCTTCAGTGATTTCTGCACGATCTCGGTCGGAGAAAGCTCGGTGTTCTCCAGAAGCGCCAGCGCAGCCGACTGCGCATACGCGCCGCCCGAACCGATGGCCACCAGCCCGTGCTCGGGCTCCAGCACATCACCGTTGCCGGTGATGATGAGGGAATGCTGCTTGTCGGCTACGGCCAGCATGGCCTCCAGGCGACGCAGCACACGGTCGGTGCGCCATTCCTTGGCCAGCTCCACGGCCGCCTTCATCAGGTTGGCCGGATACCACTCCAGTTGCGCCTCGAAACGGTCGAAGAGCGTGAAGGCGTCTGCCGTTCCGCCGGCAAAGCCGGCCAGCACCTTGTTGTGCCCCAGGCGGCGCACCTTGCGCGCGCTGCCCTTGACCACGATGTTGCCGAGGGTGACCTGACCGTCCCCCCCCAGGGCGACGCTGTCGCCTCTTCTGACAGATACGATGGTTGTCATGATGGTCCTGAAAGAGTTCCGGCGCCAGGAGGGAGCCGGAGGGGTTTCAGGACATATGGGGGGCCATCGGTCGATTTCAATGGCAAGGGGCCCTTCCGGGCCCCTTTTCTGCCTGGCCGCATGCGGCCGGGGTCTGCATCAGGCGTGACGCAGCTGCAGCTCGGCCAGGTCGCCCAGGCCCATCACGATCATCAGGTAGGCCACCAGATAGCTGGGCTGACGGATGGTGACGGGCTTGCCACCGGCCTGCAGCGACACCACTTCGTTGAGCAGCTCGCTGGCACAGGCAAAGTCGATGCGCACCAGCTGACGGCAGTCCAGCGTCACTTCGCGGCGGTCTTCGGCCCAGGCACGCAGCCGGCGGAACATGGTCTCGGCACGGCCGGTCAGCACGCCCGACAGCGCGAACATCTCGCCCACGTAAGGCTGCAGCGTCTCGCTGGTTTCCTCTTCGGGCTCGCTGTCGGCCAGCAGCACATGCACGGAATCCGGCAGCGGCTCCCACGACGGCGGCGAGACCTCATAGGTCACGCAATATTCGATGGCCAGATCCTCGAATTCCTGCTGGCGGCCCAGCATGCGCAGGGCCATCAGACGCAGCTGCCAGCAGTGCTCGTCCGGATCACGGCGACCGCTCTCGGTCATCACCGACAGCGCCTTCTCCAGGGCTTCCACGCCGCAGATCGTCAGTTCGTGGCGCGCCTTGCGGAAATCGCGGAACGTGCGAAGCAGCAGATCCGCACCGATCATGTCGATGCTGGTGACGCGGCTGAAGTCGACGCGCAGCTGGCGCTTGCGCTGGATGGCGCGTGTCATCTGCTCGGTCTGCTTCACCACCTGGGCATCAATCACCGGCGGGAACAGCACCGTCGACGACGGGACCGCAGCCTGCTCTTCCTGCTGATTGGGCAGCACCAGTTCGTCCACCCAGGCGGGCGGCGACAGTTCGAAGGACGAGGCGTATTCCACCGCCAGGTTCTCGAATTCGGTCCGGTGCCCGCTGGCCTGATAAAGCTCCAGCAGCATCTTCCAGCCCAGGCGGGTATGTTCGCCCAGCTGCTTCTGATCAATGGCCTGACGCAGGTTCTGGGTCGCTTCGCTCACCTGGCCATTGGCAAACAGCACCGACACTTCTTCCAGCACCGGCAGCAGGCCGGAACTCTGGATCTCGATGGCGCCTTCGCGCGGACGCGCCAGCACCGAAGGCCGGCCCGACACATCGTTGGCAGCCTGCTCGGCCGATTCCGCCGCAGCAGCCGGTGCCTGGGCCTGCCCGGCCTTGGCTTCCTGCTGCATCAACGCCGGATTGGCAACCGAAACCCCTTCCTGCACCATCTGCGATTCGATCTCGTCGATCTTCTCGGCGGTGCGACGGGCGATTTCACGAGCGCTCAACCCGCTGGTCGATTCCGGCGACGGAGCGGCTTCGCTCTTGTTCCGGTTTTTTTTCCTGCTGAAAAAAGAAAAGAATCCCACGGACGTATGCCCCCTGACTGGCTCGTTTTTCAGTGTAGCACCGGCTGCCGTGCCGACCACCCCACCGGCGCCCCGCCAGTCGGGCCAGAGTATCCAGCCAGCCGGAACACCTGTTACAGAGCCTTTCAAGCACCGCCAGTCAGCTGCACCCGACCGTCCGTCCAGCCAAACCCCACAAGAAAAAAGGGGGCGATTGCCCCCTTTCTCTGCGAAAGTGTGCCAACGGCATCATGCCGTCGGCCTTTGCGCCACAGGATAGTGCTCAGTCACCGTACAGTTTCTGGCGAAGTTCGCGGCGCTGCTGCGCTTCCAGCGACAGCGTGGCCGTGGGACGTGCCAACAGACGCGGAATGCCGATGGGATCACCGGTTTCCTCACAGTAGCCGTAGTCGCCGCTGTCGATCTGTGCCAGTGCCTGCTCGATCTTCTTCAGCAGCTTGCGCTCGCGGTCGCGGGTACGCAGCTCCAGCGCATGCTCTTCCTCGATCGTGGCACGGTCAGCCGGATCAGGAACGATGACGGTCTCGCGCAGATGCTCGGTGGTTTCACCGGCATTGTTGCGAATGTCTCTTTCCATCTGGCGCAGCCTGTCACGGAAGAATTCCAGCTGCACGTCGTTCATGTAGTCATCCTCGGACATCTTGAGGATGGCGTCTTCGGTCAGAACGGCCTGGTTCGCGGTTGTCATAGGAGCTCCTTGTACTTTCAGGCAAGGCACTGTTTCAGTCCGGCAATGAAAGTGTCCTTCGGCAGGTTGCGACCGATGAACACCATCTTGCTGGACGGCGTTTCGTGGGGTTCCCACTTTCTCCCCACGTCGGCGCCCATCATCATGTGGACGCCCTGGAACACCATGCGACGCGGCGTTCCCTTGATGTAGAGCACGCCCTTGTAGCGTAGCAGGTCGGGGCCGAAGACCTGGATCATGCCACCCAGGAATTCCTCCAGTTTGGTACCGTCGAAAGGCTTCTTCGACTTGAAGACAAAGGACGAGACCGCATCGCTGTGCGTGTGCTCGTCACTTTCCAGAAAGTCCGGGTCCACCTCCAGCACGGCATTCAGGTTGAACCCCTTGATGTCCAGCACTTCGGCCACATCCACGTTACCGAACTGGATGGTGCGGATCTGCGCGCGCGGGTTCATCTGGACCAGACGCCGGCGCAGCGCCTCCACCGTTTCCTCGTTGGCCAGATCGGTCTTGGAAATCAGGATGCGATCGGCAAAGCCCACCTGTGCCTGGGCTTCCTTGGTCTCGTCCAGCTGCTGGTTCCCGTGCAGGGCATCCACCACGGTGATGATGGCGTCCAGCATGTAGCTCTGCGCCACCTCGTCATCCATGAAGAAGGTCTGCGCCACCGGGCCCGGGTCAGCCAGACCGGTTGTCTCGATCACCACCCGGTCGAAATGGATCTCGCCCGCGTCGCGCCGGGCCTTCAGGTCCAGCAGGATGCGCACCAGGTCGCCCCGCACGGTGCAGCAGATGCAGCCGTTGTTCATCTCGACGATCTGCTCGTCACCCTGCAGCAGCAGATCGTTGTCGATGCCCTCCTCGCCGAACTCGTTCTCGATGACGGCGATTTTCAGACCGTGATCGTCCTTGAGGATCTTGTTGAGCAACGTGGTCTTGCCGCTTCCCAGGAAGCCGGTCAGGATCGTGGTTGGAATGAGATCGTTTGCCATTTCACACCTTCCTTGGCAGTGCCGGGAGCCTGAAAACGACTGTAAAGACTGTTTGAGAGGCCCCCAAGGAGCGCGGATTGTACGCGCAGTTTCACGCCTGATAAGTAACTTTATTTTTCATATTCGACACAACAGGGGCGATCGGCAACAGCTTTGGCAAACTGCTCACGGACGGGCCATGCTGCCGTGCAAAACCGGCAACACCTGCGTGTATTTCAGCCCGAACCCTGCGTGTCGGGCATGCCGCCTCTTGTGGGGGCGGCTCAGGGCTTTTTCAAGGCGCCCTGTGCGCGTACATCCGGTCTTCCAGCCAGGCCATCGCCCCCGGTGCCGCCTCCCACGCTGTCACCATCTTCCGCGCTACCATCCGCGCCGGCCTCATCGAACGCCAGCCCGCCAGCACTGGCAGTAACCCCACCGGGCGCCCCACCCTGCCGTCGCGCGCGCGGGTGCGCGGCGTCATAGACGGCCGCCAGGTGCTGGAAATCCAGGGCCGTGTACACCTGCGTGGTGCCGATGCTGGCATGGCCCAGCAGCTCCTGCACGGCCCGCAGATCACCCGAGGACTGCAGCATGTGGCTGGCAAACGAATGTCGCAGCACGTGCGGATGGACGTGCTGTGGCAGGCCCCGTCGCTGGGCCAGCGCATCCATCCGCAGTTGTACCGAACGGTTGCTCAGCCGCCGCCCCTGCAGCGACAGGAAAAGCGGCGCGGTATCGGCTGCCGGATGCGCCGCCAGCCACTCGCCACGAATCTCCAGCCAGGCATCCAGCGCAGCCAGTGCCGCACGGCCAACCGGCACCGTGCGACGTTTTCCGCCCTTGCCCAGCACCTGCACCTCGGCCGCCGGACGGTCCAGCCAGGCCGACGAACGGGCTCCGTCCCCTGATGCCTGCAACCAACGGTGGTCCAGCGCCGTCAGTTCCGACAGACGCAACCCGCTGGAATAGAAGAGTTCGGCCATGGCCCGATCGCGGCTGGCGGTGAAAGCCTGCTCGGCCTCCACCGGACCATCGACCAGCTGCACGGCCTGGTCCACCGGCAGCGCCTTGGGCAGACGGCGGGGCCGCTTGGGCGGCCGCACTCCCTGCACGGGGTTGGCCAGGATCCGCCCATCCTCGGCCAGCGCATCGAAGAAACCACGCCATGCCGACAGCCGCCGGGCCAGCGAGGCCGGCGAGAGCCCGTCACGCGCCGCGGCCGCCACCCAGCGCCGGATGTCAGCCTCCTTCACGGCTGCCCAGTCGGTGCGTTCCCCCATGCCCACCACGAGAGTCGCCAGATCGCGCCGATAGGCATCCAGCGTATGCGCCGAGTAGCCGCGCTCGGTCTCCAGCCGCCGCAGCCAGGCGTCGATGTCGGCGCGGATGTTCAGGCCGATTCCTTCGGCGGCAGCGCCCGCGACAGCGAGGCGCCCGCCATGTCGGCCAGCTGCTCCAGCACCACGGTGCCCATGCCCGCCTGGAAGCGGTTGGGGTCATGACTGCCAATGACCAGCAGTCCGAAGCTGCGGATCTCGTTGCCCGCACGCAGGGCCATGGCGGCCATCGAGGCCACTTCCTGACCACGCTCAGGGAACCAGCCCAGGATCTCGTCCTGCGTGGCCGGACCGCAATAGGGCTGCTCCAGCCGGTCGGCCCACTGCTGCAGACTGGCCGACACCGGCCCCTGCGAAGCTTCGGGCAGATTCACCTCCGCCCATAGCCGCACCACCACGAAGGGCACGTCAAAACCGCGCCGCAGGCCCGCGCACAGCAGTCCCGGCAGCCGCGCCGGATCGCGCTCGCCGAGCAGCGCATGCGCCAGCCCCTGCATCTTCATCGACAGCGCATCATTCTCGCGGCCAATGCGCAGGAAATCGGCCAGGCGCTTTTCCAGCATGCGATTGGCATCGCGCAACGCCGTCACCTGGCGCTCGATCAGCGAAATGGCGCGTCCCCCATGCGGATGGCGCAGCTTGAGCTGGCTCAGCATGTCGTGGTGCGACTCGAAGAACTCGGGATTGCGCTGCAACCAGGCAGCCACCTCGTCGGCGCTCAGCGCATCGACGCGCCGGCGCTCGTCGGCCTCTCGGGGAGAGCCCCCCGGCAATGACGTGAAACTCATCGTGAATCCTGCAAAGACATCGGCGCCACACGGCCCATCCGAACGGGGCCGTGCCAGCCTGGGGCACCCCGCGTCAGCGCAAGGCCTCCCCGTCCGCCCCGGGCGGGTCATCGGGCAGCTCGACCTCGGTGGAGAACACCGTCACGGCCGGACCTGCCAGAAAGACCGGGGAACCCGGTCCTTCCCAACGGATGGTAAGCGTTCCACCCAACGCCCGGACCCGGACCTCATGATCCAGCAGCCCCTGTTGCATGCCCGCCACGGCGGCCGCACAGGCTCCGGTCCCGCAGGCCAGCGTCTCGCCCGCACCGCGCTCGAACACCCGCAGCGCAATCTCGCCGCGCGACAGCACCTGCATGAAACCGGCGTTCACGCGCGCCGGAAAGCGCGGATGCAGTTCGATCAGGCGCCCCTCGGTCTGCACGGGCGCCTGCTTCACGTCCTCGACCACCTGCACCGCGTGCGGGTTGCCCATGGACACCAGCGCCACCTCGCGCGTGAAGACCTCGCCGGGCGACGCCTCCAGCGCCAGCGGCCACAGCATGGCCTGCCCCTGCTGCCGGGGCACCAGACCGCGTGTGGAGAACGGCAGCCTGCCCGGATCGAACGAGGGCTCGCCCATGTTCACTTCCACGCCACCGTCAGGCAGCAACCGGGGCGAGATGATGCCGCCGCGCGTCAGCACGCGGATCCGGTCACGGTCGGTCAGTCCCTGCTCGTGCACGAAGCGCACGAAGCAGCGCGCGCCGTTGCCGCACTGCTCCACCTCGATGCCGTCGGCATTGATGATCCGGTAGACAAAATCCAGCCCCTCGGGCCCGGCCGCAGCCACCTGTTCTGCCGTCGGACGCTCGACGATCAGGATCTGGTCGGCCCCCACGCCCACATGGCGATCGGCCAGCCAGCGCCACTGCGCCAGCGACACCGGCGGCATGCCGCGGGTGGCATCGATCACCACGAAATCGTTGCCGGCGCCGTGCATCTTGGTGAGCCGCAGCTTCATGCCGATCTCCCCTCGGTGGCCGGGCCATTGTCCTCCAGCGGCACCTCCTCGATCTCGGTATCGGGCATGGGCTGACCATCCACCCGGTACGGATCCGGCTCGCCCGGCGGCCGTGTCTTGAAGCGCTTGTGCGTCCAGAGGTACTGCGCCGGCGCTTCCAGCACCCGCGCCTCGATGAACTCGTTCATCCGCCGGGTAGCAGCCTCCAGGTCATCTCCGGGGAAATTCTCCCAGGCAGGGTAGAAGGTCGTGCGGTAGCCGGTGTCGGTCATCAGCGTCACGCAGGGCAGCACGCGGGCACCGGTCATCTGCGCCAGCCGTGCCACCGAGGTCACCGTTGCCGCCGGCACACCGAAGAACGGCACGAAGACCGAATCGCGCGCCCCCAGGTCCATGTCGGGCAGGAAATAGAAAGGCACCCCTTCTCGGATCTTGCGGATCGCGCCGCGCAGCCCGTCCTGACGGGACAGCACCATCGCGCCGCTGAAGCGGGCCCGGCCCTTGCGCATCTCCTCGTTGAACACCTTGTTCTTCTGGTTGGCGAACATGGTGAACATGGTGCGGTCCATGGACAGGCGCGTGCCGCCCGCATCCATCCCCAGGAAATGGGGTGCCAGCAGGATGAGCGGCTTGCCCTCCAGCTCATCGATCAGATGGACATTCTCCAGCTGCACCAGCTTGCGCAGGTACGCTTCCGGCCGGTACCACAGCATGAAGCGATCCAGGAAACTGCGCGCAAAGAACTTGCAGTGCGCCAGGATGAGCGCCTCGCGCTCGTGCTCGGGCATCTGCGGGAAACACAGTCGCAGGTTCACCCGGGCAATGTGGGTGCGCCGCCGTACCCCGTGGTACAGCACCACCCCCGCCAGATTGCCCAGACGACGCAGCCAGGAATACGGCAGCGCTGCCAGCATGCGGAATACTGCCAGCAGAATGCGCGACACGTTCACCGGTTGCTATCCTCCAGATTCGGGATGAACGGGCGGGATGCAGCCCATGGCCATGTTCACCTCGGGGTTTCGGGCCGGCGGCGTCATGCCGGCCGGCACCTTGTAACGGTTGTAGTTCCAGACGTACTGCTCGGGACGCCGCCGCACCAGTGCCTCGATGCGGGCATTGATCGTGGCCGGATCCGGAAGGCCTTCCAGGTCCTCGACCTCCACTTCCCAGCCCTGACCGTCGGCCTGACGCCACACTGCCATCAAGCATACACGGGCCCCGGTCTTTTGCGCCAGCCGAAGCGGCAGGGTCATGGTGAAGGCCGGCCGGCCAAAGAAATCGGCCCAGAGACCATCACCGGCCGAGGGCACCTGATCGGGCAGGATGCCCACCGCCTCCCCGCGCTTCAGGGCCCGCAGCAGCGCCCGCACGCCCGACGTGTCCGCCGGCACCGGCGTCACCCCGGTCTGAGACCGTCCCACCCGCAGCAGCCGGTGCATGGCCGGATGGCGCGGCGCCTTGTACAGCACGGTAATGGGCGCCGTCAGGCCATAGGCCCGCGCCCCCATCTCGAAACAGCCGATGTGCGGCGTCAGGATGATCAGTCCACGGTTGTCGCCCGCGGCCTGGCGCGCCAGGGTCTCCTGGGCCAGACGGGTCATGGCCTCATGACCACGGCGTGCCAGCAGGTCGGCGTCGGGTCGAAACCACACATAGGCGCTCTCGATGGCGGCCTTGCCGGCTGCCGCCGCACTGCCCCAGGCCAGCCGGCGGCTGTATAACCCTGCTGTCTTCAGGTTATTGCGTGTCTTGCGACGCAGGCCGGCGCTACAGACGTAGGCCAGCCGCCCCAGGCAACCTCCCACGGCGTGCAACAGCGGCAAAGGGAGACGCCCCAGGCCCTTCACCGTCCGGACCAGAGCGGCAGAAATGCGGCAGGTGTGATCGATTTCCATGGCGTGGCAAGGCACCGTCGCTATAATTTGCACCGCGGCCACCGAGTTAATTGGGACAACTTGCGGGGTGGCCGACGGTCCGGGCGGATGCCCTAGACCGTATTGAAGCAAATTACTGCGTTCCGCTAAAGCGTCGCGGCTTCCCAGGAAGCTGGCAACGCCGGAAAAACGACAGGTTGCAACACCTGCCGGCCATTCCGGACCCAAGGCCCAATCCAAATTCTTGCGGGAAAGCCCCCATCATGAGCGAATACCTCTTCACCTCCGAGTCCGTCTCCGAAGGTCACCCCGACAAGGTCGCAGACCAGATCTCCGACGCCATCCTGGACGCCCTGCTGGCCCAGGACCCCAAGTCGCGTGTGGCTGCCGAAACCCTGTGCACCACCGGTCTGGTGCTGCTGGCCGGTGAGATCACCTCCAAGGCCAACATCGACTACATCGGCGTGGCCCGTGACACCATCGCGCGCATCGGCTACGACAACACCGAATACGGCATCGACTACAAGGGCTGCTCGGTCCAGGTTGCCTATGACAAGCAGAGCCCCGACATCGCCCAGGGCGTCGACCGTGCCGAGGACGACAACCTCGACCAGGGCGCCGGCGACCAGGGCCTGATGTTCGGCTACGCCTGCGACGAGACCCCGGTGCTGATGCCGGCTGCCATCTACTATGCGCACCGCATCGTCGAGCGCCAGGCCAGCCTGCGCCGTGACGGCCGCCTGCCCTGGCTGCGCCCCGACGCCAAGTCGCAGGTCACGCTGCGCTACGTCGACGGCCGCCCGCACTCCATCGACACCATCGTGCTGTCCACCCAGCACCACCCCGACATCGCCCAGAAGGACCTGAAAGAGGCGGTCATCGAGGAAATCGTCAAGCCGGTGCTGCCGGCCGACCTGGTCAAGGGTGACATCAAGTACCTGATCAACCCCACCGGCCGCTTCGTCATCGGTGGCCCGCAGGGTGACTGCGGCCTGACCGGTCGCAAGATCATCGTCGACACCTACGGCGGTGCCGCACCGCACGGTGGTGGCGCCTTCTCCGGCAAGGACCCCTCCAAGGTCGACCGCTCGGCTGCCTACGCCGCCCGCTACGTGGCCAAGAACATCGTGGCTGCCGGCCTGGCCAAGCGCTGCACGGTGCAGATCAGCTACGCCATCGGTGTGGCCAAGCCCACGTCCATCCTGGTCGATACCCACGGTACCGGCAAGGTCTCCGACGAGAAGCTCACCGCCCTGGTGCGCAAGCACTTCGACCTGCGTCCGAAGGGCATCGTCCAGATGCTGGACCTGCTGCGCCCCATCTACGGCAAGACGGCCGCCTACGGCCACTTCGGCCGCGAGGAGCCCGAGTTCACCTGGGAAGCCACCGACAAGGCGGCCGCCCTGCGTGCCGACGCCGGTCTCTGATCGGCCGTCCGGCTGCCCCGACCGGCCGTTGCACAGTCGCCACATGGCATCACCGTACAACAGATCGGGGCGGCCGTCCCCAAATTGCGGATGGCAGCCTATAATGCCCGCCATCCCGTCATGTCGAGAAGCGTTGCGACCAGGAATTCCCTCCTGGCCAGGCTCGACCTGATCAGAACGAAACGACGCTTGCATCCCATCCAACGGCTGCAGGCGTCTTTTTTTTGCCTGCAGCGGCACCCCAGCCATTCAGCCATGGGTGCCAACCCAATCCGGAGCCCACATGAACGCACCTGCTGCCAAAGACTACAGCATCGCCGATCTCTCCCTGGCCGACTGGGGCCGCAAGGAAATCAAGATCGCCGAGACCGAGATGCCCGGCCTGATGGCCATCCGCCGCGAATACGCTGCCGCCCAGCCGCTCAAGGGCGCACGCATCACCGGTTCGCTGCACATGACCATCCAGACCGCCGTGCTGATGGAGACCCTCGTGGCCCTGGGCGCCGAACTGCGCTGGGCCTCGTGCAACATCTTCTCCACGCAGGACCACGCCGCTGCCGCCATGGTGGCCGCCGGCATCCCCACCTTCGCCGTGAAGGGCGAATCGCTGGAAGACTACTGGCGCTATACCCACGCCATCTTCGAGTGGGCCGACGGCAAGCCCTCCAACATGATCCTGGACGACGGCGGCGACGCCACGCTGCTGCTGCACCTGGGTGCCCGCGCCGCCAAGGATCCGTCGGTGCTGGCCAACCCCGGCAGCGAAGAAGAGAAGATCCTCTTCGCCACCATCAAGGAGCGCCTGAAGACCGACCCCACGTTCTACCAGCGCAACCTGGACGCCATCATCGGCGTGACCGAAGAGACCACCACCGGCGTGCATCGCCTGCAGCAGATGTCCGAGCGTGGCGAGCTGAAACTGCGCGCCATCAACGTCAACGACTCGGTCACCAAGTCCAAGTTCGACAACCTGTACGGCTGCCGTGAATCGCTGGTCGACGGCATCAAGCGTGCCACCGACGTGATGGTGGCCGGCAAGATCGCCGTGGTGGCCGGCTACGGTGACGTGGGCAAGGGCTCGGCCCAGGCCCTGCGTGCCCTGTCCGCCCAGGTCTGGGTCACCGAGATCGACCCGATCTGCGCCCTGCAGGCCGCCATGGAAGGCTATCGCGTCGTCACCATGGAATACGCTGCCGACAAGGCCGACATCTTCGTCACCACCACCGGCAACAAGGATGTCATCCGTCACGAGCACATGGTGGCCATGAAGGACGAGGCCATCGTCTGCAACATCGGCCACTTCGACAACGAGATCGATGTCGCCTCGCTGTCCAAGTACACCTGGGAAAACATCAAGCCCCAGGTCGACCACATCATCTTCCCGGACGGCAAGCGCATCATCCTGCTGGCCCAGGGTCGCCTGGTCAACCTGGGTTGCGCCACCGGCCACCCGTCCTACGTGATGAGCTCCTCCTTCGCCAACCAGACGCTGGCGCAGATCGAACTCTTCACCCGGCCCGACTACTACCAGCCCGGCAAGGTCTATGTGCTGCCCAAGCACCTGGACGAGAAGGTCGCCCGCCTGCAGCTCGACCGCCTCAACGCCCAGCTGAGCAAGCTCACGCCGGAACAGGCCGCCTACATCGGCGTGCCGGTCGAAGGCCCCTACAAGCCCGACACCTACCGCTACTGATGTCCACACGCGCGGATGTCGCGCTGGTCGAGCGGGGCCTGGTCAGGTCCCGCACGCTGGCACGACGGCTGATCGAGGCGGGCGCCGTCCTCACCGACGGCCCGGGCGGCGAAGTCCCCGTGACACGCGCTGCCCAGCCCATCTTCCCCGACCAGCCCCTGCGCGTCCTGGAATCCGAAACGACCCGTTTCGTCTCGCGGGGCGGCAACAAGCTGGATGCCACCCTGCAGGCTGCCGGCATCGACTGCACCGGCCTCGATGCCCTGGATGTCGGCATGTCCACCGGCGGCTTCACCCACTGCCTGCTGGCGCGTGGCGCACGGCAGGTGCTGGGCATCGAGGTCGGCCATGGCCAGCTCGATCCTGTCCTGGCCGCCGATCCCCGGGTGCTCTGTCTGGAGCACACCCACATCCGCGACGTGCACCTGGCCGACCTGCGGCTGCCCGACGGCAGCGCCCCCGCCCAGGGCTTCGCACTCATCGTCGTCGACCTCTCCTTCATTGCCGCCAGCCACCTGCTGGACAAGCTGGCCACGCTGGCCGCACCGGGCGGCCGACTGACCTGCCTCATCAAGCCCCAGTTCGAACTGGGCCCCCAGGCCCGCAACCGCCAGGGCATCGTCCGTGCCGACGCCGACCTGGACGGCCTGCGCCGTGACGTCATCCAGCGTGCAGAAGATGCCGGCTGGCAGGTCAACGACTGGCAACGCTGCGCCCTCGTTGGCGGCGACGGCAACCAGGAGTACTTTCTGATCGCCACCCGCCGGCCCTGAACCCCGTCTTCTCCTCACACCATGACCCGACAAGCTCCCTCGCTCAGCTTCGAGTTCTTCCCGCCTACCACCGATGCCGGCGCCCAGAAGCTGCTCGAAACCCACCGCGCCCTGCAGGCCCTGCAGCCCGAATACTTCAGCGTCACCTTCGGCGCTGGCGGCAGCACTCAGGCCCGCACCGCCGAGGCCGTCACCAACCTGACCGCCGCCGGCTCGGAAGTGGCCCCGCACCTGACCTGCGTGGGCGCCACCCGCGACAGCATCCGTGAACTGCTGGACGGCTACCGCGCCCAGGGCGTCAAGCGCCTGGTGGCCCTGCGTGGCGACCTGCCCTCCGGCACCATGTCCCTGGGCGACTTCCAGCACGCCTCCGATCTGGTGCGTTTCGTGCGCGAGCACAGCGGCGACTGGTTCACCATCGAAGTGGCGGCCTACCCCGAGATGCACCCCCAGGCCACCTCGCCCGACACCGACCTGGCGCACTTCGCCGAGAAAGTGGCGGCCGGTGCAGACTCGGCCATCACCCAGTACTTCTACAACGCCGACGCCTACTTCAACTTCGTCGAGCGGGCGCGTGCCGCCGGTGTCACCATTCCCATCGTGCCCGGCATCATGCCCATCCTCAACTACACCCAGCTGTCGCGCTTCTCGGACAACTGCGGTGCCGAGATCCCGCGCTGGATCCGGCTGCGCCTGGCCGCCTTCCACGACGACATGGACTCGCTGCGCGCCTTCGGCCATGACGTGGTCGTGGACCTGTGCGACCGGCTGCTGGCCGGCGGTGCCCCCGGCATCCACTTCTACACCATGAACCAGGCCGGCCCCTGCGCCGCCATCTGGCAGGCGCTCAAACGCTGATCCCCCCGGGCACCGGCTCCACGCCGGTGCCCTGCTGCGCCTCACCTCTCCCCGCGCCCCTACCTCTTCCTGCGGTCTTCCCCGACCGTCTCCCCAAGCCAATTCCCCGGCAAGTTCCCCCGGCCACTTTCCCCGGCCACCGCCCTCGTCCATCGCACCGCCCCCCTGGCTGCCAGACACCCCGGCTTCACATAGACTCCCCCCCCATGCCCGTGCATACCGTACGGATCAGGACATCCGTCACACACCCCGCACCCGGCATGCCGCCCGTCAGCCCCTGCCGGCCGACACGGACCTGAGCGCACGCCATCCTGCCCCGGCTCGCTAAGATGCTCCTCCCGGATCCTCCCTTTCGGATCCGTGTTGCAGGCCACTTCCCCGTGAAGGACCGTCAACCTGGAGCATTCCCTTGTCCACCGTAGTCGACCAGACGATACCGGCCACCCCGCCGATGACGGCCAATCGCCGTTACCGGATCGCCGTCCAGGATCTGCGACTGAACATGTTCGTCGTGGAGCTGGATCGGCCGTGGCTCGACACGCCCTTCCTGCTGCAGGGGTTCCTGATCGACGACCAGGTGGAACTGGACACCCTGGCGCGGTACTGCAACTACGTCTACGTCGACCTCGAACTGTCCTCGCCCAGCGTGGCCATGGACATCCGCGTGGCCGACGCCAATTTCGGGCGCCTGTCCGCCGAGACCCGGCCCATGCACAACGCCATCGCGCATGAGCCCCCGACATCGCCCGCAACCATCATCCACGCCCACAGTGCGCCCAATAGCGTGCCGGCACCGGCCGCCCCGGCTCCCCTCGAGCCTCCGATGCGGCGCTCGAAATCGGCCTCGGCCGCGAAAAAGCCGCTGGAATACGAGGAACCCAGGACCCGCATCCTGGGCGCTGCTGCGCCCCGGCCGCCCCGGCGCTACAAGCCGCGCACCGACGCCAGCGTCTCGCGCGAGACGCGCCAGCGCTTCCGGCAGATGGTCAAGCAGACCGCCAACTCCCCCAAGGACAACGACCAGGGGATGCTGGAGCGGATGCTGTTCTGGATCACCGACCACCTGGCCCAGAGCCGCGAGCTGGAGCAGCACCGGCGCACCATCCAGCAGATTCCCGAGCTGAAGGGCTCCGGCATCAAGCTGACCCGCTATGAAGTGCGTCGGCCCATGGAGGCGGAACTGCCGCGCGCCCGGCACGCCTTCAAGTCCGGCGAGACGGCCCTCAACGCACTGATCGAGGACATCCGTCACGGCAACACCCTGGACATGGACGCCGTGGCTGGCGCCGTCGACAGCATGGTCGACAGCGTGCTGGACAACCCCGACGCCATGATGTGGATCGCCCGACTGCGCGAAGAGGACATCCAGGTCTATCACCACGGTGTGCGTGTGGCCCTGTACCTGGTGGCGCTGGGCCGGCACCTGGGCTTTCCGCGTCAGGAACTCAGCTACCTGGGCCAGATCGGCATGCTGGCCGACGTGGGCAAGACCAAGATCCCGCGCGCCCTGCTGGAAAAACCCGGCCTGCTGTCGGCGGCCGAATTCGGGCTGGTCAAGGAACACGTCAACCTGTCGCTGCACATCCTCAACAGCGGCCCCGCACTGCCGCCGCAGGTGCTGCAGGGCATCAGCCAGCACCACGAACGCATCGACGGCTCGGGCTACCCCAATCAGCTCAAGGGCGACAAGATCAGCATCTACGGCAAGATGGCGGCCATCGCCGATTCCTTTGCCGCGCTGATCACCCCCCGCCCCTACGCCAAGGCCTCCGCCCCGCAGGATGCCCTGATGAACCTGTACGAATGGAGCGGCACCTCGTTCCATGAACCGCTCGTCGAGCAGTTCGTGCAGGCCATCGGCGTCTTCCCGGTCGGCAGCCTGGTGGAACTGTCCAGTGGCGAAGTGGCCGTCGTCATTGCCCACAACCGCGTGCGCCGTCTGGAACCGCGTGTGCTGGTTCTGTCGGAGCCCGACAAGACGCCGCTTGAAGTGCCCATCGAACGCGACCTCTACCAGGAATCGAAGGACAGCCGTGGACGACAGAAAAAATCCCTGCGAATCGTGCGAGGGCTGCCTGCCGGCACCCACGGATTCAAGCTGCAGGATTATTACCTCGATGAGGTCCAGACCCAGCATGGAAGCACCGCTCAATCAGCGCCTGACGCCCAATGAACTGCTGGCCCACGGGCAACAACTGCTCAGCCGCAAGGCACCGGGCCAGCCCCTCCTGCTCACCATCGGCCTGAACCGTTCGGACCAGCTGCAGGCCCTGGCGCGCGACCCGCACGCCAACCTGGTGCTGGGCGAGATCATCAAGCGCATCGGCAAGCGCCTGCGCGCTGAAGACCGCGTGGCCACCGCCGCCTTTGACGAGATCTGGATCCTCATTGCCAACGTGCCCAACGAAGCCGTCGCCACCACCGTGGCCACAGCCTTCCGCGAAGCACTGTACGTGCCCATCCACATCCCGCTGCAGAACTCGCAGACTCTCACCGCCCAGCTGCAGCCCATCATCGGTGGCGCCTGGAGCCGCAGCAGCACCGTCAGCATCGGCGGCCTGCTGCAGGGTGCCTGGGATGCGCGCCAGCTGGCTGCCGAGCGTGAGGAACGGCTGCTGGTGCAATGCATCGGTGCCGATGACAACGCCGCGCGCATGGCCGAGATCGAGACTGCCCTGCGCCGTCACCTGTTCAGCAACGACCTGGAAGTGCATTTCCAGCCGCAGATCGACCTGGCCACCAACCAGTGTCACGCCGCCGAGGCGCTGATCCGCTGGCCGCGCAACCACCCGCTGCAGGTCAGCCCCGCCATGATCGCCTCCATCTGCGACGACCGCGGCATGATCGGCCAGCTCACCCAGTTCGTCATCAACACCGTGCTGCGCCAGCAGATGATGTGGCAGGCCCAGGGCATCGACCTCAGCATCGGCATCAACCTCTCGGCCAAGACCGCCAACGACCCCGGCTTTGCCGCCCAGGTGGCCCAGGCCTGCGAGACCTGGAGCCTGTCGCCCACCCGGCTGCTGTTCGAGCTGACCGAAGACTCGATCGTGCGCAACGAACGCGCCACCATCGAGTGCATGCACGCCCTGCGCAACATCGGCTGCGAACTGTCCATCGACGACTTCGGCACCGGCTACTCGTCGTTCGCCTACCTGCGCCAGTTCCCCGTGCACGAACTGAAGCTCGACCGCGTGTTCATCCAGAACCTGGTCAACGACCGCGGTGATCAGCAGATCGTCAAGGCGCTGATCGACCTGGCCCACGCCTTCGACCTGCGTGCCCTGGCCGAAGGCGTCGACGACCCGGCCGCCGTCCACATGCTGCGCGAATTCGGCTGCGACCGCGTGCAGGGCTTCCTGTACGCCCGCGCCCTGCCCGCCGACGAACTGATCCCCTGGATCCAGCGCTTCAATCAGGGCGAGGCCATGGCCACGATGCAGCGCGACGGCGTCAGCAGCATCGACAGCGGCATGTCCCAGACATCCGGCGCCCACGAGCTGGTCTCGGCCTGATCGTAGGCCACCCCCACGCTGCCGGTCCTGCGAAACGCCGGCAGCGCCAGCGTGCGGTCATAGAAGCCGCCCCCATACCCCAGCCGGTAGGGGCGGCCATCCAGCACCCGGAAGCCCACGCACGGAATCACCAGCACATCGGGCACCACCGTCTCGTCCGTCTCGGGCACCTGCACCCCGAAGGCAGCCGTGCGCAACGGCGCCTCGGCATTCCACACCCGGAACGTCAACGGCTCGTTCCTGCCCGTCACCACCGGCAGCGCCAGCCGCCGCCCCTGCGCCCGCCACTGCGCATAGCAGGCCGAAAGATCCGGTTCGCTCCGGATCGGCAGATAAACGCCGATATTGTCCGCACTTTGCAACAGATCGGCCTCCAGCAATTGCTGGCACAGTAAGGTGTCGAGATGCATGCGCCCAGCCTGCGCCATGTCCGAGCGCAAGGTCAGCAGCTGCTGCCGCAGCGCCTTGCGTGCTATGCTGGATTCGGAAGATTTGTCCACATGAACATTCTAAACGCGGTGCGCGGCCAGCCCCTGGCCCGCAAGACCCTGGCCCTGTCCCTGCTGGCTGCCCTCTGCACGCTGCACGCACGCACCGCCCTGCCCGACACACAGCCCGGCACCGCCCCGGCCTCCGTTTCCGAAGCTGCCCCGGACCTTACCCCGCTGACCTCGGCCACCAGCGTCCCCGCCCCATCCGACGATGGTGCCGGCACGCTGGGCGCCAGCGCCCTGCAGCCCGGCGTCTCCAGCATCCTGGCGCGCCTCTCGCCCGCCATCATCTACGTCCCACCCGTCGTCACCGACCCCGTGGACCTGGCTATCCTGGACGCCCGCAAGGCCATGCAGGCCAACAACCTGGCCGCCTTCGACACCGTGGCAGCCCTCGTTCCGCGCGGCCATGCCCTGTCCAGCTACCTCGACTACTGGCGCCTTCGCATCCGTCTGGCCGCCAGCGACCCCACCGATGCCGAGTACCTGGCCGTCAGCGCCGACGCCCGCGCCTACCTGAAGCAGTTCCCCCGCACCCTCACGGCCGACCTGCTGCGCCGCGACTGGATGCTGGCCGCCGGCCGCCGCCAGGACTGGGCCACCATCGACGCCCTCTACCCGGCCTGGACCCTGAAGGACGAAAGCGCTCCCGAATGCCTCGCCAACCTCTCGGCCCTGTCCCGCGTCGAAGAAGGCAGACACCCGGGCGCTGCCACCCTGCGGCACGCCACCAGCCTGCTGCTTCAGCCCCAGGCCCTCAACAGCAGCTGCACCACCCTGCTGCAGACCCTGGCCGAGCATGACTGGCTCACCCCGGCCCAGCGCCAGCTGCGCCTGAACCTGGCCCTGGAAATCAACAACCCCGCTGAGATCCGCCAGGCCGTCGCCCTGCTGCCGCAGCCACCCGAGGCCAAGGCCCTCGATCTGGCCCTGAACAAGCCCGCCCAGCTGCTGAACGCCACCGCCCTCCTGGTGCCCGCGGCCAAGGCACCCCTGCGCAGCGCGGCCGTCACACAGCCTGGCATCCGGACTGCCAGCCGTCACAGCCAGCCATCTGCCCACCTCATCCCTGCCGACGGCCGCCAGCGCGCCACCGTGCTGACCGTCGCACAGCATGAGGCCAATACTCGAAGCAGCGCCGCCCGCAAGAGCACCAAAGCCGCCAAGGCCGCTGGCCGGACAAAAGCATCCCTGGCCACCCCTGGCAGCAAGAGCGCCATCTCCCGCACACACAAGGCAACCCACAAGACCACCCAGGGCGCCACACAGAAATCCGGCGCCCACCACAAGGCAGGCGCCGCGGCCGCCACTGCTGCTGCCGCCAGCAAGGCGGCTGCCCGCACCCCGCTCACCCCGGTACTGGCCCGCATCGCCCTCGTGCGCCTGGCCCGGCAGGACCCGGCCCGTGCCGCCACCCTCATGGACGCCGGCAAGACCCCTGATGGCCGTACGCTGAAACTGGGCACCGCCGACCGCGCCTTTGTCTGGTCGCAGATCGCTGCCGCCGGCATGTTCCGCCTTGACCCCCAGGCCCCCGCCTGGGCCGAACACGCCCGGAATGCCGCCATCAGCGACCACACCCGCGTCTGGCTGGCCCGCGCCGCCCTGGCCGAACAGGACTGGACCGGACTGGAGCGCATCCTCCGCGCCATGGATCCCGCCCTGCGCCAAAGCCCCACCTGGACCTACTGGCACGGCCGCGCCCAGGACGCCCTGGGCCATCACAAGCAGGCGCGCCACATCTTCCAGGGCCTGGCCACACGGCACGACTACTACGGCAAACTGGCCCGCGAAGAACTGGCCCTGCCCCCAGCCGCCCTGCCTGCGCCCAAGGCCCCCCCGGCCAGCCTCGTCAAGGCCATGGATGACAACGACGGCATCCGTCAGGCCATGGCCTTCTACGCCCTGGGCCTGCGCGGCGAAGGCAACCGCGAATGGAACTTCCAGATGCGCGGCCGCAACGAACAGGAACTGCGCGCCGCCGCCACCTGGGCTGCGCGCCACGGCCTGCTCGACCGCGCCATCAACACCGACGAACGCATCCTCACCGGCCAGGCCGACTACAGCCTGCGCTTCCCCACACCCTTCGCCGAACAGCTGCTGACCATCACCAGCCAGCATGCCATCGACCCCGCCTGGGTCTACGGCCTCATCCGGCAGGAATCCCGCTTCGTCATGCAGGCCCGCTCCCACGTCGGCGCCTCCGGCCTGATGCAGATCATGCCCGACACCGCCCGCTGGGTGGCCCGCCAGATGGGCAACACCACCTACCAGGCCGGCCAGATCGACGACCTCACCACCAACCTCACCTTCGGCAGCTACTACCTCAAGCGAGCCCTGGACGACCTGAGCGGCTCGCCCGTCCTGGCCACCGCCGGCTACAACGCCGGCCCCCGCCGCGCCCACACCTGGCGCGCCAGCCTGTCACGCCCCCTGGAAGGCGCCATCTTCACCGAACTCATCCCCTTCACCGAAACCCGCCACTACGTGAAGGCCGTGCTCTCCAACACCGTGGACTACGCCACCCTCTTCTCCGGCCAGCCCCAGTCGCTCAAATCCTGGCTGGCCACCATCACGCCACAGCCGGTGGGGGTGGCACAGTTGCCATAATCTCGGCAACGGCCATCGAGGCATGGTCGAGACACCCGGAAACCCCGGCCCCTCCCTCCCCGCAGGAAACGTCATGACCGCCCCCGATGCCCGTGCCCCCCAGTTCCAGATCTACCGCGTCGGCGGGTCCGTCCGTGACGAACTGCTGGGACTGCCCGCCGGCGACCGCGACTGGGTGGTCGTGGGCGCCACGCCGGACCAGATGCTGGCCCAGGGCTTTCAGGCCGTCGGCAAGGATTTCCCCGTCTTCCTGCACCCCCAGAGCCACGAGGAATACGCACTGGCCCGCACCGAGCGCAAGACCGCCCCCGGCTACAAGGGCTTTGCCGTGCATTTCTCGCCGGATGTCACGCTGGAAGACGACCTGCTGCGCCGCGACCTCACCATCAACGCCATCGCCCGTGCCGCCGACGGCAGCCTCGTCGATCCCTTCCACGGCCAGGCCGACATCCAGGCCCGGATCTTCCGTCACGTCAGCCCCGCCTTCCGCGAGGACCCCGTGCGCATCCTGCGTCTGGCCCGCTTCGCCGCCCGCTTTCCCGATTTCACCATCGCCCCCGAAACCCTGACGCTGATGCGCGAGATGACGGCGGCCGGCGAAGTCCACGCCTTGGTGGCCGAACGTGTCTGGCAGGAACTCTCCCGGGGACTGATGAGCCAGCGCCCTTCACGCATGCTGCAGGTCCTGGATCAGGCCCATGCGTTGCGCATCCTCCTGCCGCAGCTGCCCGAACCAGACACCCAACCGGACTGGCTGAAAGCCATGGACGCCAGCGCCGCTGCCCACGATCCACTGCCCGTGCGCTTTGCCATCCTGCTGGCAGGCATGACCATCCCGGCGGAATCCCGTATCGAACTCGGGCGCCAGGAAAACATTCCTCAATCAGCCTCACCCACCGTTTCCAGGAGCGTAGATAAACCCAGAGCGGCGAAATCCGTCACTGAACAGGCCAAGGCCCTGCGCGCCTCCAACGAATGCACGGATGCAGCCGTGCGATTAGCCGACGAAATACCTGGCCCCATCCCGCAGGCAGCCCGCCAATGGTTCCTGTCGCCCGAACGTCAGGACGCCGAAGCGCTGCTGGCCCTCTTCAACCGACACGACGCCTGGCGTCGTCCGGAACGGCTTCGGC
>ERZ773035.840-NODE-840-length-23614-cov-8.255614_pt1 | contig 23614 bp, 17 predicted proteins | sample MGYA00511487_ERZ773035 | MGnify/ENA primary metagenome ERZ773035 (study PRJEB29015, sample SAMEA2737985) | human oral metagenome | biome: human oral; feature: human-associated habitat; material: dental | place: China | collected 2024 ...
AGAGCAAACTCAAGGGAAACAGCAAGTCCGTACCCGCACTCACGGCGATCAAGACTCCGCTCCGTGACGGCGATGCGGAACGCCCGGACGATGAGGCGTATAAGGACAGCTACTTCATCAATGCCAACTCGGCGACGGCTCCCGGCATCGTGGATGCCGCTCGCAATCCGATCATCGAACACTCGGAGGTATATTCCGGCGTGTACGGTCGAGCGAGCATCAACTTCTATGCGTTCAACAGCAACGGCAATCGAGGGATTGCCTGTGGGCTGAACAACCTGCAGAAGATTTCCGACGGGGAACCGCTCGGTGGCAAGACACGCGCCGAGGATGACTTCGCCGATGAGGACGAAGACTTTCTCAGCTAAATAAGACTAGGTGACACGGGCAGCGGGGATTCGTCCTCGCTGCCTTTGTCACGGAAGGAGAAGTGACATGAAGTCCATTTCTATCGATCTTGAAACTCGGAGCAGCGTGGATATTGGGAAAAGTGGCGTTTACCGTTACGCAGAGGCAGAGGATTTTGCAATCCTGCTTTTCGGCTATGCCGTGGATGGAGGCACGGTGGAGGTCATCGACATTGTCAGTGGAGAGCAGATTCCGCAGGAAATTTTGGGCGCTCTGACCGATGAGAGCGTCATCAAGTGGGCATTCAACGCCAACTTTGAGCGCGTGTGCCTGTCGCGTTACTTGTCGGATTTGGGGGTAGACCTCAATCCGTTCCGTGACAATTATCCGCTTTCCGAAGAGTGTACCCGTTTTCTGAATCCCCGTAGCTGGTGCTGCACGATGGTCTGGTCTGCCTACATGGGACTTCCACTCTCGCTTGCTTCCGTGGGCAGAGTGTTGGGACTGGAAGAGCAGAAAATGACCGAGGGCAAGGCACTCATTCGATCTTTTTCTACACCTCCGTTCCACGAACCCACAGGAGAGAAGTGGGAACTCTTCAAAGCCTATAATCGCCGTGATGTCGAAGTGGAGACGGCAATACAGAAACGTCTGTCCAAATATCCTGTGCCGCAATCGGTATGGGAGGAGTATGTGCTCGACCAAGAAATCAATGATCGTGGAATACGGCTTGATATGCCTCTCGTGGAGAATGCCGTCCAGATTGACGCGACCACAAAGGACAAGTTGATGGAACGCCTGAAAGCTCTGACCAGGCTTGAGAATCCGAACAGCGTGGCGCAGATGAAAGAATGGCTCAAAGAGCGCGGTGTTGAAACGGAGTCACTTGATAAGAAGTCTGTGACAGCTTTGCTCAAGACCGCCCAGTCTCCTGTCTCCGATGTATTGGTGCTTCGTCAGCAACTCGCGAAATCCTCGGTGAAGAAATATCAGGCGATGAGAAATGCCGTCTGTGTGGACAGCCGTGCACGGGGAATGTTTCAATTTTACGGAGCAAATCGCACCGGACATTTTGCGGGACGCATCGTGCAACTGCAAAATCTTCCGCAGAATCATCTCTCCGACCTCAAATGCGCTCGTGACCTTGTGCGGCAGGGAAATTATGCGGCACTGGAAATGCTCTATGACCCCGTACCGGATGTGTTGTCGCAGCTGATTCGCACTGCCTTTATCCCGAAGGAGGGCAGAAAATTCATCGTTGCGGACTTCTCTGCCATCGAAGCGCGGGTGCTATCATGGCTTGCCAAGGAGCGATGGCGCATGGATGTTTTTGAGGGTAACGGCGATATCTACTGCGCTACGGCGGGCAGGATGTTTCATTGTAATGTAGTGAAACACGGTGAGAACGGGCATCTCAGGCAAAAAGGGAAACAGGCAGAACTGGCGTGTATCGCTGAGGGACAGCTTGTCCTTACGAATGAAGGACTTGTCCCTATTGAGTATGTCCGTGCGGAGCATTTGCTCTGGGACGGAGAAAGCTGGGTCAGCCATGATGGTGTCATTTTCAAAGGCGAACGGGAGGTAATTACCTATGAAGGTCTTACAGCAACCCCGGATCATCTCGTCTGGGTTCAGGGGAAATCGCAGCCGATACAGTTTGGAGATGCCGCCTCCTGCGGCGCACATCTCGTACAAACAGGAGATGGTGGGACGGCAATTCGGCTGGGTGAGAATCATCAGCCCGGAAAAGAGATGGAATGCGGCAATGAATCATTGCTACGTTCTGACAAAATGTACGGGATGCGGTGCAATCCAGTGGCAGTACTTGGACAATCTTCGCAGCGGGAAATCGAAGGGCTGCCAGAGCTGTTCGCAACCGAGACAGATTCCATCTTGGTTGGACAGACGACTCACAGCAGCAAAACAACGCTGCGAGAACCCGAACGACAGGGCGTACCCTCTGTATGGAGGGCGAGGGATCAAGTTCGATTTTCCGAGTGTGACGGAGGCAGGTCTGTATCTCATAAAAACATTCGGTCTGCCCTCACGCTCGATGGAACTGGATCGCATCGATACGAACGGAAATTACACCAAAGGGAATCTACGCTTTGTACCCAGAGCGCAAAATCAAGCAAACCGCAGAATTACGGTTTTGTCGGAGTTTCATCAGGAGTATTGGCCTTATTGCCGCGCTGTGGTAACGAGAAAACTGTCCGCAGGAATGACTCGTTCGGAGATTATCAAAGCTGCGGAGACAGCTGTCAGCGAGAAAAGGAAGAATTGGCGTATCATCAGCGCACGGCTCGACTTTATGACATCAGAAATGCCGGAAAGCATCACCGTTTTACCGTATCGGGAAAATTAGTCCACAACTGCGGCTACGGCGGATCCGTCGGTGCGCTGAAAGCGTTCGGCGCATTGGAGTCCGGGATGAAGGAAGAGGAGCTGAAGCCGCTCGTGGATGCTTGGCGTGCAGCAAATCTGAGCATAGTGGATTTCTGGTGGGCTGTGGATCGTGCCGCAAAGGACTGCATCAAGGAACGCAGCACAAAAATCACGCACGGTATCCGGTTCATCTATCAGGGCAGCATGATGTTCATCGAACTACCGAGTGGCAGACGGCTTTCCTATGTGAAGCCGCGCATTGGAGAGAATCGGTTTGGCGGCGAATCCATCACCTATATGGGACTCGACCTATCGAAAAAGTGGGCGCGGATCGAATCCTACGGCCCGAAGCTCGTGGAAAACATCACGCAGGCAATCAGCCGTGACATTCTCTGTTATGCCATGCAGACGCTGCGAACGATGGATATTGTCGCGCACGTCCATGATGAAATCATCATCGAATGTGATGAGCGCGTCTCTCTTTCCTCTGTGTGTGAGCAGATGGCGCGAACCCCGCCATGGGCAACGGGACTCCTGCTTCGCGCCGATGGTTTTGAATGTAATTTCTATCAGAAAGACTAAAAAACGTCCTTTTTCACCTCCTGCCAAGGCTACCTTGCAGGAGGTGTTTTTTGCTATGACAGAAGAACAGAAACAACAAATCCACGTGCTGCGCAGAGATGGCCTCGGATATAAAAAGATTGCCCTGCTGATGGGCATATCCGTCAATACCGTGAAGTCCTTTTGCCGCAACAACGAACTGACGGGGAGTCCTACATCTGCTGTGTGTCTCTTTTGCGGCAAGCCGCTTGTGCAGATACCAAAGAGAAAGCAGCGGAAGTTCTGTTCGGTTCAGTGTCGGGAGATGTGGTGGAGCAGGAATCGCGACAAAGGAAATAAGCCGACAGGCGAAACCTATCGCTGCGCTCATTGCGGCAGGACATTTTCTGCCTATCGGCGTGAGCACAGGAAGTATTGCTCCCATGCCTGTTATGTCGCGGAGCGGTTTCAAGGCGGTGGTGTCCATGCGTAAAGACCAGTACCGCGCGGATATGCTCTACCACATGTCGCTCTCCGTAGCAGAGACCATGCGGGCAAAGGGGCTCATCACAGCGGATGAGTATGCCGAAATTGACACCATGCTCCTTGCAAAATATCAGCCGTATCTTGGTCGGCTTATCTCGGAAAATGCTTGATAAATCCGCTTCACAGAGCAATATATAGGATGGAAAGGAGGTTGATAGAGTGCCTGAGGTAAGAAAAATCGAGCCCGTTGTTACTGCCCTGAAGCAGAGAAAGCGTGTAGCGGCGTATGCCCGTATCTCGATGGAATCGGATCGGCTGAACCACTCGCTTTCCGCGCAGATCAGCTATTTCAGCGAACTTATCCAAAGGAATCCTGAATGGATTTATGTCGGCGTTTATGCAGACAGCGGAATCTCCGGCGGCGACATACGGCGCAGGGCAGAATTTCAGCGTCTCATCGACGACTGCAATGCCGGGAAAATAGACATCGTTCTCTGCAAGAGCATTTCGCGGTTTGCCCGCAGCACGGTTGATCTATTGGAAACCGTGCGCCATCTAAAATCCATCGGCGTAGAAGTACGGTTCGAGAAGGAGAATATACATACCCTCTCGTCTGATGGTGAACTTTTACTCAGCATTTTGGCAGGCTTTGCGGAAGAGGAAAGCCGCAGCCAGTCCGAGAATGCCAAATGGGCGATCCGGAAGAAATTCGAGCGAGGGAAGCAATGGCATGTCGCAGCTTACGGTTATCGTTGGAACGGAGAAACCTTCGTTATCTGTGAGGAGGAGGCAAAGGCTGTCCGCGTCATATTCGATAACTTCCTAAAGGATGTCCCGCTCGGTCATACGGCCAAATGGCTCAAGGAGAACGGACATGCCTGTTCGATACCGTTCATTCACTATGTTTTGGAGAATCCGGTCTACATCGGCGATGTCATCCTTCAGCGGTATTTTACGGAGAATCCTCGGACGCACAATGTCTTCAAGAACACGGGGCAGCTTCCGCGCTACCTTGTCACCGATAATCACGAACCGATCATCGAGCGCGAGACGTTCGAGAAGGTACAGGAGAAAATCAAGGCGAGCTACGAGTTCAACCCGGCGGCACATCGCATTGTAAAGCCCAGCTGTTTCTCGGCAAAAATCATCTGCGGAAGATGCGGCGCACACTTCGTCAAGGGCGTGACCAAAACCAACAGGCATGACGGCTTGCAGGAGCATTGGTTTTGCTACGGCAAAATTCATAAGCGAATGTGCGATGCAAGGAACATCCGTGGGTATCGGCTGTGGGAGGCATGTCGTGAGGTTCTGGGGTTATCCGAATTTGATGAGGATGTGTTTGCCAAGACCGTGGAGAAGATTCTCACCACCGATACGGACAGTCTCGTCTTCCATTTTTATGATGGCACGGTGAAAACCGCCCGCATCCATTATTTCAGTCAGGACGAGAAGAAATACACCGACCCGCACAGAAAGCCCTTCGGTTACACATGGAGCAAGAACGGTTATGTGATTGTTCCCAAAGAGGCAGAAGCCGTGCAGTTGGTGTATCAGTATTATGCCGAAGGATGGAACATCACGGATATTTCACGTGAACTCGAATCCAAGGGCTATCAGAGCATTCGGGGCAGATTTTCCCGCCGTGTGGTAACAACAGTTCTCGACAGCGATTTCTACATCGGCAATCGAACCATCAAGGGACAGTTTACGGAAAGTGGTGTGGATGAGGTTATCGAGAATGACCACGCACCGATTGTCAGCAAAGAACTGTTCGATACCGTCCAAAAGCGGCGGACGGTTGAACTGAAAAAGCAGGAACGGCGCATTGCCACAAGGAGGCGAATAGACAATGAGAAGCGTAACGGTCATCCCAGCCAGCGTCAATAAATTCTCGGCGCAGCCCTTATCTGCCACAGAAAAGCGCAAAGTTGCAGCGTATGCGCGTGTTTCCACGGATGAGGAGGAGCAGCAGACCAGCTATGCCGCCCAATGCGATTATTACGAGCGGTACATCAAGAGCCGTGCAGATTGGGCGTTCGTCAAGGTATACGCTGATGAAGGAATCAGCGGCTGCAATACCCAAAAGCGTGAGGCATTCAAGGCGATGGTGCAGGATGCCCTGGACGGCAAAATCCAACTGATTCTCACGAAATCTGTGTCACGCTTTGCGAGAAACACCGTGGACAGTCTCACAACCATACGAAAGCTGAAAGAGCATGGGGTAGAGGTGTGGTTCGAGAAGGAGAACCTTAAAACATTCGATCCCAAAGTGGAGATGCTATTGACCATTTTGGCGAGCCTCAGTCAGGAGGAATCCCGCTCCATCTCAGAGAATGTGAATTGGGGCATCCGCAAGAAAATGACGGACGGGAAATTCAGCCTCGGCTACAGCCATTTTCTCGGTTATGACAAAGGCGCGGATGGTTCGCTTGTCATCAACGAGGAAGAGGCAAAGGTGATCCGCAGGATTTATGCGCTCTACATCAAGGGGATGTCTCCTTACGGCATAGCGAAGGTGCTGACCGAGGAAGGCATCAAAACGCCCAGTGGAAAAACCCGGTGGAGTGACAGTACCGTGAGCAGCATCCTTCGTAACGAGAAATACTGTGGGCGGGCACTTCTCCAAAAGACATTTACCCCAGATTTTCTGACCAAGAAAACCGTCAAGAATACGGGGCAAGTTCCCAGTTACTTTGTGGAACACAGTCATGCGCCGATCATTGACCCGGATGTTTACGACATGGTGCAGCGGATGATGGAGGGACGCAAGCGGGGGAGGGACAGAATCAGCTCTGTCAGCATTTTCTCGAGTAAACTCAGATGCGGCGACTGCGGTTCTTGGTACGGCTCGAAAACGTGGCACTCCACGGACAAGTACAAACGGGTTATTTGGCAATGCAATCACAAGTTCCGTGGCACGAAATGCAGCACGCCGCATTTTACAGAGGACGAAATCAAGGAACTGTTTGTTCGAGCAGTCAATCTGCTGCTTGCCGAAAAAGAGGAGATGATCTCTACCTACGAAATGATGCGGGATAAGCTGTTCTCCACCACGGCACTTGTCGAGGAGCGCAGGGCACTGGAAAATGAACTGAATGTCACGGCAAGACTGGTGGAGGACTGCATTAAGGAAAATGCCCGTATTGCCCAAGACCAGACGGCATACGAGGAACGCTACCAAAGCCTTGTCGAGCGGTACGAAAGCGCAAAGAAGCGGTATGATGAGATCGTCGAACAGATAAGCGACCGAACAATCCGTGGCGAGCAAGTTTCCATTTTTCTGGAAAAACTGAGAGAACAGGATTTAATCGACACGTTCGATGACGATCTCTGGCTTTCGATGGTGGATTTCATCACCGTGCACGATAAGAGCAAAGTGACCGTCACGTTCAAGGACGGGAGCGAGATAAAACTGGACAGATAAACGACGAGCGGGAGCCGGTGAGAAAAGCCGATGCCCGCTCTTTTCTTATTTTGACACCCTGAAAAATGTCAGAGTACAGGAAAAATGTAAGGGTTCAAAGGAAAAATGTCATTGTATCAAAGTAAGCGTGAAGGGGGATGTCTTATGCTCGGATTTGATACAATGCAACGATGGGGTTCAATCCGTTAGACCGCTTGGGATATAGGGGTTCACGATACTGCTGCTCCTAGGCAGTCTTTTCTTTTGCCCGAAACTCGATGGCGTCGGAGTGGTCGGGGGCATACTCTATTAACGATGAATACCCTCTTAACGATTGTTTTTGCTATCGTTAAGAGGGTATTCATCGTTAATAGGATTTCTTCATAAAAAAAGGTCGAGTAGATGTCAACCATCGCTCAACCTTTTGAGGATTAGCCACTAATTTTTCTTGTCATGCGTCTATTACGCATTTTATTCCAAATGGAGTGTAGTAGAGAGATCTCATGATCTTGCATACCGAGACCATCACGAAGCAGATGTTTGTCCGTATATGCGAGAATTTCCGCATAGTTTCCAGCTCGTTGCAGTCTGTCAATCTTTTCTATGTCGAGCTTTTCTGCACCTCTCATTGGTATGCGCATCATACGCATTTCTCCAGGTTCGAAAGTCAACACCCCACCTCCGTAGCTTCTGCCTAATGTCTCACTGAGTGCGAGAGTATATGTATTCAAAAAAGCGGATGCTACAGCGTTACGGTCAATGCTATCGTGAAATCGAACTTTGTGCAGGGTGTCTGTGACTAGAGCTCCAGCATGGTTCAAAATCATCTTTGGGTATAAATTAGCCTGCCTTATTAGAAAAGCATCTGCTGTCCATGACTTTGGTACGACATACCAGCGTTTTCGTATCCTGCATTTGTAGTTTTTGTTAAATCGTTTACTCTCTCCCCATGCAATATAGTCCTGTGCACTTTGACTTAATTCTTCCACGGGGCGGTCATCTGGCATGAAAATGGATACACGTTTTCCTCTATCTCTTAAAAGTAAATACTCCTCTCTTGAGAGATGGATTCCCTTAACCTGATCGGCTCGACTGATGATAGGTCTAACTTCCTCCTGTAAATCCCGTGCAACAACTTCCTCCCAGTCGGATAAGAAAAAATCATTTTCTCCACTGACCAGCCCGACGTTGATTTCATACAAATCCGTAGCATTGGAAATTCGCTCGTCTGAATTGAGCTTCCTAAGAAGTTGCAATTCCTCGTTGGACAGGTAGTATTTCACCCACTTGTCTTTGCTATGGTCGAGGAGCTTGGTTTCAGCCATATCTAGACAGGACAGACCTCGACGATTCAATTCGTCAAGTCCATCTAATTCAACGACACGAATACCTGTTTCTTCAGTTGCTTTCTCTCCCAACAGCAATACAACTTCCTGCTGGATATCGTCAAACACGAGTCGCTTGAATGTAACCAGCGTGAGTTTAGAGAAATGGGAACTTAAATATTGTCGGGCTTCTGCCGCATAGTCCACCTGGAATAACTCGGCAGGTATAACCATTCCGATGCGCCCCGTACTGCTAAGAGCTTCGCACGAAAGGATGAGAAACGGAAGCCATATGTTTGTAAGCCGATTTGGATGAAAGCCGTGTTTTTTCATAATCTCAAACGCCACAGATCGGTACGTTTCGTCAAAATTTTGATATCGAATAAATGGGGGATTTCCCACAATGACATCGAAGGATTGTTGCCCTTCAACAGCATCACGATAGTAGGTGAAGAAATCACCGTTTATGACATTGTATCCATATATGGTCGCTTTCTTGGCTTCGTTGTCATCCAACTCCACAGCGATTACCGAATCTTTATTTGGACTTTTCTTCTGTAGGGCGGCAAGAAAACTTCCATCCCCACAACTCGGCTCTAAAATTTTATCACTCGGATTTCGTACAGCCCAATTTACAATGAACTGAGCGATGTCACTGGGCGTATAATAGCCGCCACGCAACTTGTCATATCCGTCAATCGCTTTCATTTTGAAATGTCACCTTTAATCCTTCCACATCATATAAGGTATCCACCAATGCAGAAAGTTCCTTTTCTATGTTTGTTGCCGCACGTTCCAAGACCTTTTTCTGGCTTGAATTACCAGAATTATCAATGTGGAGAATTACATTCTCTAAGCGATGTACCTTCTCCACGATAGAATCATGTAAAATCTTTTGTGATTTGTCAGAGAAGTCTATGCGACGTATAGGGAGTTCGGCAATAAACTGCTTGCCGTGGGAATAATATCCACCACGGAACGTGCTGGCAGTTTTTTTGACTAGCAATTCCATCAACCAGTGATTTAGTATCGCTTGGACATAGAAGATGGATTCCTCGACGGCTGAATTCATCTCGATTCCGTAGAACGGGCCATTTCCACCACCTGTGAATACCACGAGGTCATTGTCATATACATAGTTGGAATCTAAGGAAAGGACAGGCCATATCAGGTGTTCTCCGGAAAGAAAGCGGGCAAGGCTTTGACTTCTACCATACGCATACCAATTGTTTTCTGTCCGTTTCAATGTCATATTTCGCTGATCCAGCTCTGCTTTGAAATCGGACAGATAGGAAAATACGCATGGATATTCTGAGCGCATAGTTTCGACATCGATGAGTTTGGGGACACCATTTTCGTTGCAATACGGAAAGATGATGTAGCTGTTCGGGACAATGGAGTGATACTTTTTCATTTGGGTATCATAGATACTGCGCCTTAAAATATTTTTCTCAGCTTTCCGTTCAGTCCCGTTTTTATCATGAAAATACACATATACATCATCTTCATGATCAGCTGTTACAATATAAATTTTGTCATTGCTGGTCTGAACGCCGACAAAGATTCTTGCCATATCGCTAAGAGGACTGCACTGCTCACGGATATCATGCAAATGGTCGTTGATTTGCTGTGGAACGAATGTCCAAGGAGTACTTCCAAGTGAGTCCATTGGATATGTGTCGAAATGAACTTCATGACTGTACAGGAAATGATGCCAATCTCTTACGAAGGCAATACCGTATGCTTTCTGAGGAGACTTGCCCAATAGAAGGATGCAAGTGTATGTGCTTCTTCCTTGGAATGCCTGATGTGTGCCAAGATGAATGATTTTCCGGACGGCTTCTTTGGATGCGAGAAACTTTCGTACGAGCTCACCTGACATGATGGTCATGAATTTGTGCGGAACGATATACCCAATGATACCATTATCTTTCAGCAACATCCAGGCTCGCTCGATGAACAGATAATATTTATCAAGAAGCTCGGATTTTGCAGTTTCGTAGCCGGAGAACTTACTCCTGTAAAATTCATACTCTCTCGGAGAATAACGAACCATGTTTTGAACACGTATATATGGCGGATTTCCAATGATTGCATCGAATCCTTCATCGTCAAATTCGTCGCTCCACTCGAACATTTGTATGGATTCCAAGCTTTCAACTTGGTCATAGATGTTCGGGTCAAATTTTGCGTAGGTTGCGTCTACCAGGCTGTTTCCATTCTTTACATTGTTGTCGAGCTGGGGAAGAATATGATCCGATGTACTATGAACAAAGGCATCCAGTTCTTCAGCCGTAGTATTTTCCAACAGTTTCAGGCAAAGGCTGAATTTCGCCACCTCAACCGCCAATGGATCAATATCTACGCCCCAGATATTCCGAAGAAGAATATCTCGACGAAGAGCAAAGGAGAGCCGGCACGAATCACTTCCGGGAACTACAATCAACCGCCCATCTCTGATAGATGCGTTGCGGTCATGAGAGAGTAGCCACTCCGTATGGAAATTGACGATATATTCGTAGGCAGAAAGCAGGAAATTGCCTGAGCCACAGCAAATATCTGCAATCCTTACATTTCGTACGTCAGTAAGATTTTTTCCACCAAAAATAACAGATAGGGTCTGCTCCGCAATAATATCGGTCACGTTTTTGGGGGTGTTGACTGCACCCTGAGAGTCAACGACTTCTGGTTTTTTCTCAGTAGACACAGAGCCATCTGCTGTTGTGATGATTTTTTCGTCAAGAAACAGCTCATAAATTTGCCCGATGATGAACGGGTCGACAACGCTGAATTCATATGAACTGTTCGGATAATACAGGTCACAAAAAATTTCCAACAAGACATCATCGGAAACGACAATATTATCTTCTTCCAATACCGAGAACAGCCCAGAGTCATATTTTTTGTCAGCGGTACTGAACAGTTGCTTGAGTTCCTCATAAGTGTGGATTTGCTTCAATGTTTCATACTGTTCAAAGCTGCGGTCTTCGCATATGCGGAGAAAAATGATTCGGTTAAGAATTCGTTGCACAGCAATGTTCAAAGTTCCCTCATTGAGAGAAGTAGTATTGCGCTGGATATCTATGCCAAGTTTCAACCGCCAATTCCGTATTTGCTTCAGAAAATAAGCATCAAAAGGTTCACGGCGAAAAGTGCTGCCAATATTTTCAAACTGTGAGGCGAAGTCACCGGACATTACAGATTCTTTGGAAAGCAATCCGTAAATTTCATCGAATTTTTCCTCGTATTCCGTATAGGAGTAATGCGCAATCAACGCTACGCCTATATCATCGGATTCGATGGGGCGTACTGAACAATCGTAGATGTAAAGGTCTGAAAAATTTGTGAGGACAGAGATTTTTAAGTTGCCGCTCCACCCATACCGTCGCAGCTGAAATGCAGGTGCATTGTCCTTAGTGATATCGACAGACGGTTTCTTCGTTTCCAGATAGAAAAGCGTTTCTGTTCCAAGTCGGAAAGAATAGTCAGGTTTTTTACTCCTCTGTTTGCCATTTTCTTCAACGAACACAGTGGCTTCATGAGTGACTTCCCGTAGATGTTGTAGAAGACCTGCCTCGTTGTCTACATCCCAGCCAAGGGCTTTGAATAATGGGTTCACAAAATCTACGCGAACCTCGGTTTCGTTATAGATGGGAGCCGTATATTCTGATATTCCATGAGCATACTGATTAACACGCTCTGAGAGCAGTTTTCTCATCTTCTCCTTGTCAAATTGGAGATCGCGTTCCATTTACTTTCCTCCACATCAAAACATAGAAATCTCTTAAAGAGATTTGATTTACTCCTTCACGGACTCCATAATATCTTCAATATTGCAATCGAGCGCCACACATATCTTCAGAAGAATGTCTGTGGTTATATTCTCGCCTTTGCCCAGCTTGGCAATGGAGGCGGGGCTGATGCCCGTTATGCGCCTGAGATCCTGCCGATTCATGCCTTTGTCGATCAGGAGCTTCCACAGCCTGTTATAAGTTATTCGCATATCCGTCTCCGCTTACTCTACTACGCCATGCAGAAAACCGAAACGACCTTTCGCCAGTCCTTTGGTGAAGGTGATGACCTTGGCTCCTGCTGCCGCATAGTCCAAATCCGGCAGATTCTTTGAGTTTTCAATGATAATCAGCTGTCCCTCCTCTTGGTGGTTCATGAAATAGCGGAAGAGTCCGGAACACATACTTTCCGGCGCAGAATCCGCTACGCCTTGGTCAAGACCAAGAAGGGGCGTGTCAATGATGAGAAAGCCTGGATAATATTTGCTATGGTGGGCAAGATAGTGACGGAAGGTGAGCGCGGTCACACTATTGACAAAGGACGTATATCCCTGCCCTTCATGGGCAGATTTTTTATGCCCGTTAATCTCTATATCAAAATCGGAGATGTTGAAATTGGCAACAATAGGCTCCGTCGAATAATTGCATTCACGAAGGATGTCCTTGTAATATTGGTTGATGATTTTTTTGAAATCGTCGTCAAAATGCTCTCTGGGATGATATTGCAACGCAGATTCCGGCTCGACCGGAGGATTCCTTAAATCTGCCTCCCAGCCGACTGCAAAATCGTCGATTACGCTCATCTCGCGCTTTAATTGCAGGAAACTTTTGTAGTCTGCGAGTGATTTGCGCATCGCCTCTGCTTTAGGACGCAGCTCCTGCTGAATGTGGCTTTCGATGCTGTCCTTCTCGGCATCGAGTTTTGCCATCTCTTCTGACATCCACCTCATTTCCTCGGCGAGGGATTGTTCCGCTTTCGTCAGATCATTCATCTGAGCCACGATGCGGGACAGTTCTCCACGGGCAGAGTCGATGTAGGTTTCATCATCCTTGGGCGTGAAATGACTCTCACAGAAGGGACAGACGGTGTTCTTATCGTGAGCGTTCCGTCCCATCTCGCCATCGGCAATGAAGGTCAGCCGCTTGATGTCGGCTGTGTACTGGCTCTTGAGGGCCGTGTACCGGGACTTCATCAGTTCCGCCTCGGTCATTTTCTCCTGCAGTTCGCTGATTTCTTGCACCAGTTCCTGTCGGCGGGAGAGAGCTGCAGAGATCGCAGATTCCGTCTGCTCAATCCCTGCAATGAGGGCGGTCATCTGCTGCTCCACATCAATGCCCTGAAACGCCGTCATCTGTTTTTGCAGCACCTTCTTCTTCTCAGAGATGTTGCTGATCTGCCTGTTCACATATCTTAAAATGGCATTTCGCTCTGCGATTCGGATTTCCTTCTTGGTCTGCTCATCGTGCTCGGGAAAATTGGAGCCGGTCATCAAAAACAGCAGGGAAGAGAGAAAGACGGTCTTTTGAATGCTTTCCTTCGGCTCCAACACGGATTCTACCTTGCCGATGTCATTGTTGAGAAAGAGCAGCATGTGGAGGAAGGTTCGGAGTGTCAGTGGTGCCCGCTTGAAATCAATGTTCTTGATCACCATGCAGGGGACGGGAATCCCCATTGCGCTCAAAAGCAGGTCACTCAGCACAGGCAAGCCGTTTCTTTGACTCTGACTGTATTTCAGATTGTATTTGTCACTTATCATGCCAGGGATGTTGGTTATTACGTCCACTTGATCCTTGTGAAATTTACGCGTGATGCTGATCGTGCCATCGGCAGCCTGCACCAGAAGTTCCACTTCGTCATAACCAAAAGTCTCGTCTATGGGGAAGTCGCCCATTTTGCCAAGAGCAAAATCAATGCACCGAGCAACGGCGGTCTTCCCGGTATTCGACCGCCCGCAGATGATGTTCAGACCGGGGGTGAAATCCACGAAAGAGTCGCGCTTGCCTTTTCCTCTTGCCGTGACACGGCTAAAATATATTCCGGCCATCCAATTATCTCCTCTTTAGCGCGTCCATCGCTTGTTTCGTAATCTTTGAAAGCAAAGACGCATCGGATGTTTTTCCAAACATCCGGTGTGTCTTTTTTACTGTCTCCATATATGCTGCAGCGTATTCGGACTGCATGGATTTCACGAACTCACGGCCGCGCTCATTCAGTCCGAACAAGAATCCTCTGGGGGAATGCTCTACGGTAGCAAAGCCGTCCAGCAGGAGGGATTTCAATGCACCGTTCAATTGCTCCCGTTTGGCGGAGAATTCGCTGAAGCTGAACTGGTTCTCGCCGTGCAGGTTTTGCTCTGCAATGCCGAAATCCCGTCCATAGACTGCCATGAGATCATACGCCGCAATACGGTCAATCGTTATGGAACGCGGCTTTACGGCAGAGAGGATGAGCAGGATGCGGAGCGACACCTCGAAGGGCGTATTGAAAAGTTTAGGCATCGATGTTCACCCACGATTTGATTCGCTCGTCATCTACCAAGATATGGCAGACGCCCTTCCGTGTTCTGTTCGAGATGAAGCCCTTGATATTGACGAGGTTCGACTTGGCAAGCTCAGTGCTGGTGATTTTCTTCAATACTTCCTGCAGGCGAACGTAACCAGTCTCATGTTCCTCGTCAAAATACACCATCTCGATGCCGTCATAGGCATCATCCTTCAGCGCGTCAAATTGTTGCTCTCCGTCTACGAAGGCATCCCTTACGCTGTGCTGGATGCTTTTGGCATCGAAATATGCCTCTCTCTGCCGCTTTAAATGCTGCTGCAGATTCTCCGGCAATTCTCCTGCGGTATCGGGGGTGACTTCTCTTTCGAGACGCTCCGAATACACCTCGCAGAGTGCATTGATATACGGGAGCGTGGCGTCGTTGATGTCCTCGTGAGGCATTAGGGCAGGATGCAGTTTGATGATCTCGCCGCTGAGCAGATAGACCGAGCCATTCGCAAATCGGGAGGGGTGAATCGGCACGGCGGGAACAACCTCGCCGACTTCATTCCTTCCTTCAAAGAAATTGATTTCAACGCCGGGGAGTTTTTGCAGTTCCGCTTTGATGATGTCGACGAAAATCTCGGCGCACGTCTCGTCCACATTGTCTGTGGTGCAATCTACCCCGTATTGAGAGAGGTCGGTGCACAGATTTTTGCGGGCATCGAAGGGGATATCCGCAGCTGCTTCCAAGAAGCGGCTCTTGTCGAGATTGGCATGAACCGCCCGCAGGGCAGATTCCGGGATGTCTCTCTTTCCCTTGTACATTTTGTAGGCGGCACTTTTCTCAGATTCCTTGCCGAAAGGGTAGTACTTGTCATCATCGTCCAGACCAACCTCGCGAGAAGAGATCGGTTCCTTCATAAAGAGAGCGAAGAAGTAGGTGCAGAAACTTGGTATCGATTTGTTCTCCGCACCAACGTACTTTCTCATGATCTGTAAAAACAGACTGATGGTTAACACAAAACTCCCCCTTCGCGAAAAGTGGACAGAGTCTGTCCGCTCCCGTCCACCGGAGTCCAATTTTCGAGGGAGCGGATTTGGTATGCTTTACCCGGATGGTGAGAGAACATCATCGCACATAAAACACAGTTTCTATTATATCAGCAGTGAGGGGGAAAAATCTACATTTTTGTTAATGGAATTTATGTGAATGTGAACATTCACAAGCCGTAATCGTAAATCTTATAAATTTCTCAATGCCTTGAGATGGCCATCAGAGGCGGCGGGAACACGTGAAGAGACGAACTGCACGAGCAGTATTGGCACTTCGGTGTTTCCACCGTGACTTTTTGCGCCCATCTTCAAGCGAAAGAGGCCGGTGTACATCGCGTGCATCGGTCTTTTGTGTTCCTGCCGCCCGCATCCAAGGCGGAAAGGACACGACCATGAAAATTGCTCTGTATTACGAAGACAAGCTCCATCCGACTGTTTTGGAAGTTCTCGAGGAGGAATGCACCGTCATGGTAGAGGCGGACTATCAGGAGAGGCTGGATGCCGCCGAGGACAAGACCTCGGTCAAGCGGCGCACGGCACAGGAGATTTTGGATGCCGAGGTCAATGCCCCGACATTTCGAAGGAACCGCACCGAGACGCGTCGCCATATCCACTTGTCTGCTGATGATCTTGACCGCCGGAGAGCGGATGCCATGCCCGATGTGCCGATGGCTTTGCTCGGCGCGGATTATTCGGAGCTTCATCACGCCATCGCTCAGCTTCGTCCTCAGCAGAGGGAACTTCTGCGGCGTGTGTTTTGGGAAGGCGTGCGTCAGTCGGAGATTGCGCGTCAGGAGGGCGTATTGGAAAGCACCATATCGGAGCGGATGAAGCGCATTTATCAGCGGCTCAGGAAATTCTTGCCCGACAAGAAAAATTTTCTATGAAACCATGAAGTTTTGCATTTCTCGTGGCTCTTAGCTGAAGGGCAACATCAAACCGCCTTTCAGAAAGGATGAATCACGATGCATCACACACTCAACATCAAGGTATCCAGGGAGCGCCTGAGCGGCGGAATCATGGCCTGCCGCCGGCTGACGATGCGGGAGCGTCTGCTCCGCTTTCTCCTTGGCAGTCCCGTGAAGCTCACGGTGATTGTGCCGGGAGACTCCGTGGACGAGGTGGCCATCTTCGAGAAGGGAAAGGAGGACAGATATGGCAGCGCGACCGCTTTATGAGCTTGCCGCAGGCTTCAACGCACTCTTCGATCTCGTCTTGGACGAGTCGATGGACTTGGAACTCCTAGAAGAGGGGCTTCAGTCCATCGAGTGCGCCCTTGAGGAGAAATGCGCGAACGGCATCGCGCTCATCAAATCTCTGGAAGCGTATGCGGAGGCATACAGCAAGGAGCAGAAACGCTTTGAAGCGCAGCGGCAGATGTTAGAGAACCATATCAAACGCATCAAGGAGTGGTACCGGCAGAACCTCGATGCGATGGGGAAAACCAAAGTTCCCACGAGGTACGGTGTCATGAGCGTTCAGAAGAACGGCGGCAGACAGCCGCTCAAGATTGACGATGCCGCACTTATCCCGGAGACCTACCTCATCACCGTGCCGGAGCATAAGGACGTGAACCGCGAGGCACTCTATGAAGCTCTGAGCGGCGGCGAGGAAGTTCCCGGCGCCCACTTGGAGACGAGAGGACGAAGTCTTCGGATTAAGTGAGCAGAAAGGAGATATGCAATGCTGAACATTACGAAAGGGAAAATTGACCGCGCCCAAAAGGTGGTCATCTACGGTTCTGAGGGCATCGGAAAGTCCGGTCTTGCCGCCAAGTTCCCAGATCCGCTCTTCATCGACACCGAGGGCGGCACAGCACACATGGATGTGCGGCGTATCGAGAAGCCGCAGTCTTGGGAGGAAATGCTCTCCGTGGTCAAGGAGGTGGCAGCCACCAAGGATGTGTGCAGGACGCTGGTGCTGGATACCGCCGACTGGGCAGAGCAGCTCATCGTCAGCTACCTCTGCACGAAGTACAAGCAGAACTCCATCGAGTCCTTCGGCTACGGCAAGGGCTATACCTATCTGGGCGAGGAGTTTTCACGGCTTCTCGGTGCACTCGATACCGTACTGGCTTCCGGAGTGCATGTGGTGGTCACGGCACATGCCAAGATGCGGAAGTTTGAACAGCCGGACGAGATGGGGGCATACGACCGCTGGGAGATGAAACTCAGCAAGCAAGTGGCTCCGCTTCTCAAGGAATGGTGCGATATCTTGCTCTTTTGCAACTACCAGACCTTTGTGGTCACGTCGGAGAACAATACGCAGAAGGCGCGGGGTGGCAAGCGGGTCATGTACACATCCCACCATCCCGCATGGGACGCAAAGAGTCGTGTGCCGCTGCCGGAAGTCTTGGAGCTTGACTACAGGCACATCGCCCATATCTTTTCGTCGGAGCAGACGCCGGCAGCCGATTCCGTCACGCAGACAGCGGCAGAGGGGGTATCAGAGCCTCTGCCGAAAGACTGCGAGGAGAACGAAAGTGCTGTCGATATGTTCCGCAGCATTTTGCAGAAGAAGGGCGTAACCGAGGAGGAAGTGCGGCAGGTGATCGCCGCGCGAGGGAAATACACATTGGAAACCCCGATTGACGATTACCCCGAGGAGTTCTTGTACGGCTACATCATCCGATACTGGGATCAGATTTTTGACATCATTCAGCAGAATCGTCAGGCGAAAGGCTAAGGGAGGAAATACATCATGGCAGATTTTGTCAGCAACAACGTGGGCATGGATTGGACTGACACCATTGAAAGCGATGGTCAGGAGTTCATCATCCTGCCCGAAGGGGATTACAACTTCGTGGTGTCCGCTTTTGAGCGCGGGCGTTTTCCGGGGAGTGCCAAGATGCAGGCCTGCAACAAGGCAACGCTTACCCTGCAGGTAGAAACGGAGCAGGGTGTCGCCAGCGTCCGTACCGACCTTATTTTGAACCGTCTCGTGGAGTGGCGTATTTCAGCGTTCTTTCGCTGCATCGGCAGAAAGAAGCACGGCGAGCGGTTGGTCATGGACTGGAACAATCTCGAAGGCGCAAAGGGGCGGGCGCATTTTAAGCCCCGCAAATATACCGACCGGGACGGCAACGAGAGACAGACCAATGATGTGGATCGCTTCTACGATTATGACGAGAAGTTCTTTCCGGCTGCAGATGCTACGGTCTTTGACGGAATCCCCGTCAGCCCGGCGGATATTCCGTTCTGATGGGAGGAGAAGCAAGTGGAACTTAGACCGTATCAGGTCGAGGCGAAACAGGCAATCCTGTCCGAGTGGAGCGAGGGACGTCGCAAGACGCTCCTTGTCCTGCCGACGGGATGCCATGCCAAGGGAGAGAAAGTTCTCCTCGCCGATGGCCATAGCAAAAAAGTGGAAGATGTACAGGTGGGGGATCAACTCCTCGGTGCGGACGGGAAGACGCGCACTGTACTGGTTCTCCATCGTGGGGAGTCTTTGATGTATCGGATCATTCCCATCAAGGGCGAGCCGTTCACCGTGACAAAAGACCATGTGCTTACGCTCGTCCGCACAAGGGAATGCAGCAATCCGCAATATCCCTGCCAGCGTCATGACGGGGAATTGGTGGATGTCACCGTAAACGAATGGCTCTGCTGGTCAGAAAGCAAGAAGCATTTGCATAAGCTGATTCGCTCCGGGGCAATCCAAGCGTTCCCTGCCCATAGAAATGCACGGATGGAAATCGACCCCTATTTTCTCGGTGTAATTCTTGGGGATGGTTGTATTGTCCACGGTGTCAATGTGACGACGCCGGACAGGGAAATCAGGCGTGTTATTTTTCACCAGGCGGATGTATGGAATCTGCGCCTTCGGACAGAGCCGGCAGGAAAAGCCACCACATACTTTCTCGTTTCCGAAAGGGGGCGCAGGAGCAATCGGTTGATCAAGGCATTACGCCGTTTAAGGCTCTACGGAGGACGTGCCGGAGATAAGTTTGTGCCGGACGCATATAAATACACCGATCTGTCAAAACGGCTTGAAATTCTCGCGGGCCTCTTGGATACCGATGGTCACTGCACCTATAAAGGTTACGACTACATTTCCAAATCAAGAAGGCTGGCAGATGATGTGGCGTTTCTCTGCCGCTCCGCAGGACTCAGGGCATCGGTGAAGCCCTGCATCAAGGGGTATCGGGACGTTAAGGGCGTGTATTACCGCGTCTCCATCAGCGGAGATTGCTCCATCATCCCTTGTCGTGTGAAACGGAAGATTGCCGACAAGCGTCAGCAGAAAAAATCCGTCCTGCGGACAGGGTTTCATGCGGAGCCGGCAGGCTGCGGAGAATACTACGGCTTTACCGTGGACGGAGACAACCGCTATCTGCTGTCGGATTTCACCATTACACATAATTGCGGCAAAACCATCGTGTTTTCCGCGATTACGCAGGAGCAAGTAAAGAAAGACCATCGTGTCCTCATCATGGCGCATCGCGGGGAGCTTCTCTATCAGGCCGCCGACAAGCTGAAGATGCTCACGGGACTTGATGCAGCATTTGAGCAGGGGGAGAACCGCAGCCTCGGCAGCTTCTTTCCCGTGACGGTAGGATCGGTGCAGTCCCTTTGCCAAGAGAAACGGCTTTCGATGTTCCCGCAGGATTATTTTCAGGACATCATCGTGGACGAGGCGCACCACGCACTCTCGGAGAGCTATCAGCGTGTACTTTCGCATTTCCCAAAGGCAAATGTCCTCGGCGTAACGGCAACACCCGACCGTGGAGACAAGCAGACGCTCGGCACGTTTTTTGATTCAGAGGCTTACGAGTATTCCATGAGCCGCGCCATCCGGGAAGGGTATCTATCTCCCGTCAAGGCACGGATGATTCCCCTGCAGCTGGATATCAGCAAGGCGGGTATCTCCGGCGGGGATTATAGCGCAGCGGACATCGGCTGCGCCTTGGAGCCGTACCTCCATCAGATTGCTAGGGAGATGGCGCGTTACTGTAGGGGCAGAAAGACCGTGGTGTTTCTGCCGCTCATCGCCACCTCGCAGAAGTTTTGCCGGATGCTGAACGATGTCGGTCTGAGGGCGGCGGAAGTCAACGGCATGAGTGATGACCGCTCGAAAATCCTTGCAGAGTTCGAGAATGGCATGTACGACGTGCTGTGCAACTCCATGCTCCTTACAGAAGGTTGGGACTGTCCCGCTGTGGACTGCATCGTAATTTTGCGCCCGACCAAAGTGCGGAGCCTCTATCAGCAAATGGTGGGACGGGGCATGCGGCTCTTTCCTAGCAAGGAGAACTTGCTTTTGTTGGACTTTCTCTGGCTGACGGAGCGTCACGATCTCTGCAGACCATCGGCTCTCATTGCCAAGGACGCGAACATCGCCGCAATGATGGATGAAAACCTCCGAAATGACGAGGAGGTGGACATCCTCGAAGCCGAGGAGGAAGCGGAGCGGGACGTGCTGCGTGAACGCGAGGAAGCATTGGCGAGGGAGCTTGCCGCGATGCGGAGCAAGAAGAAAAAACTGGTAGACCCGATTCAGTATGCGCTCTCCATCGCCGCTGAGGATCTCACAAGCTACGCGCCGACCTTTCCTTGGGAAATGGGTCCGCCGTCTGAAAAGCAGCTTGCTTTCCTTGAGAATCGCGGCATCCTGCCCGACACCGTGGGAAACGCCGGGCTTGCCTCGCTTCTCATTGACCGTCTGAAACGGCGGCAGGAGGAAGGACTCGCCACACCCAAACAGATCCGCTGCTTGGAGCGTTACGGCTTTCGGCGCGTAGGCACGTGGCAGTTCGATGCAGCCAGCAGTTTGATCTCCCGCTTGGCGATGAATCATTGGCGCGTCCCAGTGGGGATGACGCCGTCCGTATATACACCGTGAAAGGACGTGATTTTTCATGGACAAGAATATCTTGTCGGCTTTGAAGTATATCAACGTTGCAGAGGTTGATCGCGCCACATGGATCTCGGTAGGTATGGCACTCAAGGAGGAAGGATATCCCTGCTCCATCTGGGACGATTGGAGTCAGAGTGACCCTCGCTATCATCCCGGCGAATGCGAGAAGAAGTGGGAGGGCTTTAACGGCACGGCCACTCCCGTTAAGGGCGGAACGATTGTGCAGCTGGCAAAAGAGCGCGGCTGGATGCCCTGCGCTGAGGGAGCGATGGCATGGGACGATACCATTGAGTATGAGGGCAACGACGGCTTCAACGGCTTTGCCCCTCCCGATGCGTGGAATCCAGTGCAGGACTTGATCGACTATCTTTCCCTGCTGTTTGACGTCGATGACCGTGTGGGATATGTCACGGGCGATGTGTGGAAGGACAGCGAGGGTAAGTGGCTGCCCAGTAAGGGCGTGTATGACCGCACGGCAGGGGAGCTGATCGCATCCCTTAAGAAACACGCCGATGACATCGGTGCGACCATTGGCGACTGGAAACCAGAAGTGGGTGGTTGGATTCGCTTCAATCCGCTGGATGGCGAGGGTGTGAAAAACGAGAACGTCACCAAGTTCAAGTATGCTCTGGTGGAATCCGATACGCTTCCCATCGCCGAGCAGGATGTCCTCTTCCGCAAGATGGAACTCCCCATAGCGGCACTTGTTCATAGCGGCGGCAAGAGCCTCCATGCCATTGTGCGTGTGGATGCCGCTGACTATGAGGAGTATCGAAAGCGCGTGGAATTCCTCTACGACTTCATGGAAAAACAGGGCGTTCCCATCGACAAGCAGAACCGCAATCCCTCACGGCTTTCCCGGATGCCGGGACTTACGAGAAGCGGCAACCGCCAGTATCTTGTCGCTGCGGATATCGGCAGGAAGTCGTGGACGGAGTGGATGGATTTTGTGGAGGGCGTGACGGACGAACTTCCGCCGATGGTATCCCTCTCCGAATACAAAGAAAATCCTCCACTTCTTCCCGAAGAGCTGATTCACGGCATTCTGCGGCGCGGACATAAGATGCTCATATCCGGCTCGTCCAAGGCGGGCAAGTCTTTTCTCCTCATGGAGCTTTGCGTTTCCATCGCCGAAGGAACGAAATGGCTCGGATTTCCCTGCCGCAAGGGACGTGTGCTGTATGTCAATTTGGAGATCGATCCTGCCAGCTGCATCAATCGCTTTCTCAAAATCTACGATGCGCTCCATTTGCCCATGAACAAATCGGAAAATATCGTCATCTGGAACTTGCGTGGACACGCTGTGCCCTTAGACCAGCTTGTGCCGAAGCTCATCCGCCGTGTGCGTGACCTGCACTTTGACGCCATCGTCATCGATCCCATCTACAAGGTCATCACCGGGGACGAGAACAAGGCATCCGAAATGGGGCAGTTCTGCAACCAGTTTGACAAGATTTGCACGGAGACCGGCTGCTCTGCGATTTATTGCCATCACCATAGCAAGGGAGCACAGGGAAACAAGCGGGCGATGGACAGGGCTTCCGGCTCCGGCGTATTTTCCCGCGACCCCGATGCCCAGCTCGATATGATCCAGTTGGAACTTACGGAAGACATCAAGAACAATCTGCGTGACGGCAAGGCCACCGCTTGGCGTTTGGAGTCGAGCCTTCGTGAATTCGAGAACATCGAGCCGGTGAACTTCTGGTTCGAGTATCCCATTCATCGGTTGGACACGCATGGCAATCTCGGTGAGATGCCCGCACAGGGAACACTGGAGGCGGGGCGCATGAAGAACAGCCACGCCAAGACTGCCGAGGCGTGTGCGGAGGAATTCCGAAACGCCTACCAGGCACTCAATATGGACGGAAACGTAACGGTTTCCGACATGATGGGCTATCTCAATGTGTCGGACAAAACCGTCTACGCAAGGCTCAAAAAAATG
>ERZ773035.841-NODE-841-length-23597-cov-31.411095_pt1 | contig 23597 bp, 24 predicted proteins | sample MGYA00511487_ERZ773035 | MGnify/ENA primary metagenome ERZ773035 (study PRJEB29015, sample SAMEA2737985) | human oral metagenome | biome: human oral; feature: human-associated habitat; material: dental | place: China | collected 2024 ...
CCGTTAAAATCTGCTTTAAATGGTAGTATTAGAAGCCGTCTATATGCCCCTTGAGTTTTATTCCTTATCTTAGGAAGTTTATTAGCACTAAATATATTAAATAATCTAAACCTTGCTGTAATTACACTCTTACCTTTTCTATTTACTGCCACTGGATCACCAGTAACTATACTCATTAAATTACTTACATCATCAAGATATTTGTTACTAATATCATCACCTATGTTACAAACTTTTCCTTGTAGCATTTCTAGTTTAAACTCTCCGCTAAATTCATGAGGTGTTAAGGTACTAATATTTTCTATACCAATTAGATTAGTAAGCATTGCTTGAAACGTACCTTTTCCATTGTTTCCCTCTCCATATAGTATCGCCATTTTCTCCCTTGTATGATTAGGGTTTACAGCTTCGTTTATCATCTCCCAAAATACCTTAACCAACTCCACATCACCATTTGCAATGGATAGAAACCATTTATCAATATCAAAATAAGTTTCTTTTATAACCGAGTAATTATTAATAGCGTGAGAATTATAATTTGTAGCTAATTTAGAAGTTATGAAATATTTAGGATTAAATGGCTCAAGTCGTTTAGTAATGTTGTTAAATACTCCATTGTTTACTGCGATTAGGTTTTTATTTTCTAATTTAGCTGAAAATGGTAGTTGAGTTTTTAAAAACTTGTATACTTGTGTATACTTTCTAGGGTCAAACCTAAATTCTAATTTTGCTATTGCTCTATTAATATAAGCCTCTTGTCCTGTATATATCCCCTCACTAAAATTGTAACTATAAATAATAGATGTATCTTCAGTTTCTCCTGTTAGCCTCATAGGGATATGTTTTTTTAATATATTACTAATAATATTAAAGTTCATTACTGGTATTTTTTCGTTTCCGTCTTTATCAATTTTAGTGTTTTCAACTCTCCACTGTTCACCTATAGTAAACAATCTCCAGTGAAGTTCCCCAGTACTTGAAATAGCTTTATTTAGCTTATAGTTTACTAGATACGTAAAGTTTTTATCTTTCTCATTACCAACTATTTCAAACCTTTGTAACATTGAATAACTTTTCTCGTTTTCAAAGTAATTAGGGTTATTTTGCCAGCATTTAATAGCATGATTGATTTTATTTAGGTTATCTTCTCGATATTTGTCGGGATTTGCCCCAATATTTGCTAATAAGTCAGAGCACTCACAAGCAACATCATAGCTTATTATGTTGTAACAAAAATCGCGTGCTAAAGATAATAATATACTTAAAGCTCGGTTATATTCTTCACTATTTCCTGTATTGATATTCTCGTGATCTAACTCTAAATATCTGATAAACATTTCTTTAAAGTCTTCATCTGATAAACTCACATCAGAGGCGGTATACTCTACTTTTATTTTCTTCTCTTCTTTAACCGCTTCTTGTACTGGATAAGGTTTTCCCTCTAAGTGTTTAATGAATATATGCTCATTATCACGTACTACAATAGGTAAGCCTTGTAATTGTGACCATGTACAACTGCTAGTGTCATAATTAAGATGTAAACACTCCATCACATGCTGTATAGTCGGTTTGTACTCATCTTTGAGTATTTCCCTACTAGGTTCTAATATAAGTCTTAAACGTGGATTATTTGGCTTATGTGAGATACTAGAGTAAAGCAAGTATTTACACCCCTGTAGTCGGTTTTGTATGATGTTTACCGCTTCTTCAGATGTTTTCCCTGTATCCTCTATATCAATTACTATTAGATCCCTCGAATTTAAATTACTATCGTTCCTTGTGTAGCTTCCGTCTACATTCGGTGTTATATCTCCACTAAGAAAATATAACATCTTACTAGCTTTATAATTCTTAATATTAGTATCTTGTTCAATAGTAGGTACAACTACATTTGATAGTGATTGCAAGGGGGATGTATCAACATTAATTGCAGTTAGTTTATTACTTTTGTATCCTGTTTGTCTGTATATCAAATTACATCACATCCTTTATCACCTTTTTCAGCTCGTCTAGTTTTTCGTAACATATACTTGATAATTCTTCTGATGAATTAATAGCTATGGCACAGGTCAACTTGTGTAAATTACAACCGTCTTTTACTTTATCCCAGTGTTTACACAATACATCAGTTGGTATGTTTAAACTGCTCAAATCATCATTTGTAAACATTTGAATTACTTCTGCATGGGTTGCTAATAACTCCATTGTAAGCTGTAAACTTGTTAGTCCTTGTTCTATATCTTCAATTCTTTTAATTATTTCTTGTTTATTCATTCTTATTTCTCCTTTTTATTTTAAGAAGCGGTAATAATACCGCCTTTATTAATTTATAAAACTACTGGTACTGTATTTTTTATCTTGTTTTTAAATTATTCAGTATCTCGTAAACGTCCTCTATATCAAATAGATGTTTATTACCCAATACTGCATACTGTAAGCCGTTCTGTTTTAATATTTCCATACTACTAGCACCTATACCTATAAACTTTTGTAATTCAACTCTTGTTAGATACCTCTTGTATGGTTTTATTTTCTCAATACGGTTTGTAATAACTTCATCAATTAATAAATTTAATTGATCTTTAATTTTTTCACTTTGTGCTTCTGATAAAACTACTTCCATACTTTCACTCTCCTTAATAAATGCTATCCATAAATAATGCTGTTATATACACTAAAGCTGTTATAAATGGTATGAATACCACTGCAAAACATAATGTATTGATGTATAATTCTTTATTTTCCATACTTTTAATTCCTTTCTTATGGTATAATGTAAGAAAGTATTTTTATTAAATACTTTTCTTTAAACCTTTTAAGTGGTCTGATTTGGTCGTTAGGCGCTTAAAAGGTTTAGTACTTTTCTGTACTTTATAACTAAAAAAATAAACTATCAATTGTTTCATTGGGAAAGTACTCTTTGAAATAATTCAATAGTGTTACTTTTTCCTTATCAGTAAAAGGCGCCAACATTCTTTCTTTACGTCCATATACAACATGGTGTATATTAAGTAATTCACTCATTTCTTTCTGCGTTTTACCTAATGCTTGTCTACAAGAACGCACTTTACTTATTTTAATAGGTTTCATTAAATTACCTCCTTTCGATATTTTTAAGTATTTTTCTGTACTTATAATATTAGTTTACCATTACATTTTCAACTAGTCAAGTACTTTTTTGTACTTTTCTGTTTATTTATTTATTTTATTAGTGTATAATGAAAATATAGCTTAATTTGAAAGAGGAAATATTAATATGAAATTAAATATAAATAAAAAAGCCGTCGGCTCAAGAATAAAGCAAATACGACTTAATAAAGGTTATACTTTAGAAAGTTTCGGAAAATTATTCGGTGCTAGTAAAGGAAATGTTCAGCAATGGGAAAACGGTATTTCACTTCCTAATAAAGAAAGGCTTGCAACTATTTCAAAAATAGCCGATATAACTGTAAATGAATTATTATATAGCTCAATAGATGAATTTCTAGATAATAATGTTGAACTATTAATAAAAAATTATACATACCCCTTTCCTGATACATTTAAAATATTTAATTTATTTTTCCATGTTAAACTAAGTATAGAAGTAATGGAAGAATTACATAATTGCAAAATTACAATTAATGATTTAGATACGATAATAAAGTGTTTTTATAGCGCTTTAGATACAATAGTTCATCAAAATATATACATATATATTCAAGATAATTTGTATTTATTAAAAAAATACTTTATTAACACAAGAGAATATTTATTTGATAATATCAATAGAATAATGGAATTAAAAAAACTAGCCGTACATAGCACCAAAATAAATATTTCAAAGTTAAAAACATTTCCGCAATATAATTCAAAACTAGTTTCAGAAAAGGATATAGTGAAACTCAGCGACGAAGTATATATTAACTTTATAGATATAGCAGAAAATAGTAATATTGAAAAAATTATATATTTTCCTTTATACTATGAAATTATAGAAAAATTAAGATTAGGAAATAATGAAATATTATATAATAAACTCTCATCTATATTAGATAAGAGACTAGACAAGTTACTAAACTCAACAAATGAAGATAGAAATTCACAAAAAAAATTGTTAATTTCTGAGATAATACGTGTTGTAGAAAAAAATTCTAATTTGTCATCCATCCCTATTTATCTGGGCAAACTAAAGTAATAATTTTAACTATTCATTTAACAGTTCAAAACCACTAAAGAAGCGATTTATATGGGTTGATACTGCTTCTATCCATATGGAGATATGTATTGATTTTTAACTGATACTAAGAACAAATATACATAAATGTGAATAAATGAGCATAAGTTAAAATATAAAAAACATTAGAAAGGAATTAGAAAATTTATTATGAATAACCAGCAATTACTTATTGATTTATTAAAAAAATCTTCATCATTACCTTATCTATTTATAGGATCTGGTTTTAGTAGAAGATACTATAATACTCCTACATGGGAGGGATTATTAAAACATATTGCCTCTCTTATTTCGGATGATGAATTTTATTATTCTAGTTTAGAAAAGAAAATCTCTCATTATTACGACAAAAAAACACAATACAATTTATATATGGCAGCAATTTGTGATGAATTAGAAAAAAAATTAGAAGACATATGGTATAATGATGAAAAATTCAAAGAAAACAGAACACTGTATAAAGATGAGGTGATAAACTTTAACTACTCTCCTATAAAAATTGAAATAGCACAACATCTTAAAACTTTTAACGTCATTAACTCAGAAGTAAAAAGAGAATTAGATATTTTAAAGGAAACAGAAAATAAATCTATAGCAGGTATAATTACAACTAACTACGATGATTTATTAGAGAATATATTCGACTTTAATGTATATCGCTCTCAAGAAGAATTATTATTTAATACAAATTATGGTATTAATGAATTATATAAAATACATGGGTGTATCTCTGATCCTAATACCATATTAATTAATTCTAGGGATTATAAAACAATTGAAGAAAAGCATAAGTATGTTACTTCTAAATTATTAACAATTTTTATCGAACACCCCATTATATTTATTGGATACTCAATAGGTGATGAAGATATTAAAAATATTTTATATGACATAACTTTATGTTTAGATGAAAATAAAGTTAAATCAATCGAAAATCGATTCTTTTTTGTCAATTGGTCCCCTTTAGAAAGTAATATACAAATATCACCCCATACCTTATCTTTAAATGATAAAGAAATAACAATCACTAAAATAACTCTCAGCGATTTTTCTGAATTATATGAAATTATTAAAAAAAATAAAAGAAAGTATCCTGTGAAACTATTAAGAAATATTAAGGAAAACATCTATGAGTTAACACTCAATTCACAAGCTAAAGATAAAATGTTAGTTTCTATCCCTGATGGTCAAAACACTTATGAAGATGTTGAGTTTGTTGTTGGTTTTGGCGTTATAGAAAGAGCGACTAAAGGATATACTTCCCCAAAATCACATGAAATTTTTGAAGATATTATCTTAGATAACGGTAATTATGAACCTAATTCACTACTTAAATATAGCTTTATATCGATTGAAAAATCAAATAACATATTACCTATCTTTAAATACTACAATAAGTCTAATGTTGACACAAAAAAAATATTTCAAGAAAGAATACAAAATATAACATCCGTCAATAATTTTAAATCTAATCATTATATTTCAAATACGGAAATAATAACTGAAAGTATATCAAATTTGTGCACTTTTAATATTCCTGATAGTTCTAATTGGAGCAAAACAAAAAGAACGCAGTTTGACAAAAAGATACGTTCAATAATACAAATTATAACTGATTCAACTACAAAAAATGATATGGATACTGTAAAGAATTTTATACGAAAGTTATTAGTTAACAATCCAGGTTGTTTAAATAGTAATAGCTCTTTATTTAATAAAACAGAAGTAAAAAGGTTAATCCGAATAATTGATTATTTCTATTATAAATAATAAAAAACACACCTTTTAAAGTGAGCACTCTTAAAAGCACTATATAAAAAGCGTGGGTGGGTGAGAATATATTGAAGATTTTCCTCAATTAAATTATAACAAACACCCCTTTCAAAGTAAATAACAATTGATAATTATTATCAATTAAATATACTGGATTTTTTCTTAAATATAAATTACAGCATTTTTGTATACAAAAAAAGCACCAGTAAATAATTACTAGCGCTTTACGGATTTAATAAAAATGAAAAACATACTTTATTAAAGAATATACTAGTATTATACCATATAAATGCTGTTACATCAACATTCTATTTACTTACTTAAAATTAAGAACAATTTAAACCGCTTCTAAGCATTCTAATCGTCAAAAGGTGTAATTACATTCCCTACCCTTTAAAAGTCTTACCACGTCAATTATATGATGTGGTTTTTACCTAATCATTTATTAATTTATAAAACTACTGGTACTAGTGAAAGGATTGATAAAAATGATTAAAGAATATATAGACAAAGGCAATAAAAAATACTATGAAATAAAAAATCACTACATAGGGAAAGATATTTTTACTGGTAAAGAAAAAAGAATATCTAAAAAAGGTTTTAGAACAAAAAAAGAAGCGGAAAATTACTGCATTAAGTTAAAAAGTGAGTTTTTAGAGGTTGGTTTTAAAACTAATCCAGATTATACATTTCAAGATGTATATGATCTATTTATTGAGCAATATAAACGTAAAGTAAAAGATACCACATACTACGCTAATACTAAATACTTTAAACAACATATATTGCCGTTTTTTGCTAATATAAAGATTAAGGATATAAAGTTGGTAGTTTGCCAAAAATTTATTAATGACTTAGCAAAAAAATTTAAAAAATCAACAATTCAAAGATATAGAACACTTGTAAATTTGGTTTTAGATTATGCGATAAAACTAGAAATAATAAGTACCAATTACATGAAATATACTGATATCCCTCGTGCCATTGAAAAAAGAAAAGATAATTACTATAGTAAAAATGAACTATTAGAGTCTTTAAGGTTAGTAAAAGACAATTTTTCTTTTGAGATATACTGCATTTTTAGGGTTTTAGCTTTTACTGGTGTAAGACGTGGTGAACTATGTGCTCTAACCTGGAAAGATGTTGACTTAAAAAATAAAACTCTAACAGTAAGTAAAAATATGACTTTTATAAAAGGTGGTTATCGAATATCCGAAACAAAGACACAAGCAAGTAATAGGGTTATTTATCTTGATGATGAAACAGTTAATGTACTTAAACAATTAAGAAAAGAAAGTACCTTTCTACCAATTGATACATCTATTTTTGATTTAACTATTTCAAGGATATGCTATTACTCAAAACTCATTCATGAGAAACTACCTAACCTTAAAAAAATATCTGTTCATGGTTTTCGCCATACTCACGCTACTTTATTATATGAAAGTGGTGTTGATATTAAAGATATTTCAAATAGATTAGGTCACTCAAATATAAAAACAACACTAGATGTATATACACATCTTACTGAAGATAAAAAGAAAGATGTTACTGAAAAATTCAGTAAATTTATGAGTATGTAACGTTCAACGGAAAGCCAACGGAAAGCCAACGGAAAGTAAAATAAATAGAGCCTTGATTTTAAAGGCTCTATAAACTTTTATTCATTTTCTTCTAAATTATATAGTAATTCATATAATTCTTTGGCATTTAACTTTTCTTTTTCTTCACGATTTATATCGCGAACTAACTGACCTCTATGAAAAATAATAATTCTGTTACCATATTTTACGGCATCTTGAATATTATGAGTGATCATTAATGCTGTTAGATTTTTTTCTTCAATCTTTTCTCGCGTTAACTCCATAATTTTTTTCTGCGTTTTTGGATCTAAAGCTGCGGTATGTTCATCAAGAAGTAGAAGTTTTGGTGTAGTCATAGTTGCCATAAGTAAAGCAATCGCTTGACGCTGCCCACCAGACAATAATCCCATCTCACTATCTAACCTATCCTCTAGTCCTAAATCTAATGTCGCAAGTAATTCTTTAAAAAATTTTCTATCCTCTTTTGTAGTACCTAATTTAAATCCACGGTTTTTACCACGGCGCAGTGCTAATGACATATTTTGTGCAACAGTCATACGTGGAGCTGTACCATCCAAAGGATTTTGGAAAACACGACTTATAAATTCCGCTCTCTTGTGTTCAACAATATTACTAACATCTTTTCCTTCGATTAAAATTTCTCCATTGTCCAGAGAAAAAGAGCCTGCAAGTGCATTTAAAAAAGTAGATTTACCTGCTCCATTTCCTCCAAGAATAGTAATAAAATCGCCATCCTTGATATCCAAACTAACATTTTTTAAAGCATATTGTTCTCTATTTGTTCCAGGGAAAAAAGTTTTATCTAAATTTTTTATTTCTATAAATGACATCTACTTCACGCCCTTTCTTTTAGTACTAAGTTTTAGTTGAGGTAAAGTTAAGAACAATGCAATAACTAAAGCTGATACCAATTTGAAATCATTTGCTCCTATAATGTTCAACTTCAATACCCCTACTAATAATAAACGATATATAATCGCACCAAAAATTACACAAACTAGACGCTGGGTAAAACTCATATCTTTGAAAATAACTTCTCCTATAATAATTGCTGCAAGTGCGACTACAATAACACCTATACCACTATTAACATCAGAATATCCGTTGTTTTGTGCCAAAATAGCTCCAGCAAGAGCAATAATTCCATTTGCTAGCATAAGCCCTAAAATAGTCATAGCCTTTGTAGAAATACCAAGTGCTGTTGCCATTTTTACATTATCTCCAGTCGCAATTAAACTTTGACCAAGTTCAGTTGAAAAGAATAGTGACATCATACCAATAATTATCACTGAGAGAATAAACCCTAATAACACAGTATCATAGTGAGTAGGTAAATTTAAACTTTGAAATTTACTAAAAATAGTTTCTTTGTTTAACAAACTCAAATTAGGTCTTCCCATTATCCTTAAATTTACTGATAGTAGTGCTGTCATTGTCAAAATCCCCGCTAATAAACTTGGAATTTTACAAATTGTAATCAAAAACCCTGTGACTAAACCTGCCAGCATTCCAGCAACGATAGCAATTACCGTTGCAAGAACTGGATTAACACCATTGTGAATGCAAATAACACAAACACCTGCACCTAATGGATAAGCACCTTCCGTCGTCATATCTGCTATATTTAGTACTCTAAAACTTATAAATAATCCTAGTGACAATAATCCCCAAAGCGCGCCTTGAGCTATTGCCGAAATAATTAAATCCATCAAAACACCTCTTTCATTATATTTCAAATTATTAATGAATAACATTTTTAATTATTATCCATATAATACCAATAAAGTTATTTTTTATCTACAACTTTTGCCTTATTTTTAATATCTTGCGGAATTTCTATTCCTAACTGTTTTGCTTTTGCTTCATTTAGATAAATAACTCCTTCATTAGCAAGAACGATAGGCATTGTCTTAGTATCTGCTCCTTTTAAAACTTTTGCTATAACTTTTGCAGTCTCAACTCCTATTTTGTATTGATCTACTCCTATTCCAAGCAATCCTCCATCAGCAACCATTGTGTCAGAAGAAGGGAATACTGGAACTTTCTTCGCATCAGTTACTTTTACGACAGTAGCCATTGCACTAGCAATTGTGTTATCAATTGGAATAAATATAGCATCAGTCTCTGCTGCAAGAGCCTCTGTTACCTGTTGGATATCATTTGTATTCGCAACTGTTGATACTTTTACTTCTAATCCTAATTCTTTTGCTAATTTCTCAGCTTCTTGTGCTTGTTTTACAGAATTATCTTCACTTGCTGTGTAAAGAATACCTACTTTTTTCATTTTCGGTAAAATTTGTTTCATAGCCTCTAGTTGTTGCTTAATCGGTGTTCTATCGCTCACACCTGTAATGTTATTTCCTGGGTTATTTTCACTCTTAATCAATCCTGCTTCTACTGGATAAGTAATACCAGCCATAATTATTGGCTTATCCTTAGTTGCATTTGATAGTGCTAATGTTGCTGGTGTCGTAATTCCGACTAAAATATCATTATTATCGCTTACTAACTTTTGTCCCATGCTTACAAGATTACTCTGATCACCTTGGGCATTTTGAAGGTCTATTTTTATATCCTTACCTATTTGATAGCCTTCTTTAGCCAATCCTTCTTCTATTCCTTTATAGATTTGGTCTAGTGCAGGGTGACTAAGTAATTGAAGTACACCTACTCTAACTTCTTTTGTCTCTACTTTTTCAGCTATATTTTTTTTACCTTCATAATACCCATAACCTAAAACACTCGTTAATAGCACTGCAAATCCTACAAAAATCTTATTAATTTTCATCTTCAAATCTCCTTATATATTTTCTATCTAGTTAAATAACAGTCACTAATAATTCTAGAAGCGTATCTATACAAAAAGACCACTAGTTTTTTATCTCTAGTGGTCTATATTTTTTAATTTAAATTATAATAAAATAAATATAAAAGACCACCTAGATAAATCCATGTGGTCATTTCTAATCATCACAAATAATCCACATAGATACTGACTTCTCGAAGTCGTACCTATGTCAAAAGAACAAGATCGACTCCGTATCTAGTGGCTTTGCCAACGAATATTCAGTTGTAAAGTTTCTACTTGATACAGTTTCATAAATTTGTTCTCCTTTACTTTTATTACTTGGCTACAATTATATCAACTATTTTTTTTATTGTCAAGATATTTTTTACAAAAGAAATGAAAATTCTGACAATTCAATCTTCATTAGCGTGATTGCTTAGACTATAACCTTTATTATAGAAAAAAATAATTAAAAATATATTAGGCTCTTTCTTATTTTTATAATCGATATTTATTAATTATTATTTTATATTTTTCACCAATGAAAATAATTCGTTTTCATTTTTTAAAAATAAAGCTTTCCCTAAAAATTATTCTTTCGATATGTAATGATAATGCTATCAATTAAACCTTTTACAAAGGTATAATTATTTCACTTTATTTTGAAAATAAAATTGAATATATATCATTTATTGAAAAATTTTCACTTGAAAATGTATTTTCATAGGAGTATCATATTATATATATTTAAAATTTATGTTAGGAGATTTTCATGGATAGTCATTCAGACATCAAAAAAGAAGAAAAATTATTCAACTCAGGTTTTATTACAATAACTACAATTAACTTTATAGTATTTTTAATATACTACTGCTTTGTTGTTATTACAGCAAAATTTGCAACAAGTGAGCTTGGTGCTACTGCTGCACAAGCTGGATTTGCTGCAGGTATTTATATTATTGGTACTCTTGTTGCTCGTCTTTATATCGGAAAAAAATTAGAATTAATTGGACGTAAACAAATTTTACGTTTTGGCGCAGTAATTTATTTACTTACAACAGCTGCATACTTAATTTCAGCTAATATTATTATTTTAGACACTGTTAGATTTTTAAATGGTTTTGCATACGGAACTATTTCTACTGCAGCAAACGCAATTGTTACGACTTATATTCCAAAATCACGAAATGGTGAAGGTATTAACTATTACGGTTTAAGTACAAGTTTAGCTGCTGCTATAGGTCCATTTATTGGGATGTTACTTCTTCCTATTACTGGATTTAACGCAGTAATTATTTTAGCAATAGTTTTATCTGTTGCTGTGGCCGTAGCTTGTTTCTTATTCCCTGTACAAAATATCGAATTAACCGATAAACAAAAACAACTTCTAAATAGTTGGTCATTGAATACATTTATTGAATACAAAGTTTTATTTATTTCAACAGTAGCTTTCCTTATCGGTCTTTCATATTCTAGCGTTCTTGGGTTTTTATCTATTTATGCTGACAGCCTAGGTCTTGCTACAGCAGGAGCATTCTTCTTCGTAGTTTATGCTCTTATTATTACAGTAACTCGTCCTTTTGCTGGACGTATATTTGATGCACGTGGAGAAAATGCCGTAATGTATCCAAGTTTTATATTTTTAACTTTAGGTCTGCTAATGTTAAGTTTCACTAACGGTAGCTTCATGTTATTATTCTCTGGTGCCTTAGTCGGTCTTGGTTATGGTACATTTATGTCAAATGGTCAAGCTGTTTGTTTAAAACTTGTAGAACCTGAAAAAGTAGGTATCGCACTATCTACCTATTTTATCGGACTTGACTTAGGTTTAGGATTTGGTCCTTATGCACTAGGAACCTTACACGGCATTTTATCTTATAGCGGAATTTATATTCTTTGTGCTGTTTTAACAGTCGGTGTTACAGTGCTTTATACAATGTTTTATAAAGGAAAAAATATTAAAGTATTAAAACCAAAAACTAATAGATAAAAAAAATAAGGACCACCCCTGAAAAGGGGTGGTTTTCTCTGTGGGTATAACCCTTTGTTACTAACACGCACCTCAAGGCGCTGGCTTTCACATCCGTTCAAGCCCTATTGTATTTTGACGCCCGCTACCCGTTAAACGGGTTTATTTTATTTTTTCTTCCTCGTACGAATTTCCAATATGCAGAATATGGAATAACCGCAGCAAATAGAAGATAATATTTATTAGCAAACATATCGGGGATTCCTTTTGCATTGAAATGAACAGGAATTTGCTCTGGGAGAAATATGCAAACAATAAATATTACAAACATTATTTCTACCAACACCAATACATCTTTTAAAAATCTTTTTTTCATAGAACATCTCCTCCTTAAACTAAATAAAATTTAATTTACAAGTTTTTGTATAAACGCTACCTGCAATAACGAGCAAAATAAATGCTACTCCCAATAATGTCAATATTATAGGAAAATGCAAAAACCAATGGAGAAGAATTGGTATAACTAACGCAGCCATTCCAATAATTGCAGACACTATAACAGGCATACTCTGTTTTACTATCATCATCTCACTTTCCCATTCAAAGTTGGGAAATTTTTTATTCAAAGAAATTCCAATCACTGTTATAAAAACGGAGTAACAAATAGGAACAATTATTAAACTGATAGTTTGAATAATATCCATATCAAGCTTTAGCAAAAATATAAATACAGAAACAATATACCCAATTAAATGAAGCATAAGATTTACCGCAATCTTAGAATTTAAGATCATTTTTACCTTAACAGGAGAGCTTTGCAAAATCCAAATGTTTTTTCCTTCTAAAGATATCGCTGAAGCTGCCGGGCAACTGAGCGAGAGCATAGATGCAATAAATAATGGAGCAAAATTTGAGAGATATTCATTTATATTTTCTATTCCTGAAGACTCTCTTATTTGTTTTACAGAATTAAAAAGCAAAAATATACTAAAAACACATAAAAGTATTACACCAAGGCCTGCATTCAAGACCGCCATGTACGAACTTAAAAAGCGTCCCATTTCTTTTTTATATAGGGCAAAAAATACTGGTTTTCTATTATTCGAATTTTTGTTGTCAGAATATCTTGTTGTTGTTTTAGCAAGAGTATTAAGCAATCCATACTTCATTGAAACGATTTTTACAAATATATAAAAAACTGCCGTTGAAAAAGCAATAAATGATCCCTCTCCAATATACATTGGAAAATTTGTGTGTTGCATGAATAACCTAGATATTGGATACAGTCCGGTAATTTGCTTAGAAAGCATGATTTCAATGTTGTCTTTATTACCTAATTTCATAGCTGACACTGCAATATATCCAATTATACCTATCATTGCAAATGAAAAGATTAGAGCAATAACATTTTTCCTCTTAAAATAAGATGAAGCGGACACAACAAGGATTCCCATACATGCTGCTATACTCATAGGTATAAATGGAACAAAAATAATGGAAGTAAAATACAATATAATCTGCAATACATTTAAGTTTCCGTTTAACACCCAAACAATCCCCCCCGGAAGCATAAATATTAATCCTATTAAAAAGTTCAATAGATACATAAACATAAACTTGCTACTTATAATATCTGAGCTTTTTAAAGGTAGTGATGAAAGCGTTTCTATATCACGACTACCAAATAAAATTCCATTAGAATAAAATATTGTCAAAAATAATATTGAAAAACTTGATACTGCAATCATATAAGCCGGTATCAATTCCTGCTGTCCAACTTGTACAAGTGTTTTGGCTGTCATAATATTATAGACACAGAAAAATATAGCAAGGGTTATTATTCCAAAACTTGCAATAACAATTGAACTTTGTTTTTTATTTCCCGGTTCTTTCATTTCGTTGATTGGAAAGAAATTTATCAATTGTGCTCTAATTAGTATCCAAATTTTGCTCATTATCCTGCACCTCCATGAAAAAAGTCTCCAAAGATTTATTGCCTTTAACTTCTTCTATATTTCCGCTCGCAATTAACTTTCCATTTTTCATAATTGCAATTTTATTACATAATTTTTCTGCAACATCCAATATATGTGTTGAAAAGAAAATAGCTCCTCCCTCTGATACGCATTCGTGCATTATTTTCTTTAGTAGAAAAGTTGCTTTCGGATCAAGTCCAACAAAAGGTTCATCTAAAATTAGTAACTTTGGAGAATGCACAAGTGCAGAAATAATCGCCGTTTTTTGCTTCATACCATGTGAATACGAAGATATCATCCCCGAAAGATTTTTCGTCATTCCAAATAAATCACCGTATCTCTGAATTCTTTCTCTGCGCATCTCAGTAGAAACTTCAAATAAATCTGCAATAAAATTGATGTACTGAAATCCCGTCAGGTGTTCATATAAATCCGGATTATCCGGAATGTATGCCATCATTTTTTTACAAATAATAGGCTCCTCTTTAATAGAATGCCCATCAATCGTTATACTTCCATTCTCAAAATCATGAATCCCAACTATTGCTTTTATCGTTGTGGTTTTTCCAGCTCCATTTGCACCAATAAATCCATAAATATCTCCTGACTGTACTGAAATTGATAAGTTTTCAACAACCTTTTTGTTCCCATAGAATTTACTAAAATTCTTTATCTCTAACATAATTTCTACCTCCATTGACAATTTGTCAGTTATTCTTTAAAATAAAACCGATAACTTGTTTAGCAGTAGCTATCGGCATATTATTCTCTTTGCAAAAATTCTATTCTTTTTTAATTACTAAAGAGCTTTTTTGTATTTAAGTTTTGTTCAAGCATTACCTTAAACGCATTTAAGTAGTTATTAACAGGTTCTTTCTTTAGATATCTTATACTTATGTTATTTGAAGCAAAAACGTAAGCTGTCATAAGAAACTCTGCTGTTTCTAATGGGTATTTTACAGAAAATACTTTTTCCGTTATTCCTTGATTTATAATCTTTTCAAAATATATTGTCAGTTTCTCAACAAGTTTATGGGATAACTTATCTATCATATATTGATTTTCTTTAAGGTCAACTGTTCTTTGTAGCACTGTACCCTCTGCTGAAATATTTTCCGAAGATATAATTGTGACATCTATAAATGATCTGATTTTTTCTATCGCAGTTTTATCTTCATCATAAGCAATAATATAAATATCTTTCAGTAGTCTATCTGAATATTGTTCTATAAGACAATATAAGATATCCTCTTTATTCTTAAAGTGATAATATAACAACCCTCTTGATATATTTACTTTATCAACTATATCCTGAGTTGTTGTATTAGTATATCCCTTCTCCATAAAAAGTATCATTGCAGCATCCATAATCTCTGCACGTCGTATTTCAGGTTCTTTTACATCTCTCATTTTATACCTCCTATTATTTATATAATACACCTAAACTGACAAATTGTCAATCGATTTTAAACTTGTGAATTTATGCTTTTTCATAGTCTCTTCTTAAACTCTTTAGCTTTTCATATTTTTTTCTCTCCTTTTTTGCTATGACCACAGTGTTTAACTATGTTTTGGTTTCATACTGTATTCGCTTGACAATCTAACGATTGTTAGAGAAAATATCTAATGGACGTTGGGCAGGTGAAGGAGGAAGACAATCTTGAACACAAAAAATAAAATTCAGGAGACAGCACTTTTAATGTTCTCGGAGCACTGATATAATCCGATTTCTATTCGTGACATCTGCGGAACTTTTGGGATTAAAGAAAGCACTGTTTATTATCATTTTAAAAATAAGCAAGATATCTTGGGTTCTCTTTTTATACAATTTGAGGAACATATCAATTTTCTGTTGGATTTATTGCATTCACCTGATGCATGGAATAACAGTCAAAGATCACCCTTTGAATGGATTGATACCTATTTCTTCGATCGTTATTTGATGGACCCTTTCTGCAACAAAATGATGCGATTGATGCTAATTGAGCAATTACATAACAAAGAGATTCAACAGAAATACATACAACAGGTGGTTATTTGAAGAATCTTATAGAATCGAGATATCTATGTTTAAAGCCCTTTCGCAACTTGGGATTATGAGCTCGAAAACAGCTGAGCAAATAGGAAAAAACTTTTACGCTTATATCACAATGCTTATCTTTAGGTATCTTCTTAATGGGGAGTTAACTGCCCAGAAGAAAAAGGCATTTCGCGAAGAAGCGAATTCATATATTACATCCAATCTTGGATCTCTGGAGGAGAAATAATGTCTAATATTCTTATCATAGGTGCTACAGTTATTATTTGGCTGAAAGCCTGCTAGAAAGTGGAAACAGAGTCGCTGTTCTAGATATCCAGACCGACCATATCGCGGAATTACAATCAAAGTTCGGGAACAATCTCCTTTCTACCAGAGTTGATGCAGTAGATAGCCATTCCGTACAGGAAGGGGTTAAGAAAGCTTTTAACTGCTTTGGTTCAATTGATATCGCAATCCATAACGCCTGCTTCTGCACATTTGCCAGTGAGCCAGACATAGATTTGGAGATATATCGTCAGGTGATGAATGTGAACTTTTGTTGAGCGTTAAGGCTTGCAAAAACAGTGTTTCCACATATGCGTGAGGCAAGGAAAGGTAGACTGATTTTCACCAGTTCTGCTGTTGGCGTGACCGGATTTAAGAACATTTCTCCTTATGCATCATCCAAAAGCGCTATTGAATTATTGGCTAAATGTCTGGAAATAGAAAATCGGCAATACGGTATTTCCGTTCATTTATTTCATCCTCCACTGACAAACACTACATCCGCTTCCGGACTGATGATTCCAAAGGAGTTTAAGGCTAATCCACGTGAAGTTGGAAAAGGCTTTGCAAAGCACATATGGTAAAAAATTCATTATCTATCCTTCATTCTCCACTGCGCTATCTCTGCGCTTTAGCTACAGACATCCGCTCTTTTTTGACAGAATGCTGACGAAGATGGCTGACAAGGCAAAACAGAGTTTAGTTTAACAAAATTATAAAAAGGAAATCTTAACAAATAAGATTTCCTTTTTATATTATCTTTTTTCTGGATAACGACGAGCAACATCTTTTAGCTTTTCTTTTATTATTTCTTTAGGATCTTCGCCAATATGATAACACATTGCTAATGAATAAATCAGTACATCTGCAAGCTCATCTTTTATCTCCTGCATATTATCTCCACTTTCATCCCATTGAAAATGTTCTAATAGTTCTGCCGCTTCTATTGAGATGCTTTTAGAAAATCTTTCCAAAGTATCGTACTCTCCCCAATCACGTTTAGCTCTGAATTCTGTTATTATTCTTTTTAATTCTTCCATGATTTTCCCCTTTTACTAAATTAAATTATTATTCTTTAGATTATTATACAAATTATAAAACTCTGTTAATGTTAAAGTTTCACTTCTACGTGTTGCTTCTATTTCACTATCAAAACACGATGCTTGAAGATCTTGCTTTTTATCTTTTCCATAGCTTGAGATAAGATTATTAAGTAAAGTTTTTCTTCTTTGAACAAAACATGATCGAACAAATTTAAAGAATTTTTGATCTACTTCAAATTCTTTTTTCTCCTTCGTCATGATTTTTACAACCGCACTCTCTACATTCGGTGCTGGTACAAAAACTTTTTTTGGTACAGTAAATAAATATTCTACATCCGTATAATAATTTAATAAAATAGTCAATGAATTGTAGTCTTTTGTTCCTACTTTTGCATTTAACCTATTAGCTACTTCTCGTTGCATCATTACAACATAACCATCAATTTTTTCTGTATTTTCTATCAAATGTGTAAGTATCGGTGTCGTAATATAATATGGTAAGTTGGCAACTACCATAACTTTGTCGCAATCACTCATTTTTTCAGCAATAATATTATCTACATCAACCTTTAATATATCGTTATTAATAATTTCAACATTATTATAGTCCGCTAGTGTTTCTGATAAAATTGGTAACAATCTGCCGTCTATTTCAAACGAAATAACTTCCTTAGCCTTTTTAGCTATAGCTTCTGTCAGAGAACCAATACCTGGTCCAATTTCTATAACACCAACTGTTTCATTTATGCCAGCTCCATCTACTATTCTATTCAAAATATTTGCATCTATTAAAAAGTTTTGTCCTAAACTTTTCTTAAAAGTAAATCCATGTTTTTTTAGTATTTCAAAAGTTTTTTTAGGTGTTCCTATCATCTCTTATGTCCTTTATTTATTTTATTCATTTCATCTAATAAGCGTTCACGACTTATATTGTACATATTCAATTTATTTAGCAACTGTTTAGCATTAGTATAGCCTATATTTAATCTTTCACAAAGCTCTTCTCTTAAAATTTTTGATGTATTGCCCCCAACTAAACCTAGTTCTAACAATAAATCATTGGTTATATCATTTTTAACCTCTATCATTGGAGTATAATAATTTTCTAATGCTTTAATAATGTCTTCTTTACTAGCTGCTTCAATCCCGATTTTCCCTTTACTATCAACAGCTTTTTTATTAGAAATATAAGCATGTTTGGCAGTTGGGATATTTTTTTCAATAATATTTCTTATTCTTTTCCCAGCATAATCAGGATCTGTTAAAACAATTATCCCTCGTGTCTTTTCTAAATAAATTAATCTTTCAATTTTTTTCTTTGTTAAAGCAGAACCATTAGTTTCAAATGTATCACAATCAACGGCTTCTTTAACCCTATTCGTATCATCGCGTCCTTCCACGACGATTATTTCTTTAATCTTCATTTTTGTATCCTTTTAAAAAAATTCATCAGTCTATTATAACATATTTAAAAAATTTTTGCTTATACTAGCATGAATGTATTAAATAATCTAGTAAATTGTAGATGATTTCTTGGTAAAGACTATATTGATGTTCATCACACACAAATTTATTTCTCAGCTCAAATTTGTCTTTAAGTTTTATTAATTCTATCGCCTTACCTTCTTTACAAACTATTATTTCCCAAAAATCTTCAAACTTAGCCGAATAACAAGTATGTGTTATATCTTTCCTGTATTTTCCAAATATAAACAAAAACATTATTATCTCTAATAGTATATGACACTATCGAAACTTTTTCCTTCTCTCTACTAAATAAACCTTATCTACTTTGCTTAAATAATTGTATAACTCTTCCATAACTTTTTCTCCCTTTTATATTAAAATACCATAAAAAAAGACCTCGCAGAATAATTCTGTGAGGATATTTTTTTAGTGAATATCTTTCTTCTTAAAGTTCCCACCACTAACTTCACTAACTGTTCCAATTGATAAAAAGGCACTTCTATCATTTTTGAATACTATTTTCTTTAATTTTGATTCTTCTATACGCGTAATAACACAGAAAACTATTTTAGTTTCGTGTCCTGAATAACCCCCTTCTCCATGAAGAAGTGTTACCCCTCTTCCCAATCTGTCCTGAATTTCTTGACTTATTATTTGATAATTACTTGAAATAATCATAACAGATTTAGAATCATTAAGTCCTTCAATAACGATATCCATTACTTTAGAAGCGATAAAATAACTTATCATAGAATAAAGCGCTGCTTCCCATGTGAAGATAAATCCAGATACGATAAAAATTACAACATTTATACCAAGAACCATCTCACCTACTGAGATTGGTAGTTTTTTCGTTGCGTAAATAGAAAAAGCTTCACTTCCATCAAGTGTTCCACCATTTCTTATAACAAGTCCTACTCCAACTCCTAAAATAATCCCACCGAAAATACACGCTAAAAACGGATCTGTAACAAGCGGTGAACTATTGTGAAGCCATACTGTAGCAAAAGATAATACCAAAATACCAAATATAGAAGCAACAGCAAATCCCCTACCTATTTGCTTATATCCTAAATATAAAAATGGAATATTTAGAATAAAGATAAATATCCCTAACGGTAATCCTAAATAATGGCGAGCTATAATAGAAATACCGATTACCCCACCATCAAGAATATTATTTGGAATTAGAAAAAATTCTAATCCCGCAGCAAAAATTAACGATCCTATAATTATACTAATATACTTTTTTAAAAATTCAATTGTATTTTCCATATAATCCCCCTTCTTATCTTATTTTCTCTTTTGACAAATCGGACAGAAATGACTAGCACGTGTTTTTATAACAACGTTATCCGTCTTGTGCCCTAAAGGACAAGTTTTTTTACCATAAATTTGATGAAAGTTTTGCATATTTCCTTCACCGCCATCAGAATGAACAAAGTCTGAAATAGTAGAGCCTCCTTGCTCTATCGCAAAAGTTAATATATTCACCAGTTCATCAAAAAGGTTTTCTTTTTGTTTTTTCGTAAGCTCAGAAGCCTTAGTTAGCGGATGAATCTTTTGACGATATAAAACTTCACAATCATAAATATTTCCACAACCACAAAATACATTTCCTTCTAGTAACAATGCCTTTATAGGTTGATCTTTATACTTAGGTAATTTTAATTTTTCTAAGAAATAACTCTTTGCGGTCTGCGAGAAAGGTTCTGGTGCTAAATCAATAAATGGTTTAAACAGATTTATTTCATCTGTATATCGCAATTCTCCAAAACGGCGTATATCACTGTAAACCAACTTTTCTTTAGTATCTAACTCAAAAATAATATGACGATGATTATAGTAATTTTTATTCGTGATTTCTGCAATATCTTTTACAACAAAAAATGCCCCAGTCATACCGAAATGCGCAATGATATAACCATTGCTTAACGTGAAATATAGGTATTTTCCTCTACGAGTTAATCCTTCTATATTCTTATTTATAACATTATTAGCAAAATAGTCTAACTCTTGCTTTACTATAGTCATTTTATTTTGACTATGGCCTAATTTTACTATTTCTGAGTAACTTACTCCTACTATTTTTTTGTTTAAAACTTGGTCTACAAGCCCTAATTTTATATTTTCAACCTCTGGCAATTCTGGCATAATATACTCCTATTTTTAAAAGCTATTAATTATATTTTAATATATATGTATGAAAATTTCAAAAATTTTTCTTTATTCTCCTCTAATTTCCATTAAATTTCATTTTATTATTAATGTTTTTTCTAGCATAAAAGAAAAATATATAGTATAATGGAAAAGTTAAATGTTTTTACAAACGAGGTTTAAAATATTATGGACGAAAGAATGTCAAGAAGAAATAGAGTAAGCCGCTCTAGACATCCTCATAGCGGTCGCTCTCAACGAAATAACAATAATAATAAAAAAAATAGAAGTAAATTTAAAACTATTCTGCTATCAATTTTAGGTCTTGTGCTTTTTGGGACTGTTGCTTTTGCAGGATATACAATATATAATTTTTCATCTTCTGCTAAAAAAGGATACAAAGAAACTAATTTCCTTAAAGAAGTAGATCCCAATTTCAAAAAATTCTCTATCTTAATTCTGGGAATTGACGAAAATGATCAACGTAAAGCTGAAGGCCAAACGCGTCAAGATAGTCGAACAGACTCGATTATTCTTGCGACTATTAATAAAGATAAGAAACGTATGGATATGGTTAGTATCCCTCGTGATTCACTTACACTTATGCGTGAAAAAGCTGATGATAACAAAAATAATGCTTATTTCTACGATAAGATTACCCACGCTCATTCTTATAATGACGTAAAAGGTACTGTTAATGCTGTAGAAAATCTACTTAATACGCCGATTAACTTCTATGTATTAATAAACTTTAAAGCATTTGAACAAACTGTTGATGCTTTTGGTGGTATTGACCTTTATGTTCCTTTTGATATGAATGAACAAAATGCCAACGGTGAGATGCATACTGTAAAACTTACTAAAGGTTGGCATACATTAAATGGGGAGCAAGCTTTAGCCTTTGCTCGTAGTAGATATTACGATAGCGATATAGAACGTGGTCAACGTCAACTACAAGTTATTCATGCTCTTATCGATAAAGCTAAAAGTTTAAACGCCTTATCAAAAATCAATGATGTTATAAATATTGCTGGAGATAATGTAGAACATAATCTTACTACTACACAAATCTCTACCGCAATAAAAATGTTTATTAACGATGATATTGAAATAGTATCACATCGAATTAATGGATATGATGTTATGTATGGTGGTGTTTACTACTACTATCCTAAACCATTATCACTTCTGTATGTATCTTCTGCATTAAGAAGTAACCTAGACTTAGAATTACCTAAGGCGACAGATTTACTTAATATTTACTATCAAGGACATATTAATATAGGATTGAAAACATATAGAATAAATAATCTTCTACCTGCAACAAGATTCCCAGCTGTTAATCTCGCTGCCATGGAACCTGCAGATTTATTAGTTAACTTACCTGAACAGTTAACAAAAGAAGATTTGAAAAATGACATCACAGTAAGTAATGAAAATCGTCCAACGGATAATTCTTCAAATAAAAAACAACAATAATATAACTTAACTCAGAGAAATAAACTTTTCTCTGAGTTTTAGTAATTTATTGACTTTTTATAAATCATATATAATAATTATAACTGAAAATAAAATCCAAGGAGGTTTTATAATGAAAAAATTTATCACTATAAAAGAAAATAGTTATGATGAATTCGTTGAAAAGAAATCTACTTTTATAACACATCTTGTCAGAGTAACTAGTGAAGAAGAAGCTAGAGAATTTATACAAAAAATGAAAAAGAAACATTATGACGCTACTCATGTTTGCTCTTGTTATGTTGTTGGTGACAATAACGAAATAACACGTGCTAATGACGACGGCGAACCTAGCGGAACTGCAGGAGCTCCCATGCTTGATGTTCTTGTTAAAAATGAAATAAAAAATGTTTGTGCAACTGTTATTAGATATTTTGGTGGTACTAAGCTTGGAACAGGAGGATTAGTTCGTGCCTATGGTGGCGGCGTAATCAACGCCTTAAAAAATGCAACCTTAGTTGAACGCAAGGACGCTCTTGAAATAAGATTGGAATTAGACTATAGCCTTAACGGAAAAATAGAGTATGAAATAGAAAAAACAAATTTCATCGTAAACAATTTAGAATATACCGACAAAATAATTTATACTATTTATGTCATGGAAGAAGACTATGACTCTTTCCAAAGTTGGATTGCAAATCTGACTAACGGACAATTTAAGATACTATCAACACATGAAAAACAACTCGAGTTTGACATAAAAGACTAAGCAAAAAACACTCTTTCTGATGTGTACCCAAAATTCTGGACACATATATATTTAATTTAGACAAGTGGATGT